>Ga0315276_10001171_pt1 | contig 23384 bp, 19 predicted proteins | sample YL17G05_0_MG_FD_204542 | JGI IMG/M metagenome (GOLD analysis project Ga0315276, IMG submission 204542) | Sediment microbial communities from Yellowstone Lake, YNP, Wyoming, USA - YL17G05_0 | ecosystem: Environmental > Aquatic > Freshwater > Lake > Sediment | place: USA: Wyoming | collected... | reverse complement strand
GCGCAGCCAAACGATCCAGAAAGTCGTTCCGGTCCTTATCCGTACGGAATATGTTTGCTCTTTCGATCCCCCGCCCCATCACATGATGCAGCGTCCCCGGAGCATCGAGTCTCGCTTGTCTCGGCATTTAATTCTATGTTACTCCTTCCCTCCGCAATGTCAAGTTGTATTTGAACCAACGTCCCCAATCTTCCCCATAGGCAAAAATACAATTCAGGACAGGAATGTCCTGCCTATCGAATCTTAAAACCGCCACATTCATCCCCGTCCACAGGATGAAGCATTCTGCAGCATTTTCGTAATTATGCCAGTTTACTGTATTTGCAGAGTTTGTTATGTTAAGAGTCTATAAAGCATTTCTTCTTAAGACGCTCATTAGGAAATGGAAAAAGTAAAATTTAGGCTTTTAATATTTGTCATCCCGTTAATCTTATTGCTCTTGATGGCCTGCGCACCCAAGCATCGGATCATCATCGAAAGAAAGATGCCTCCTCCTGAAAAAACAGAGGCGAAGAGAGAAGCTATGAAAGAGGAGAGGCCGATCATTGAAAAGAGAGAGACAAAAGACGTCCAATATGGGGTGGCCTCGTGGTATGGACCAGACTTTCACGGAAAACCAACTTCGAGTGGCGAGATCTATGACATGTATCAACTTACTTGTGCCCATAATACATTCCCCTTAGGCACGGTGGTGATGGTGACAAATTTGGAGAACGGGAGGTCCCTTGAGTTAAAGGTCAACGATCGTGGTCCCTTTGTTAAAGAGAGGATCATCGACCTCTCCTATGCCGCTGCCCAGCTTCTCGGAATATGGGAGAAGGGAACGGCCTTTGTCAAAGTGGAGGTGGTCGGCCCCTTGATCGAGCAGATTCAGCGATTCACTCTCCAAGTGGGCTCCTTCATCGATGAGGTGAATGCACAGAAATTGGCTGACCAATTACGAAAAAATTTTGAGAATGTTTATGTGACGACCGTGGAGACATTCACCCAGAAATATTACCGGGTCAGGGTGGGACAATTCGAAACCAGGGAATCGGCATTAGGCTTTGCAGAAAAACTCTCCCAGATGGGCCTCAAGGTGCTGGTGACGAGCAGATGAAGTCAGTTCGGAGTCTTGAGTTCGGAGTTCGGAGTAAAAAGATTAAAAGGCTGGAAGTTCAAGGCTGAGAGTAGAAAGCTAAAACATTGCGGAATGCGGATTGAAAAAAGCTGAAAGCGCAATGCTGCGAGTAGAATGAATAGTTCGGAGTTCGGTGGAAGATAGTGACCAATGGTTTACAAACAAATTGGAAATCCTAAGTGAGGCTGTATATGAAAGATCCAAGCACCCATCTCTCTCTAAAAACCCTTCTCAACCCCGACTTCTTGCGGTTGGTGACCTCATTTGCTGAAGAGTCGGCCAAGGCTTTTGGGCTCAGCACGGCAGAGGCCCTCAAACTGACTCTGGCCTGTGAGGAGATATTTATATATCTCTGCCAGGCTGGCCAGCCGGACGAGACCATTACTGTCGAGGCAGCGAACGGCGGCTACTATGCCCAGCTCAAGTTCCTCTTTAAGACCCATGAATTCAACCCCCGAGCTTTCAATCTTACCGCCAGCGTTTCGCTGGAGGATCAGGCCAGCCTGGAGGAGATGGGCCTTCTGATTGCTTCCAGGTCGGTGGATCGGTTTTACATCACCGGCAGCCCCCAGCAGGGTCTGGAGTTGGTGCTCGTTAAGGAAAAGTCCTACCCAGAACTGGGGGACCTCGAAGTTCCTGAGATCAAGGCGATTAAGAACTTCAGTTTCAGGACCCCTGATCCGGAGAACCTCAAACTGTTCGTTCGTCTTGTGGTCGCCCACTATCCCGCTCACCTCTATCTACCTTCCTTCCGCTTTCCCGGCAAGGTCGTGGACATGATCGCCAGTGGCGAGTACAGCGCCACGGTGGCATTGGGCGAACAGGGACAAATCGGTGGCGGCATCGTTTGGCGCTGGGTCGGGAATAAGACGGTGGAGTTGTTCGGGCCCTACCTGTTCCATCAACCAGCCGATTCGGAGTTGGCCAACGGGTTAGTAGACTCCTGTTTGGGTCGCATCGCAAAGACGGAAGCCATTGGTTTGATCAGCCGCACCTCCACTCCAGAGCTACCCGAGAGATACTTTGAGCGCCTTGGTTCGGTCGACTTTATCCAACCCGGTGGCACGCCCCAGCCGTGGCCGGTTTACTACCGTCAGCTCTATGAAGACCTGGGCTGCCAGGTGTGGGCCCATCCCGATTTGCATGGATTTTTGCGAGGGGAGTATGAACGCCTCGCCTTTGCCAGAGAGATTCGTTTGACCAGGCATGAGGGCGAGCGGCGGCCGTCTTACTCGGTCTTTGCTGCCCAGTTCGACCGGGCCCATCACCAGATCACCCTGCGGGCCATCTGGGACGGAGAGGACGCGGCCACCAACTTGGCTCAGCACGTCAAGGTTTTAAGAGTAGAGAATCTGCCTAATATCTTTTTCGAGATCGACCTTGCTCAGGCCTGGCAGGCCGACCTGATACCGGCTTTATTAGAGAATGCCTTCCGGCCTCGTTTAATCCTCCCATACGGTGGTCAGGCCGATATCGTCGTCTTCCAGTACCAGGGAGGCAAGTAAGTGGTATGTTAGACGTTTCCTTGGACAAACTGGTCCCCGAATACATAAAGAAGTTTGAACCTTACATCCCCAGCAAGCCTGATGCGGAGCTGATGAAGCTCTATGGATGCGATCACCTCTATCGCCTCAACAATAATGAAAATCCATTAGGACCGCCCCTTGCAGCCCAGGAGATCCTAAGTCGCTTCAAGCCACCTAAGGCCGCAATCTATCCCAGTGGTGACTCTTACTACCTGAGATATAAGTTGGCTTTGAAACATGACCTTGATCCAGATCAGTTTCTGGTTGGCAATGGGGCCAACGAGGTCATCACTTTTGTCATAAAAGCCTTCTGCCAGGAAGGCGACAACATTATCACTGCAGACAAGACCTTTGCCGTCTATGAATGGGTGGCTGAGTTCTCCGGTTTTGAGGCCCGTTTGGTGCCACTTAAGGATTTCTGTTTCGATGACCAAGGCATGCTTGATCGGATCGATGATCGGACCAAGATCCTCTTCATCTGCAACCCTAACAACCCAACCGGGACATACTGGGATGAGGCCACGCTCCGGCGTTTTCTAAAAACCGTGGCCGGCCGCCAGATTGTGGTCGTGGACGAGGCCTACTTCGAGTTCGTCGAAAAAGAGGGCTACCCGGATGGGATCAAGCTGCTCAGAGAATACCCCAACCTTGTGGTCTTCAGGACCTTTTCTAAAATGTACGGCTTGGCAGGACTACGGGTGGGCTACTTAGCCGGTAACTTGGACGTGGTCAACATGATCCGGCGCACCTGTGTAGTTTATTCGGTAAATGCCCTGGCCCAGGAAGCGGCCGTGGTGGCTCTGGATGATGATTATCACGTGCAACGGACATGCGAACTGATACGTTCTGAGAAGGCCTACCTCCAACAGCAGATGGATCGACTGAATCTTGAAACTCAGATCGGCGAGGGATGCTTCATGATGGTTAAGATCCCCATGAGTGACACCTTGGCCTACCGCAAGCTGATGACCCATGGAGTCATGGTCCGCAGCATGACCGGGTTCCGATATCCCAATTGGATACGGGTCAGCATCGGCACACACGAAGCGATGGAGACATTTGTGACGGCCTTGAAGAAGATTCTCCTCTAATGATACTAAGGAGTCCATAATACTGCATGCCCAGAGGGCACCCTCGAACCATGAAAAAATTGTTTCCCCCTCTCCCTTGATGGGAGAGGGTGGGGGTGAGTCAAAGCCTTTGCCCCCTCACCTCAATCCTCTCCCCCAGAGGGGAGAGGAGGTATATTAGGTGCTATTTTCAAGCTAATTGAGCAGACATATTGTTCTGAAAATCTCCCCTAACCCCTCTCCTTCGACAGGCTCAGGATGGTGAGTCTCGTCGAACCATTTGGCAAAGAGGGGAATTCCGTCCGGCGCCAGAGTCCCAATGCCCGGCTTGAAGTGAGTAATGCGGCTCTGGACGGCGGCGCCTCCCTTTTGTAAAAGGAGGGAAGGAGGGATTTAATCTCCAGTGTCTACATGATTATGGACTGACTAATAAGTGTGATAAGCGAATCCTGATGCTTGTAAAAAGTGACATCTTTAGGATTGGTCACCCAGTTCCACGGGCGGATGCTTTGAGCAAGGTGACAGGACAGGAGAAGTATGCTGCCGATTATTATAGCCCGAATTTCGTTTGGGCGGCCGTGAAACGGGCAGGTGTCCCTCATGCCCGGCTTAAAAGCATAGCCGTCGAGGCGGCCAGGAAACTTCCGGGCGTGCTGTCGGTGCTCACTCATAAAGATTTGCCTGGATCAAATAGACAGGGTATCATCTTCAAAGACCAACCGGTCTTGGTTGACGCCAAGATCCGGCATTGCGGCGATGCCATAGTCCTTGTTTTGGCTGAAGACAAACCCACTCTTAACAAAGCACTCCTTCTCATCAACTTCGATTATGAACCCTTGCCGGCCATCTTCGATCCAGAGAAAGCGCTGGAGGAACGCGCTCCTCTTGTGCACGAAAATAACCCAGACGGTAACTTGTTGCAGCACATCTCAGTGAAGGTGGGTGATGTGAAAGAAGCCTTTTTAGAATGCACCACCATCATTGAGGGCTCCTTCGAAGTCCCATTTCAGGAACACGCATACCTCGAGACCGAAGCTGGATGGGCTTATCTGGCTGAGGATGGACGACTGGTGATTGTCGCCTCCACGCAGACTCCCTTCCGCGACCGTTTTGAGATCGCCTCCGCCTTAGGACTGAACATTGACAAGATCAGGGTGATCGCTCCCTACTTAGGAGGCGCCTTCGGTGGCAAAGATGGTTTGACTGTGCAATCCCTCTTGGGACTGGCCGCCTTAAATAGCCAGGGCAGGCCGGTTAAGATGTGGTGGGATCGGGAAGAGAGTTTCCTGGCCGGGGTGAAACGTCTGCCTGCCCGGATGTATTACCGGCTGGGGGCCAAGGCTGATGGAACCCTACACGCCCTCGACTGCCGGCTTTACTTCGATACCGGGCCTTACGCTCACTTGAGCAGCGAGATCATGGCTCTGGCCATGGAGCACGCTGGCGGACCATACCGGATCCCTCACACCAGCATAAAAGGCTGGTGCGCTTATACGAACAACCCTCCGGGCGGACCATTTCGTGGGTTCGGTGTCCCTCAAGTAACGGCGGCCATGGAGCAGATGATCGATATGCTTGCGGCGAAGCTGAAGATGGATCCCCTGGAGATCCGTCGGCAAAACGCCGTGAGGCAAGGCGACAGAAACTGTGTCGGTGTCACTCTTGTCAATTCCACAGGCGCGCTCGATTGTCTTGAAACCCTTGCTGCCCATCCCCTTTGGCAGGAAAGAAAAAAATGGAAGGAGTCGGCCGGGTCCTTCAAGCGACGGGGAGTGGGTCTTGCCTGTATGGCCCACGGTTCCGGATATGGGCCGATCATACCGGATGAGGCCAATGCCAAGATCGAGCTGACCGACGAAGGCAAGATGCGAATCTTCTGTGGCGTATCCGATATGGGCCAGGGAAACGCCAGCACCTGCCTCCAGATCGCTGGCGATATTCTTGGCCAAGATGCTGATTCGATGGAGTTGATCCTCCCGGATACAGATAGAAGCCTGCCCTCTGGCTCAGCCTCAGCCAGTCGCTGTACTTACACTTATGGAAATGCCTTGATCAGGGCGGCTCAAGCATTCAAACAGCGCCTATTCGAGAGGGCTTCGACCCTTCTCATGATTCCAACCAGCGATGACCTTTCCCTCATCCCCGGCCGGATTCGTCATCTGCCAAGTGGGAAAGAGATTTCTTTGTCACAGTTGGCTCAATTAATGGACCCGCCAGAGCGCACCTGCACTCATTACTACCGAGCTCCTGTCGCCCAAGAGAAATTAGAACTCCATAGCAGTTCTAAAGTCTTCGGTCTTCCACACATCCTTTTTTCCTATGCTGCCCATCTGACCTACCTGGAGGTGGATGAACTGACCGGCGAAATTGAAATCAAGACTTATCTGTCTGTGAGCGACTGCGGCCGGGTGATCAACCCCCAGATTTACGAACAGCAGATCCAGGGTGGGATTGCCCAGGGATTGGGATACGCCTTAAGCGAGGACTTTATTGTCGAGGAGGGTAAGGGGCTCACACCAGATTTGTCAACTTATATTATCCCCACAACCCTGGACGTGCCGGAGATGGTTTCCATCCCAGTGGAGATCGACGAGCCGACCGGACCTTTCGGCCTGAAAGGGATAGGGGAGATTTCTATCAACGGTCCTTTGCCCGCAGTGGCCAATGCCCTCGCCGATGCGTGCGGAATACGTGTTTCTCGTTCTCCATTTACGCCAGAGAGGGTGCTCTCGGCCATGAAAGAGAAAGCTCCCCACGAGGTTAAGCCTTGAAGATCTCTTTCACTCTGAATGGAAAAGCGAATCAGATTGACGTGCCGTCCGACCGGCGGGTGATCGACATCCTGCGGGAGGATTTAAACCTCACGGGAACCAAGGAGGGCTGCGGTGCAGGCGAATGCGGTGCCTGCACCATTCTGGTTGACGGTGAAAGTCGACTTTCATGTCTCATGCTCGCTGCCCAGCTTGAAGGCCGAAGCGTTACCACAATCGAAGGGATCGCTTCCGAAGACAGACTGCATCCTCTTCAAGAAGCCTTTGTGGAGCATGGGGCGGTCCAATGTGGTTTTTGTATTCCGGGGATGGTCCTTTCTGCAGTGGATCTCCTTCAGCGAAACCCCAACCCCACACGGATGGAGATCCGTCAGGGATTGAGCGGCAATCTCTGCCGTTGCACCGGTTATCAGAAGATCGTGGATGCGGTCAAAGCAGCAGCTCGTAAAATAGGATCGTAAATAGATTGAAATCCCCCCTCTCCCCCCTTTGAGAAAGGGGGGTTGGGCGGGATTTGAAATGCTATCTTTTAACTCATGAGAAAGGTACTTCTTCCCCACACCCCTGAAGAATTGTGGGAGGCTCTGAGCGCCGAACCTCAAGCGGCCGTCTATGCTGGGGGGACGGATCTCCTTGTGAAGCTCCGGCAAGGTCTTGTCGATCCGTCTTACCTTGTCTGCTTGGAGCGAATCGAAGAACTGAAGGGGGTTCAAGAGTTTGGACATGAGGTGCTCATTGGAGCCTGTTCAACCCATGCCTATTTGCTTGCGAATCCAATCATTCGAAGCAACTTTCCTGTTTTGACAAGAGCTCTCGAACTCCTTGGGTCTCCACCCATTCGAAACATGGGAACCATTGGCGGCAACATATGCACTGCTTCCCCTGCTGCAGATAGCCTCCCGCCATTATATGTGCTGGAGGCAGAGGTGGAGATTCGGTCAAAAAATACCTCCCGACGGATGGCACTGAAGGAATTTATTCAAGGGCCAGGGAAAACCTCTCTGCAGCCCGGTGAGATAGTCTCTGGGATATGGGTAAAGAAAGCCCCCGGGTACAACCTCTATCACTTCGAGAAGGTGGGGCAGCGAAAAGCACTTGCCATTTCCATTGCCAGTCTCGCAGGGTTATTGAGAGTTTCTGAAAAAGGAGTGATCGAAGAAGCAAGATTTGCATGGGGGAGCGTCGGACCCACGATCATCACTTCTCCTGAAGTGGAGAAGGCGGTGGTCGGAAATCGTCTGTCACGTCCCATCTTGGAGAAGGCAGCTTGCCTTGCACGAAGTGCGGTCGAACCGATCGATGATATCCGTGCAAGCGGTGAATACCGGCGCCTTGTATCAGGGAATCTAATGGTACGTCTTTTGACTCTTCAGAGAGAGGTTTGCCATTGAAGCAGGAGCAGAAGTCAAATCAAGAAAAAATCCTGACCAAAGAGTTCCTTGCCCTCAATGTGGTCATCTTCCTCAATTTCTGCAACATTGCAGTCTTCTTCCAATTTCATCAATATCTCCAAAATGAACTGCGAATCCCCCTGGAGTGGATAGGATTCCTCATCGGCCTGTTCGCCTTTACAGGTCTTGTCATTCGACCTTTGATCAGCCCATTGCTCCATCCCGGCAATGCAAAAAAGTGGATCTTTCTCGGCTCCATAGGCATCATTGTCTCCCTTCTCTTTTACCAGCCTGCTCGCGGGTTCTGGTCCATGGCCCTTGTCAGGGTCATTCATGGAGGCGTATACGTCGTTATGGGAACGGCCATGATGGCCAAGATCGTTGGGGCCATCCCCCCTGGCAAGAGCAGCCAAGCCTTTGGAGTTATCTCTGTCATCACCCTTCTCCCTTATGCGGTGATGCCACCCATTCTGGAACCTCTCATCAAAATTTTTGGTGGCTTTATTCCCGTACTCAATCTCACCGCTTTACTGATGGTCTTGGTCTTCCCTCTACTTCTGTTTGTGAAGGGAGCCCGCTCGTCGAAAGATTCTTCACCTTCGGAGAAGATTACGAAAAGGGACCTGATCGACAATATCAAAGATCCAAAAATCTTCTCGCTTCTCGCGGTCTCGCTTCTCCTCTACGTGGCCTTTACTCCGGTCTTCTACTTTCTCAAAGGCTATGGACATAAGATTGGAATTCCCAACCCGGGCTGGTTTTTTACGCTTTCAACTTTTACGGAAATTGCGGTCCGCCTCTTCGGGGGACCTTTCTTTGACAAGATGAGCAAGCCCCGGTTCCTAGCCTACTCCCTGATCGGACTTGTTGCAGCCTACCCCATTCTGGCTAATACATCAGGAAAGGTTCTCTTTTATGCGTTAGGATTATTCTTTGGGCTCTGCTGGGGTGTTGCCATGCCCCTCCTGAGCGGCCTTCTCTTCGACTCTTCACCCGCCAGGCTCCGGGCCCTGAACACGAACCTGGGGGTGGAGATGTTTCAGGGAGGCCTCTTTTTAGGGCCGGTGATCGGAGGCTGGATATTAGCTGCCTGGGACTATAGAGCGCTATATTACTTCTGCGGCGCTCTCATCCTTCTATCTCTCAGTTTAATACCACTTCTGACAAAAAAAGGAGCTTGAGATGAAAGATATCGAACCTGAACAAACTTATGAGTTTGATCTCTTCCGGCCCGAAGATGCGGAAGGGGTGTCACAACTCTTCAGGACCGTTTATGGCGATAGCTACCCGATTAAAATATTCATCGAGCCCAAACTTCTGATCGAGGAGAACGCTGCTGGCCGGACTATTTCGAGTGTTGCCAGAACACCCAAAGGCGACATCGTCGGCCATTGCGCTCTTTTTCGCAGTGCACCTTATGATCGAATCTATGAATCCGGAGCCGGCTTGGTGCATCCCGCCTATAGGGGAGGTAAAGGCATCTTTACAAGCCTTGGAGTGCATGGAGAGGAGATGGCTGCTAAGAAATTTAATATCGAGCTTATCTATGGAGAGCCCGTCTGCAACCACCCATTTGCTCAAAAGGCCATGGCAAGTGTGGGTTGGATAACCCAGGCCATAGAGATTGATCTCATGCCCGCTCAAGCTTATGATAAGGAGAAAAGCGCCTCGGGCCGTGTGACTGCTCTATTGGATTTTAAGACGCTTAAGCCCAAACCTCACACCGTCTATTTGCCGGCGGTCTACGAGGAGAGCATGCGATTCATCTATAGTGGTTTGGACGACGGTCGCGATCTCGTTCTTTCCAGAGACGAGTTGCCTTCTCCGATGAAAACAGAGGTCCAAGCTCAAGTCTTTGACTTTGCGCAGGTAGCTCGCTTGGCGGTGCATGAGGCAGGGGGGGACTTTGAAGGCGTCCTTGAGAGGGAGGAGCGATCTGTCTTGGAAAAAGGAGTGGTGGTCCTTCAAGTCTGGCTGAAGCTAAGTTGGCCCTGGATCGGCCACGCTGTGAATATCTTGCGGAAGCGCGGCTTTTTCCTGGGTGGAATCTTGCCCCGATGGTTTGACGTTGATGGGATGCTGATGCAAAAAACTATTGGAGAGCCGAATTGGGAAGGAATCCAGCTCTATTCCGACCGGGCCAAGAAGATTCTCGAAATCGTCAAAAAAGATTGGGAGAGATAGGTAATTATTGCGAACGCATTAAATCCCTTGACATCGTCATTGCGAGCGACCTACGGAAGCAGGCCAATCTCACTCCACAAACACGAATTTGTAGGGTCGGCGACCCTGCCGACCGAATGCGGCAGGCGAGACGCCTGCCCTACGTTTCACGTAACCGTCTGCCCCTAAACGAAACGGGCTTCCTAACTTGGGCTCGCAATGACAATCCATACTTAACGCAGTAGTATTAGAAAATAGGATACATCCCTGATCACCGCCCCAAATATAAACATAGGAAGCGTCCCTCATTATCCCTATTCCTCTACGCCCATTAGACGGTCGATTAGTTCATCCCTCCAGGATAACGGTTTTTCACGGACGACCACTTTCAGTGAATCCCAGGCATCGCCTTTGGTCGGGTCGTCCAAATCCTCAAGGGAAAGGCTTTGGGGTCAGGCATTAGAAATAAGATATTTCTTCTTTCCCCTCCCAATCAGATGCCTCTCCATCAACTCGACTCTTCTGGCTAAATCCTTATCTCTCCGTAAAAGATCTTCCACCTTCTTGATCCCCTGACTGATCGTCATCGGCTCTCGACAAAAATATTTTGCCACATCTTTTACCAAATAGCCTGCCAATTTCCTCGCCAAAAAGGCCACTAAACCCCGCCCATAAGCACTCGCACGATCTCGCCTCAAAGAATGCATCCGATCCCCGGCAACTCCCACACATTTCCCCACCTCCTTCACAATTTCTCCTATCGGGATCTCGTACAACATGGGCCCTTCCATCTCCTTGATAGACTCAATATGCTCAACAAATTCATCTTCCCCCAAAAAACGCTGGTCCTTCACCTCATAGTATTTATCCTGGTGCCCCAACTTCAAACCATCCAAAATAAACTTTTCATATCCTCTTCGAGCAATCCTCTCATTCCTCCCAAATTGACTCAGTATCAATTCCTCATCTATCAGATCATCCTTGATCCTACCAAGATACCTCAAATGACTCACCCACCGATATTTCTCAAGCCCCTTCACCACCATGGATCGTATCGGATTCAGATGAATATAACGCACTAATTCCAACAGGTAGGAATCTTTGTCGCACAGAATAGCTTTATACCGCCCCTGGAAAAGATGGCCTACTTTTCCATAGCGTCGGTTAAAATACTGAGTGTAACGAAACTGTAGCCCCTGCATGATCTTGGACAATGGGGTGGCTTTCACCTCCAGCAGCAAGTGAACATGGTTCCTCATGAGGACATAGGCATAAAGGTGAAACGGATACCTGGTTTTATACTCTGAAAGAAGAGAAAGGTAGGTTTGAAAGTCCTTCTGATCCAGGAAGAGATCCTGCCTTTGGTTCCCCCTGGCGATGACATGGTATAAGGCATTGGGAAAATGAACCCGAGGTCTCCGAGCCACGCCGCTTTTGTATCATAGAGACGAGGTCATGTCAATACATTATTATCAATGCCTGACCCTATTATTTTATGACCCTATTATTTTACTCCTTGCGGCCTTTTTGCTTGACATTCAACTCCTATTTCCGTATATTCAACTCAAGCAAAAGCGAGCTCTTATCATTTTCGGAACGGTCTTAATGTCATGGGCATGCGTTTTTCTCGCGTTTTATTACGTACTCTCATTTCGCCCATAACCCGATAGAGTGAAACTACGCCCCGTGTCAAGAATATTCATACAGGATAAACATTCATGCTTTGGTACCAGGGATGTCCATGACACACCATAGAGAAGAATACTCTAGGGAGATCATCGATTTCCTCCCGGACGCGACATTTGTGATAGATGTTGAAGGGAAGGTGATCGCGTGGAACCATGCCATGGAGGAGCTCACCGGAGTATCTGCGAGTGTAATGATTGGGAAAGGGAACTACGAGTATGCCATTCCCTTCTATGGTGAGCGAAAACCGATGCTCGCCAACCTGATCCTCATGCCGGGACAGGAGGTGGAGAGCAGTTATCGTACCGTCCAGCGGATCCGCGATACTCTCGTAGTCGATATTTTTATCCCGACGTTTCGGCCCGGGGGTGCGTACTTCTGGGCAAAGGCAAGCCCGTTGTACGATCCTCAGGGAAACGTTGTGGGTGCGATCGAGACGGTCCGGGACATCACCGATCGCATTCAGATCGAAGAACGCCTGGCACGGTCCAAGGCTGAGCTCCAGATCGCTCTGGAAGTGCTTGAGCAGCTTATTGTCTTGTGCAAAGAATTCGCTGCTGGGAATTACGATAAGGTTAACGATCTGGTGGAGCTGACCAAGGAACAGGAGCAACCGAGACTGGTCGCCGATTTGGCCGAATCGTTCAGTATGATGATCCTAAAGATAGAAACCAGGGAGTTCAGGCTCGAGCAGATCATCGAGGACCTAGAAAAGACAAAAGAGGAGCTTGAGATCGCCAAGAAAAAGTTAGCCTTAGAAAATATTGAGCTCAAGAACGAGCTCCGTAAGGTCCGAATCGAGATCGACCATTCTCAAAAGGCAAAGGATGTAGCAGAAATTACAGAGACAGAATACTTTAAATACTTGCAGAAGAAAGCGAAGGATTTAAAAGGCGAGGGGCGATAATGTATCATGCATTGAAACCCTTTGTCTCTCGGAGGGAAAATGGGCAAAATTGTTTCTGTTCATAGTTTCCGTGGCGGAACAGGTAAATCGAATATGACGGCTAACCTGGCGGTCTCTGTCGCCAGGAAAGGGAACCGGGTTGGAATTGTGGACACAGATATCCAGTCACCGGGCATCTATGTTCTGTTCAACCTGGACATCGAGAAGGTCGATCACACTCTAAATGATTATCTATGGGGAAAGTGTTCGATCGAAGAAGCTGCTGTCGACGTAAGTTCCTTATTTCCGTGTGAGGATGAAAAAGCAGCCGTAGGTGGTAGATTGTATCTCATCCCCTCCAGCAACAAAACGGGTGAGATCACACGGATCCTGCGGGAAGGATATGATGTGGGCGCCTTAAATGACGGATTCCGGGATCTCATCCGTGGACTGAAGCTTGATTACCTCTTCCTTGACACCCATCCTGGCCTCAATGAAGAAACGCTCCTTTCCATTGCTGTTTCCAACATACTGATTTTGATTCTCAGGCCGGATAAACAAGACTTTCAGGGCACGGCAGTTACCGTGGAGGTAGCCCGGAAGTTGCAAGTGCAGAACCTTTTTTTAATCGTAAACAAGGTGCTTCCTGATTTCGATTTCGAGGATATCAGACGCCAGATAGAGTCGATATACCAGGCTCCTGTTGTCGGACTTCTACCCCTGTCTTTGGATATGGTTCGTCTGGCCAGCGGCGGGATCTTCTGCTTGAAGCACCCAGAACATGAGATTTCAAAAAAGATCGATGGGATAGCCAACCGGATCATCGCCAATGAATAACCTCTCATTCAGGTGTCTCGATGTCCTCCGATGATTTCCTTTCAAAAGAAGAAATTTTGGGTGGCTTGCCTGCAAAAAAGGCACGGACCCTTCTTTTTCTTATCGAAAATCGGTTGGGGCTGCTTGCCGTCAGGTCCAAACGCGCCATGGACCTCTTTTCTGGCGAGGAAACAGATCGGGAACTGGATACCGCTTTTTTAGAGGCCTTCGTGACCGGCCGCGAACCACCTGAGCCCCCAACTATCAGAGACTTGGAACGTTTTTCTCTATCCTGGGCTCATCTCGTGCCGGACAATCCAAGGCTTCGGGCATCTCTCGCCCACCTGATTTCGGAAAAGTACGCCTTTACTTATCGGGATATTCCAAAAATCAGAGCCTCACTTGGCCTTGATCAGGAGGAGGTGCGATCCGCCTTTCACCACTTATACCATCAGCCCTTGGCTTCGATTTACCGCACGCGGGTCCGGTTTCCGGATAGGGTGCGTTTGGTATTCTCCAGGCTTGCCGACCGGGTCGAATCTCTGCCGCCGTTCTGGACCGCCTTTTCGCTAACTCTAACCGAGACTGTTGGGGCCGCCATTCTGGCTTTGCCCATCGCCCTGGCGAGGGTGGGGCCGATAGCAGGTGTTTTCCTCCTTGTCGTGTTTGGCCTAATGAATGTGGTGACCATCGGTTTCATGGCCGAGGCCATCACCCGCAGCGGCACGATGCGCTATGGTAATGCCTTCCTTGGGCAAGTACTATCTGATTACCTGGGACCGGCAGCTTCGATCATCCTCTCCTTTGGGCTCGGTCTGCTCTGTTTCTTTGTACTACAGGCGTACTATATAGGTTTCTCAACAACGCTCGCTGAAGCCACCGGGATTCCTCCATGGTTCTTTACAGCAGCCATTTTTGCTCTCGGAATGTATTACATCACGCGGGAGTCCCTTGCCTCCACCGTTGCTTCGGCCATCGCGGTGGGTGCGGTGAATTTGGCCATCATTCTCTTTATCTCCATCCTGACTTTTGGCCATTTGAATCCGGAACTTTTTAAAGTCAGGTTATGGGGTGGCAAGGCATTCGATTTTTCTCTTTTGGAGCTGATTTTTGGGGTCGTCCTCGCGGCCTATTTCGGCCACTTATCCATCTGTAATTGCGGCAAAGTAGTACTCCGGCGGGATCCGAGCGGTCGTTCGCTGATATGGGGAAGCATGGCCTCTATGGTCCTTACCATTATCATTTACTCCGTTTGGGTCATCGCCGTAAACGGAGCCATCCAACCGGGGGTGTTCGAAGGACTGCCCGGCACTGCCTTCACGCCACTGGCTGCGAAGATCGGGCCTATTGTCATCATCCTGGGATCACTCTTCGTTGTTCTGGGTATGGGCATGGCCTCTATCCACTTTTCCCTTGGATTGTTCAACATGATTGGGGAAAGACTTCCGAGCCACAGAGCATTGATGATGGTTCTACCCCGTCGCAATGGACGAATCACCTTTCTCCCACGAGGACGTAAAGCCAGAACGGGACCTCGGGTCAGTCTAACCTACTTTGGACTGAAGAGAACAAAGGGGTGTTTTCTACTGGAAACAGAGTTTGGAGGGGAGATACACCGTGAAGAAATCATCTCCTCTGGTTGGCTGGATCTTAACCGGATGCTTAAGCCGCTTAAGGGATTCGGAGGTGGGGAAATCGCCCTCTCCTTCGAAGTCATAGAAGCTCAGCCAGAATTTGTTCGTTTGCGGTGCGACACATCCATGGCCATGACCTTTGAAGGTGATCTGGAACAGATCGGAATAAGTGTGGGCGATGTTCTGGACCTTCCTCAATCTGAACGGAAATTACTTAACCATATATTGCGAAGCGGTGAAGTTAGCCTGAATCAGGCGGCAACTCTTATGGAGATTCCACTGGACTCGGCCCTTGAACGGTTGAAGAATTTGGCTCACAGGGGATTCATTTTGAAGACAGGAGTCGGTACCGAAACGATATACCGTGCCCTCGTTGCGCCCAGGCGGAAAAGCAGCTTACCGGGGCATATTTGGGAAAGATTGGACAAAACGGCGTCGAATTCAGCGGGTCACAAGGGAGGGTTTCCTTCTCCTGGACCCCTGTCCGCTGCAGTGGTGGCTCTCAAATCCCTTCTGTTCAGCGTACGCGGACGATTCATGATCCGCATCAGCCCCATTGTGATTGCCTTTCTGATCACGGAGTGGATGCTTTACGCCGGGACCGCCTCGTTTTCCAAACTTTTGAACTTTGTAGGAGTCATCGTCGTACCGCTTTTGGGAGGTGTTTTTCCGGTCCTCATGCTAGTCTCAAGCCGCAGGAAAGGAGAACATATCCCCGGAACAGTCTTCAATTTTTTCGGTAACCCAATTGTTCTAACGGGTATATATCTCATTTTCATGGCAAGTCTCCTCATCTATGGCCTTTTCATCTGGCAGGAACCCAGAGCACGTGCCGCTGTTCTGGTTGTTGGGGTTTTTATCCTGGTCCTGACGATCTGGATTATTATGAAAAAGTGTTTCGTACGGCGAACTGCAATCGAACTTCGATGGACTGAGGAAAAAGGGGAACAAAATCTTTTTAGAATTATGTCCGCTAGTAAGCCATTGGAGGCCGAAGTTAGCCTGATGTACCGGGAAGGGACCAAAAACCTTCGATCCTCGGGAGGAATTGTAGAAAATGCTTCGGAACTGAAAAGTGCAGCCTTTTTAATTCCAGCGAAGGGGACAAGAGAACTTAAGATCCTAGCCCACAGAGTGACTGCCGACGGCTGTTCATGGCCCTTGGAAGGGACCTTGGAAGTCAGTGGGAACGGAGAAACCCGCTGCTTTGACCTCAAGCTGACGAGTGGTAGCCTATTGATGCCCATCGGTGGCAATAGCTACCGCGTAGCCTTTACATTACACAAACCGTCCTCCTCACCATCCGAAGCCTGAAAGATATCCCTGGACGTGATGTTTCGATCGTTCCGTATGGGTGAGACCCGCTGTCCTCGTACAGAACATAAATGGAACAAAATGGGAATAACTGTGATTCAGACATTAGACGATAGACTCCAGACATCAGACCGAAGGGGAGGAAATGGCCAGAGATTTCACAAAAAGGTTTACAAGGAAATTCGGAAAGATGGACATCAGCGAGGGTTGGTTTGTCTTATAAAGAGTCTGATATCTAATCCCGCCTTAGCGGGACTGGGGTCCAGTGTCTGAATTGCAGTGGGAATAAGAAGCGTTTTGATTTCAGGAAGCAGGTATGATATAGGATTGGATGAGAGAGAATCAGGGAATCTGAACTTTAAAACCTTTCTGCAACGGACAGCTTCATCGATGCAGATCTATCTCAGCATAAATTTAACTACCCAGCTTAAAAATCTTGAAAGTTTGAGGGAATCTGTATCGGAATGTGCAAGGGCACAGGGATTTGACCAAAAAAGGATCAGCGAGATCGAGCTTTCAACAGAGGAGGTATGAGTTAAATCCCTTCGGGTTGTATTCCCCGCTGCTTGCGGCGAGTTCGTCATTCCGGCGGAAGCCGGAATCCAGAAGACTGGACTGGATTCCGCATCAAGTGCGGAATGACAGAATTTAAAGTTTTTGATACCCCGCTGCTTGCGGCGGGGTAGTTCATTGATAAAAAAGTTAAAGGATGAGGTAAGATACCGCCGGGAAAATAACCAGAATATCCTGAATCTTACCATCAAGAAGGATAAATGATTAGAATCCTGTTGTTTATATTTCTCGTCCTGTTTGGAGCAACTCCCCCTCTCCATGCTGCGGAGAATGTCCTTAAGAAGGCGTCTTTCATCCCTCATTGGAGCCCACAGGCACAGTTCGCCGGATATTATGTTGCCTATGAAAAGGGATTTTATAAGAAGCGGGGCATCGATCTGACCATTCTTCAAGGGGGCCCCGATCGTCCTTCCTCTCAATTTCTTACAACGGGTAAGACCGATTTTGCGACGATGTGGCTCTCGACGGCCGTACGACTGGCCGCCAATGGGCAAGACATCATGAACATTGCCCAGATCATCCAGCGTTCAGCGCTGATGCTCGTTGCAAAAAAATCGAGCAATATAAAAACACCTCAGGATATCAATGGGAAAAAGGTGAGTCTCTGGGGAGAGGATTTTCAGATTCAACCGAAGGCCTTTTTTAAAAGATACAACCTGGACGTAAAAATTATCCCCCAGTCCTTTTCTGTCAATCTCTTTCTTAGAGGCGGCGTCGATGTTGCATCAGCGATGTGGTACAACGAATATCATACCATTATCAACTCAGGACTCAATCCGGACGAGTTGACCACCTTTTTATTCCATGAGCACGGACTAAACTTTCCCGAGGATGGCATCTATACCCTTAAGAAAACCTTCAAAAAAGATCCCGCGCTGGCAGGCGCTTTTGTGAAAAGCTCCATCGAGGGCTGGCTCTATGCCTTTTCCCACCCTGAGGAGGCGCTGGACATTGTTCTAAAATATATATCCCAGGCGAAAATCCCTGCCAACAGGGTACACCAGAAGTGGATGCTGAACAGAATGAAAGATCTGATCTCTCCTCCGGACGGTAGTCCTATCGGGATGCTCCAGCCACGAGATTATGAAAGAGTGGATTACGAGCTTAAAGAAAACGATTTAGTTAAAAGAACGCCAAGCTACTATTCCTTTTTCGTAAGGTGCGACAAGGATGTGGAAAAATAGAGGCATCGCCTTCAAACTTATCCTTGCTATTTGTGTCAGCGTCGGTCTTATTTTCATACTCATCTTCAGTTTCAATTACCGTTTCTCCCGGAATATCATAGAGAAGAATGTAGAAGATAATGCACGAAACCTCGTTCAGTCAAAGGTGAACAAGATTGAAACCGTCCTCCTCTCTGTCAAGAAGATCCCTGAAAACCTGGCCTCATTTCTGGAGACCAGCTCATACAATGAAGAAGAACTCCTCTCTCTGCTCCGCACGGTGGTGGAAAACAACCCTGAGATTTATGGCGCTGCCATTGCCTTTGAGCCATATACCTTTGACAGGGGATTACCTTGCTATGCACCCTATTTTTATAAACATAATGGAAAGATCGAATTCATGAATCTGGGCACCCCATCGTACCTCTATGCTTATCTGGACTGGTACCAGATCCCAAAAGAACTCAACCGCCCTGATTGGAGCGAGCCTTACTATGATGAGGGAGGCGGCAACATCCTCATGGCAACCTATTCCGTGCCTTTTTATAAAAACGTGGGTGAGAAAAGACAATTCATGGGGATTGTGACTGCAGATATCAATCTGGGATGGTTCCAAGAGGTTGTCTCTTCCATTCAAGTGCTCCAAACAGGATATGGTTTCTTGATCTCCAAGAATGGAACCGTCATTACCCATCCCTTGAAACAGTTAATCATGAATGAAACCCTATTCGGTGTCGCAGAAGGAAGGGCAGACACTCATCTCAGGGAAATCGGCAGGAAGATGATTAGGGGCGAATCAGGTTTTGTCCCTTTTCGGAGCATTGATTCCGAAAAAGAATGCTGGATGTATTACACACCCATCCCTTCAAATGGATGGTCTCTCGCTGTGCTCTTCCCACAGGATGAGTTTATGGCCGATATTGTCAGGCTGAACCGAATCGTTATCATCCTCGGAATCACAGGTCTATTATTGCTTTCCATCGCCGTGGCATTCATCGCCCGTTCGATTACAAATCCTTTGAGGGCCATGGCCCGGGCAACGAAAGAAATCGCCACAGGAAATTTGGATGTTGAACTGCCGCCTGCAAAATCAGGGGATGAGGTAGGGAAGCTCTCAGAAGCCTTTCAATATATGGAGAAGTCACTCAAAGAATACATCCAACAACTGACAGAGACCACCGCCTCGAAGGAGAGGATAGAGAGCGAATTGAAAATTGCCCATGACATCCAGATGAGTATTCTCCCAAAGATATTTCCACCCTTTCCTGATAGGAAGGAGTTTGACATCTTTGCAATGATTGAGCCTGCAAGGGAAGTGGGAGGAGATTTTTATGACTTTTTCTTCATCGATGATGAACATTTTTGTTTCACCATTGGGGATGTCTCAGGCAAGGGCGTTCCTGCATCGCTTTTTATGGCCGTTACAAAAACACTGATCAAGGCAAAAACATTAGGGGATGCTGACCCCGGCAGCATTTTGACAAAGGTGAATAAAGACCTCAGCCAGGGGAATGAGGCATGCATGTTTGTGACCAGTTTTATTGCCGTCCTTAACACGAAGACAGGCGAATTGTTATACGCTAACGGAGGGCATAATCCTCCATTGATGATACGCAGTGAAAATCATCCCCCCTTTCGTGAAGGGGGTGATGAGGGATTTTCAGGTGAAGTGGAATTTCTTGCCGTATCGAAAGGTCTTGTCGTAGGTGCGATGGAAGACTATGTCTATCAGACGGACAGGATACCATTGAAGCCCGGAGATTCTATTTTCATTTATACGGATGGCGTGACGGAGGCAATGAATGAACAGGAAGAGCTATTTTCGGACGAACGGCTCAAAAAACAGACCATCAAACTCCAAGGAAAGTCCATTCAGGAAATTATTGCAGGTACCATGGAAGAAATCAAATCCTTTTCCCACGGAGCGCCCCAGTCCGATGACATTACCATGATGGTGATGCGGTTCAGAGAAGAGAAAGGATAGGGTCACCGGGTCAGAATTTGACAACCCGAAACCAATGAATCAGCCTTAACCTTAACATTGCATTAAAAACGCCGCATAAAGAGCAGGGAGGTGGGCGGAAAAGGCTTTGAAGCGAACCTTTTAACGTATGGCTCCAGAGGTTTCAAGCCCGTTCCAGAACTCGCCTTAGGTGAAAACGTCTTGTTACCCATAAATCTCATGAATGACCGCTTTGCAAAGCCTTAGGAGCTCACCTCCCTGCGAAAGTTATGTAACTCTCAGGTTAACCTTGGCGGAAAAACTCTCGATCTTGTGAGAGACTGATTTTTTCTTTATAATGTGAATATATGGAAAGCAGAATAACGTGAAGGGAAACAACCTCTGAAGATCAAGACCCTTCTTCTCATCTCTCCCATTCTTTTCGTCATCCTCCTGGGGATCAATATTGTTTTCGTCGGCTCCCGGCCTCCCCAGAAGGTCAACCAGTTAATCATCAGTTCCATCGGCGATGCCTCCTTTCTCAATCCCATCCTTTCCCAGGATTCGGCTTCCAGTGACATCAATTCCTTCATCTTCAATGGCCTGATCAAATACGACAAAAACCTACAAAACTTCGTGGGGGAATTGGCAGAATCCTGGAAGGTCAAGGAAGGCCCTGAACCTGAAATCACGTTCTTCTTGCGAAAGGGTGTGCTCTGGCATGATGGAAAGGGGTTCACTGCTCATGATGTGAAGTTCACTTACGATAAGATCATGGATGAGAAGACCAATACCGTCCGCCGAAGCAGTTACGAATTGGTGAAAAAGGCCGAGGTGTTGGATCCGTATACCTTCCGAGTAACTTACAAACAGCCCTTCTCCCCTGGCTTGGAAAGCTGGGGGATTGGAATCATCCCAAAACATCTTTTGGAAAAAGAAGACATCAACACGACTACGTTCAACCGCAAACCCATCGGGACGGGACCGTTTCGGTTTATGGAGTGGGTGAGTGACGAAAAGATTGTCGTTGAGGCCAATCCCCGTTACTTCGAAAGCCGGCCAAATTTGGACCGGATCATTTATCGAATCGTCCCCGAGACGGCTCTCAGCGAAATGGAGCTTCTCACGGGAGGGGTGGATGATGCAGGTGTTTACCCCTATCAGTTCCGTCGAATGAGTCAGGTCCCATACCTTAAAATCTATTCCCAGCCGAGCCTCGGATATACTTATATCGGTTACAACTTCAAAAATCGTCTCTTTCAGGACAGACGGGTTCGTCTTGCCTTGACCTATGCCATCAACCGGGAAGAGATCGTCCAGTATGTCCTCTATGGTTTGGGGAAAGTGGCAACCGGCCCCTTTCCCAACCATCTCTGGTATGCCAGTCCCCGTGTCAAACCGATTCCTTACGATCCCCAGAAAGCCCGCCAGCTTCTGGCTGAAGCGGGATGGAAGGACACCAATGGGGATGGGATTTTAGAAAGGGAAGGGAAGCCTTTTCTTTTCACCCTGATCACCAATAGCGGAAACGACACCCGGCGGGACGTAGGGGTTTTGGTCCAGAGGCAGCTTCGGGAGATCGGGATCGATGTGAAATTCGAGCTTTATGAATGGAGCGTCTTTCTGAAAAACTTTATTAATGCAAAACACTTTGATGCCTGCATCCTCGGTTGGGCCCTCTCCGTAGACCCGGATGCTTATGAGATATGGCACTCCAGCCAGATTGAGAAAGGATTTAACTTCGTCTCTTACCGGAACCCCGAGGTGGATCGCCTTTTGGAGGAGGGGAGAAAAGAATACAATCAGGAGAAGAGAAAGGAGATCTATTGGCGGATCCATGAATTGATGGCTGAAGATCAACCTTATACCTTTCTCTATGTCCCCTTAGGCATGACCGCCCTTCGAAAAAAATTTTTCCTGTTGGAAAAGGATCGGGCCGGCAGGGAACTTAAGCTTTCTCCGATTCAGCTCGAAAAGGCCGGTTTGACGTATGATCTGATCAAGTGGTATGTTCCCAGGGAGACGGTTTTGGAGAGATAGGATTTTTCATCATTGAGAATTGCTAATTGAGAATTGAAAATTTTGCATTGAGGGTTTGCAAATAACATGGGTCGATACCTTCTTCGGCGACTCCTCTATACCCTGATTACCCTGATCGGGATCAGCGTGATCTCATGGTTGATCATCACCCAGGCGCCCGGAAGTCCGATCGCACTGACCCTGGATCCCAAGGTCTCCCCCAAAATCATCGAACAGATGGAGAAGAATTACGACCTGGATAAACCCATCTATCAGCAGTACTTCCTGTGGCTCAAACGTCTCTTCAGCGGAAACCTTCACTCCTTCAAGGACGGGAGACCGGTGATGGAAAAGATCGGCGAAAGAATCTGGAATACGCTTCTCCTCAACCTGGTGGCCATGCTGATCATCTTCTCCCTGGCGATTCCGCTCGGCATCTTTTCGGCAAAGCGACAATATACCTTTTTGGACCATCTGGGGACATTCGGGGCCTATCTGGGAATCTCCATCCCCAGTTTCTGGCTCGCCTATCTTCTCATTCTGGGGACGGTGAAGCTTTTCGGCTACCCGGTCCTTGGCATGAGATCTTTTGTGACCGAAGACTTCACCACTGCCGAAGTCATTCTCGACCGTCTGTGGCATCTGATGCTCCCCTCCATCATTCTGGCTATCGGAGGCATTGCGGCCCTCTCGCGATACACGCGCTCCAGCATGCTCGAGGTGATCCGTCAGGACTACGTTCGGACGGCCAAGGCGAAGGGGCTTCCAGAGGAAACGGTCTATTATAAGCATGCCCTTCGGAACGCGCTCCTTCCAATTGTCACTCTCTTCGGATTTCTTATCCCGGGACTTATTGGTGGCTCCATCATCATGGAGACCGTCTTTTCTTGGCCAGGGATCGGACGATTGGCGTATCAGGCCGTCCTCGCCAGGGACTATCCCGTGGTGATGACGATCAACACGATCACCGCCGTGCTCGTTCTCATAGGAAACTTCGCGGCCGACATCCTTTATGGGATCGTCGATCCCCGAATTCGATATGGATAAACAAATGGAAATCCCAAATCTCAAGCACCAAATAACAAATAAATTCCAAATACCAAAATTCAAAATCCCCTCACCCTTCCCCTCTCCCCACGGGGGAGAGTAATGAGGTGAGGGGGGCATTTGGACATTGGAGTTTGGGATTCATTTGGGATTTGTAATTTGGTATCAATTTAGCCTTTTGAAAAGAGTTTTTCTTTTCATCCCGATAGACGGGGTTTTCTAACCCCGTCTTGGCGGGACAAGTATGTCCCGCCTATCGGATC
>Ga0315276_10001168_pt1 | contig 23439 bp, 32 predicted proteins | sample YL17G05_0_MG_FD_204542 | JGI IMG/M metagenome (GOLD analysis project Ga0315276, IMG submission 204542) | Sediment microbial communities from Yellowstone Lake, YNP, Wyoming, USA - YL17G05_0 | ecosystem: Environmental > Aquatic > Freshwater > Lake > Sediment | place: USA: Wyoming | collected... | reverse complement strand
TCACCGCCGTTATCCAGCCCGGTGGCTCCATCCGCGACAAAGAGGCGATTGGCGCCGCCGACGCTCACGGCATGGCGATGGTCTTTACCGGCATCCGTCACTTCAAGCACTAGAAGCTTTGCACAGAATTCTTCTGCTCCTATTCGCGGGTGTCCTCCTGCTGGCATGCAAGGAGCAGCCAGCTTCTCCATCGCCGATTCCGTCGGAGACGGTGAACGAGGGATACGAGACGGCGAATCCTGTTTCTATGCCCACTCGTCGTCCCCCAGTGCCTCCTGATGCCGTCCCGCTGGAGATTGCGGGATCGGTGGAGTTGCCTCATGACAATGGTGGTCATTGGGCCCTTACCACCCTTATTCCGGGTCGGAACGCCTTCGTTGCTCAATACTGGCCGTTCGAAATACCCATGCCGGCTCCCGATTTTCAGATTCGGCTGGCCCTTTTTGATGTGACTACGGGCTCTTTGACTGAGTTCGCAGTTCTGGCTCCAGGTGCCGCAACACCAGGGATAGTCAGTGATGGGCGCTTCATTGTGTGGACCGAAGGCGTGCGTGGCTCTCTTAACCCCCGGGGTTGGAAGATGTTCGCTTTTGACTTGGAGACGAATGAGAAGTGGGAGATCGCACGAGATTCGGAGGTGGAGTTCAGCCGTCCTGGAGTGCAGTTGGCGACTGTGCCGTATCTCTCAGCGCAGAGTGGGCGGTTGGCCTATTCTCTCTTGACAGCAGATGCTTCCGGTCAGCCGGTCTACGAGTTAAGGATTGTCGAGCTTGAAAGTAGAACCAGCACCACCATTCTAGGGCCTCTCAATTCTCGGGACTTTTCAATCTACGGGCCCTCATTATACGGTGACAACATTGTTTGGACGTTGAGTGTTTGGCAGGAGAACGAAGTCAAGGTCAGAGCGTTGTGGAAAATGCATCTACCGAACGGACAGCCGGAGGTCTTGGAGTCCGGATGGGTCGGATTTCAGCCAGTGCTGAATCGAGAGAACGTTGTTTATTGGCTTTATACAGGTCAACAAGACGAAGGTGTGATAAATGTAATGAATATTGAAACCCGCAAGAAGACACAGCTGTGGGAATATGATTCGGCCTTGTTCCCCGAAATATCTGGACGATTCGTCTATTGGATAGTCCCGAACAACGGGACAGGTGTGCTCGTGAACGCAGCAAGTGGGGGAAAGATGAAATTCGGGGGACCTCACGTCCTACAAGTAGCGATTGAAGACGGGCGCATATACTGGTCATGGGGTTCGGGTGAAACTGACAGTCCGCAGTATCTTCAGTGGGCGGACTTGCCGGAACATTAGGGTTTGAAACGTAGCTCGGTCCGAATGAGATTTCATCCGGTTGGAAACGATGCTTAGTTCTCAGAGGGGGTGCATGATGCGCTTTCGGAAATATGGCTGTAGGCTATTCATCGAAAGGAACCTATTTGGATTACCTTGACCCCTACAATAATGGGGCCGAGAAGAATTACAACAATACGAAGGGGCTGCATCGGGCCTTCCTAACATCAAGAATGGCGGAACTCATCAATGACCACGGTATAGCATGGTAGGGGTTTCTTGGAGGGCTTCTCTCTCGCTGTCTGTAGCGCTGCTCATGACGGCATGCGGCGGTCATGCGGGATCTCCATCGTCAGGGCCGTTGGCTACTGAGGAAGGGCTAGGGAGCATCACTCCCACGACGGGTTCCGGATCGCCGTCTCCCTCTGCGTCTCCCACTTCCAGCCCGGTTGTCATCAAGGCTTCAGGATCGGTGGAGATGCCCCGGGATAGCGGAGGTGCCTGGATTCCGTGGACGCTTGTCCCGGGCCGAGACGCATTCCTCGCCACGTCTGGCCCATCGGGAGACTGGAGCAGCTTCCAAATGCGCCTGGCTCTTTTTGACCCGGCTGACGGTTCATTGAGGGATCTTGCGCTGGCCGCGCCCGGCCAGCAGATGATGCAGGTTGGCAGCGATGGGCGCTTCGTCGTATGGGTCGAAGTTTCGGGGGAGGACTCCACTGCTCGCGGTTGGAAGGCATTTGCCCTTGATATGGAGACGGGGGACAAGTGGGAAGTCGCTGCCGATTCCAGCTCGATTACGTCGGATTGGCAGGTGTTCCGGCCGCGCCCTTTGCCAATATACTTCCCCTTCCTTTCGGTTCAAGGGGGACGGCTGGCCTATTCAGTCCTTACGACAGATTCCTCGGGCAATCCGGCCTACGAACTGCGGCTCCTGGACCTCAAGAGCAGGGAGAGCGAGACCGTGCTCGGCCCGGTAGACGCTCGAGAGGCATCCTTTACCTACGTTTCGCTTTATGGCGACAATCTCGTGTGGATGTCGTACGCCTGGCAAGGCGACACTATGCTTAGCCAAGACCTGTGGCGGATGCACCTTCCCGACGGGGAGCGGGAGATCCTGGACTCCGGCTACATAGGGATAGCCTTTAGCCTCTACAAGAACATAGCTATCTACGACAAACAGCCCGACACCGACTACAGTTTACCTGATCGGCTCATATATACCTTTGACCTGGAGACGGGCGAGAAGCGCCAGATCGCCTACCGAACTCAAGATCCTGATGACCTACGCTTGACGGACCGGTTTGCCTATTGGCCGGATCCTGACACGTCAGTGGGTATGCTAGTTGACCTGCAAACCGGGGGAACCATGAATCTGGGCACGGAACGGGTTTGGCGTGTCTTCCTTGTAGATGACCGGGCGTTCTGGGTCAGAATCGACGATGTTCCAGGGCGCGGCTCAGGGCGTGGGATTTATGCGGAGTCGGCGGACTTGCCTGAATGGCTGCCTTAGTGAAGATTGGCGTGGGCACTGAAACGATGCTAATGTTCTCTTTGCAGGATTGCCTGGAGCGCGTGGGTGTGAAGGATCACACTCCAAAGCGCGCCCGAAGGAGAGGCTCGGAAAGATACTGATGCTGCCACAACACACTATTGGCGACCTACCCCACATCGTGGAGAGCCTTCCGGCGGCCGAAAAGGCCGTCTTCCAGCGCATCTTCCGCGTCGACGTCACCCAGGGCCGTATCGTCCCGCCCGACTCCATGCTCCCCTGGATCGAGCGCTACTTCGGCAGCGTCGACGCTACCCTGGAGCAGACGGTCGTGCGCGTCACCAACCTCGTGACGGGGCGCGGCGCCCTCTTCAATCCCCTGCGCTCTCGCCGCCCTCATTGGGCCGGTAGCGAAGGCGTAGATGCCTCTGCCGGCTTGGAGAAGGAGTTCGGCCCTGCGGTGGAAGACCCGCTCGCCGATCCCTACTCCGGCACTCCCGCCGACACCTTCGGCCGCGTCGAGGGCCGCTTCTGCGTCACCGCCTCCAACGTCGCCAAGTGCGATGGCCTGCACGCCGTCATCGTCTTCAAGGCGCTCAACCCTCTCAGCTTCAACCGCGAGATGCTCCACGATTACGTCGATACCGCCTTTCGCTGGGCGGAAACGGCCCATCGCAGCGACCCTTCCGCCAAGTACTTCCTGTTTATATGGAACTGTCTCTGGCGGGCGGGCGCCTCCCTCGTTCACGGCCACGCCCAGGCCCTGCTCGGCCGGGGGGCGCACTATCCGGCGGTGGAGCAGAGCCGACGGCTCGCCCTCTCTTATCATGACCAGCATGGCAGCAGCTACTTCGACGACCTCTATCAGGCCCACGCCTCAGTCGGCTGCGGCTTTCAGCGGGGAGACGTGAAGGTACTCGCGAGCCTGACGCCGGTCAAAGAGAACGAGGCGGTTCTCATCGCTCCCCAGGTTGGCCCGGAGTTGATCGATACCCTTTACGACCTCCTCGCCTGCTACCGCGACCGCCTCGGCGTATCCTCCTTCAACCTTGCGTTCCATATGCCGCCGCTCGCCCCCGTCGAGGAGGACTGGAGCGGCTTCCCTGTCGTCGTCTACCTTGTCGACCGCGGCGACCCCGGCAGCCGCACCAGCGACATCGGCGCGATGGAGCTTTACGGCGCCAGCGTTATCGCCGGCGACCCCTTGCAACTGGCGCGCCGCTTGCGGGATACTCTGGGCGCCTGAGAGACGCTAGAAAAGGAAAGTGCGATGGCCACAGTTGACGTCGTGATACCGGTCTACAACGAGGAGCACGTTCTGGCGCAGAGCGTGGCGAAGCTCCGGGCCTTCCTCGACAATAACCTGCCCCATGACTGGCGCATCGTCGTCGCCGACAATGCCTCGACGGACGGGACGCTCGCCGTCGCCCAGCGCATGGCTGAGGAGCACGGGGACGTGTCTCCCCTCCATATCCCTCAGAAGGGACGGGGGCGTGCCCTCCGCGCCGCCTGGCTGGGCAGCGACGCCGACGTCCTCACCTATATGGATGTCGACCTCTCCACCGACCTATCCTTCTTCCCGCCGCTCGTCGCCGCCATCGCCGACGAAGGCTATGACGTGGCCATCGGCTCGCGGCTCAAGAAGGGCGCTCAGACTACCCGCTCCTTCCGCCGCGAGTTCATCTCCCGCACCTACAACGTCCTCATCCGCGCCCTCTTCTTCACCCACTTCGTCGATGCCCAGTGCGGCTTTAAGGGGATCAGCCGCCAGGCCGCCCAGGAGCTTATTCCCCTCATCAAGAACGAGGAGTGGTTCTTCGACACGGAGCTTCTCATCCTCGCCGACAAGGGCGGCTACCGGATCAAGGAGATACCCGTCCGCTGGGTCGAAGACCCCGACACGCGCGTCAACATCCAGTCCACTGTCTCCGAGGACCTGCGCGGCCTCGCCCGCATGCGCCGCCGCCGCATCCCCAAGCGACCCCCCTCAGCCTAGCCCTCTTCCTGAGTCCTGGACGGCCTTTCGATCCACGAAATGTAAGAGGAGGGCCGTAGCCCTCCTCGTCGTGTCTTGCTGTTGTAGCTGGGCCAGCCCCTAGCCGGGCTCTCTTAGTCGGGCGCCCTGCGGCCTGCGTTCGACCGGCGCTCCAAGCGACTGCAGTCGTTCGCCCACCCGGCAGAGAAGCCTGCCCATGGAGCGTGCCAGAAGGATCAGCTCCGGAGGCGTCTCAATCGCCAGAGGCAGCCGCGGCGGCTCACCGATAGGTCGGCCGATCTCCCTAAGCTTCTCCCGTACATAGATGTCGTGCAGCATTATGACCCTCCTCCCTGCCGGGGCGTCCCCGCGGCTTCTGCCGAGCCGGGGACAAACAGCTCCAACGCCCTTCTCAGCTCCTCCGAGACAGAGGGGTTGATCGAGAAGAACTTCATGTTGTTTTGGCGCCGCGACCTCACCAGTCCTACGGCGCTCATGAAAGTGAGGTGGCGCGAAATGACGGACTGGTTGAGCCCTGTACGCTCCACGATCTCTTGAGCGTACATCTCACCATCTCGCAGCAGGTGCAGGATGCGCAGCCGTTGCTCGTCGCTCAGCGCCTTGTAGACGCGTGCCATTCGCCGCGTTTGCTCCGCCTCCTCCTGGGGCACACCGTCGGCGTACTCCGATTCACACGGGTAGAAGAGACCGTGTATCTTGCCGACCTCCGCGCATGAGGTGTAGGGGCCCATGTCGAGTGAGGGCGCGAATATAAGCTCATCGTACGGTCCGGGACAGACATCCTCGAGGCACGACGTCTGCCTGCCCGTCAGCTTGCGAGCGAGCTGGATGACGTCTGGCTCGGACGAACCCCTGTGGGCGGCGACGCTGCGCTCCATGCAGGGTAGGCGCTGGGGCAGGTCGTGGCGATAGTGCTCTTCGTAAAACCGCTCGATTAGGCGGGCCATCCGCTCCCGCAGTTCTTCCGGCCGGTCGTAGACGGCTAACACAGCGGCGTCGTTGAGGCCTTCTTTCTGCAGGATATCTCGTAGCGCTCCTCTGACATCCTCAAGCGAACTGATGTCGAGATCGCCGCAGTCGAAGAGTGAATGGATGCTGCAGAAAGCGAGTCCCTGGATTCCCGGCCGCTCGGGCCATTCGCCGATGCCCAGCGGTAACTGGCGCACGAAGCGGACAAGCGAGTCCACGTCCTGCCAGGTCTCCCGGTGGGCAAACAAGCGGTCTCCCATCGTACCCATGACGCCCGGTTGACCCTTCGGGAAGGTGTAGAGGAAATCGGTCTCCGATAGCAGGGCAGGGTCCATCTCGGTGCGGACCTGCTTGGGCCAGCCATCGATGCCCTCCGCGTCGGCTGCCAGGTGGATGAAGTAGAGGGCATTCATCAGATCCAGCGGGACCGAGACGACGAACTCTACGGTCTGTTTGGGTGTTGTCGTCTGCGTCAATCTTGGCATAATCTTTGCCCCCTAGGTAGAATGTGTATATGTTAATATGAGCATATATAATATCTCGGCACTTGTCAAGCCCCCTGTAGGGGAAAATTCGAAAAATATCGGCGATCGCCAAGAGCGTCTAGTTCATCGGCTGGCAAGATAGGACTTACCTGCTCTCTGGCCGCTTGTTCTCGCTATAACGATTGCTGTTGACCGATATTGGGAAGCTGCTATACACTTTTCCTGGAAGCTACACCGACGGAAGGGGCGGAACAGCCCCGAATTTTAGACATGGCAGGTGATGCGCGGTGGCCAATCAAGCAGGAAAGCGTTACTTCTGTAGCAAGTGCGGCTCGGAATTCATAATCACCAAGCCCGGCGAGGGACAGCTTGTCTGTTGCGGCCAGCCTATGCAACAGAAGAGCTGACTCGAGCAAGGCGCAAGGGGTGTCAGAATGGCTAATCAGCTAGGTAAGCGCTTCAAGTGCGACAACTGTGCGACGGAGATCCTTTGCATCAAGCCGGGCGAGGGCGAAGTCGAGTGCTGCGGCCAGCCCATGAAGCTGATGCAGCCCAAAGTCCTGCCCTCCGCTGACTAGTCGCGACCCAAACAAGACTCACCGCAAGCCCTTTCCAACCAGGGAAGGGCTTACTCTTCTCTCAAGGCGCGTTTGCTGACCCGTCGACCCAGACGCCGCTTGGCGCCGGGGATCGAGTCCACAGCGGGAGCTAAGAGATGGCCCTCATCCTCCACAACGCCGAGGTCATCACCATGGACACCGCGCGCCCCCGCGCCCGGGCCGTCGCCGCAGAGGACGGGCGTATCGTCGCCGTCGGCTCGGACGCCGAAATGGCGCCCTTCCGGTCTGCCGGCAGCCGCCTCATCGACTGTCGGGGCGGCGCCCTTCTCCCCGGCTTCATCGACGCCCACTGCCATCTCCTCGCCTATGCCGCCTCTCTCCTATCTATCGATTGCAGTCCTGCCGCCGTCGTCTCGATAGGCGACATCCAGCGCCTCCTTCGCGATCGCGCCGCCCAGACACCGCCCGGCCGCTGGCTCCGCGCCGCCGGCTACGACGAGACCGCCCTTGCCGAGGCACGCCATCCCACCCGCTGGGATCTCGACGCCGCTGCCCCTGATCATCCCGTCCGCCTCATCCATCGCTCCGGCCACGCCTGCGTCCTCAACAGCGTCGCTTTGTCGCTGGCCGGGATCACCATCGCGACCGAGGAGCCTCCGGCCGGTAGCCTGGAGCGCGACCTCACCAGCGGCGAGCCGTCTGGGCTCCTTATCGAGATGAACGAGATCGTGGACGCGGCCGTACCGCCGCTCTCCCACGAAGAGCTGGCGCAGGGAGTCGAGCAGGCCGCGCGCTTCTTCCTCTCCCAGGGAGTCACCTCTATACAAGATGCCACCGCTGGGAACGGCCCCGCTGAGTGGGCGCTCTTCCGCCGCCTGATGGAAGAAGGACATCTGTCCCTCGGCGTGACACTCATGGAGGGCTTCGCATCACGCGGGCAGTTGCCGTCAACCGATCTGGCGGGAAGGCTGCGCCGAGGCTCGGTGAAGATCACCATCAAGGAAGTGGGCGACGAGATCCACACCGATGAGGGAGAGCTGGCGGACATGGTGGGCCAGGTGCATCGAGAGGGCCGTCAGGTGGCGATACATGCCGTCGGCGAAAGGGCCGTGACCGCCGCTGTTGCCGCCATCGAGCGGGCGCTGGCCGCGCTGCCCCGTCCTGACCACCGCCATCGTATCGAGCACTGCGGCGTCTGCCCGCCGGAGCTTGCCGCGCGCATCGGCAGGGCGGGGATCGCCGTCGTGACCCAGCCCTCATTCCTCTACTTCAACGGCGACCGCTATCTCGCTCAGGTGCCGCCGTCCGACCTGCCCCATCTCTATCCGCTGGGCCGCCTGCGCCGGGCGGGCGTCGAAATCGCCGCCTCCTCCGACGCGCCGGTCGTGCCACCCGCGACTCTGCGCTCTGTCGAATCCGCCGTCACCCGGCGCAGCCGCAACGGCGCCACTCTCTCCGTCGACGAGGCCATCAACGTGGAAGATGCCTTGCGCGCCCACACCGGGTCGGCCGCCTGGTCTGCGTTCGAGGAGGGGGAGCGCGGCAGCATCGCCCCTGGCAAAGATGCCGATTTCGTCCTACTCTCCGGCGACCCCACAGCCGTGTCCGCCGATGAGATCGCCGGCCTGACCGTAGAGATGACCGTCGTTCGCGGCGAGATCGCCTGGCAATCCAGAGCATAAGTCAGAAGTGACTCGTGGAGCGGGCATCTCGCCCGCTGCCCCCTCTGTGAGGACAACGCCCTTTGCACCCCCACCGCAGGACATAAGCGCAACTATATTCATGCCATGAGGCAAATATTGTAGGCGATACATATTGACAAGGTTCCCTTGACTGTGCTATTTAAGGCGTGATCGTACGCGCACGCCTGTTGCGCAGTCGGCTAGCGCCACCCGTAGCGAAAGACAGGTGAGCGGTGAACCGGCGCAGGATTCTCAAGTACGGCCCCTGGCTAGTGATGTGGCTGATTGCACCCGTCGCGGGGTTCTTGCTCACGTACTTTGTTCTGACCGGAGCAGCCAGTCTTGCGGACAAGGGGCCTAGCCAGGTTGCGCCAGCGGCGTCCTCCGGGGAGATGGCCGGTAACATGAGCCTCGCCGAGGCTCAGGCGTTTGACGGCTACCCCGTCTACTGGGTGGGGGAAGAATTCGAGGGTCTTGGCGTAACCCACATAAACCGTCTGTACTACGAGCACCCGCTGGGGGTGCCGCTGCCGCCTTCAGACATGATCACGGTAGTCTATGGCAATTGTAATGTCCAGGGCACTCCCCCAACCTGCGTGCCGCCGATCTCAATCACCACCAGCTCCTACTGCAGCCGCCCGCAGGAGTTCACAGCCGAAGCCGCCAAGCAAGGGGAGCCCTTTACTGTGAGAAGTGCCACGGCCGAGTGGGTGTCTAACTCCCTCGTCATCTACGCCGGCGATGCCACGGTGAATATCATTGCTGCCACCGACAACCCGCGGGACGATGCCATGAGAGTGGGAGACAGCCTGCGCTCGATGAACACGCTCGGCGTGACGACGGGGGCTGAGGCCTTCCCTAAAGCAGGAACCACTTGTGGCGTTAGCGCTGGCTGGGAGAACGAGGAGAAGCAATGAAGGTTCTCTGGTCTCTTTTGTCCAGCGTTACGAGCGTCGCAGGCGCGCTGGTAATACTAGCTCCTGTATTATTCTTGTATAGGGAAATCGGAGAGGCTAGGATCAGCGGGGAAGATATATACGGCTATCATACCAAGAGGGACTTCAATGACTGGGAGCGGATGCTCTTCGAAGTTCTTTTCTATTGTCTGGTGCTCGGGGCGGCGGCTGGAACCGTTGCCATTTCTGTCTGGCTTTCTCGGCGCTTGGGCGGCTCGGTCCGCGGGACGCTGGCCTGCACGCTGTTCCTGATCGGTGTTGCGGCTTACCCTCTTCTTCTCTACGCGGCAATTGTGAACTGTGGCGTCATTGATGGGTTTCCACTACCGGCCGCGTGCGACTGAGTGTTTCGAATGAAAGACCGAACGTGCAGCGCCGTAGAGAGCATGCCGATGCTATCGCCGGTCTGGCCGTCATTCACGGCGAAGTCGCCTGGCAGCGCTCTGACCACCTCTCTGCCCCTTCTTGACACCAATCTCGCCACTTAACTATAATCGCCGAGCGAGTTCAACCTAAGCTCCGCGACGAACCTCAGGTGATGGGGCACATCTAAGGTGGTAGAGGTAGTCGTCAGCCAAAACGAGAGCTTCGAGGCGGCGCTGCGGCGCTTCAACCGCAAGGTGCAGCAGTACGGCATCCTCTCCGAGGCCCGCCGCCGCGAGCGGTTCGAAAAGCCGAGCGTGAGGCGCAAGAGAAAAGCCGCCGCCAAACGGCGCAAGAGCACACGCTAGGTATCACCGGCGACTCTCTGTACTGGAGACTGGGGAGTTTTCTGTGTCTCTCAAAGATAAGCTATCTGACGACTTGAAGCAGGCGCTGAGAGAGGGCGACGACGTCCGCAAGCGTACCCTCCGCCTTCTCATGGCGGTCGTCCACAACGCCGAGATCGAAAAGGGCGCGGCTCTGGACGATAGCGGCACTCTGGCCGTCATCGCCAAGCAGGCGAAGCAGCGGCGGGAGAGTGCTGAGGAGTTCCGCAAAGGGAACCGCCCCGACCTCGTCGAGCGCGAAGAGGCGGAGGCGGCCGTTCTCGACGCCTACCTGCCCGCCGCCGTCTCCCGCGACGAGATAATGGCAGCCGCCCGCAAGGTCATCGCCGAGGTCGGCGCTCAGGGCCCGCGCGACATCGGCAAGGTTATGCCTGTGCTTGTGAAGCAGCTTGCCGGGCGCGCCGAGGGGGGCGAGATCAGCGCCGTCGTCCGCGAGCTTCTCGCCGAGTCACCCTCGGCGTGACGCATCGATTGTCGGCTGTCTTGCCGTCGGGCGGGCAAGAGAAGAACTACTCGCCATAAAGCTTGACATCTGTATACGGTTTCTAGTAAAGTTACTTTTTGGCGCCGCGCGATCCCTAGCCGGCGCTGCAACGGGTCGAAAGACCTTAAAGTGACTACGGTCGGCGATAGTGGCGGATACCACTGGTGCCCACCACGCCGTACTGGCTCAGTAATAGGGTTTTCGACCTTTTGCGTTGTCCAAAAGACGGTTCCTGGTAGGTTCAGCACAAGGGAGACAAGCGGGTTGCCTACGATAAACCAACTGGTGAGGAAGGGCCGCAAGAAGCTGGTCAAGAAGACCAAAGCTCCTGCCCTGCGCTTCACCTACAACGCCCTGAAAAATCGCACCGACCGCGGTGACGGCTCACCCCAGAAGAGAGGCGTCTGCACGCAGGTGCGCACGATGACCCCGAAAAAGCCGAACTCCGCCCTTCGCAAGATCGCGCGGGTTCGTCTTACTAACGGCATCGAGGTGACCGCCTACATCCCCGGCGAGGGCCACACTCTTCAGGAGCACTCCGCGGTGCTCATTCGTGGGGGCCGTGTCAAAGACCTGCCGGGTGTGCGCTATCACATCATCCGCGGTGCCCTCGACTCTCTGGGAGTCGAGGGTCGCAACCGCGGCCGCAGCAAGTACGGTACTCGCAGGGCGGCTAAGTCCGGCTAGCGAGTCGTTGGAGGAAGAGAATGCCGAGGCGGGCAAGAGTCGTTAGACGGGAAGTGCCACCGGATGCCAAGTACGGGAGCCAGGGCCTGACCATGTTCATAAACAAGGTCATGCGCGGCGGCAAGAAGAGCGTGGCCGAGCGCCTGACTTACCAGGCGCTGGACATCCTCGAGTCCCAGATGCACCGCAGCCCCCTCGACGCCTTCGAGCAGGCCCTGCGCAACGTCACCCCCGTCGTCGAGGTGAAGCCCCGGCGCGTCGGTGGCGCCACCTACCAGGTGCCCGTCGACATACGGCCCGAGCGCCGCAACGCCCTCGCCGTGCGCTGGCTCATCAACTCCGCCCGCTCCCGCAAGGGCAAGACGATGGCGGAGAAGCTGGCCGCTGAGCTGATGGACGCCGCCTCCGGGCAGGGCGCCACTGTTAAGAAGAAGGAAGATACCCACCGTATGGCCGAGGCCAACCGCGCCTTCGTCCACTATCGCTGGTAACCGTTCGAGATCGCTCCCTCCGTCACGGCGGATGGAGTCAGCGTCCTTAGTTTTCGTTGGTTTGGAGAATTGGTCATAGTAACAAAACCCGCTCGTCGCGGGACCGAAGTCATGGGTAGGCAATATCCTATCGAGCGCGTCCGCAATATCGGTATCATTGCCCATATCGATGCCGGTAAGACCACCGTGACCGAGCGGATCCTCTATTACACGGGCCGCACCTACAAGATAGGTGAGGTCCATGAGGGGACCGCCGTCATGGACTGGATGGCCCAGGAGCGCGAGCGGGGGATCACTATCACCGCCGCCGCCACCACCGCCGAGTGGCTCGACCACCAGATCAACATCATCGACACCCCGGGCCACGTCGACTTCACCGTTGAGGTCGAGCGCAGCCTTCGCGTCCTCGATGGCGGCGTCGTCGTTTTCGACGCCGTCGCCGGCGTCGAGCCCCAGTCGGAGACGGTCTGGCGTCAAGCCGACCACTACGGTGTTCCCCGCATCTGCTTCGTGAACAAGATGGACCGCCTCGGCGCCGATTACTGGCGCACCATCGAGGCGATCAAGGCCCGTCTGAACGGCCAGCCTGTCGCGATACAGATACCTATGGGCGTCGAGTCCTCCTTCGAGGGCGTCATCGACCTTGTGGAGGACCGGGCCTGGTACTTCCCCGCCGAAAGCCATGAGAACCCTGACGTGGTGCCGGTACCCGAGCAATACGCCGAGATCCGCGCCCGCTACCGGGAGGAAATGATTGAGAAGCTGGGGGAAGTGGACCACCAGACGATGATCAACTATGTCGAAGGGCATGCCGTAAGCGCCACGGAGCTGAAGAAAGCTTTGCGCCGAGCGACCCTCGCTGGTTCCATCACCCCCGTAATGTGCGGCTCCGCCCTCCGCAACAAGGGCGTGCAGCCGTTACTCGACGCCATCGTCGACTACCTCCCCGCTCCCGTCGATGTCCGTCCTGTCAGTGGCATAAATCCCAGAACAGAGCAGATTGTGGAGCGGGCTGCTGACGACGAAGAGCCCTTCACCGCGCTCGCCTTCAAGATCGTCGCCGACCCCTTTGTCGGGCGGCTCGCCTACTTCCGCGTCTACAGCGGCCATGTTCAGACCGGGGCGACGATCTACAACGCTACGCGGGACGAAAGAGAGAGGCTGGGCCGCCTGTTGCGGATGCACGCCAACCACCGCGAGGACGTGGAGTCCGTCTCGTCCGGCGACATCGTTGCCGCCGTCGGCCTCAAGAACACCTTCACAGGTGACACCCTCTGCGACAAGGCACACCCCGTCATCCTGGAGACGATATCCTTCCCCGAGCCTGTCATCTCCGTCGCCATCGAACCGAAGACGAAGGATGACCAGGACCGGATGGGCGAAACCCTGAACCGCCTCGCCGAAGAGGACCCGACTTTCCGCATTCGCTACGACCAGGAGACCGGCCAGACGATTATCTCGGGCATGGGCGAGTTGCACCTCGAGGTCATCGTCGACCGTATGCTGCGTGAGTTCCGCGTCGACGCTAACGTGGGCAGGCCCGAGGTCGCCTACAAAGAGACCATCACCTCGCCCAGTCGCGTCGAGGGGCGCTTCATTCGCCAGAGCGGTGGCCGGGGTCAGTACGGCGACGTCTGGTTGGAAGTCGAGCCACGCGGGCGAGGGTCGGGCTACGAGTTCATCGACAAGACGACCGGCGGGGTCATCCCGCGAGAGTATATACCGGCGGTGGCGGCAGGGGTGAAAGAGGCACTGGAAAGCGGCATTCTGGCTGGCTACCCGGTTATCGATATCGGCGTAGCCCTGGTCGACGGCAGCTATCATGACGTGGACTCCTCGGAGATGGCTTTCCGGACCGCGGGCTCGATGGCGATCAAGAAGGCCCTCAACAAGGGCGACGCTATTCTCTTGGAGCCCATCATGAAGGTGGAGGTCCTCACGCCTGAGGAGTTCTTCGGCGATGTCCTAGGGGACGTGAACTCGCGCCGGGGACGTGTGCTGGGCATCGAGGCCCGGGGCGACATCCAGGCCGTGCGCGCCCTCGTGCCGCTGGCCGAGACCTTTGGCTATACGACGGATCTGCGGTCGCTGACTCAGGGTCGCGCGACGCAGAACATGGAGTTCGATCACTATCAGGAAGTGCCGCCCGGCGTGGTCGATAAGCTGGGCATCAAGGTCAAGCATCCGGTCCGCGCCTAGAGTGCGGAAGTCCGGCGAAAGCGTAGCTGACGCTCTGGTTGGAAGATGACAACAAAGCAGAAGATCCGGATTAGGCTAAAGGGTTACGATCACCGCTTGCTCGACCAGTCGGCAAGCCAGATTGTAGAGGCCGCCGAGCGGACGGGGGCAGCCGTGGCGGGGCCAATCCCCCTGCCCACTGTGACGAAGAAGTTCTGCGTCATCCGCTCGCCGGTTATCGACAAGGACTCGCGAGAGCAGTTCGAGATTCGCACTCACAAGCGGCTTATCGACATCCTAGAGCCGACATCAAAAACCGTAGACACGCTGATGAGGCTCCAATTGCCGGCCGGCGTGGATATTGAGATCAAACTGCAATGAGCATAGTAGGCCTGCTTGGCAGGAAGATCGGCATGGCTCAGGTCTTCGACCGCAAGGGTATAGTTCACCCCGTTACCGTGGTCGAAGCCGGCCCCTGCACGGTCGTCCAGGTCAAGAATCCGGGGAAGGACGGCTACAGCGCTGTTCAGCTCGGATTTGGCGCGACCAAGCGGGTCAACCAACCGATGAAGGGTCACCTAAAAGGGACGGGCGAGTTCCGCTATCTGCGGGAGTTCTCGGTCGATGACGCCGCGCAGTGGGAAGCGGGCCAAAAGGTGAGCGTCGAGCTCTTCAACGCCGGCGATTTCGTGGATGTCACCGGGATATCCAAGGGCAAAGGCTTTGCTGGAGGGGTGAAGCGCCACGGGTTCCGCGGCGGCCCCCGCACGCATGGCCAGTCGGACCGTCTGAGGGCTCCCGGCTCCATCGGCCCCGGCTCATCGCCTGGGCGGGTTGTCAAAGGACTGCGGATGGCCGGACACATGGGTGCCGACCGCGTCACCGTGCGCAACCTGCTCGTTCTGGACAGCGACCCGGCGCGTGGGGTCCTCCTCATCGAGGGAGCGGTCCCCGGCGCCAGGAATGGGCTTCTACGCATCTGCCGGTCGCCCAAGACCCCCGCAAGCATCGCCGGCATAGAGCGGGCAGTTGCCGAAGAGGAAGAGCCCGTCGTCGAAGAGACGGCTGTTGAGGTGGAGGCGGAGGCCGGAGAAGAAACATCTGTCAACGAGGAGGCTCCCGCTGAGGCGGAGACCCCTGAAGAGCAGTCTGACGATAAGGAATGATGGAACTCACGGTTCGCAGTCCTGAGGGCAAGCAAGTTGAGCCGATCAAGGCCGATGACCTGGTCTTTGGTGTCAGGCCCCGTCTCGCCGTCGTGCATCAGGCGTTGCTTGCCCAGCTCGCCAACCGGCGCGCCGGGTCGGGCAGTACCAAGACGCGCGGCGAAGTCGCGGGGAGCACCGCCAAGGTACGCCGTCAGAAGGGATTGGGACGCGCCCGCCTGGGCAGCATCCGGTCACCTGCTATCCGTCACGGCGGTATCGCCTTTGGCCCGAAGCCCCGCAGCTTCAGTCAGCATCTCCCCAAGCGGATGCGCCGTCTGGCCATCCGCTCTGTCCTCTCCGCCAAGGCCGCGGACGGCTCTCTCCAGGTGATAAGCATGCTGAGCCTTCAGAAGCCGCGAACAAAGGATGTGGTGGCGCTGCTGGGGAATCTGGGGCTGGAGCGCTCGACCCTCGTCGTCACTGAAGATACTGACAGGAACATCGTCACGAGCGCCCGCAACCTGGAGAGGGTGAAAGTCCTGCCGGCGCCCTATCTGAATGTAGCGGACATGCTTTCCCACCAGCACCTGCTTATGACCGTAGGTGCGGTGAGAAAGGCGGAGCAGCTTTGGGGTGGCGACAGGGCGCTGCGCCGCCGAGCGCCGATTCCGGCACTCGAGCCTGCTGTCGAGCAGGCTCCGGCCGCTCCGCGGGCGCGGCGGCGGCGCACAGCGACCCCCGCTCCAGCCGCCACTGTCGAGGAGGCTCCGGCCGCTCCACAGGCACGGCGGCGGCGCACAGCGGCTCCCGCTCCCACCACCGTCGAGGAGGGCTCGGATGCCTAAAGAGATCCATCCCTACACCGTCCTCCTGCGGCCGCTGGTCACTGAGAAGAGTACCATCCTCGCCAGCCAGAACCAGTACGTCTTCAAGGTGGCGACGGCCGCCAACAAGATGCAGATCAAACATGCCGTAGAGCTCGCCTTCGACGTGAAGGTGAAAGCCGTAAACGTCATGAACATGCGGGGCAGAGTGCGGCGCTTTCGCACCGGGCCCGCCGCGGCGCCTGACTGGAAGAAAGCCATCGTGACCCTGCAGGCGGGCCACAAGATAGAGCTTATCGAAGGAGTATAGCCGGGGGCCGGTGCCGGAGCCCGATCGGGCGAGAGGCAGCGGCGGACCGGATGCGATGATGAGAGGCAGCGACAGAGATGCCGGTTAAGCAGTATAAGCCGACGTCGCCGGGGCGGCGGGGAATGAGCGGCTTCACCTTCGCCGAAGTGACGAAGAAGGAGCCCGAGAAATCCCTGCTGAAGCCCCTCCGGCGCAAGGCGGGACGCAACAACCAGGGGCGCATCACTGTGCGCCACCGCGGTGGTGGTTCCCACCGGCGTCTCCGCATAATCGATTTCAAGCGGGACAAGCTGGGTGTGCCGGGTCGTGTCGCCAGCATCGAGTACGACCCCAACCGCAGCGCCCGCATCGCCCTCATCTTCTATCGAGACGGCGATAAGAGATACATACTGGCGCCGGTTGGCCTCGAGGTCGGCGACATGATAGAGGCGGGGCCAAAAGCCGATATCCGGCTGGGCAACGCCATGGCCCTGAAGGACATACCCACCGGTACCGCGATCCATAACATCGAGCTTAGCCCGGGCCGGGGTGGCCAGATCGTTCGCAGTGCCGGCTCGACCGCCCAGCTCATGGCCAAGGAGGGTGAATTCGCCCTCGTGCGTTTGCCCTCCGGCGAGTTGCGGCGCGTCCCGGCGGACTGTACCGCCACCATCGGCCAGGTGAGCAACGTTGAGAACAGCATGATAAAGCTGGGCAAAGCCGGTCGCTCTCGCTGGAAGGGACATCGTCCGACGGTTCGCGGCTCGGCCATGAACCCGCGCGACCATCCCCACGGTGGTGGTGAAGGAAAAGCGCCTATCGGTATGCCGGGGCCCAAGACCCCTTGGGGGAAGCCGGCCCGCGGCTATCGCACCCGCCGCCGCCATGACGGCGACAAGTACATCGTCAGAAGCCGGCATAAAGCCTAGGAGAATCCTGTGTCGCGTTCTACCAAGAAGGGCCCGTTCATCGACCCGAAACTCCTGAAGAAGGTGGAGGCAGTCCGGCGCTCCGGCCAGCGGACGATTATCCGCACTTGGTCGCGGGCCTCAACCGTCATGCCGGAGATGGTTGGCCTGACCGTCGGTGTTCATGACGGCCGCCGGCACGTGCCCATCTTCATCACTGAGAACATGGTGGGTCACAAGCTGGGAGAGTTCGCTATGACCCGCCTCTTCCGCGGCCACGGCGGTCGCACGGCCCAGACCACCCAGGTGCGCAGGAAGTAACATACCAGCGGCGGATGAGATTAGTGAGGGATATTCGTGGAAGTTAGTGCCAAGGCGAAGCAAGTAGGAGTATCGGCGCGCAAGGTGCGCCTCGTGCTTGAGCATCTGCCCGGTAAGCGGATCGACGAGGCGCTTACTATGCTCCGCTACCTGCCTGTGCCCAGCGCTCGCGTCGTCGCCAAAGTCGTCAAGTCGGCCGCGGCCAATGCTGAGAACAACTACCAGCTGTCCCTGTCGGACCTGCGGATAAAGGCCGCCTACGCCGACGAGGCAGTAACCATCAAGCGTAGCCGCGCCCGTGCTCGGGGCAGATCCAGCCCCATACTGCGTCGGGCCAGCCACATCACCGTCGTGGTCGAAGAGGAGGGATAGAGTGGGCCATAAGGTGCACCCCATAGGATTCCGCCTCGGTGTCATCTACGGTTGGCAGAGCAAGTGGTACGCCGACCGGCATTACAGCGAACTCCTTCATGAGGACCTGACCATCCGGGGCACTATCGCCAAGGCCTTGCCCGATGCGGGCATCTCCCGCGTCGAGATCGACCGAAACGCCAACATGGTCTCCGTCACCGTTCACACCGCGCGCCCCGGCATCGTCATCGGGCGAGGTGGCCAGAGGGTCGACGAGCTCAGGCAGAAGCTTGAGGGCCTCAGCGGGCGGCGGGTACGCGTCAACATCGTCGAGATCCGCCAGCCGGAGCTCGACTCCGCGCTCGTCGCTCAATCGATCGCTGAGCAACTCGGACGCCGGGTCTCCCACCGCCGGGCCATGAAGCAGGCGGTCACGCGCACCATGCAGCGGGGAGCGCTGGGGATCAAGATAATCGTCGGTGGCCGCCTCGGTGGCGCCGAGATGTCCCGTCGCGAGACGGAGAAATCCGGTCAGGTGCCTCTCCACACCCTGCGTGCGGATATCGACTATGGGACGGCTGAGGCCCATACGACCTTCGGCCGTATCGGTGTGAAAGTCTGGATATACAAGGGCGAGATCCTTCCCGAGCTTAAAGCTCCGGCACCCTTGGTGCCCGTAGAGGAAGAGACCGCTGAGACAACAGAGACTGAAGAGGAGACAGCGGCACCCCCCGTCGAGGAGGCTGTCGTCTCCCAAGAAGAGAAGGCTTCGGAGTAAGAGATGCTTCAACCCAAGCGGGTCAAGCACCGCAAAGTGCATCGCGGCAAGATGCGCGGCATGGCCGCCGGAGGCAACCAGGTCACCTTTGGTGAATTCGGCCTCCAGGCAGTCGGCCGGGCCTGGGTGGATGCCCGCCAGATAGAAGCCGCCCGTCGGGCGATTACTCACTACGTGCGCCGTGGCGGCAAGGTCTGGATCCGCATCTTCCCCGACAAATCGGTTACCGCCAAGCCGGCCGAGACCCGCATGGGTAGCGGCAAGGGGGCTCCCGATCGCTGGGTGGCAGTCGTTAAGCCCGGGCGTATGCTCTTCGAGCTGGCCGGTGTGCAGCGTAACGTGGCCCAAGAGGCGATGCGCCTCGCTGCCCACAAGCTGCCGATCGAGACGCGCTTTGTAGCTAGGGAGCACGAAGGGGCATAGGGCGATGGCTCGTCGCAAGAAAAAAACAGCAGTGCAGGAGTTGCGAGTCCTCTCCGACCACGACCTCGCTCAGAGGCTGGAGGAGTCCTATCGCCAGCTATTCACCCTGCGCCTCAAGGTGTCGACGCGGCAACTCGCCAACCATCGAGAACTGCCGAAAGTCAAACATCAGATAGCACGGATCAAGACCGTTCAGCGAGAAAGAGAACTGACGGCGGTCTGGGAAGCAGCCAAGGCAGAGGGAAGCTAAACTATGTACACCCGTCGTAGGGCTCAAGTGGGCGTCGTGGTCGGCAACAAGATGCAGAAGACGGTCATCGTTGCCGTCGAAAAACACAAGCGCCACCTTCTCTACAAGAAGAGCAGGCGTTTCACCAAGCGCTACAAGGCTCATGACGAAAAAGATGCCTGCGCCCTCGGCGACACCGTGCGCATCATCGAGAGCCGCCCCCTCTCCCGCGAGAAGCGCTGGCGGGTGGTCGAGATAATCGCCCGCCACGAGGTGGCCGAGGTCGACCCGCGCGAGATCGACAACGCTATCCTCCAGCGGATCGCCGCCGAAGCCCCGGCGCCGGCAAAGGTCGCGCCCGCCAAGGCAGCGAGGAAGAAGGCTGCGCCGCCGGAGCCGGTCGCGGCGGTCGAGCCGGAGCCGGCAACTGAGGCCGAGCCCGAGGCGGAGTCGGTAGTAGCTGAGGCCGAGCCCGAGGCGGAGTCGGTAGTAGCTGAGGCTGAGCCCGAAGCAGAGGCAGTCTCGGTGGAGGCGGCGGCCGAATCCGAGCCGGCAACTGAGGCCGAGCCCGAAACAGAGACGTCGGCGGTGGTCGCTGATGCAGAACCCGACGCCGAAGCCGCCGTTGAGGCAGAGCCGGCTGTCGAAGAGGAAGTGACGAAGCAGGACGGGGAATGATCCAGATATACAGCCGCCTCAAAGTGGCCGACAACACCGGCGCCCGCCAGATAATGTGCATCCAAGTGTCTGGGGGCACGGGACGCCGCTACGCCCGCGTCGGCGATGTCATCGTGGCCAGCGTTAAGCAGGCCCAACCCGGCGGTAGCGTCAAGAAGGGCGAGGTAGTCAAGGCGGTCGTCATTCGCACCGCCAAGACCTACGGTCGTGAGGATGGCTCCTATATCCGCTTCGACGATAACGCCGCCGTCATTTTGAGCGACGCTGAAAACCCGAAGGGCACCCGCATCTTCGGTCCCGTGGCGAGAGAACTGCGGGAAAGGAACTTTATGAAGATAGTCTCTCTCGCGCCAGAGGTAGTATGAACAAGATCAAGCGTGACGATACGGTTTTCGTCATTACCGGTAAGGACCGCGGTAAGCAGGGGCCCGTCCGCCGCGTGATTCCTAGGGAAGGGCGACTCGTCGTCCAGGGCATCAACATGGTGAAGAAGCACCAGAAGCCGCAGGCTCACGGTACCCAGGCCGGCATCATCGAACGGGAGGCCCCCATTCGCGTGTCCAACGTCATGCTTGTCTGCAAGAGTTGTCAAAAACCGACGCGGGTGGGGTTCGCCCCGCGCCCCGATGGGGTTAGAGCCCGTGTCTGCCGCAAATGCGGAGAATTCATAGACTAGGAGCGGAGCTTGGCACCCAGACTCAAAGAGTTCTATCGCCAGGAAGTCCTGCCGGCCCTCATGAAGGAGTTCAATCACACGAACCCCATGGAGGCGCCACGGCTGGAGAAGATCGTGCTCAACATCGGCCTTGGCGAAGCGCTCCAGAACCCGAAGGCGCTCGATTCGGCTGCTGCCGACATCGCTGCCATCGCCGGTCAGAAGCCGGTCATCAACCGGGCGAAGCGCTCCATCGCCAACTTCAAAGTCCGGCAGGGCAACCCGATCGGACTCATGGTCACCGTTCGCGGCGACCGCATGTGGGAGTTCTATGACCGTCTCGTCAACGCTGCCCTGCCCCGCATCCGCGACTTCCACGGCGTCTCCGGCAAGGGCTTCGACGGTCGTGGCAACTATAGTCTTGGTCTGCGTGAGCAGCTTATCTTCCCGGAGATCGAGTACGACAAGATCGACAAGATCCGCGGTCTCCAAGTGGTAATAGTGACGACGGCTAGTACGGACGAGGAGGGCAAGCGGCTGTTGCAGCTACTGGGAATGCCCTTCAGTCACAACTGACGCTCCAGTAAGAGGAGTAACCTGTGGCCAAAACATCCATGATCGTCAAGTCTCAACGGCCGCCCAAGTTCAGCACGCGGCAGAAGAACCGCTGCCGTCTCTGCGGTCGCCCCCGGGCGTATATGCGTATGTTCGGCATGTGTCGCATCTGTTTCCGCCATCTGGCCCTAGTGGGACAGCTACCCGGCGTCAAGAAATCGAGTTGGTAGGGAGGAAGAAGACTTGAGGGGCTGCATGACGCGCGGCGGAGATACCCCCGGAAGGAGGCGATAGCATGAATATGACTGATCCCATCGCCGATATGCTCACTCGGATTCGCAACGCCATCATGGCTCGGCACGATGAGCTGCGGCTTCCCACGTCCAAGATGAAGGTTGCCATCGCTCGCGTGCTCAAGGAAGAGGGCTTCGTCAGCGATTTCGAGGAGGTCAGCGAAGGCCCCCGCCGGTTCCTGCGACTTCGGTTGGCGTACACCGGCAAGAAAGAGCCCGTCCTTTCCGGGCTGCAGCGGGTCAGCAAGCCCGGCCTTCGCGTCTATGTGCAGAAGCGCGAGATCCCGCGTGTCTATGGCGGACTGGGTATCGCCATCCTATCTACGCCGCAGGGGATCATGACCGGGTCGCAGGCCTGGCACCGCCACATCGGCGGTGAGGTGCTCTGCTACGTTTGGTAAGTATCGAAGTGCCGGCTCGTTGGCCGCACAGGATTAGAGGAGGAGCTTAGATGTCGAGGGTGGGTCGCCAGCCCATCGCCCTCCCCGAAAGGGTAAAGGTCGATATTGAAGGCACGCACGTAACCGTGCGCGGCCCCAAGGGAGATTTGTCCCGCGACGTCTCCCCGGAGATGAGCCTTCGCCTCGAGGAAGGCCAACTGCTGGTCAGCCGTCCCAGCGATGCGCCTCGTCACCGCGCTCTCCACGGCCTCACCCGCAGCCTCATCGCCAACATGGTGACCGGCGTCGATGTCGGCTTCAGCAAGACGCTGGAGATCTACGGCCTCGGCTATCGGGTTGAGCAGCGGGGGGCCAATCTGGTGTTCAGCCTCGGTTTCTCCCATCCCGTCGAGATACCGCCGCCGCCGGGCATCACGTTGGAAGCGGATGGCACCAACCGATTTCACATCCGCGGCAGCGACAAGGAACTGGTGGGACAGATCGCGGCGAATCTCCGCGCCCTCCGCCCGCCGGAGCCCTACAAAGGTAAGGGCATCCGCTACGCCGGCGAAGTGGTCCGCCGCAAGGCCGGCAAGGCGGGAAGGGCCGTCAAGGGTTAAGGAACGCTAGCAGGATAAGCGATGAGTAAGCAACACACGGCTGTAGCTGCCAGAGAGCGGCGACATCGACGGGTACGCCGGAAGGTCCGGGGCACCACCGTTCGGCCTCGCCTCTGCGTCTTCCGCAGCCTGACCCACATCTATGCCCAACTAATAGACGACGACTCCGGGCGCACGCTCATGGCGGCGTCCGACAAGGAAAATGAGATGGCCTCCCAGGCAAACGGCAAGACCAAGACAGCCGTCGCCGGCCTCGTCGGCCGCCTCATTGGTCAACGGGCGCGGGAAAAGGGTATCGAACAGGTAGTCTTCGACCGCGGCGGTTACAAGTTTCATGGGCGCGTCAAGGCCCTGGCCGACGCCGCGCGCGAGGCGGGCCTGCGCTTCTAAAGGACTTATAGTAATGGTAAGAGCGGAGCAATTCCAAACTGTTGAGCCGGAACTGACCGAGAAGGTCGTCCACATCAACCGTGTCGCCAAAGTGGTCAAGGGTGGCCGCCGCTTTCACTTCAGTGCTATCGTTGTCGTGGGTGATGGCAGAGGCAAGGTCGGCGTTGGCATGGGGAAGGCGCGGGAAGTTGCCGAGGCTATTCGTAAGGGCTCGGCAATCGCCCGCAAGAGCCTCATCCAGGTGCCGCTTGCCGCATCGACCATCCCCCATTCGCTGCTGTGCAAGTACTGCGCCGCCAAGGTGCTGATCAAGCCCGCTGCCCCCGGTACCGGCGTCATCGCCGGCGGTGGCGTTCGCGCTATCATGGAAGTAGCCGGCGTCACCGATGTGCTGGCCAAGTCCCTGGGCAGCGACAACCCCGTCAACGTGGTGCGGGCGACGATGCTCGGCCTCTCTCGTCTTCGGGACCCCCGGGCAGTGCGGGCGAAGCGGCGGGCCGCTGTTCAGGCGGAGGTGAAGAGTGGCGGCAACGCTTAAGATCACCTGGAAGAAGAG
>Ga0315276_10001167_pt1 | contig 23476 bp, 20 predicted proteins | sample YL17G05_0_MG_FD_204542 | JGI IMG/M metagenome (GOLD analysis project Ga0315276, IMG submission 204542) | Sediment microbial communities from Yellowstone Lake, YNP, Wyoming, USA - YL17G05_0 | ecosystem: Environmental > Aquatic > Freshwater > Lake > Sediment | place: USA: Wyoming | collected... | reverse complement strand
CCATCTACGTCCCCGCGGACGACTACACCGACCCGGCCCCGGCCACCACCTTCCGGGAGAGGTTCGTGCTGGCGTCCAGGTGCGCGAAGGTGGTGGCCGGGGCCGGGTCGGTGTAGTCGTCCGCGGGGACGTAGATGGCCTGCACCGAGGTGATGGACCCCTTGGTGGTGGAGGTGATCCGCTCCTGCAGCTCTCCCATCTCCGAGGCCAGGGTCGGCTGGTAGCCCACGGCGGAAGGCATGCGTCCCAGGAGCGCCGAGACTTCGGAGCCGGCCTGGGTGAACCGGAAGATGTTGTCGATGAAGAGGAGCACGTCCTGCCCCTCCCGATCGCGGAAGTACTCGGCCACGGTCAATCCCGTAAGGCCGACCCGCAGGCGGGCCCCGGGGGGCTCCGTCATCTGGCCGTAAATCAGGGCGACCTTGGACTTGGAGGGGTCCTCGGCGTTGATGACCCCCGACTCCTGCATCTCCAGCCAGAGGTCGTTCCCCTCGCGGGTGCGCTCCCCCACCCCGGCGAAGACGGAGAAGCCGCCGTGCTTCAGGGCCACGTTGTTGATCAGCTCCATGATGAGGACCGTCTTGCCCACGCCGGCGCCGCCGAAGAGGCCGGTCTTCCCCCCCTTCATGTACGGCTCCAGGAGGTCGACGACCTTGATCCCCGTCTCGAACATGGCCACTTCGCTGGACTGCTCCTCGAACGAGGGGGGCTCCCGGTGGATGGGCCACCTCTCCTTGATGTTCAGAGGGCCCCTCTGGTCCACCGGCTTCCCGACGACGTTGATGATGCGACCCAGGGTCTCGCGCCCGACGGGCACGGTGATGGGCTCGCCCAGATCCGTCGCCTCCATCCCGCGCACCATCCCCTCCGTGGGCTCCATGGCCACGCAGCGGACCCGGTTCTCCCCGAGGTGCTGCTCCACCTCCGCCGTGACGTCAATCTCCTCGGCGTCGGGGCTGGAGCGACCCCGGATCCGGACGGCGTGGAGGATCGCCGGAAGGTGATCCTCCGGAAACTCCACGTCGATGACCGGGCCGATGATCCGGACGACCTTTCCCTGGCTCATTCGCTGCTTCTCCGCGGGTCCGGCACGATCAATCCAGCGCCATGGCGCCGCTGACCACTTCCAGGATCTCCTTGGTGATCCCGGCCTGGCGGACCTTGTTCATGTTGAGGGTGAGACTCTCGATCATGTCGGCGGCGTTGCTGGTCGCCGAGTCCATGGCCGTCATCCGGGCCCCCTGCTCGGAAGCGGCCGACTCCAGGAGCGCCCGGTAGACCTGGACCTCCACGTGCTTCGGAAGGAGCCGGTCGAAGAGATCCTTCTCCGCCGGCTCGTAGATGTAGTCGGCGGGGAACCCGGGCCCCTCCCGGGCGAGCTGCTCGATGGGGAGGAGCTTCTCCGCCACCACCCGCTGCTGGATGGCGGACTTGAACTCGTTGTAGACGAGGTAGACGGCGTCCAGCTCCCGGGCGACGTAACCGTGGACCAGATCCCGGGCCAGCTCGGCGGCGTGGGCGTAGGTCACGTTCCGGAAGATGTCCACCATCTCGCGCCGGACCGACACCCTCCGGCGGCGGAAATAGTCGCGCCCCTTCTTCCCCACGAGGGTCAGGGTCAGCTCCCGCCCGGCCCGCTTCTCCATCTCCCCGGCGGCCGCCTTCACGATGTTGGCGTTGAAGCCCCCGCAGAGGCCGCGGTCCGCGGTGATGACCACCAGCTCCACCTTTTGGTCCCCCCGCCGCGCCAGGAGCGGGTGGTGCTCCGGATTGGCCCGGGTGGCCAGGCTGTTCAGCACCCGGAGCATCCGGCGGGCGTAGGGGCGCGCCGCGATGATGCGCTCCTGGGCCCGGCGCAGCTTGGTGGCCGAAACCAGTTTCATGGCGTAGGTGAGCTGCTGGGTGTTCTTGACGCTCCGGATCCGGGTCCGGATGTCCCTCAGGTTGGCCACGGACCTCCCTCAGCGGCCACCGCCGGCTGCCGGGCGGCGAAGGCGTCCCGGAAACGGTCCAGGAGCGTCTTCAGCTCTTTCTTGATCTCGTCGTCCAGCACTTTCCTCTCCGCCAGCTTGCGCTGGGTGACGGCGCCGGCGGTGTCCATGTACTGGACGAGCCCCTTCTCGAACTCCCGGGCGGCGGAGACTTCGATCCCGTCCAGGTACCCGTTCACCGCCGCGTAGATGATGACGATCTGCTTTTCCGCGGGGACGGGCCGGTACTGGCCCTGCTTCAGGATCTCCACCAGCCGCTCTCCCCGGGCCAGCTGGGCCCGGGTGGCCTTGTCCAGGTCGCTTCCGAACTGGGCGAACGCCGCCAGCTCGCGGTACTGGGCCAGGTCGAGCCGGAGCGTCCCCGCCACCTGCTTCATGGCCTTCACCTGGGCGTTGCCCCCCACGCGGGAGACCGAGAGCCCCACGTTGATGGCGGGCCGGACGCCGGAATAGAACAGATCCGACTCCAGGAAAATCTGGCCGTCGGTGATGGAGATGACGTTGGTGGGGATGTAGGCGGAGATGTCCCCGGCCTGGGTCTCGATGATGGGAAGGGCGGTCAGGGACCCCCCTCCCAGCCGGTCGTTGAGCTTCGCAGCCCGCTCCAGCAGGCGGGAGTGGAGATAGAACACATCGCCGGGATAGGCCTCCCGGCCGGGCGGGCGCCGGAGGAGCAGGGAGATCTCCCGGTACGCCGCGGCATGCTTGGAGAGATCGTCGTAGATGATCAGGGCGTGCCTGCCCCGATCCCGGAAGTACTCCCCCATGGCGCAGCCGGAGTAGGGGGCGATGTACTGCATGGTGGCCGGATCCGAGGCGGAGGCGGAGACCACCACACTGTGGCCCATGGCCCCGTACTCTTCCAGGGTCCTCACCACCTGGGCGATCGTGGACTTCTTCTGGCCCACGGCCACATAGATGCAGATGACGCCGGTGTCCTTCTGGTTGATGATGGTGTCCAGGGCCACCGCGGTCTTGCCGGTCTGGCGGTCGCCGATGATCAGCTCGCGCTGGCCGCGACCGATGGGGATCATGGCGTCGATGGCCTTGAGCCCCGTCTGCAGCGGCTCCTTCACCGGGCGGCGATCCACCACCCCCGGCGCCAGGCGCTCGATGGGCATGCTGATGTCGGAGGGGACGGGCCCCTTTCCGTCCTCGGGCTGCCCCAGGGCGTTCACCACGCGGCCGACGACGGCCTCGCCCACGGGGACCTGCATCAGCTTCCGGGTGCGCCGGACCTGGTCCCCTTCCTTGATCCGCCTGGTCTCGCCCAGGAGGACCGTTCCGACGCTCTCTTCCTCCAGGTTCAGGGCGATGCCGTAGACGCCGTGGGGCAGCTCCAGCAGCTCTCCCGCCATGACCTTCTCGAGGCCGTAGATCCGGGCGATGCCGTCCCCCACCGAGACGACGGTCCCGACCTCGCTCAGGTCGATTTCCGCGGTGAACCCCTCGATCTGCTGCCGGATGATCTTGCTGATCTCGTCCGCCCTGATCTCCATTACCGGTCTCCGATGAGTTGCTGTCTGAGCTTCTGCAGCCGCGCCGCGACGGTCCCGTCGTAGACCACGGACCCGATCCGCGCCCGCGCTCCCCCCAGGACTGCAGGGTCCACCTTCGGCTCCAGGCGGACCGACTTGCCTGTGAACTTCTCCAGCGACTCGGCCAGCCTCTTTCTCAGGGCCGGCTCGAGGGGAACGGCGGTGGTCACTTCCACCGACACCCGGTTCAGGACCTGCTCCTCGATCGTCCTGAACTCGGCGTTGACGTCCGGCAGGAGGTGGACCCGGCGCTTCTCGAGGAGGATCTGGACGAAACGGCCGGTGGGCGCCGAGAGCCCTCCTTTCCGGACGATCGCCTGGAGCGCCTCCGCCTTCCGGGAGGCGGGGAAGGCGGGGTTGAGGAGAAAGTCCCTCAGCGGCTTCGATTCCCGGTAGGCGCCGGCGAGGAACTCCAGCTCGGCGGCGGTCTTCTCCAGGGCCTTCTTCTCATGGACCGCGTCGGCGAGGGCCCGCGCATACCGGGCGGCCAGGGTGTTCTGCATCGTTGTCCAGTCAACCTCGACTATCAGCGGGTCGACCGGGGCGGCCGCCCCGAGTCGGGCCGGATCGGTAGGGAGGACCCTCCGCGACGGGAGGCCCGGCGGTGCCCTTCCGCCGGTGAGAAAAGAGAGCCTTAACTAGCACGGGCCTAAGGAATTGTCAACTCAGGGTCGAGGTGGAGAAGCCGGAACGAGAGACAGGCCGGTTCAGGGCTCCGGGAGACCGCCGCCACCCTTCACTTCCTTGAGCTCGTGCTTCCGGCCGGCGTTCATGTCGATCGTCCCCTCGAAAACCCCCCCCTCCTCGATGATCAGGCCCGGCTTCTCCATGATCAGATCTCCGTGCACCCGACCATGGGGATGTATGGTGATCCGCTCCTTGATCCGGAAGGTCCCGGAGACCTTGCCGCTCACCGAGAGGACCCCCACCTCGATCTCGGCCTCCACGTCGCCGGTCTCCCCCACCACAAGCTCTTTCTCCGAGCAGAGTTTTCCGGTCACTTTCCCGTCCACCCTCAGGATGTCCGGGAAGCGGATCTCGCCGCTGATGACGGTCCCCTCCGCCAGAAAACCGCTGATGTCGTCCGGACCCGCCTTGGCGTCTCTCATCCTTCTGTCTCCCCCGGGAGCCCGCCCGCGACACGGAACGAATCCCCGAAATCTCAGTGGCTGCGCGTCACCAGTAGGCTGAACAGCCGATCCAGCTCATCCTCGGAATAGTAGTCGATCTCGATCTTCCCTGTCCCCTTCTTCCTCCTGGAGACGATCCGCACCCGGGTCCCCAGGGAGCGGGTGAGGCGCTCTTCGGCAGCCTGGATGTTCGGATCCCGGACGAGGGGCTTCCGGACCTCCGTCCGGGTGCCGGAAAGCAGCCGCCGGACCATCTCCTCGGCCTCGCGGACCGAGAGCCTCCCGGCGACCACTTTTTCTGCGGCTTGGATCTGGGTCGGTGCATCCGGCAGGGAAAGAAGGGCTTTTGCATGACCGCCGTCCAGGTTGCCGTCGGCGATCATCTCCTGGACTTTCTCAGGTAACTTCAATAGTCTCAATTGGTTAGATATGGTAGAGCGATCCTTGCCCACCCGGTGCGCCACCTCCTCGTGGGTGAGGTGAAGCTCGGAGAGCAGCAGATCGTAGGCCCTGGCTTCCTCAAGAGGATTCAGCTCCTGCCGCTGGATGTTCTCCACGAGGGCCAGCTCCAGCCTGCGATCGTCTGAAACGTTCCGGAGGATTGCCGGAATTTTGGAGATGCCGGCCATCTGCGCGGCGCGCCAGCGTCGCTCCCCCGCCACCAGCTGGTAGGTCCCATCGGCCTCGGTGACGATGACCGGCTGGATGATCCCGTTCTCCTTGATCGAGGTGGCCAGCCCTTCCAGATCCTCGATGCGCTTGCGGGGCTGGAACCGGTTCGGGACGATCCGATCCACTTCCACCATCCGGAGCCCTTCCTGTGGCCCGGGGGGCGGTTCGGGAATCAGGGAGTTGAGCCCTCTACCGAGTACTTTCCTTTTGCCGTTCATGGCGGATGATTTCCCTCGCGAGGTTCAGATACGATTCGGCCCCTTTGCTGCGGATGTCATAGAGCATGATGGGCTTGCCAAAGCTCGGCGCCTCTCCCAGACGGACGTTCCGCGGGACGATGGTCTCGAAGACCTTCTCCTTGAAAAACCCCTGAATCTCATCGACGACCTGACGGGACAGGTTGGTCCGGTCGTCGTACATCGTCAGGAGGATCCCCTCGATGGCAAGACCCGGGTTCAGGAAGGCCCGCACTCGGTTCAGCGTGTTCACCAGTTCGGAGACTCCTTCCAGGGCGAGATACTCGCACTGGACGGGAATCAGGATCGAGTCGGCGGCCACCAGCGCGTTCAGGGTGAGCAGCCCGAGGGAAGGCGGCGAGTCGAGAAGGATGTAGTCGTAGTCTTTGATGACCGGCTGCAGCGCATCGCGGAGCCGGAACTCCCGGCGCGCCTGGTCGACCAGCTCGATCTCCGCCCCTCCCAGGTCCCGGTTGGCGGGGGCCACCATCAACTGTTTCAGCTCGGAGGCGAGGATCGTCTGGCTCAGGGAGTGTTGCCCGAGGATCGCGCCGTAGACGTTGCCGCCATTTCCGTCGGCCTTCAGTCCGAGTCCCTTGGTGGAGCTTCCCTGGGGATCGAAGTCCACCAGGAGGACGCGCCGCTCCGCGATGGCGAGCCCCGCGCCTAAATTGATGGCGGTGGTGGTTTTCCCGACCCCCCCCTTCTGATTGGCGATGGCGATGACGCGGGACATGGATGGAAGAAGGCTCCCGTTACGGTCCGGCCGTTAGCCTACCACAACTCGCCGACTCGTCGTCGTCCCCGGAGTCCGGAGGTGAATGTTCCACGTGGAACATCCACGTGGCCCGGGCCCGAATCCGACCAGGAAGATCTCGCATCCGTCTTGCGCACGCGGGCGTCGATGTTCCACGTGGAACGATCCGACGGGAAGAGACAGGGCTACCGCTTCTCCAGGAGGATCATCCCCGCCTCGCGCCCCTCGAGGGGGCCTTCCGCCACCACCCGGAGCGCAGGCGGGAGTTGCGGGGCTTTCTCCACGAGGTCCCTGCGGCGCATGAAGAGCAGCGCGAAGCCGCCTCGATTCAGGAAGGGGAGTCCCTCCTCCAGAAGGCCGAAAGGGGCCACGCCCCGGGTCGTGAAGATGTCGCAGGGAAGATCCAGAAGGTCCCTGCCCGTCTCGACCCGCCTCACTTCGACCCGGGAGTCACCCCACCCCAGTTCCCTCAGGAGTGCGCGGAGGAAGGCCGCACGCTTGCGCGACGACTCCACCAGGATCAGGGGGGCCGCTTCGGGCCGGGCTACGCGAATCGGGATCGCCGGAAATCCGTTTCCCGATCCCAGGTCGAGGACCGTGCCCGAAGCCTTGTGGCGACCCAAGAACTCCCCGGCGAGGAGTCCCTCCAGGAAGTGCCGATGCACCACCTTCTTCGGCTCCCGGATGGCGGTGAGATTCATCCGCCGCCCCCAGGTCAGAAGCAGGTCCCGGTGGATCTCCATGGTCCGAACCTGATCCTCCGAGAGGGTAATCCCCTGTCCCTGCGCGGCGCGCAGGATCTCCTGGCTGAAGGGGAATGCGCCTCCTGTTTCAGCCATGGCATGGACCGAAAAGGCCGATGGCGAATAACTTGTTTATTATCAACAGATTAGATCCTGTTTCGAGGGGTCGGTGGGCTTTCCGGGACGCCGGGGTGTGCATCGGCGCCCTCGGGTGCTGGAGCGAGACCGGTCCGGCGGGGGCCGACATGGGAGGGGGACGCTCAACGCTCGCGGGGATAGATGACGACCGACTTCAGAAAACCTTCGCCGTCGCTTTTGGTCTCGACCGCGGGATCGTCCTTGAGGGCCAGGTGGACGAGGCGGCGCTCATAGGGATTCATCGGGCTCAGGCTCTGGGGCTCGCCGAGCTTCTTGACCTTCTCCGCCATCAGGAGGGCGATCTCCTCCAGCTCCTCCTCGCGGCTCCGCCTGAAATCGCCGCAATCCAGGAAGACCGCGCGGGCGGATCCTATCTGGGAGGCGATGCGGCCCAGGATCACCTGGAGCGCGTTGAGTCCCTCGCCCCGGCGGGCCAGGAAAAGATCCCGGTCCCGCCCGTCCAGGTCGATCCGGATCGTCTCCGGATCTTCCGTGACCCGGAATTCGATCTCGAACGGGGAGGAGGCTGCGAACTCTTTCAGGAATTCCTGAATTCTCGCCGAATCCGTGGCCTGCGGCGCCACCGGCGCCGCTTCGCCGGCATCCTTCGCCGGCCGGTCTTCCGGGGCCGGGCTTCTTCCTTCCCGGGGCCTGACCCGGACGCGGACGCCCCGGCCACCCACGCCGAGAAATCCGCGCCGCCCTTCCTGCATCACCTCGTGGTCCAGTTCCTCGCGGGGAATCTTCAGGGAGTCGCTGGCCCGGGAGAGGGCCTCCTCCAGATCCTCTCCCTCGAATTCCATCTCTTCGCCCATCTCCGCTCCGTCCGGTCAGCCCCTGGCCGGCGCCTTCTCCCGCGTGGTCTCGCGGGCCACCTGCGTATTGATCAGGTACTGCTGTCCGATGGCGAGGACGTTATTCACGAGCCAGTATAGCACCAGGCCGCTGGGGAGGTCCTTGAAGAACCAGGTGAATATGAGCGGCATCATGTACATCATGCGGCGCTGAGTGGCGTCGGGGATGCTGCTCCCTGTCATGACCTGCTGGATCAGCATGGTGACGCCCATGACGATGGGCGTCACGTAATAGGGATCCTTCTTGGAGAGGTCGGTGATCCACAGGGCGAAGGGGGCATGGCGCAGCTCGATGGCGACATTCAGGAGGTTGTAGAAGCCCCACAGAATGGGAAGCTGCAGGAGGAGGGGGAGGCACCCCGACATCCCCCCGAGAGGATTGACCCCCTCCTTGCTGTAGAGGGCCATGATCTCCTCGTTCATCTTCTGGCGCCCGGCCATGTCCCGCTTCATCTTCCGGTACCGCTCCTTGATCGCCTGGGCCCGGGGCTGGATCTTTTTCATCTTCTCCTGCGTGTGGCGCATGGAGACCGAGCTCTTCTGCGTGAGAGGGAAGAAGGCAAGCCGGATCAGGAAGGTGAGCAGGACGATGGACCATCCCCAGTTCCCGGTGTACCGGTTGATGTACTCGAGGAGGAAGAAAAGGGCGCGCGCGATGGCCCCGAAGAAGCCGAAGTCGACGATTCCCTCGATCCCGAGATTCAGCCCCGCCACGAGATCGTAGTCCTTCGGACCCACGTACACCTTGTACTCGCCGCTTCCCGTCAGGGCCAGGCCCAGGGAGAGGAAGTTCCTCTCGCGCCCCTCCTCGATTCTCTGGTGGACGCGGAGAACGGTGCCGCTGGTCCCCCCCTCGGGGATGACAATGGCGGCGAAGTAGTGGTCCTCCAGCCCGGCCCAGGCCACGCCGCCCGGCTCCGCCAGCTCCGGCTTTCCTTTCAGCGCCTCCCTGGGGTGGAGGACGATGCTGCCGTCCCGGCGGATGACCGCCCGGGTGATGTCGCTGGGGTTGCCGCCGGATAGGGCCAGCCCGGGGTCGGTGCCGAAGCCCGCTCCCCAGATCACGTGGCCCTCCGTGGGCGCTCCGCTGCGCTGCGCGCGGATCTCGGCGCGGGTCACGTAGGAATTGTCGGAGAAATCCAGGACCTTCTCGACGCTCAGGCCGGCCCCGTCGGCATAGCGGAAGGAGACCCGCGTCCCCCTGCCGTCCGGCCCGGGAGCCGTCTCCATCCGGAAGAGGGCCCGGGCCACCTGATCGGTGATCCGGGCGTCGGCGAACTCGATCCCCAGGGGATACCGGTTCACCTTCCCGGATCCCGGGCCGACCAGCTCCAGCGGGTTTCCCCCGTCATCGACGTACTTCTTGAGCTGCCATCCCAGGATGGCCGCCCCCCGGTTGCCGACCCGGATCCGGTAGAGGTCGGTCTCGATCGTCTTCTCCTCGGCCTCGGCAGCCTCCACCCGCTCCGTCGCCGCCGGCATCACGGGGGCGGCGGCCACTTCGGGGGGGGGCGGCGCGGGGGCCGCCGGCGCGGGAGAAGCGGCTCCCGGCGCTTTCTCCGCCGACGACGGGGCCGCTACGGGTTTTGCAGGGCCGGGACTCTCGGGGGGAGGGAAGAGAACGGTGTTCCAGAGCAGCATGATGCCGATGGAGAAGGCAATCGCGAGGAGAAGTTTCTTGTCCATGGAATACGGAGGGCCCTACCTGAGGGGATCGAAACCGCCCTCGTGAAAAGGATGGCAGCTGGAGAGCCGCCGGATCGCCATCCATCCGCCGCGGCGGATTCCGTAGCGCCGGATGGCCTGCTCGGCAAACGCCGAGCATGTGGGATGGAACCTGCAGGCCGGGGGCAGCAGGGGAGAGAGAAGCCGGTGGTAACAGCTCAGCACGCAGACTGCCGCTCTGCCGGCCGTTGTCACGAGAAACCTCCTCCCCGCGGCCCGGACCGCCGGATTTTCGTTTCCAACTCGCTGGAAAGGCCCTCCAGCGTCAGGCGGTGAAGCCCTTCCTTGACGTTCACCACCAGATCCACCGCCGGAAGGTCCTGCCGGACCTTTCGGAACCATTCCCGCAGAAGGCGCTTCGCGCGGTTGCGCTGCACTGCGCCCCCGACCCGGCGCGTCGCCGTGATGCCGAGTCTGGGCCGGCGAAGATCGTTTTCCAGGAGGAAAAGGGTGAAGTTCCGGGAGAAAACCTTGCGACCCTGATCGTAAACCCGCTGGTATTCACGCCGCTTGCGGATTCGGTCGGCCGCCTTGAAGACCAGGCGCGACCTCACACGGTCAGCCTTTTCCGTCCCTTCCGGCGACGGCGCTTCAGGACCTCCTGGCCGTCCTGCGTGCTCATTCGCTTGAGAAACCCGTGCGTCCTCTTGCGACGCCGGTTGTTGGGCTGGAAGGTGCGCTTCATGCTCTCTCCCGGGCGCTGACTGAGGTGCTGCCTTGATCCGAAGTTCGGATGCTAACCGACCAGCGAGAGGGCTGTCAAGATGACCCTCCGCTGGAAAGCGGACCCCGAGGGATGGAACGGGCGTGACCGAGAAGCGTCGGCGTTACCACCGTTCCTTCGCAGGATGACGGACGCCGGGCCGGAAGGCCGGACGATTTTTTTGGATCACTTCGCGCGGCGTGTGCTATAGTGCGCGACCTCAACGCAAGATCATAAAGGACCCACCCGCGAGTTCAGGTGACGGGTATTTCTCCTCGAGACCGCCGATCGTAAGCGGAGCTCGAATGGGGATTCGTCTTGTTGAAAATAGGTTCAGCGCCGGCCCTCTCCCGGAGTGTTACAACATTTTCCCCAGCCCCGGGGCGTACCACCAGATGTTGCGGTCGCCGGATCCCGGTTGACATAAGTGGGGGGCCGCGCTCGCCGAACCCTCCCTAACTTGTTCTCCTCAAGGGCCTTGGCAAGCGGGATGTTTTCCACAACTGTGCGAATCCTGTTGAAAACTCCGGAGAATTTCGGGGATAGGTCGAATGAAGACAGCATCTTCCCGAGTGTTCATCCCGTGACCGCAAAACTCAACCGGAAAGACCCATGAAACTCTGGGAACAGGTTCTTGAGAAGGTTGAGCCCAAGTTGAACAGCCAGAGCTTCGACACCTGGCTGAAGCCGACCCAGCAGGCTTCCCTCTCCGAGGAGGCGCTGGAAGTGGAGGTCCCCAGCTCCTTCTTCGCCGAGTGGATCAGCAACCACTACCTTCCGGTGATCCGGGAATCCCTCAGCGAGGTCCATCCCGGCGATCTGGCGATCCGCTTCAAGGCGCGCCCCGACTGCGGCGCCGCGGCCCCCGCTCCCGCCGAGCGGTTCCTGCGCCGCCGCCTCCCGCCGAGCGGTTCCTGCGCCGGACCGGCGGCCCTGAACGCCCGCTACACCTTCGACACCTTCGTGGCCAGCTCGTCGAACCAGTTCGCCCATGCCGCGGCCAAGGCCATCGCCGAGCAGCCTTCCATGAACTACAACCCGCTCTACATCTACGGGGGAGTCGGCCTCGGCAAGACCCACCTCATGCACGCCGTGGGGAATCATCTGGCGATGCACCGCCCCGATCTCCGCCAGCGCTACCTTTCCACCGAAAACTTCATGAACGAACTCATCAATGCCATTCGCTTCGAGAAAACACAGGATTTCAAGGAAAAGTACCGCAGCGTGGACTTGCTCCTCATCGACGACATCCAGTTCCTGGCGGGCAAGGAGAGGACCCAGGAGGAGTTCTTCCACACCTTCAACGCCCTCTACGAGTCGCAGAAGCAGATTGTGATCACCTCGGACTGTCCTCCCCGCCAGATTCCGACCCTGGAAGAGCGGCTTCGCTCCCGCTTCGAGTGGGGCCTCATGGCCGACATCCAGCCCCCGGACCTGGAAACGAAGATCGCCATCCTGCGGAAGAAAGCCGAGGCCGAGAGGGTGGAACTGCCCCAGGACGTGGCCTTCTTCATCTCCAGCAAGATCAAGTCGAACATCCGGGAGCTGGAAGGGTCCCTCGTCCGTCTCACCGCCTTCTCCTCCCTCACGGGCCGGCGCATCGATTTGGACATGGCCAAGGAGACGCTGAAGGATCTGCTGGAAGACAAGAGCCGGAGCGTGACGGTGGAAGCAATCCAGAAGATGGTGGCGAACTACTTCAAAATCTCGCCCGCCGACATCAAGTCGAAGAACAACTCGCCCACCATATCCTTTCCGCGCCAGGTTGCCATGTACCTCTGCAAGACCCTGACCGGCCAGTCCCTGCCCGCCATCGGCCAGACCTTCGGCGGGAAGCACCATTCGACGGTCATCCACGCAATCCGGAAAGTCGAGAAACGCCGGGAGGCGGACAAGGATTTCGACAGGCTCATGCGCAGCTTCCTCGAATCTTTTGAATGAGTTGAGGCGATCTGTGGGAAACCGCCATCCGGAGCTTCTGTTGAAAACCCCTTCCTCCTCCTCCAACCACGGGATCCACAATTCTCCGCCCCGTTATTCACAGGCGCCCTGTCCGGGGCTTGGCCTCGAAGCCGCTCAGGAAGCAGCCGATATCCTTTTTGCACCGCGGTCAACACCACTACTACAACTACAAGTTCTGTGGTATATGAAGAGAAACATTTAAGGAGTTACCATGGAGTTCACGGTCCGGAGAGAGGATCTCTTGAAGGAGCTCCAGCGCCTCCAGGGCGTCGTGGAGAAGAAAAACACCATCCCGATCCTCTCTAACACCTTTCTTTCCGCCGGGAAGAACGAAGTGGAGCTGGTGGCCACGGATCTGGAGCTGGGAGTCCGGACCTCGACACGGGCGAAGGTGACGGATCCGGGCGCCATCACTCTCTCGTCCAAGAAAATATTCGAGATCGTGCGCCTTCTTCCCGAGGACGAAGTCAAGTTCAAGGTGGAGGAGAACAACTGGGTCCAGATCATCTGTGCGCGGTCCCGGTTCCGGATCGTCGGTCTTCCCAAGGACGACTTTCCGGCCCTTCCATCGTACGACTTCGGAAAGGCCGTTCCCCTGGATCTGAAGGCCCTGAGAACCATGGTGGGGAAGGTTCTTTTCGCGAGCACCTCCGATGATAGCCGCTACGCTCTCCAGGGAACCCTGGTGATCATGAACCATGACGGGCTGACCCTGGTGGCGACGGACGGGCACCGGCTGGCCTGTGTGTCGGGGAAGGTGGCACGGAAGCCCGTGGAGAAGGAGATCCGGGTCATTGTTCCGAGGAAAACGATGGCGGAGCTGTCCCGAATCGACTGGGAAGGGGCCGAAGAAATCCTCTTCGGGGTTCACGAGAGCCGGGTCTTCATGAAGACCGATCGGGTCCTCCTCGTTTCCAACACGGTGGAGGGGCTCTTCCCGGCCTTCGAGAAGGTCGTTCCCAGGGAGAACGACAAGGTCCTGGAGCTGGGCGTCCAGCACTTCTCCGACGCGGTCCGTCGAGTCTCACTGCTCTCCAACGAGCGATCCCGGGCCGTGAAGATCTCCCTTCAGCCCGGAAAGATCGAAATCTCGTCCAGCAATCCCGAGATGGGCGAGGCCCGGGAGAGCCTCGAGGTGGACTACCGGGGGGCGGAGATGGAAGTCGGCTTCAACGCACGGTACCTTCTGGATTTTCTCGGGGTTGTGGGCGAAGGGAAGTTCGCGCTCCACCTCAAGGATGAGCAGACCCAGGGGATGATGACTCCCACCGGCGCCGGGGAATCGGAGTACCGCTACGTCGTCATGCCCATGCGGATTTGAGAGCCGCGCACGCCTGTTTCCCTCCTTGTGACACCCCCGCGGCTATGCTAAAATCAGCCGCGTTTCTAAGGGGGGTGCCTCCCGCCCGTCCCGCTCCGGGGCGAGGCTTGGGGAGGATGCAGACCCCGTCAACAAGACGTTGAAATTAAACAACTTGTCGAAAGGCACCCGCCGCCGGGCCCCCCGGGCGGTTCTTCCCTCCAGGTTTTTCACCGGCCTTTTGCCCGGCCGAGGCGGCCAGCGTCCAGATGCTTGAACACGTCTCACCCATAACTCCTCACCGGAACGGGGCCCTTCCCATCGGGCGGGGCTGAAGGAGCGGGGAGCAGGGAGCGGCATGGAGCAGCAGATTCGGAAGATCGGGACCGACGACCACTACGACGCCAGCGACATCAAGGTGCTCGAGGGGCTCGAGGCGGTCCGCAAGCGCCCCTCGATGTACGTCGGCAACACGTCCGTGGAGGGGCTGCATCAGCTCATTTACGAGGTCGTGGACAACAGCATCGACGAATCCCTGGCCGGATACTGCAACCAGATCAGCGTCACGATCCACATCGACAACTCGGTGACCGTCATAGACAACGGCCGCGGCATCCCGGTGGAGGAGCACCCGCAGGAAAAGCGTCCCGCAGCCGAGGTGGTCATGACCAAGCTCCATGCCGGGGGCAAGTTCGACAACGAGACCTACAAGGTCTCGGGCGGGCTCCACGGCGTGGGCGTCTCAGTGGTGAACGCCCTCTCCGAGTCCCTCGAGCTGGAGATCTGGCGCAGCGGCAAGGTCTACCAGCAGCGCTATGAGCGCGGGAAGCCGGCCGAGTTCCGCCAGACCGGGACCACCAAGCGGCGCGGCACCAAGATCACCTTCAAGCCCGACAGGGAGATCTTCGAGGACATACAGTTCTCCTTCGACATCCTTTCCCAGAGGCTCCGGGAGCTGGCCTTCCTGAACGAAGGCGTCGAGATCTCCATCGACGATGAGCGGACGGAGAAGAAGCACGCGTTCAACTACCAGGGCGGGATCGTCTCCTTCGTCTCCCACCTGAACAAGAACAAGACCTGCCTCCACGCCGACCCCATCTACCTCAAGGGGGAGAAGGACGGAGTCGTCGCCGAGATCGCCCTCCAGTACAACGACGGCTACAACGAGATCATCTTCACTTTCGCCAACTCCATCAACACCCACGAGGGAGGAAGCCACCTCAGCGGTTTCAAGTCGGCCCTCACCCGGACCATCAACAACTACCTGAACCGGCTCAACAACAAGGACAAGACCGCCCTGAGCGGGGAGGATGTCCGGGAAGGGCTCACGGCGGTCCTCAGCATCAAGCTGCCGCGGCCCCAGTTCGAGGGACAGACGAAGACCAAGCTGGGCAACAGCGAGGTGAAGGGGATCATCGAGACGCTGGTCAACGACCGGCTCTCCGCCCACTTCGAGGAGAATCCCGCCGTCGCGCGGAAGATCGTCGAGAAGGCCATGGACGCGGCGCGGGCCCGGGATGCCGCGCGGAAGGCCAGGGATCTGACGCGGCGGAAGGGCGCCCTGGACGCCTGGTCCCTGCCCGGGAAACTGGCCGATTGCCAGGAGCGCGACCCGGCCCTGGCGGAGCTGTATCTGGTGGAGGGTGACTCGGCGGGCGGATCCGCCAAGCAGGGGCGCGACCGGCGCTATCAGGCCATCCTCCCCCTGCGGGGCAAGATCCTCAACGTGGAGAAGGCCCGCTTCGACAAGATGCTCGGGAGCCAGGAAATCCGCACCATCATCACCGCTTTGGGCACCGGCATCGGCGAGGACGACTACGACGTCTCGAAGCTGCGTTACCACAAGGTCATCATCATGACCGACGCCGACGTGGACGGTGCCCACATCCGGACCCTGCTCCTCACCTTCTTTTACCGGCAGATGCGGGAGATCATCGAGCGGGGACATCTCTGCATCGCCCAGCCGCCGCTCTACAAGGTGAAGAAGGGCAAGAAGGAAGCCTACCTGGCCAACGACCGGGATCTGAGCCACTACCTCATGACCAAGGCCGCGGAGGAGGTGACGGTGAAGGTGCCCGGGGCCGGGGAGGAGATCAAAGGAAAGGCCCTGAGCCGGATGCTGGAGCGGCTGGCCGAGTACAAGCACCTGATGGAGCTTACGGCGAGGAAGGGGCTGGAGGAGGGGGTCGTGGAGATTCTCCTGGAGGAGGACGTCCACGACATCTCCACCTTCCAGGACGAGAGCAGCCTGGAGAAGCTGCGGGAGAGGATCCTGCAGACGGGGCGGTCCGCGGAAGAGATCGAAAGGGATGAGGAGCACAACCTGTTCCAGTTCGCCTACAAGACACAGAGCCGGGCCGTGCCCCTGGCGATCCTCTCGTGGGACCTCATTTCCTCCATCGAGTACAAGAACCTCCGCCAGCTCAACGTCGAGATGGTGGATTTGAGCAAGCCCCCTTTCCTGGTCTCCATGGACGGGGAGGAGATCGCCATCCAGACCAAGGGGCACCTGCTGGAGCACCTCCTGGAGGAGGGGAAGAAGGGGCTTCAGATACAGCGCTACAAGGGGCTCGGCGAGATGAACCCCGGGCAGCTCTGGGAGACCACCATGAACCCCGAGACCCGCAAGCTCCTGAAGGTCAACATCGCCGATGCGGTGGAGGCGGACTCCATCTTCACCGTCCTCATGGGCGACCAGGTGGAGCCCCGGCGGAAATTCATCGAGGAAAACGCCCTGGACGTCCGCAACCTGGACATCTGATTCCACATGGACGACACCATCGCCCAAGCGCCTGACGAGAAAATCCCGGTCAACATCGAAGACGAGATGCGGAAGTCCTACCTGGACTACGCCATGTCCGTCATCATCGGCCGGGCCCTGCCCGACGTTCGGGACGGATTCAAGCCGGTGCATCGCCGCGCCCTGTATGCGATGCACGAGCTCAAGAACGACCACGACAAGCCCTACAAGAAGTCGGCCCGCATCGTGGGGGACGTGATCGGCAAGTTCCACCCCCACGGCGAGACGGCGGTGTACGACACCATCGTCCGGATGGCCCAGGACTTCTCCCTGCGCTACATGCTGGTGGACGGGCAGGGGAACTTCGGCTCGGTGGACGGCGATCCTCCCGCGGCCATGCGCTACACCGAGATCCGGATGTCCAAACTGGCCCACGAGATGCTGGCGGACATCGAGAAGAACACCGTCAATCTCGGGCCCAACTACGACAGCTCCCTGACCGAGCCGCTGGTCCTCCCCTGCCGCTTCCCGAACCTTCTGGTCAACGGCTCCTCGGGGATCGCCGTGGGGATGGCCACCAACATCCCGCCGCACAACCTCTGCGAGGTGGCCGACGGGATCATCGCCGCCATCAAGAACCCCGAGATCACCGTCGAAGAGCTCATGGAGATGATCCCCGGACCCGACTTCCCCACCGCCGGGTTCATCTGCGGGCGGGAGGGAATCCGGCAGGCCTACAAGACCGGCCGCGGGATCCTGCAGATGAGGGCCCGGGCGGCCATCGAGGAGACCCGAAAGGAGAAGACCCGGATCGTCATCACCGAGCTTCCCTACCAGGTGAACAAGGCCCGCCTGGTGGAACAGATCGCGAGCCTGGTCACCGACAAGCGGATCGAGGGAATCGCCGACATCCGGGACGAGTCGGATCGGGACGGAATCCGGGTCGTGCTGGATCTCAAGCGCGGGGAGATCGCCGACGTCATCCTGAACAACCTGTTCAAGTACACCCAGATGCAGGAGACGTTCGGAGTGATCTTCCTGGCCATCGTCCACAACCAGCCCAGGGTCCTGAACCTCCGGGAGCTCATCGACCACTTCGTCGAGCACCGGCACGAGGTGATCGTCCGGAGGACCCGGTTCGACCTGGACCGGGCCGAGGACCGGGCCCACATCCTGGAGGGGCTCAAGATCGCCCTGGACCACCTGGACGAGATGATCGCCCTCATCCGCTCGTCCAAGACCCCCGGCGAGGCCAAGGAGGCGATGCGGCTGCGCTTCAAGCTCTCGGACGCCCAGGCCCAGGCCATCCTCGATCTGCGCCTTCAGAAACTGACGGGGCTGGAGCGCCAGAAGGTCCTGGACGAGTACGCCGAGACGCTGAAGATTATCGCCCGGCTGAGGGAGATCCTGGGGAACGAGGGTCTGGTGCGGGAGATCATCGTGGAGGAGATACAGGAGATCCGGAAGAATTTCGGCGACGCCCGGAGGACCCAGATCATCGACCGGGTGGACGAGATCTCCGTGGAGGAGCTCATCGCCGAGGAGGAGATGGTGGTCACCCTGACCCACTCCGGGTACATCAAGCGGAGCCCCCTGGCGGTCTACCGCTCCCAGCACCGGGGGGGGAAGGGGCGGATCGGGATGACGGTGCGGGACGAGGACTTCGTGGAGCACCTCTTCATCGCCTCCACCCACGATTACTTCCTGATCTTCACCAACAAGGGGCGCGTCCACTGGCTGAAGGTGCACGAGATCCCCCAGATCGGCGTGGTGGCCAAGGGGAAGGCGCTGGTGAACTTCATCGGGATGTCGGAAGGGGAGAAGATGGCGGCCCTCATCGCCACCAAGAACTTCCCCGACGACCTGTACGTGGTCCTCACCACCACCCGGGGCACCGTGAAGAAGACGGCCCTCTCCTCCTTCTCCCATCCCCGCTCCGGGGGCATCATCGCCCTGTCCATCGACGAGGGGGACTTCCTTCTGGACGCCAAGATCACCGACGGCAAGGCGGACCTCTTCCTCGCCAGCAACCACGGGAAGGCGATTCGGTTCCCGGAGACGGAGGTCCGGCCCATGGGGCGCGGCGCCTACGGCGTGCGCGGGATGCTTCTCCGGGAAGGAGACTTCCTGGTGGAGATGGATGCCATCCGGGGAGTCGGCTCCGTCCTGACGGTGACGGAGAAGGGGCTGGGCAAGCGCACTCCCGTGAGCGACTATCGCGTCCAGGGCCGGGGCGGCATGGGGATCATCAACATCCGGACCATCCCCAGGGGCGGAAACGTGATCGGCGTGAGCGTGGTGGCCGACGACGACCAGATCCTGGTGGTGACGCAGTTCGGCATGATGATCCGGATGCCCGTGGGCGGCATCAGCGTCCACGGCCGGAGCACCCAGGGGGTCCGGCTCATCAACCTGGAAGAAGGGGACTCGGTGGTGGCGGTGGCCAAGGTGGTGGAAAAGGAAGGGTCCGAGGAGGTCCCGACGACGGAGGGGACGAGGAGTCCATCATGAAGTTCTTTATCGATACGGCGAACATCCAGGAGATCCGGAAGGCGGCCAGCTGGGGCATCCTGGACGGGGTCACCACGAACCCCTCCCTGGTGGCGAAGGAAGGGCGCGACTTCATCGAGGTCCTGAAGGAAATCTGCTCCGTCGTGCCCGGACCCGTCAGCGCCGAGGTGGTGGGCACCACCACCGAGGAGATGGTGAGGGAGGGAAGGGAGCTGTCGAAGATCGCCAAGAACATCACCGTGAAAATCCCCTGCATCGCCGCCGGAATCCCGGCCGTCAAGACCCTTTCGGGCGAGGGGATTCCCGTGAACGTCACGCTGATCTTCTCGGCCCCCCAGGCCCTGATCGCCGCCAAGGCGGGCGGCACCTACGTGAGCCCGTTCGTGGGGCGGCTGGATGACATCAGCTCCGTGGGCATGGACCTGGTGCGGCAGATCCGGACCATCTTCGACAACTACCAGTTTTCCACCCAGATACTTGCCGCGAGCATCCGGAACCCGGTCCACGTGGTGGACGCCGCGCTGGCGGGGGCGGACGTGGCCACGATGCCCTTCGCGGTGATCGAGGCGCTCCTGAAGCACCCGCTCACCGACGCGGGCCTGAAGCGTTTCCTGGAAGACTGGAAGAAGCTCCCACAACCCCCTCGCAAGGGCTGAAGGCCCTTCCCGGTCCCCGGAATCGGCGCTGTCCGGTGCCGGGGTTTTCCCTTCCGGAGATCCAGGATGTCGTCCGACAGACTCAAAGAGCTGCGCCGGCGGAACCGCGAAGCGGAGGCGGGCGGGGGCGAGGAGCGGATCGAGCGCCAGCACCGGGAGGGGAAGCTCACCGCCCGGGAGCGCGTCGAGCTCCTCCTGGATCCCGGGACCTTTGAGGAATTCGACAAGTTCGTCACCCACCGCTGCCTCGACTTCGGGATGGAGAAGATCCTCGTCCCCGGCGACGGGGTCATCACCGGCCACGGCCTCGTGGACGGACGGCCGATCTTCCTCTTCGCCCAGGACTTCACCGTGTTCGGCGGGTCCCTCTCGGAGACCTACGCCGCCAAAATCTGCAAGATCATGGACCTGGCCATGCGGGTGGGTGCGCCCATCGTGGGCCTCAATGACTCGGGAGGGGCGCGGATCCAGGAAGGGGTGGTGAGTCTCGCCGGTTACGCGGACATCTTCCTCCGGAACACCCTCGCCTCCGGCGTCGTGCCGCAAATCTCCGCCATCATGGGGCCCTGCGCTGGCGGGGCGGTCTATTCTCCCGCCATCACCGACTTCAATGTGATGGTGGAGAAGACCTCCTACATGTTCATCACCGGCCCCGACGTGATCCGGACGGTCACCCACGAGAAGGTGACCAAGGAGAAGCTGGGGGGGGCCATGACCCACAACGAAGTCAGCGGCGTGGCCCACTTCGCCGCGAGGGACGATCGGGCCTGCCTCGCCCTGATCCGGGAGCTGCTGGGATACCTCCCGTCCAACAACCAGTCGGATCCCCCTCTCCGGGAAACCGGCGACGACCCCTTGCGGGAGGACCCCGGCCTGGACCGCATGATCCCCGAGAGCCCCAACCAGCCCTACGACATGAAGGATCTGGTTCACCGGGTCCTGGACGAGAAGCGGTTCCTGGAAGTCCACGCTCTCTTCGCCCGCAACATCGTGGTGGGCTTCGGCCGCCTGGGAGGAAGGACGGTGGGGATCGTGGCGAACCAGCCGGCGGTGCTGGCGGGGACCCTGGACATCGACGCCTCCGTGAAGGGCGCACGTTTCGTCCGGTTCTGCGACGCGTTCAACATCCCCCTGGTGGTCTTCGAGGACGTGCCCGGCTTCCTCCCGGGGACCGCCCAGGAGTTCGGCGGCATCATCCGCCACGGAGCGAAGCTCCTCTACGCCTTCGCCGAGGCCACGGTGCCCAAGATCACGGTCATCACCCGGAAGTCTTACGGCGGCGCTTACTGCGTCATGGCCAGCAAGCACATCCGCACCGACCTGAACTTCGCCTATCCCACGGCCGAAATCGCAGTGATGGGCCCCGAGGGGGCGGTGAGCATCATCCACCGCCGGGACCTGGAGGCGGCGGAGAACCCGGAGAAGTTTCGTGAGGGAAAGGTGGAGGAGTTCCGCGAGAAGTTCGCCAATCCCTACGTGGCCGCCCAGCGGGGTTTCGTGGACGAAATCATCGAGCCGCGGCTCACCCGGCGGAAGCTGATCCAGGGGCTGGCGCTGCTGGCCACCAAGCGGGACCAGAATCCACCCCGGAAGCACGGCAACATCCCCCTCTGATGTCCCCCGCCGCCCGCACCCCCCGTGGTTCCGGGAAGGGGCCGACGCTTTTCCGAAAGATCCTCATCGCCAACCGGGGAGAGATCGCGGTGCGGGTGATCCGGACCTGCCGCCGGCTTGGAATCTCCTCGGTGGCCGTCTGCTCCGAGGCGGACCGCAACTCCCTGCACGTCCGGATGGCCGACGAAGCGTGGCCCATCGGCCCCGCCCCCGCCCCCGAGAGCTACCTGAGAATCGAGGCGATCCTGGAGGCGGCGAAGCGGTCCGGCGCGGAGGCGATCCACCCTGGCTACGGCTTCCTGGCGGAGAACCCCGAGTTCGCCAAGGCCTGCAGGGACGCCCGGCTGGCCTTCATCGGTCCCTCCGCTCCGGCCATGCGGAAGCTGGGGAACAAGATCGAAGGCCGGAGGCGCATGGCGGCCGCGGGAGTCCCCGTGATACCCGGGGTTGAGAAGCGGGGCCTCACGGCCGGGCAGATCAGGACCTGGGCGGATCGGATCGGCTATCCCATCCTCCTGAAGGCGGCCGCGGGCGGGGGAGGCCGGGGCATGAGAATCGTCCGGTCTCCGGAGGAAGTGGAAGGGGCCCTGGCCACGGCGAGGAGCGAGGCCCGGAGCGCCTTCGGTGACGACACGGTCTTCGCCGAACTCTACCTGGAGGGGGCGCGGCACATCGAGGTGCAGATCCTGGTGGACCACGAGGGCCGGGGCATTTCCCTGGGCGAGAGGGAGTGCTCCATTCAGCGGCGGCACCAGAAGCTGCTGGAGGAGACTCCCTCGCCGGTGGTGGACGAGGCGACCCGGAGGCGGCTGGGCTCATACGCCCTCAAGGCGTGCCGGGCGGCCGGGTACGTCAATGCCGGGACGGTGGAATTCGTCCGGGACCTTCGGGGGCGGTTCTACTTCCTGGAAATCAACGCGCGGCTCCAGGTGGAGCACCCCGTCACCGAGGCGGTCACGGGGCTGGATCTCGTGGAGTCGCAAATCCGGATCGCCGCCGGGGAGCCGCTGCCGGCGAAGCCCCGGGCCTTCCGGCCGAGGGGCTGGGCGCTGGAGTGCCGGATCCTGGCGGAGGATCCCGAGAACGGCTTTCGCCCGTCGCCGGGGAGAATCAGCCTCTATCGCCCGCCCACGGGGCCCCGCGTGCGGGTGGACGGGGGCGTGGCGGAGGGGGACGAGGTCTCCCTCCATTACGATTCGCTCCTGGCGAAGCTGATCACCTGGGGGAGAAGCCGCCGGGAGGCGGTGGAAGCCATGGCCGCGGCCCTGGCCGAGTTTCGGATCGCCGGCGTGCCCACGACCCTGGCCTTTCACCGGCGGGTGATGGCCGACCCGGAGTTCCTCCGGGGGGAGATCGACACCGGATACGCGGGGAGGCTCCTATCCCGGCCGGGACCGGAGGCGGGGCCGGAGGCGGAGACGGCGGCACTCCTGGCGGCGGCGCACCTTCACCTCCAGGCCGCCCGCCGCCGTCCCTCGTCGGCCGCCGGCTCCTCGTGCCATTGGGTCCAGGCGGGCCGGCAGGCCCAGGCGGCGAGGAGCTTCCTGCGAAACCCCTGGAGGGAGCCGTGAAGATCGAGGCGAGGATCCGCGGCGCTCAACGGCTTCTGAGTCTCTCGAGGGAAGGGGACCGCTATCGCGGCAGGATCGGCGACCTCGAGGTGGAGGCGGATGTCATCGAGAAGGGGAACAATCTCCTGCTGGTGCGGCTGGGCGGCCGGAGCTTCGACGTCACCTACTGGCAGGACGGCAGGGAATTCCACCTGGACCTGGGAGGCGCCCCGGTGGCGGTGGAGATCCTGGATCCCCTCCGCTCCGCCTCCGCCGGAGGGAGCGACTCCGACGGCGCCGGGAGGCGCGAGATCCGGGCGGCCATGCCCGGGAAGGTGGTTGCGGTGAAAGTGAAGCCGGGAGAGGACGTGCGCCAGGGACAGGGACTCGTCGTGGTGGAGGCGATGAAGATGGAGAACGAGGTTTCCTCCCCCAAGTCGGGCAAGGTCGTGGCCCTGGAGGTTGTGCCGGGACAGACCGTGGAGAAAGGTGCGCTTCTCTTCTGCGTGGAGTGAGACCGGCGGGCGGCGAAGAGGGAGCAAAAGGAAAGGGCGGCAGGCGCCGCCCTTTTGATTTGTGCGGGAAAGAGAAGACTACTTGATGGCGCCGGAGAGATCCTTGCCGGGGCGGAAGCGCGCAACGCGGCGGGCCTTGAT
>Ga0315276_10001165_pt1 | contig 23503 bp, 22 predicted proteins | sample YL17G05_0_MG_FD_204542 | JGI IMG/M metagenome (GOLD analysis project Ga0315276, IMG submission 204542) | Sediment microbial communities from Yellowstone Lake, YNP, Wyoming, USA - YL17G05_0 | ecosystem: Environmental > Aquatic > Freshwater > Lake > Sediment | place: USA: Wyoming | collected... | reverse complement strand
GAACCGCTGATGAAACGGGCGATGGCGATTGATGAAGCAAGTTTCGGCAAAGACCATCCAAAGGTGGCCATCCGATTAAATAACCTGGCGCAGTTGTATAAGGCGACGAATCGGCTTTCCGAGGCCGAGCCGCTGATGAAACGGGCGCTGGCGATTGATGAAGCAAGTTTCGGCAAAGACCATCCGAAGGTGGCTATCCGATTAAATAACCTGGCGCAGTTGTATAAGGCGACGAATCGGCTTTCCGAGGCCGAGCCGCTGATGAAACGGGCGCTGGCGATTGATGAAGCAAGTTTCGGCAAAGACCATCCGAAGGTGGCTATCCGATTAAATAACCTGGCGCAGTTGTATAAGGCGACGAATCGGCTTTCCGAGGCCGAGCCGTTGATGAAACGCGCCCTCGAAATCTTCCGCAATAGTCTCGGCCCCGACCATCCGAGTACCAAAACCGTTCAAAACAATCTCGACCTTCTCAGAGAAGAAATGAATGACCGCAAATGACCCCCCGTCCACAGCGTACTTTACCCGCTATATGTTAGTGCATTATATAAGTATATACGCATATACTTATATACTCCTACAAAACCCCTCTGCGTAATCAGCGAAATCTGCGATTAAATTATTTTCTACAATGAACAATGAACTATGAACCATAAACTCTTTCATTCGACCATTGTCTATTTTCGGCCAGCCGCAAAGCCATTTGCGGGTCATCGTAAGATGACCGGTGGACGCAGGCAGGGCTTTCGCACCCCGATGCTTCGGGGGAGAAAAGACCTGCCGAAGTACACCCCGCTGGCCGAAAAAAAACCTGCCTGCCCCAGAAAGTCGTTATCTGGGGTTATCCTGTCTAAAAAAACCGTGTAAATCAGTGTCCACCTGTGGCTAATTCTTCAATCAAAAACGCAGGGAGGTAATTGAAAAAATCCAAAAATCGCAAAAAATTTTCAAATCCCCTTACTCTTTATCCCATAACAACTTACCTCTTTTTTGCCTGCCCTTCGTAGCCCGCAGGGCGAAGTAGAGTCAACCCAAATGCGCCTGTCCGCCCAATTATAGAGATGTTATTTTTCGCCCCTTTGTTCTTTGACAAGTAACGATACCGCATAACTACATTTTTCCTTTTCCCTTTTTACTTTTTACTTTTAACCGTCTTAAACACCTAACTCTTTGCCAAACAATTACTTATGAAAAACAGTCCTCGAAATTCAGCACAATTCAAGCAATTTGGCGCACCATTGGCGCTATTTCGAGAGTATTTCGAGTGCTATCCGAGAGCAATTCGAGAGCAATTCGAGACAATTGGCGCTAATTTGAGACAAAACACGAAAATTTTTCCCCCAGCAGCTATTTACGCATTTTTCCCGCAGCATTTTTTATATTTTTTCCCGCCCCTACAATCGTTACATTTGTCCCATATTAACAAATCCACTCTCTACTCTCTCCGAATTCCGCCTATCTTAACAAAAGCCCTTTTTGTTTTTTGCGTTTTTGCTCGAAGTTGGCCTGCCAAAAATTACCCATTCAGCCAAACGCAAGTCCCATAAAAAATAGATTTTTATTTTGTAAAAATTTTCTTAAAAAAAACACCGCTTTACATAAAGACTTATAATACCTACACTTCTGCCGCTGATATTTTATCTTTTGCCTGTTTTTTATTCTTGACACTCTCACCTCCACCAGTTAAATTAGGGCAACAAGGCAATTTGGATAGACCTTGAATCGAACGGATTTGATTAAAAGAGAGGGATGGATAATATGAAGGATTTATTTACTACCGGCGAGGTCGCCGAAATCTGCAAAGTCAGTCAGCAAACCATCATTCGTTGTTTTGATGCTGGAAAGCTGCAGGGCTCTCGCGTCCCAGGCTCAAAATTCCGCCGAATCCCACGCCAGAACCTCATCAAGTTTATGAAGGAAAACAGCATTCCGCTGAACAATCTGGATTCCGGCAGAAAGAGGGTTCTTATTGTTGATGACGATGCTGAAATTGTCGAGCTTATCGTTGACGTCCTGGTTCGCGACGGCAGGTTCGATACAAAAACAGCCGTCAGCGGATACGATGCGGGAATACAAACGCAGCAGTTCCGGCCCGATTTGATACTGCTCGACTATATGCTGCCGGACGTCAACGGCAACATCGTCTGTCAGACAATAAAGAAAAACCCCGAATTTGAGAACACCAGGATTATTATCATAAGCGGCGTCGTAAAAGACAGTGAAATCAATATGCTGCTCAAATCCGGCGCTGAAGGCTTTATCAAAAAACCCTTTAACATTACGGAACTGACCGAGAAAATCGTGGACGTCCTGCAGATGAAGTAAAATCGAGGATAAAGAGGATAAGGTGATGCTGGAAAAAGTCGCTGATACATTGGCTGCCCGCCAGGTGGAACAGGCTGTTTTGCAGCTTGATTCACTTTCAACTTTGCCTGCGGTAGCAGCACGTTTCTTTCCGAAGCTTTTACAACCCCAATTTTCGCCATCGGATTTGGCTGACATTGTCGAATCAGACCCCGCTCTTACAGCGAGGATTCTCTCAATCGCAGGTCAGCAAGGCCTGTTCCCGGACAGTGAAACGCCATCAGTCCGCAGAGCTCTCGACAAAATTGCGGCACATCTTGTTCGCGATGCGATTTTGTCTGTGAGGGTTTTCGGCACATCAGATGCCGAGACCGGCCCCGATAATTACAGGGCTTTACCAAGAAAGCAGCTTGCGCTTCATCTGCTCGCCGTTGCCTGCTGTGCCAAAAGTATCGCAGAAATCGTTTCGCCGCAGGTAGACCCGCAATTGGCTTATTCCGCGGGTCTGCTGCACGACATAGGGAAACTGGCGCTCGACCAGGTAATGCCCAAAAGCTTCGCCCGCATAGTCGTGGAAGCAAAATCCAAAAACGCATCCGCCTGTGCGACAGAGCAGAAACAATTAGGGCTTGACCACACAATCCTCGGCAAACGGCTGGCCCAAAGGTGGCACCTGCCAAATCAAATCACGCTGGCCATCTGGCTTCATCACAGTAACACTGCATCCATTGCCCAGAGTATGCCGCAGGCAAAGATTGCCCAGGTTGTGCAGCTTGCGGATTTGATTGCCCGCCAGTGCGGTATAGGGCAGTCCGGCAGCTACGACACACCCGATTTGCCGGATGCAACTGCAAAATCGCTGGGTATCAGCAATGAGCAAATGAAAAAAATCCGTCAGAACCTTACCGAGCAGGTCTCACAAAAATCAAAACTGCTCGGCCTGGATTCGCCAACCGTTGCGGCAGCCTACGGCGATGCCGTTCACACCACCGTCTCGCAGCTTGCCCAGAATAATACAAAACTGTCGCTGGAAAATCGCAGGCTGCAAATACATTCAGGCCATTTCGACTTTATCAAAGAATTCCTTACGAGTATAGATTCAGCCACCGCACCATTAGATGCGGCTGAAAAATTTGCCGTCCGCTGGCAGAAGTTTTACCAGACCGGCAAGGTTTGCCTGTATTTGACGCCTCCAGCCGACTCGGAAGACATCGAAGCGGTAATTGTGGAAAACCTCTCGCAGAGCAGGGTGGTTTATGTGAAAGCCACACCGGATTCAGCGGTCATACCGGAAAAGGTGCGAAGCAGCTTTGCAATTCTGGATGCCAATGAGTATGCTGACTGGCTGTTTGAGCAGTTAGATGTCGAATTCGACCCCAATCATACCAAATTAGTGCCTATACTCTATCAAGGCAACGCCATCGGCGCAATAGTTTTTGAGCTTCGCTATCCCGGCGATGCGGAACTGTTTGAGGAAAACTTCAAGGCGACCACTTCTTTGGCAGGGGTTGTTCTGGGTCTGGCCTCTGCATCCTCCGACCGGCAGCGTTTCGCCGAGCAGTTCGTGCAGCTAATAGGCAGCCCAAAGGCTGTTCAGGAAACACCTGCGCCCGAGCAAAAACCGGCTGTAACCGAAACCGGCCTTCTGGAAGCCTTGTCGGAAATGGCGGCAGGTGCGGCACACGAGCTGAACAACCCGCTTTCGGTTATATCCGGCAGGGCGCAACTGCTGGCCGACAGCGAAACCGATGCAGAAAAGAAGCGAATACTCAAGCAAATCAGGCAAAACGCAGGCGATATGGCCGGGATTGTAGATGACCTGATGAATTTCGCCAAGCCGACCCAGCCCAGGCCTGCATCGACCGGCATAAACCAAATTCTTGAAGAAGCTATTGAGCTGACCACCCGGAGACGAGATGTGGAACGTATCGAGGTGCAGACCGAAATCGCCGCAGATGCCAAAAATGCTTTCGTGGATTCAGCCCAGATTGCCTCGGCTATTGCGAATATATTTTCTAATTCTCTCGAATCATACCCTGGGGAGCTTGGCCTGATAAAAGTAACCGCCGGGCCGGACGAGTCAGGGGACTTTTTGAAACTGCAAATTGCCGACACTGGCTGCGGAATGGATGAAGAGACACTGCGGAAAGCGACCCAGCCGTTTTTCTCTGCCAAACCGGCCGGTCGCAAACGCGGAATGGGGCTTGCCCTGGCACAACGCATCATTCAATCGAACGGCGGCTCGCTTGATATAACAAGTCAGCCCGGCAAAGGAACTGCCGTAACAATCCTGCTGCCGTGCAAGTAAATTTCGTAATGCCTATCTTCAATTAGGAGGGTTAAAAAATGAAAAAAGAGAGTATAATTTCAGCCTTTGTAATTATGGTGATTTTTTTGACCGCTGAAAGCAAGGCAACAGGTGAAAATCAGGCACAGCAGGAACAAATCAAACAGATAGAAAATTACATCTCTCAACAGCAGCAAAAAATAGAAGACTATTATGCAGACAGACTGGCTGAACTGGAATTGAACAGGGATGCAGAAATCGGATTGCTCGAAGTGGCAGACAAAGGAACTTTTTCTACACTGGCTGCACAGGCCAAAATAGCGGAGAAGGTTCTGGGAATCAAAGAAGCGCCTAAGCCAAAGGGGAGTATCGAAGACTGGATTGATAAATCACCGAGGCGTTTTGCTAATGTGCAGAGCCTGATAGCGGAGGCAAAAAACGACGTATTTGCCGGCCATGACCGGGATGCGACGAGAATAGAAAAACAGAAAAGCTATGCCTTAACCGTCAGACTGCCGGAATTAGAAGAGCGTCTGAAAGAGAACCTGTCTGTGGAAAAACATCAGCCGACAGTCGGATTGGTAAGCGGCATCGTTTATAGCGAGCAAAAACCTGCGGCGATAATCGGCGGCAAAATCGTATATCAGGGAGAGACCGCTAACGGCATCAAGATTGCCAGGATATACAGGGACAGGGTCGAGTTTGAGAAAAACGGAAAAAAGTGGGAGCAGAAAGTCCGAGAACCCGCAAAGGCGCACTGGCAATAGATTGAAATTGAGCGGCAGGTCCGAGAATATAGACAAACCGGCATAATTTTTCTAAAGCCTCTGTTTCGATAAGCCGAATTTATGGTGGAAACATTGTAAATTTATTTATCAAAAGAGAGGCTTTGTGCACGACGAACAAAGATACAAAAGGCTGCGTCTGCTCATCAGGAAACTTAACAAGGAGCGCAAGACGCAGGCCAAAAAGACAGATATACTCTGCAACGACCTTATTGCGGCACAGAGAGAATTCATCAAAAAGCTGGACATTATAAGTTTCACGGCCAATTTTTACGAATCGATTGTAGGCACAACCGACCTGAACACCCTTTTGCATATCGCCGCCAAATTTATCAAAACCGAGATACCGGATGCGAGCGTCGCTTTCTTTCTGCGCCAGACAGAGAGCTTCGAGCTGCATCTGTTTGCGAGCGACCAGCCGATTACGCTCGACAAGCAGCAGCTCGAAAATTCTTTCACTCCTGAAGTGGTGGAAAATATCTGCAAATCGAATAAAACATGCATGCTCGATGATATGTTTGTAATGGGACTGCAGGGCAACTTAACCGTGTTAAATAAGATTTCCGCCGTGACAATTCCCCTCAGCCAGGCCGGCTTGTCGCTGGGTTTCATACTGATTTATCGTTCATCCGAAAACAAACTGACCGCAGAGGAGCTAAACAACACTTCTGCAGTAACGCTTGGACTTTCGCGGGCGATACAGTCCTGCCGATTAGTTCTAAACCCTGCCGAATAAAGGGTCAATCTTTATAAAAAACCACCCCCGGATTTGTTCTGCCAAAAAAGGCAACTAATTTTCTTGCAATTTGGGCCTTTTCTGTTAAATTTAACTTACAGTTCAGGCTTGTATTCCTGACGGGTAGGTAGCTCAGGTGGTAGAGCAGCGGACTGAAAATCCGTGTGTCGGCGGTTCAATTCCGCCCCTGCCCATTCGTAAAGCCCGTTTTTGGGTCGAAGTGGGTCAAAAGTGGGTCAGTCAGGTTAGGCGATAGGATTTCAGACTGAGTCAAGCGGGCTTTTTCCATGTCTTCTTGCCTCACAGCCAGGTAATATTTCTGGGTGGTTTTGATATCGCTGTGACCAGCGAGTTTCTGGACCACATGAATCGGTAGTACCTGTGCCCAATTGGTTATGCATGAACGCCGAAGGTCATGCAATGTGCACTCGGCGACCTTTGCCTTTCTTCGCAGCTTGTGAAAATTACGCCCAAAATTGTTAACAATAGCCTGACCTTCTTTCCACTTGCCTGCCAACTGCTTTTTCTGAATCTGCTCCCATCGCCAGTGAGGCACAAAAACATACGGACATCCTTCTACAGACAAAGCCTGTAAATCGACCAGTAATCTCATAGTTTGTAAAGGCATTGGCAGTACACGAGCCTCATGATCTTTTGGCTCCCACCCAAGTATGCCCATAGTTTCTTTCTTGGGAGAAACATGAATTCTTTGGTTTTCGAAGTCGATATTTCCCCAGGTCAAATTCAGTATTTCATCACGTCTGAGGCCGCATCCGTAAGCTACCAAAAGTAATGCTTTCCAACAGATATCCTGGGCTGCATTCATTAATGCCTGATATTCTTCGACTGAAACATATCTCACCGTGTTTTCCGCTGTCTTCCGTTGCCTAATTTTCTGAAAGGGATTGTGTCCTGGCGACAAATAACCTCGAAGTTCAATTGCACGGTTGAATATGCCCTTCAGTGTGCGAATGTCTTTGTTCACCGTGGAAACCGCTAGGCCCGAAACCAGCCGGGACGCAATGAAGGACTCAGCATGCCGTGGTGAGATTTTCTTAATCTGTATGTTTCTACCAACATGTGCCATAAACATGTTCAATACTCGCATCTGATCGGATAACGTCTTGTAAGCAACCTGACCGCACATGACTTTCTTATGCTCTGCCACAAAATCTTGGAATTTAGTTGGCGGTGGTGGATCCACCATGCCGTTTCTAATTTCCGACTGTTCGATTTCTGTAAATCTTTCTGCCTCCTTTCTGATTTTAAAACTTCTACTGTACCGTTTTCCCTCGGATCCAAACCAGCGAACTGCCCATCGAAAAGGACGCTTTCTCGCCCAATCCTTTCTATGTAACGGATTGCCGGCTTTATCTGTGGGAACCTTACCATGATACTTCCGATATATCGTGACTTTTTCAGTCGCCATAATCAAACCTCCTGGTCCAGTTTGGACCTGTTGGCCATCATGGACGACCGACCCAGTAGGGCAGTATATCTTGGTCTCTGCCAGAGCGCAAGCATAAATTTTAAAAAATATTTACAGTTTGTTTGTAACATTAACATTACTCCGTTTTGTTCTTTAGAAAAGTCTCCAGTTCATCTTTAAGATACCACACCCGCCTGGCAAACTTTGTAGCTTTCAGCTCGCCTCTATCCCGCCAGTAATTCAGGGTTCTGCATGCGCTTTCCGGATTATGGCCTGTTTGGTCCAGACGCAGGAACATTGCAGCCTCAACCGGAGTCATAAGCTGTGGAAACTCTGTTGGCCTTTGTGGCCAGTGGTTATTGTCAGTTGTCGTTAATTGTTTCTGCATATTGTTAAGTATTACCGTTCATTATCTTGACATTTCTCATCTCTACCAAGCCATGTCACGCCACCACCATCCTGCTTAATTTGAGTCAAATCATGCCCTACAAGCCCGCTTGGATACAAAAGAAACCTCAGCTTATTTACGTCATGTAATTGCCGCACGTTTTTCTGAAAATTTCTGACCAACCGAACTACATATCCAGACCAGTTATTTCTGTTACGAATATTCTCTACTGCAGAAGCTTCATTTGAGTATCCAGCGGTTTCCAATGCTCTTTGAGTTAATTTAAGTCCTCGCCCTCTCGGATTGACTGCCTCTGCGAATATTTCTTCCGCCTTAAACTGACACGCAAGTTCTACGAGATTTTCAATCTGTTCCGGCGAGTCGGCAATCCCCGGCAGCACCGGACAGAACATGGCATATGTCCTAAAGCCTCGATGAGCGGCCTCCATCATTACTTCAATACGCTCTTTAATTGACGAAGCATTCGGTTCAATAACTGAAATAATGTCGCTTTTATCAGGTGGTGCAGTGATACTCAGGCCGACAAGAACTCGGTCTTTATATCTTTCAATAACATCAAAATCCTTTCTTACCGCAGCGTTTTTTGTCAGGATACGTACGGTCCAGCCTGGCTGTGAAAGGATAGCTTCTAAACATCTTCTGCCAAGTTGGTACTGTTGAGCCTCTGGCGACCATGCATCCGCAATCGTACATAACTGCACCATCCCCCTATTCTTTATTCTCCTTGCGTCGTGGGCAACACGATGAGGTGTGGTTGGGTCAACAATTGCATAATCATTATCAAAGGGTGACAGGCCAAGACACTTGAAACCCACATGCATACGGACCATTGACGGTGTACTGCAATAAGCGCATCCATGACCACATTTGATCCCAACATTAGCACCGTACATTGCCAGATGTTTCCGCTCAAATTCACGCGTCCTGGCGATACCTGATTTCATCTGATATGTGAATGTCTTCATTTTTAATCCTCCATTTCTTTGCCAAAATCGGACAACTTTTTAATTGTTTTCTGACAGCTTTAATACAGCATCTTTACAACAATAAGACACCATCTTTACACTCCTCGCTCGAAGTATCTGAACAAATCACGGATAACACGACCTTCATCATGCTGTTGTGTCAACCCTTCGGGGTATAGGGCGTTAACGGCGTTCTTAACTTTTCTGATAGTCACTTTCCGTCCTATTTGCCTTAAGGCATCCACGTATTCTTCATATTTATGCTCCGGCTGGTTTGCGGAACATCGGCCTTTCTTTTTTCGTGGGGCGTAGAAAATGATTGGCTTGCCATTTGAACCTATGCCTGTTTTGCGGATATTGAGGCATTGTTGCTGCAAGTCGAGGGGATAAAATGGGCGCTCGGGATTACCGAAATAAACCGGCTTCGGGAATATACCCATCTTTTGAAGTTGGTAAAACCTGACCCGCGACAGTCCAAGTTTGGCAGCCATCTGTGTTACAGAGCAAACGGCTTGTAGATTATTATCCGGTAACATTTTTGTCCTTTCGCCTTCATCGGGTAGAAGGTAATACATCGCTTTTTAAATGTTCTATGCCTTTTTGGGTTATAACTCTGCAAGATGTTTTATCCTTGGTGACAAAATCTTCTTTGAACAGGTACGGTTCAACCACTCTTTGAATAGTTAAAATCGGTAGCGATAACTTCGCGCTTAACACCCCCAACGGTAATCGGCCATATTCCAACAACGCGTGGAGATATGCCTGGTCCAGCTGATCCAAACCTAATTTGTCGATTTGCAAATGGCAAAAAGCCTCGCAGGTATCCGCAATGGTAATTATATCCCGGTCATGACTTTTGGCCACGTGCCAGCACGTCTGCAGATTCCGATGGAGCGCTAGCCTGGGGGTTTTCTTGGCTCTTTGAGCGATTGTTCTTAAAACTTCATCCGATTCATATTGCCAGTTTAAGGCGGTTGCTCTCTGCCGCAAGATTTCAGTAAGGTCTTCAATGGAGTAATAATCGAACCGACAGTAAATCCGCATTCTGTTTCTTAGGGCATCCTGAAGGAGGTATTCGTGCGTCGTCGCGAAAATCATTGTAAAATCGGCGAGGGGTATGGTATGGGAACGCGCCGAAGACATACTGGTGGGTATATACAGCTCTTTCTCGGAAAGGACGGTCAGGAGAATATGCTGCGCTTTCGCATTCAATGCATGGGCTTCGTCGATGAAGACGGTTGTGTTGCTGTCGGCGTTGAGAAGGATTGAAAACAACTCCCGCTTGGTATTTACCGTTTCACCATTGATTTCAACCAGTTTTTCATTGCCCAACTCTGCGTGAATCGCCTTGGCAACCATAGTTTTTCCTGTGCCGCTTGGGCCGCATAAAATAGCAGGACCAAATGGCAAATTGGAACCAGCCGAAGCCAACCGAATGTTAAAATATGCACGCAGATTCACTTCCAGGTTATCAATAACCCGTGGTTGGCCTCGGATGTGCGATAGGCTTGTTATCTTCACATGGTTAACATCTGAGCCGATGAAATTCTTTTCCATATCAATTGCCCTCTTTCTCTGCCTTCCCGATATTATTCGAGGGCATTCGTCTGATATATGGCATAAGTGCATCAGCAATCTGGCGTGTTTTGACAAAAGGTTCTTTGCCAAGCTTGGCTGAAAGGTCGCCATTGTTAGACGCATCGCCCCAGATATGGCGGTCAATCGCCGATATTACTTCTTTGGGATTTACAACCAGCTTTTTCACAAAAGAACGGTATAAACGGACAAGATTTGGATAATTGTCGCCTATATCGTCGGTGATCTCTTGTAAATCTGCCCCGATGTAAACGGTATCGTGAGATTGACCATTTAGTTCATAACCCCTGTTGGATTTCTTTAAGCATCCGGAAACAAGTCCCATTGCAATTACGGTGTGTTTTTCATGCGTTGAGCAACCTGCATGGGGCAGCAGAGCGATAATTGGATCTGCGCCAAGTTTAGCGCTGGCCTCGAAGCTTTTCGGCGCCTTCCACAACTTGGCGGTATCATTGATTAGCCTGGTCATCGAAATCCGGCACCGCTGCTGGAAAAATACGATGCTGTTAGGGTCGTTTAATTCGACAAGCCGCCATTCACCGTTTCGTGGGTCGATTTCATTGGCTGTTTTAACTATCCACTCGCCCACAGACCTGTCTTTAACGGCGATAGATTTTATGGTCGGTATTATCTCATCTGCCTCGCCTGAAATCCTTAATCTGCCGTTACTTTCACGTAAGCATTGGTCGATCAGGTCCTTTAATTCGGCAGATGAACTGCACGATGCCTTAAAGACATCAATAACATTAAGGGTAGACAGTCCCATATTGGCAATATCGAGGCAGTATTCGAGCAGCGTTTCCTTGATATCACTCAGATTATGGTGGTTAAAGGCGATAAGGTTTTTATACCGGCCATGGAATTCGCCGAATATCTTGCCAAATACCTTCTCTTGGCCATCCTCAAGACCCAGAACGACCTCATATTGCTGCTCTATGAATTCCGGCGTCGCCAATTCCTTACCGACAGGCACGTTCAAAACCGGATTAAGATTCTGCAGCCGGCTTGCCTCGGCGCCGACATCCGTACTGACGGTTATGATATTGCCGGCGAGTTTGTGTATATGGGCCAGTTGCTCTGTTAAAAACTGCTGCAACGATGGAAAAAATTCATTGGCCAGAATCACCCTTGCTGTAATTTCAAGACGGTTGCGGACAGCCGATTCGGTGTAAATCGGGAATATTCGTCGGACCTGTTTTTTCATCCCAAAGCAGAAGAACCGCCACAGCCAAAACTTGCCCTTTAAACTGTTGAGAATATCCCTTGCATGGCCGAGCATGTCATCAATTGACTTTTTCTTGGATTGAGCCAGTTCCAGCTTTTTATTATTAGCCTTTTTGAAACCTTCTATTCTCTCTATAAAGGTCTCAACAAACTGCATTGCCTTGGATAGGCCATCGGGCTCCTGTAATAAGGTCAACACTTTATTGCGGATAGCATTTGTCGACTCTGCAGCAAACTTTTCGTATTCCCTGTGCATTTGCGGTCTAAGGCGCTGAAGCATTTCGACATCAAGTGTGTACGAACTGGCGTTTCCAAGGTCACAGCAATGATTAAATCCCCAGCCGTGCCCGCAACGCTGACGAAATACCGCAATACCGTATTCAGCCGCATCGGCATTGCCGTAGCCACTCAAGCAATGGAGCCGCCTGCAGGCCAGGTGCTTGGTCTCTGTCTCTGCTATTGCCAGTTCTGCGGCAACTATGTCGGCTTCCTTTACCGCCTGCGGCTGTTTTTTATTAATCAACAGTTTCCGTAAAAACATGTCCACCAGCTTATGGGCGACACTATGGATAATAAGGGGCAGATCCAGATGAATCTTGGAAAGACCTATTGTTGATATAAATCTCTGGCCGCCCAATTTATCCTTTATCCAGGTCTCTTCGATATCAACCGCTTTTTCCTGGATAGCCCTCCCCAACGGCGTTTGGAAGAGGTAAAAAATATACTGTGCCGCCAGTACAATTAAGTTGTCCAGGTTGCCGAATTCCCCGTGATTATTAGCATTCGATATGAGAATCACTGAATCACAGAGCATCTGGTGCATTGTGTGATCATCATCATTGATATCCCTGTATTGACCGACCAGATAGGCCTGTAGTTCTCTATAGAGCATCTCCTGGTTACGGGCGGCAGCTTCCTTATCTACCGGTTCAATACTGCCCATACACATCCCCAATACAACGATTCTGACAGGCAGCTTCAATTCCGTAGCTTCCTGGCGTATGATCTTTAACAGGGTAGTTAACGTTCCGGTGCCAAAACCACCAACAAAACTCAGGCAAACGACCACCGTAATAGGCATATTTACCGCATTCTTATCAGTAGATTTATCTATTACCTGACGCTGCTGCTGGTAATCCCCGCAGTTACGCAGGTAACGGCGGATCCTTTTGCGTGTCCTGTTGATGTTGAGCTTAATTAGGCCGTGGCCGGTTCGTCCGTTGCCGCCCGTTCCGTGATTATCCTTTGATACACCTGGTTTTTTGAACCATGGAGGCTCCATCGGCCAAAGCAGACCAGCTCGCTCGGCTTTTTCCAGACTTTCGGCGTCGGGCAGGCTAACGGGCTTGAACTCATTTGGTCCTAAGGCCATGTTATCCATGTCGCCGTCAATCATCGGGACAGTAAAACTGGGTATTACACCTTCGGCATCAAGGCCCAGCATCTGCAGTTTCTGCTCGGGTGTTAGCCTTTCATAAACATCTTCAATTTTTCGTACAGCTAGTTCTGCCTTATCGCCGCTGCTGCCGAGAAATACGGCAACACCGATAGGAGCAGTTTCGCCTGCTGTTTCATATATTTTCTGTTTCATGACTATTCGCCTCCTTTTCTATTTCCAAAGGTTCAGATATGAGAGTTACAGTTACCCCATCTGTTAGTTGGATATCTGCAGGCAGATCAAGAATTGTTTTACGGCGATGTGCTAATTCAACACCGTTGACTGTAATGGGAGAGAGTGCCAGATTTTGTACCTGGAGGCCATTGCGGTTCCTGAATATCCTAAGGTGTTTGTCTTCGATAGTTTCGCTATCGATATAGATTGTACTTCCAACGCCTTTACCTACAGTTATCTCGCCAAGTACATCTAAGAGGCCAAGGTCATATCGCTGATCAAAAACTAATGCCACCAGACAATATTGATTATCCACATCCTTCACCGTTCGAGGTGATGACTTGGCTAAACAAAGAACCATGATTATCGCCCCCAGTATCATTGTCAGCAAAAAGGCAAGCGGGAGATAGTCTGGTACCGAAGATTTACGTTTTTTACTGTCATTTACTTTGTTATCAGCGACAGCGTCTGGTTTGCCTTTTGCCTTTGAAGGAGATTGGCCTACTTTTGGCTTGTTTGCATCCCAGAAAACTTTTTCACGAGACAGTTCAACAATCTGTACTTCTATAGGTGATTTTGCTGCCTCAACAGGCGTTACAGGAGGAACTATTTTACCGGGTTCTGGTTTTGACGGCCGCTTGTCATGTATTTTCAAGATGGGTTCCTTTTCCTGAATTTTTGTTTCTATTACGCGTTTCTGTAATAAAGGAACCCTGACATTGCCAATCCAATCTGGCAGCGAACTTTTGTCCAAGAACTGAATATCCAATTCCCGGTTATTCGCTGCCACCAGAAGCTTTCGATTGGTCTGTTCCTTATCGCATACGATGCATAACGGCCATCCCCTTGCCTTAAATGCAAGCCCAAGTTGGCGAATTTCCTTTACATGCCCGTCATTTAATTTGCCGGAGGTTAGGATCACGCAGCACTTCCGCCCATGGTCGTTTTTGCCAAGCTGCTGATACGCAGACTCAACTGCCCTGGACATATCGCTGCCAAACAAAAGTTCCTTGTCCAGTGCTGCCAGTTTCTTGGCCATTTTCTCATAGTCGCCCTTATCCGCCGTTGAGATGGCGGCATCAATTTGCAGATACGTGTTGAAGGGGTAGGCAACGACAACTTCGACCCTGTCGCCCGGCTTAAGGCTGTACAGAGTCTCGATTGCCGTTGTTTTAAGCATGTCCCAGCTTCGCTGGCTGGTTGCCCCACAGTCAAGGACGATGCACAAATGCACGCTGCACACATCGGCGGCAGATTTGTCCTCTGCCTGAGCCGGCAGAGACAATGCGAGTACCAACAACACTAAAATCACACTAAACGTTTTCATAATATTTTTCCCTTTTCCGGCCATTCACGGGCTGGCCAAACCCATAATAAAAAAAAATCTTTAATTAACGGTTTAAATTCCGGGCAATGACGGTTACACAAGCGACGAGTGTTAGAAGGATAAGCCCAAAACAGGCAAACGCGTAGAGCGGATTCCCGCGTGCGGCTTCCTGCAGGCTTTCCGCAAGGTTGTGGATCAGCGGAATAAGCCTGATTATCGCAATCACCGCGATAACAAGCAGTATCAGAATTGCCAGATTGTTCCATTTGATGTTCATAATTTTTTCCTTTCTAAAAACAGTAATTTTCTATTTAACTATCGCTATCCGGCTACTCTATTCGCCGTGATAGATAGCGATAGTTTATTCGTAAGTGCTTGTTTAAACTGGTTTAACAGGAGTAGATTGATTTCCTGACCGGCAGGCTTTAATTCGACTCTCCGAAGCTTGTTGGCAACCTGCCTCCTGAGTTTTCGCGTCGGTACGACTATCCACAATTCGGCCCCGAACGCGTATGCCTTTTGAACATTGTGGATAACATTTCTGAGAGTCGTCTCAACTTCACAGACCAGAAAACTCTCCTTTACCCATAGAGCGATATCAAAGTAGACCTTTACATCGTCAAATCGGATGGCATATTCAAGTTCAGACCGGACAGACAGTTGATCGCAGGCGGCTTTGATCTCAGATGCCATATAATTGTGCAACGCTTTTCCACGCATTATTTTTTACTCCTATTATTGGTGGACTTTTCCACTGCCAGCCGTGCCGCATCCAGTGGCTCCCACCGTCGGGCGGTACGACCACGGACACTGCCTTCGGAACAATGTTCTTTGATGAGGCCCTTTTCGATAAGGATGGGTCGAAGTTTCCGCAGTGTGTTCGGGCTTATACCGGCCAGCTTCACATAATCACTGGAGACCCGCATTGGGGATTCAACCACGGCACTGACAAGCTTGAATTCAGCGGGAGTTAGTTCCTCAGATGTTACAGATGTTTTTTGTGTATCTGTTTTCTGATCCTCATGCGGTATCTCGATACCATCGCGATTGGCAATAGCAGCCGGTACAATATCACCGGCATCGAGGTCCTCGATACTCCTGTCTGCTTCCTCATCCGTAACAGTGTCAATCTGGCTCTTGTTAAAAAGCGGTATAGCGAAAATAAAAGGATACCGCCATTTGCCTTCAGCCACCTGGCCGGCAAAAAGCCCTGGAACCATATGGTGCATGCACCAGTTAATCTGTTCCTGGTTCAATCCCATGAAATGTCCCGCCGTGGTGTATTCAGCCAGGGAACCGCACCGGCCTATGATTTTTGTGGAAGTTAAATTGGGTATCTGGTTGGCCAAATCGTTCGTCGAAAGGACGGATATGGACAAGCCTATGCCCGTGCCCCTCACAAGTCCCGCCTGATCGGTAATAGCGTTGCCGTGCTGGCTCTGGACTTCTTTTCGTTGACTGAAAAATCGCTGACCTTCGTCGAAATAAACCCACAAATTCATCGCCTGATTTGAAATTCCCTGTGCAATGCGAGAACTAAATTCAGCCATAATGAGCCAGTTTAAGATCAGGTCTTTGCAGACTTCGGGCAGCATCGAAAGTTCGATAGCAAGGAACTGTTTCGCCAACTGGTCGGCGGTCCAGCCGCGGTGATATGCCAGCACCTCAGCTCCTAACGAAAGCAGAACCAGCTCCAGCGAATCGATGACAGCCTGTCGTGCCTGAGGATTGGCGGTCCTGTCGGTGCGTATCGCCTCAAAAAGGCTAAAAATAGTCGGATAGTTTTGGCTCCCGTTAAAAATGCCATGTTGCCGATAAAGCTTCATAATGGCCGTTTGGAGAAGAATCGAAGCACGGGGTGGCAGATTCAGAACGCGGACGAGGCAGTCTGCAATCTGAGATGCCCAACTTTCTGGATGGACTTGATAGGGTACCTGCAGGGGATTGATACGAAACTTTCTGCCGCGTACAATTTTTAAATCTATGCCTTTTTTAGCAAGCACACGTCTCAACAATCTGAATTCCGCTTTCCGCAGGTCAACCAGCCACATTCCCTGCACATGTGGGGCAATCTGTATTGCGTAGAACATTGCCCGGTTTGTTTTGCCAGCTCCGGTTCCCGCAACTTCCAGACAGCCCGCATTTAAATACTGTATGGGAATAAGGTAAGGACTGCCATCTTGGCCAAAACCGAAAACAAGATTGCCCTGCCGCAATCGTGGATGGTAAAAAGGCAAGCCACTTAAAAGATATTTGCGAATGTCGCCTTCGACGCGGTCTTTGATGCTGCTATAGACAAAGGGGTCTAAGATTTTAAGCTGATAAAGCTTAAGGAGCCGCTGGCCAAAAAAATCATCAAAACGCTCCAGTCGCTGCCCCTCGATGACCAGCAAATCTAACTCGTTTAATATATCTTTATCGCCCATCATGATCTCCTGTATCTTCAACAAACGGTGCGAGTAAAAAACGGCCTATACTTATCCACCGCTGTGTGCGTACGAGTTTGCCATAGCAGTTTTTACAAAATGGAATTGCGGCCTGTCCTTCCGCCATTTGCAGGTAATTGGCATGTTCCCTACATAATGGAGCGCCACAGCTCGAGGGGTGGGGGTTCTCTGTTCCCCCACAATGTCGGTGACAGCGGACACAGCTGATGACGCCGCAACCTGGTTCGGCGCATCTGCCTCCTTCGAGCCCAAAGCATCCGCAGTGATGATTGGCTTTATTATCGATGTGATAACTGACCAAACAGCCATCCTCCTCTTTGAGCTTGTGGTATTCACCAGTTTGGTCCAAGTGGTCAATTTTGCCGGTTTGTGGATTTTGGCTAATTTTTTTATTGAAGATTTTTCTGAGCCACGCCATAGCAAACCTCCTACCACGGATGAGAAAAAGCGGTTCGATTTAAAAAATTAAGGCTAAACCAAACCAGTTTTGATGTTAGCCAGAGCGTGAAAATCGCCAGAACAATCAGGTCAAATGCTAAAAAAAAGTAGGCAATAAATCTTAAAACGTCGCCTATGTTATCAGTAAATGTCTTTCGCCAACTCATGGTCTTTTCCTTTCAAAAATTTAATTATTAGTTTTGTGCCAGCCGGAAAAATCTTTTCCACTTTCGAAAAGCCGCTATACCGTTAACGCATTTATTAATCGTGTTACCAGCAAATGTTCTTATTTTTGCCACCAGGTTTTGAGGCGTTATGTCGGTGACCGTAGATATTTCAGCGGCACTGGCATTATCCGTCATCTGTGAGTCACCGGCATTTGATTCAGCATTAATTGCGGACAGCAGCTCCAGAGCCTTGTCGGCACGGGCCTTATTGAACCTGTTAAGGGCGGCCTTTTGCATGTTTCGCAAAATTCGCTTTCTAAGCCAGGATGGACAAGCCACAAAAATCTGATGTTCCTTTGTGCCGAGATATTTTTTTTTCATTAGATTTCTCTTTTTCCGTTTTTTGACCAGCATAATTTGCCTCCTAAAAAATAATTGAAATCGATTTTTTTAATTTCTACTGTATTTATGTTACAAGCTGTCTCTGACTTTATGATGGACATAGCTATGGAAAATCCTATGAACTGCTAATTTATTTCAAAATAACCAAATATCTATAATTGGGGCTCATTCTGTAGCCATAGCCTGTAATTTGTTCGCTGCTAGTGCATTTTCGTACGACCTTTGTGTTGATGAGGTATGGCCCTTGGCGGCCGGTTGGCGGCAAAACTAAGCGAAGTACGCTTATGCACTTTGACAGTGAATTTGCCTGGATACCATCTTCATATAATGGGACCTGATGAATATTGTGAACACCGATGGTTAAGTGGGGATTTTCAAGCATATACTCCAGCAGGTTGAATCGTTTAGTCCCTAATAGATTGAGGTTACACTCGACAAATTGATCTTTCCGCCCATTTTTGACTTTTAATGATTCCCGTGGAATATCCAGGACTAAATCAAAGTTACTAATTTTAAGTTCATTGGCTTGTTTTATGGTAAGCGGTTTTCCGTCAGCTACAGCAAAAGCACTGGAATAGGATATTTCCCGGCCAAGGTCTTCCAAGCTTGTGTCTGAGGCACATTTTTTTAGAATGAGCCCGATTATGTCGGCCTCTTTTAGCGACTCCTGCACCTGAGTCGAAATAGACTCTAACCGCCGTCTATTCCCGGCCAGGCGGTGCTGCAAGTCATTTATTACCTGAATGTAGTTCTGCCAGTCACTCATAGATCACTACGCTTTGAGTTTGCTACTATCGACAAGTCAATATTTTGGTTTTTTTTCATTTTTTATCCTTTCGATATTTTTATCGTATCCCAAACATAACATATTTTTGCAAGCTTTTGTGAATATAAAAGATATAGAATATGTTGATATTTTGTTGTGATTTGTAAAGGCTTGAGGGAAAAAGGGATACAGCTTGGCGAATCAACAGAATTTCAACAGACTAGTCGAAGCAAGTGCCATCGTTATCAACAACATCATCGAGGCTTTTATATAGTTCTTTAAGATCGTTACAAAATTTGTCCTGTTCGGCTTCGTTTAGTGGATGAGCAGAATAGATTTCTCCATACCTCATTACTCTTTGGCACAGTGGTTCAAATGAAAATGACATGTAAAGGTCTTCTGATTTGGCAACATGGTTATAACCTTTACCTTGAAGATAATATAAATGCTCCTTTAACACAGTTCTGGCAAGGTGCAAGGTCGTCCAAATTAGTATTTATAGGTTCAAATACCTCATACGTTGAACTACGTGTACCCGGACCTTCGGCTACATATTCACTGTCTTCACGGTCTTGCCGTGTGATTTTATATACATAGTACAAATATTCGGGATTTTTATCTTCCATCGTATAAAAACCAGAAATATGGGCTTTTTAAACCCTTCGCTTAATTACCCATCCTCTTTATTTGTTAAACTCTTGATTTTACTGCTAAGTTCCGGCATAATTGAGTAAAATACCCTGTCTGATCTGTGTACTCTTGTTTTAATAACAAGTTTCAGGTATTGAAGCAGCCAGACACTTAAGAAAACTGATATGGTAAGAAATAAAAATGATAATGATTATCCCAAAGTAGATCTGCATGAACAGCATAAAGCGATAGTTTCCTACCTCAGATATAAGTTCAAACAATTTATTGAAAACCAGAACCTGGATTTCGACTCAAAAGGCAATAGGCCTCCTTTTTTTAAGGAGAAGGCTAAAAAAACCTTGTTTAAATTCTTTGAGGTAGTCTGTGATTCTTTTGGCAGAAGTTATAAAGAACTCAATTATGAAAAGAAGCTTGGGAATCCGGCTGAGACTTCGAGAAATGTTAAAAGGCTCAATTTCTTTTTATGGGAATTCAGCAATGATAACGATATTGACTCTGAACATCCCATTCAATTGTTTAGCTATCACGAAGAATCCAGCAAAGTTTATCAAGTCAACTTTCATTTTGCCTGTGCCCGAGTAGGGGTGGCAGATAGAAATAGAAAGTATTCAACAGATAATATCACGCTTGAGGAAGCGCTTCGGTGCGACAAAGTATCTATTTCGTCAGAACCACAGATTAAAAGACTCAAATACCTCCGCGATATGCGAGATGTTTTAAAGTGGAATGATGAGACAGAACCAGCTCGATGGTTTCGGAAATCCGGCCCTATTGCAGCAGATTTCAAGGCAGGTTATGTATATGAGCAAAAAAAACTATTAGAAAAACTAAATGAACTTGTATTCAATAATAATATTTCTATTCTTGAAGGAAACGGTGGTGTCGGTAAATCAGTATTAGTAAGAAATTTTGCTTATAACCTCATTAATAAAGATGAAACGAAGTTAATTTATCATTACAGTTTCAAGACAGATGCACAAATCGTCGATTTTCATGATTTCTTATCCATTCTGAATAGCCTCACCGGTATTGTTATTATTGAAGATATGCACTTGGCAACTCCGGATATGCAACATATAGTTGATAGATTTGACGAAAACGACTTTTGTCGGATTTTGTTAACTGCCCGTCCATCATTCAAAGAAACTATTATTGGGCATTTTCCCAATAAATTAGAGAATTTAGCAGAACTGAAATTGACAAGTTCAAAAACAGCAAATGAGATTATAGATTTCTACATCAAAAATAAGCCAGAACCCAAAATTTCTTGGACAAAAGATATCATAAAGGCCATTTTAGAAGTGAGCGAAGGTAACCTATGGTTACTATCTTACGCTCTTAAAGGATGCTCGGGGCAGGGATCTCCGATTTCATGGATCAGAGACGGGGTGGTGCAAGATTTGCGAGACTTGGAAAATCATGGAACATATAAATGTAATTCTGAGATTCTCCTTGCGCTGTCCCCTTTGTATATGAATGAAGTATTAACGGATCAGACTTTTCTGATTAAAGAATTGGGTTATGACCGCAAAGAAATTGACAGATTGGTAAGTTTGGGTGAAATAATCAAACACAAAACCGACAGAGGAATCTTCTATGGCTTACCCCATTCGTCCTCAGCCTTGGCATATTGGCAATTTGGAGATGAATATCGTACTTGTTTGAAATATTCTGATTATGAGGAATTTGTTTATCAATATGTAATTTCTGGGGCGTCGAATAGCTTAGATTATATTTCTAACACTGAAAATGTAAAGCTACTGGATCGACTTGCTATCGAAAGACGCGCATTAGATGTTATACAAAAGTTGAAAGACCCAGGTTGTATTATAGGATTTTTTACCAGTATTATAACAAAGCGATTCAAGATAAATGAGTATTACACTTCTAAGCAATTTGTCCAAGGTTACGCAGATATCTTATTTCAAAAAAGATACCTGTATGAATTTGCTATTCTCTTGCAAGATTATCCACTATGGGCGGGTGATATTTGGGGACACATTGACAGCAAAATTTTTAGTAAATATCTTTTTAGCAATATAACTTTTGGGCTTCCATTATTAGGTTCTATTTTTAAAGCCAACAAGGATATGCAGTCAACTATTTGTGAGCTACTTAAGGATATTAGTTTTAATTTCAATCTTACATCATATTTATCAACAATTTGCGTTTCTCTTGGAGCTCTATATGAAATCGATGCTATAGCTGTTGAAAAGGAATTAGACAAATTAGATATTGACGAGCTTGCAGAAGTTGTTCAGCAAAACCAGGTAAGTGATGTTATCCTACCTCAGTGGTTACAAGAATACGACAAGTACTTTTATGAAATAAGAGACAAAGAGTATGTTTTCAGAACCAACTATAGCGTAGAATTACTTTTGATATTTCTACGAACATACACGTTCAAAAATAAAAGGGTGAAAAAATTATTAAGCAAGCTTGATATTTCGATACTTAAAAGGTTGGCTAAAAATTGTCCCGCTATTGCAAAAATGGAATTTTTATTGCTCATGTGCAAAATAGATACGAGCAATGCAAGCCAATTCAAAGATATTATTGCAAGTAATATTAAACGATATTCTGATAATTTTATGTTTATACGCGATATAAAAGAAGCCTATTTTGACGATCAAATTTTTGAAACCGATGCAATGGTTGGTCAAAAACTATATAAATATATTTATAAAAAAATTGGTATTGATAAATATATTAATAAAATTCTGGGAACTGCCTCCAAAGAACTGTATAACAAGTGTTATAAATTTTTATTGAGTGTCGATCCTGATAATAAACAAGGATGGAAACGATTCTTCGATAATACAAACCAACACATCCTACCCTAACGGAGCAGCAAGAAACGTGGTGCGGGCAAATAGACGACTTCATCGAAAATAAAGACAACAAAAATCTTATTGATGGTGCAGTGATGTGGCTCAAAGAGAGGTTATGGCCTTGGGCAACAACTGCCACAAATATATATACGGTTTATGCGTGGCGAGAACCTTAAAGACCTTGATGTTGTATCATTGTGTCTTCACTTTAAAGTGGTGGGAAAAATTTATAAAGTAGCTATGTTTTGGAATAGCTATCACCTCTTTCCTTACGATTGATTTAGCTGGCGGTATGTTAGTTCAAAAACTATAAACAATACAATAGCCTTAAACGATCGACTTGACGTGTAAACCGTACTCTTTCTATATTGATTCAGGATGCGGCAGACAGGGATGCCTTACCTTTTCCAGTAAGCCGAATAAAAGTCTGTCTTCCGGTTTTAGTAGTTTCAATAGTTCCTTCAATAAGTGATTGTTGTAAGGCCTGACTCTTTAATTTTTGGCCCTGACGGACAGATAAGCTAAGTCGTTTGTACCTGGCTGCTATTCCGCTATCAGGATACTCTTGAATATCTCGCAAAAAAGCCATTACCATGTTTTTAGCCAAGTCGGCCTTTTTGCTCATTGTGCTATCGCCCTCTGTATTGGTTGGCAAACGAAAATCCTCTTCAGCCATAGCTGGAGCAATCTCCTGCATATGTTTTTTAACATAAGTATCTGTAATTTTGCCTTTTTCAATAACAAATTCAGGTATTGAAACTTGAAATGGGTGTGCAATCCTACCCTGAAGTTTTATAACTGCCTGGCCAACTTCGAGTGAACCCAATATGTCTTTTTCCTTATCGAGCAAGAGACATTGCGCCACGGCACCTATATCTGTTCGGGTTTTAAGATTCATGCAGATCGTACAATATGTATTTCCAAGTGCATAAAGAGATATTTTACTTGGATGCTGGTCCAGTAATATAAGGCTCACACCGAATTCACGTATCTCACGGAATATAATATCCATCACAGATTGGCCTCCTACAAGGGACCTTCGCTCATCGCTTAATACATGATGGGCCTCCTCAATAATAATTGCATGTTTAAAATCCTCTCTTCTTTCTTCAGCCATACGCTTATTA
>Ga0315276_10001163_pt1 | contig 23510 bp, 24 predicted proteins | sample YL17G05_0_MG_FD_204542 | JGI IMG/M metagenome (GOLD analysis project Ga0315276, IMG submission 204542) | Sediment microbial communities from Yellowstone Lake, YNP, Wyoming, USA - YL17G05_0 | ecosystem: Environmental > Aquatic > Freshwater > Lake > Sediment | place: USA: Wyoming | collected... | reverse complement strand
ATTCCGCTTGCTGGACCAGGGAGGCGGGAGTATATTCGCCGGTACACGAGGGAAGGAGGTGGTCCAGTGAGCTTACCTAGTACCAATCCTGAGACCCGTGAGGTGCCTGCAACCTAGGCGGCCCCCGGCATCTTAAGGCCGTCGCTGGGTCCCGCCGACGGGAATACCAGCAGGCCACCGCACCCGGAAGTCCCCGGTCTGGTCAGCCGGGGCGGCGCAACGCGCCGAAGCAGCTTCCGGGTCTTTTTTGCCCTTCTTCAGGCTCCCTCGATCTTCCGGGCTTCTTCCCTCAGCGCCGTCACCGCGTCCCGCACCCGGTCGGCGTGGGTGCGGAAGCTCAGGACGCAGATCCGCAGGACGTAACGCCCGCCGATGGTGGTGCTGGAGAGAAAGACGCGCCGCCGACCGTTGACGCGGCGGAGGATCTCCGCGCCCGTGGCGTCGGGATCGCCCCGGCGGGGACGGGAGGTGAAGGCGACGATGGAAAGTTGCGGCTCGTCCAGCATCTCGAACAGGGGATCCTCTCTCAGCTCCCGCCAGGCCCAGCGGGTCAGCTCCAGCTTTTCCCGCAACTGTTCCCGGAAGGCGCCCAGGCCATGGAGCTGGATCGGGAGCCAGACCCGCAGCCCCCGGAAGTCCCGGGACAGCTCCGGGGAGATGTCGGTGAAGTTCACCTGATCGAGGGAGGCGGCCACATCCTGGAGGTAGCCGGCGGCCCCCCCGTGGGCCCGCCGGAGCACCTCCGGGTCCCGGACCAGCAGGCATCCGGTGCCGTAAGGGAGGAAGAGTCCCTTGTGGGGATCCAGGGTGATCGAATCGCACCGCTCCATTCCCGGCATCAGGGCCTCGCCGCCGGGCACGAGCCGGAAGAACCCGCCGTAGGCGGCGTCGGCATGCACCCAGAGATCGTGGCGCCCGGCGATTTCCAGGATGTCGGGAAGGGGATCCACGGCGCCGGTGTTGGTGGTCCCGACGTTGGCCACCACCAGGAAGGGACGCAGGCCCCGCGCCCGATCCTCCCGCACCGCCGTCTCCAGGCGCTCCGGGACCATCCGGAAACGCGCGTCCACCGGAATCCAGCGGAGGTTCCGCTCGGAGAAGCCGGCGATCCGGGCCGCCTTCACCACCGAGAGGTGGGTCTCCTCGGAGAAGTAGAGGGTGCCCGAGAGAAAGTCCTCGGGGAGCTTCGCGGTCCGCGCCGCCACCACCGCGGTGAGGTTCGAGAGCGATCCGCCGGAGGTGAGGATCCCGCCGGACCCCGCCGGGTATCCCATCAGGGAGGCGAGCCACTCGATGGTGGTGGCCTCGATCTGCGCCAGGGCGGGAGCCGCGGCGGCGACCCCCACGTAGCGGTTCACGGCGCAGGCCACGAAGTCGGCCAGGGCGGCCGCGGGAATGCCGCCGCCGGGGATGAAGGCGAGGTAGCCCGGCCCGGCGGTGGTGAAGCTCTTGGCCACGGCGGGGCGGAGCCTTCCGAGGATCGAGCCGATCCGGCGGCCCGACTCCGGGACCGGCTCCCGGAACGAGGCGGCGACCTCCCCGGCCCCCTCCACGTCGAAGGAGGGCTGGGAGGGAAGGGTCTCGATGTGCTCCACCACGAAGGCGGCGCACGCATCAATCAGCCGGCGCAGCTCCTCCGAGTCGGGCTCCAGCGGCCATCGGGTTCCTGTCGCATCGGGCATGGCAGCGCATTCTACCACCCCGCCGGCCCATCCCATTTCCATGACCGGCAATTTGACCGGCACCGGCCTGCCGTCGTAGCCTCCTCTGTCGAGACTCCGGCGGCCCCTCCGCCGGAGATGGACGGGGAGACGGAACGGTGACGGGGCTGGCGGTCCGGACGTTTCTGACGATGCTGGTGGTCATTGACCCGGTGGGGCTGGTGCCGATGTTTCTCGCCCTCGCCGGGACCCGGGACACCCTCGACCGGAGGCGCATCGCCCGCCGGGCGGTGCTCACGGCGGGCGGAGTTCTGGTGGCCTTTGCGCTGGCCGGCTCCTGGCTCCTGGGTCGTCTCCAGATCAGTCTCGACGCCTTCCGGGTCGCCGGAGGCCTCCTTCTCTTCTGGATCGCCGTCCGGATGGTCTTCGCCGAGCACGAGCGGGAGACGAAGGCCGAAGAGGCGGAGGCCATGGGCCGGCAGGACATCAGCGTCTTCCCGCTGGCCATCCCGATCATTGCCGGCCCGGGCGCCCTGGCCAGCGTCATGATTCTGGTGGGGGAGGCGGCGGACTACCCTTTAGGACTCGTCATGGTGCTGGCGATGACGGCGGCGGTCCTCCTCCTCTGCCATGCGGCGCTGCGATTGTCCGAGCTGATTGCCCGCATTCTGGGGCAGACCGGCGTGAACGTGGTCACCCGGGTCCTGGGAGTCCTCCTGGCCGCCCTGGCGGTGCAGTATGTGGCCGACGGAGCGAGGAACCTGCTTTTAATTCGCTGAAGGAGTGGAGTGATGGCTGCCGGAGGCCGCTTCAAGCCTTCCGGGCCGCGACCTTCAGGCTCACCACCGCCTCGGCGGTCGCCCTCAATTCGTCGGGCGTGACATTCACGTCCCCGAAGAGGGCCGTCTCCGTCCCGTCCGGATTGCCCTCTCCGATGGGATAGCCCGACTCCCCCACCACCCGGACCTCCGAGAAGCCGGCGGAGCGGATGGCGTCCAGGTAGTCCTCCTTCGGAAGCGCCCCCGAGATGCATCCGGCATAGGCCTCGACCGAGCGGCGGACGCTCTCGGGGAGGGGCCGCGTGAGCACCAGGTCGGACACCATGAGGCGTCCCCCGGGCTTGAGGACCCGGAACGCCTCCCGGAAGACCCCCGGCTTGTCGGTGGAGAGGTTGATCACGCAGTTGGAGATGATCACGTCGGCGGTCCCGTCGGCCACCGGGAGGTTCTCGATCTCCCCCAGCCGGAACTCCACGTTCCGGTAGCCCCCCTTCCGGGCGTTTGCCCGCGCCTTCTCCAGCATCTCGTGGGTCATGTCCACGCCGATGACCCGGCCCGAATCCCCCACCCGGCCGGCGGCGAGGAAGCAGTCGAAGCCCGCACCGGAGCCGAGGTCCACCACAACGTCTCCCGTCCGGAGCGAAGCGAGGGCCACCGGGTTCCCGCACCCGAGCCCCAGGTTGGCCCCCTCCGGGACGGCGGACAGGTCCCGGTCCTCGTAGCCGATCTTCCGGCTCATCTCCGACGGCGCGGAGGAAGAGCAGCAGGATCCGGAAGAGGCGGAGGGGCCACAGCAGGACGCCTCACCGCGGGCAATCTCGGCGTAGTGCTTCCTCACGGCGGACTTGATCTCCTGCTCCGACATGGCACCTCCTTCCGGGCTCCCGGCTCCGATCTCGCGGCGCACGAGCGCCACGATCCGTTCACGAATCTCGTCCCGCGTCCTGTTACCGCTCTCCCTGCTTCAGCGCTCCCAGCAATCGTTTTGCCTCCTCGTCGCCGGGGGTAATCCGCAGGACGGTCTCGCACTCGGTCCGGGCCGCCGCAACGTCCCCGAGGCCGGCGCGGATCCGCGCCATGAGCAGGTGGGACGCGGCATTGCCGGGGTCCAGATCCAGGGACCTGCCGACGACCTTTTCCGCCTCCTGGAAATTCCGCGTCTGGACCAGCGCCGCGCCGAGGAGGCGGCGCAGCTCCGGCTCCTCCAGGCCCCGATCCAGCGAGTGCCGGAGGAGATCGATGGCCTTTGCGACGTCCCCCATCCTGAGATGGCAGTCGGCGAGGTGGCGGACCGACTCCCGGTCGGTGGGGTTCAGGGAAATCGCCCGCTCGTAGTAGGGAACCGCTTCGGGGCATCTCGCCCGGGCCCGCTGGATGTTGCCCGCCTGCTGGCAGACCTCCCAGTCGGTGGGGTCCAGCTCCAGGCTCCGATGGACCAGCTCCCACGCCTCGTCGTACCTCCCCTGCCCTTCGTAGAGACCGATCAGGTGCTTGTGACCCAGGTTGACGTTGGGCTTCAGCGCAACGGCCTGCCTCAAAACCGACTCGGCGCCCGCGGCGTCCCCCAGGCTGACCAGGGTCCGGGCGTGGTCCATCAGCCGGCTGTACTCCTCCCGCTCCCGCTTTCCCCGGACCATCCCCGCGGCGGTGATGGCGGCCAGGAGGACCAGCCCTCCTGCATAGAGCCTCCGGGGCCCCGGCCGGTTGGAGAGTCCCGGGCGCTCCCCGTAGGCCAGGACGCAGGCCAGAGGTATCAGCGCCGGCACCACCCGGGCCAGCGCGACGGCGGCCGTGCGGCCCGCCAGAAAGGAACCCGCAAGGATCACCGCGGCGGCCGCGAGGCTCACCGCCATCCCCCGGCGCCGGGTGCCCCCTGCGAGGGCGAGATACGCCGCGAGGGGAAGGAGGGAGAGGAGAAGCTCGGGGTCCCGCAGGATCCCCGCGTCGGCCCACCCCAGGACGAGGAACATTCCGATGACGGCCGCCGCAGGGAGGGCCCGCACCCACGGCACGGCCTCCCGGGGCGGGGCCGGAGCCAGGCGCGGCTCCCGCAGGAGCGGGAAGGCCAGCACCGAGAGGACGATGACGGCGTGGTAGATCTCGTAGGCGTGGGGAAGGCCCGGGGCGGTCACCTGCCTCCAGTGGGTGGCCCAGTGGATCGGATAGAGGAGTAGGGACGACCAGGCCAGCGGCGATCTCCATCCGCGCGGCGTGCGAAACAGGAGGAACGGGACGAGGAAGTCGAACCCCACCGACATCCACTCCACGATCCCGAACAGGTGGGTCCCGCCCACCAGAAACACCGTGGTCCGGCGGACGATGTTCCAGCGCCACCACCCCACTCCCGACGCCGTCGTCTCCACCGCGTAGGAAAAGCACCCCATGGCCACCAACGCGAAGGCCGACAGCGGGAACACCCGGCCCGCGAGGGGGCGGATCCTGGAGACGGCGGCCTCGGAGAGGCACCAGGAGAGGTAGAGGGCGAAGATCCAGCCCACGCAGGCCGGCAGCTCCGCCCGGCCGATGCTGATGGCGGCGTCGCTGAAGATGTAGGGGCCGTTGTTCTCGCCCATCGCCAGGGCAGCCACGCTGTTGCCCCGGATCACTCCGAAGAGGAACGCCGGCACGAAGAAGAGAAGAGCCGTCCTGCCTCCCCTCACCCGGATCGCATGCAGGACGAGCAGCAGAGTGAGGAGAATCGAGGGAACGATCAGGAGAAGCTTCATTCGGCATCCGGCGGGGGGGACCCGTCCCACTCGCAGCGGGCACATCCCGTCCGGGCGTTTACGACCCGATGGAAGCGGTAGGCGAGGCCCGGAAGGACGAGCAGGTACCGGAGAAATCTCTCCAGGGCGTCGGATCCGGGCAGGACCCGCCGTCCCAGCCCCTTATAGCCGCACTTGGGACAGTCGACGTTCCACTCCATGGCGTCCTCCTCGCGTCGCAGATTCCCGATCGCTCTCCGGAGACTACCCCGGTCCCGAATCGGCGTCCAGGGAAACCAGGTCCCGCCCGAGGGTCTCCGGAAGGGTCCGGATCCAGAGGCCCGCCAGAAGCGAAAAGAAACACGCCAGCGAGGTCCCTCCGGCCAGGCCGTATCCCGCCCGGGCCACCGCGGTGATGACGACGGGCGTGAAGAATTGTACTCCCCGGGCCAAATTCAGGGCCGTCCTGATGGCGGAGTCGCGGATGGCGGTGGGGAACAGCTCCGAGAAGAAGGGGCCGAAGTTGGACCAGGTCCCCGTTCAGGTCACCCTGCGGCGGCCGGCCGCCGATCCGGGCGAGCAGGATGAAGAGGGCCTCGAACATGATGGCGAAGAAGCAGAGCGTGACGATCAGAATCGAGAGGGTGTTCAAGCCGGCGCTCCTCCCGCCGCACAACAGACGCGGCCGGGTGCGGGACGGATTGATACCCCATTTCGACGGGGAGTGTCAAAGGGAAAGAGCGGCCGGCGAGGGGCCCTCTTTCGCGCGGAAGCGGAACGCCCACGGGGTGTGGTAGGGTTCGGAAGAGAGAAGGAGGGACCCATGGAACAGCAAGGGCCGACCATCCAGGTCAAGTTGACCGACGAGGTCCTGGGCGGGGTGTATTCCAACAGCATGCAGGTCACGCACACCCGGGAGGAGTTCGTCCTGGACTTCATGAGCATCTTCCCGCCGGCGGGGAAGGTGAACGCCCGGGTCATCATCAGCCCCGGCCACATGAAGCGGATCATCCTGGCGCTCCAGGACAATCTCCGGAGATACGAAGCGCAGTTCGGACCCATCCACGAGGCCCCGGAGCCGCCCGCGCGGATCCCGGAGCCCCAGCGGACCCAGTAGCAAGCCCACCCATGTCGGCAAGGTCGAGGGGCCCGGGAGCTTCATCGGGCCGGAGGCGGTGCTCCTGCCCGGAGAGCGCGTGGAGGAGGGAACGGAGGAGGCCCCTCAGGGTCCCGGCTTCGAGTCCGGGGAGGGAGCGGTGCCCAGGAACTCCTCCTCCGAGTGGACGTTGAAGAAGACGTAGTTGCGGAACTTCTGGGCGATGCGCTGCCGGATCTCCTCCTCCCCCTGCTGCGTCAGGACGAATAGCCTTGTCTCCGCCTCGCCCGGGAAGGTCAGGCCGAACTTCTCCACCGTGAACGAGAGCCGGTAGCGGTACCCGCGGGGCTGCTTCTTCAGCGGGATTCCGCCCAGGCGGATTCCCTTCAGCCACTCCGCCGCGCGCAACGGGAGCATCTCATCCTGGTTGTTGGGGGCCGCGACGATCTTCACGAAATTCCCGGTTTCCCGATCCACCCAGACCTCCCCGCTCCACTCCTCGATCTTCTTCCCCCGCTCCCAGCGGGCGGCGCCCGAAAAGGCCAGGATCCGCGCGGGATGGAAAGCGATCCACTCCTCCCCCGCCGGCTCGAAGCGGAAGTAGGGGCGGTGAAGGTCGGTGAAGAGGAGGGCCCAGTCGTAGGCGCCTGGGACGGGAAGGTCGGGGTCCACGATCCGGTGCTCCCGGGGCGAGTCGTTCCTGTCCTGGAGGAGCCGGATCTCCTCGTAGCCCAATTCGGGACTCCCCTCGTAGAGGTAATTGTAGCGGGTCTTCTCCTCCCTCCTGTTCTCACCGTTGCGCGCGGAGAACTTCCCGGCCAGGACGGTCTCGTCGCAGGAGAAGCCCAGCGCTGCCTTCTCGTAGAGGACAGCCCGCTTCGAGAGCTGCTCCATAACCGGCTCGAGCGGGAAGAAGGCCGGCTCCGGGGGCCGGTCGGCACCTGCTCCGCCCCCCAGGCAGACCAGGGAGAGCAACGCCAGGACTCCCGGCGCGTGCCGCTTCCTCCTTCCGGCCCTTTCTTCGAGCGCCACCTCGTGCTCCCTGACCGCTGGCGGCGCGATTCACCCGACCGGCACCGCCAAGCTCCTCTTCATCATACCGTTACCGCCTTGCGCCTCAAACTCCGAGGCTATAAATTACGCCCGATGCGATCTTCAATCCGCTTTTCCGCGGTCGCGCTCACGATCCTGGTGGCCGTGAAGTCCGGGGCGGTCGCCGATGCCCCTCTGCTTTCAGGCCCGGAGCTGGAGGCCGCCGGAGCCCGGATCGGAACGATTCGAATCCATCGCCTCAACCTCTTCGATCCGGCCGACCCGAAGGAGAACTACGCCCTTTACCGCCTCGCCAACCGGCTCCACATCCTGACCCGGGAGCAGGTCATCCGGAGGGAGCTCCTGTTCCGGGAGGGGGACCCGTACCGGCAGGATCTCATCGACGAGACCGAGAGAAACCTTCGGGCCCTGAACGTCATCTATCACGTCCGGATCCGTCCGGTGGATTGCCACGGCGGCCTGGTGGACCTGGAGGTCTCGGTCCAGGACACCTGGACGCTGCGACCCTCGGTGCGCCTCGCCCGGGCCGGCGGGGACACCATCGCCAGCTTCTCCTTCAGCGAGCTGAATCTCCTCGGCCGGGTCAAGGTCCTTCAGATCAATCGCCGCAACGATGTCGATCGAAGCACGACCGGGATGCTCTACAGCGACCCGCGCCTGTTCGGGTCCCGCATCTCTCTGAGCGCCTCCTACGACGACAGCAGCGACGGCGTCTCCCGGGGCCTGGCCCTCTCGCGTCCCTTCTTCGCCCTGGACTCCAGGTGGTCCATGAACGCCTCGGCACAGCACCTTGAGCAGACCTCCAGGCTCTTCAAGGACGGAGACACCCTCTCGGAGTTCCGCCAGGTCTCGGAGTCGCTGGGCTTCTCCTACGCGTTTTCCACCGGCTACCGCGACGACCGGGTGCGACGGTACGGCTTCGGGTACGGCTACCTCCGCGACGTCTTCACCCAGAAGGCAGGGGACGAGGGGTTCGACCTGCTTCCGGTCCCCGAGGACCGGAAGCTCAGCGGTCCCCTCTTCACTTTCGAGCGGATCAAGTCCCGGTTCATCGAGGTGACCAACTACGACAAGTTCGACCGGGAGGAGGACTTCAACCTCGGCAACGATATCCGTCTCACCACCCAGCTTTCGCTCCGGTCCTTCGGGGCGGACCGGAGCGAGGTCGTCGTCGGCCTGGTCGACACCTTCGGTGTTCCGCTGTCCGAGGCGGCAAACATCTTCTTCAGCCTCTCCCTCACAGGCCGCGCCGGATCCGGCGAGGTGTCGAACGTGATCTTCTCGGAGGCGACCGAATCCTACTGGAGAATGACCTCCCATCAGACCCTCTACGCCCGGCTGGCTTTCGAGGCGGGGATCCATCTTGACGGAGAGAACCAGCTCCTCCTCGGGGGTGAGACCGGGCTCAGGGGCTACCCGACCCGCCACTTCGCCGGCGACCGGCGCCTGCTGGTCACCCTGGAGCACCGCTATTTCGGGGACTGGGAGATCCTGAGGCTGGTCAGAATCGGGTTTGCCGGCTTCGCGGACGCGGGAGACGCGTGGTACGGCAGCGAGGGAGAGAGGCTCTCCAACCTCCATTCCGATTTCGGGTTCGGGCTCCGCTTCGCCGTGACCCGCTCCTCGGTGGCCAGCGTCAGCCGCCTGGACCTGGCCTATTCCGTGGACGCCGGGGAGACGGACAGTCCCCGGTTGCAGGTCCTTTTCGGCACCGCCGTCAAGTTCTGAGGCCTGTTGACGATCCCGCCTCCGTCGTCTACCATGTCGCTTCGATCATGAGCGAACCCTTCGAACCCTCGATTGCGCCGAGCCCCGCGGCAGCGCCCGGCTTCTCTTCCGGGCCCGCCCCCGGCCGGCGCGGCCTGGGGCCTATGGCCCCCCTCCTCGTGGCCATCCTGGCCCTCGTCGCCGTGGCCAGCGTCGCATACATCTTCACCCGGGGCGTCCGCGGGCGCCGCCCGGAAGCCTCCGGCCCCGCCGCGGCGCGCAAGGCGTGCGTCGCGATCCTCCCCTTTTCACCCGCTTCCGGCGCGAACGAGGCCGCATGGGTGGGACAGGCCGTTTCCCAGTTCCTCCCCCTGGCACTGGAGAACAGCGCCGACCTGCGGGTCCTCACGCCGGAGAGGCTCCACGATCTGGCGGGGGGAGATCCACCCACGGCCCTTCCGGCCCAGAGGGATCTGGCGAGAAAGGGCGGGGCCGATTTCTTCCTGCGCGGCGAGGTTTCCGGAAAGCCGGGCGCCGCAACCCTGAAGGCCTCGTGGATCGAGACGGCCTCGGGCCGGGAGGCGGAGAGCTACACGGTGGAGGGGATCGGTCCCGAAAACCTGGGACGCAAGATGGACGAGCTGTACGCCCATCTCAGGAAGGCCCTCCGCCTCGAGGCGCCGGGCACCACCGAGCCGCCCCTGGTCTCCCTGGTGCCCGTCAAGGAAGCCCCCACCCGCTCCTACCTGGAAGCCTCGGCCCTTCTCGCAAAAGGGGACGCGGCCGGGTGCCTCAAGGCGCTCGGGGGGGCGCTGGCCCTCTCGGACTTCCACCTGGCCCATTTCCTCCAGGCCGAGGCCGCCGCACGGGCGGGGGATCCGGCGACTGCGGTGGCCGCGGCGACGCGACTCACCAAGGTCACGCGTCCCCTGCCGGCGCGGGTGGTGCTCCTGACACCTGCCATCCTGGGGATTTACGGCAGCCGGAATCCCCGCAGCGCCGTCGCGCCGCTGGAGTCGTTCCTGGCCCGCTTCCCCGACGAGAAATACCCCCTCTCCTGGCTCGGCGCCATCGAGCTCCTGCTTCTCCAGGAGCCTGGGCGCGCCACGGAGCATCTCAAGAAATCCCTGGAGATGGACCCCTCCAACCTGGATGCCCGGCGTCTTCTGGGCCGGGCGACCCTGAAGGCGGGACGGGCCGCGGAGGCGATTCCCGTCCTGGAGGAGTTCCTGAAGGCCCAGCCGGAAGATGACGGGGCGCGGCTGCTCCTGTCCGATGCCCTGCACCGGTCGGGACGTCTTGCCGACGCCCGCCGCACCCTGGAGGAGATTCTTTCCCGGCGTCCGGAAGATGCGGCGGCCGTGGATCTCCTCGGGAGCCTGCTCCTGGAGCAGGGCAGGACAAGGGAGGCGGAGGCCCTCTATGCCGGGCTCGTGCGGGCCGCGCACCCGGCGACGCAGGCCCAGGGGGAGTTTCTTCTCGGACGCTCCTCCCTCCTCCAGGGGAGGTTCAACGAGGGAATCCGGCACTACCGCGCCGCCGCGGAGCTATCGGCCCGGGCCGGGGACCCGGCCGCCCAGAGCCGGGACCTCCTGGCCCTTGGGGAGGTGCTCTCTTCCCTGGACAGGAACCCGGAGGCGCTGGCAACTCTCAGCGAGATCCGCGGCATCGTGGGCGGCGGGGACCCGGGCCTTTCCATCATCAACGTCCTGGTGGCCCAGAAGCAGTACGACATGGCCCGCGAGCTGCTGACTGAGCATGTCAACCGGTGGCGGGGGAAGGCCTCTGTGGCGGTCCTGAAAAGACTCGAGGACTCCCTGGAAGGGGCCATCGCCCTGGAACAGGGAAACTACCAGGAGGCGCTGAAGAGAATCGAGGCCTCCGCCTCCGAGCCGGGAAAGGAGCCGCCCGAATCGGAAATTCTGGGAAGGACCTACCTTGGGGCCGGCGACGCCGCCCGCGCGGAGAAGGTCTTCCGGAAGATCACGGAGGACCCGAACCACTTCTCCGAACCGATGCGATACGTGCGCTCCCTGGTCCGTCTGGGTGAGGCCTGCGAGAGGCTGGGCAGGAAGGAAGAGGCCCTGAAGTATTACCGGCAGGCGCTCCGGTGGTGGGGAAGCGCCGACCACCCCCTGCCGCTGATGTCGCAGGCCCGGGAAAGCATCAAGCGGCTCGGGGGGTGAGCCCCCCCAGGACGTCCAGCGCCGCCTGGTAGCGTCCGAAGGGCGCACTGACCTTGAATCTCCCCCCCTGGACCAGGCCCTTCAACCGCCCCACCGTCTCCCGGGCGGCGGCAATCCCCTCCTCCCGGGCATTCCCGGCCAGCTCGGCCTTTCTCATCCTTTCCATGATCTCGTCGGCCACGTGGATGCCCGGCACCTCGTTGTTCATGAACTCGTCCAGGAAGTCCGGATGGGAGCGGCGAGATTGAGCGGTGGTCAACGTGAGCGTCCCCAGAGGGGCCTGCCGGGAAATCGGTCTCATGATACCGTAGCCCCCGTGCTGGCCCACCCCGGGAACCGCGGTTCAAGTTGCTTTCTGTCTAGAAGTTACAAAGCGACCTTGCTCTCCGGCCCGACTTGCTTTCTCAGCGCGCAGGACTATATTTGTTGGGTCGTTGCGCGAAATGCCCGGACGGGGGCTCAGGAATGAACAGGAAGGTCCAGGTGCTGGTCGTGGACGACGAGGAGCCGATCCTCGATCTGATCCGCGAGACCTTGCCGTCTTCGAGCTACCGGGTGGACGTGGTCACAAACTGCCGGGACGCTCTCTCCCGGGTCAAGAGCACTCCCTACGACCTGGTCATCCTGGATCTCCTTCTTCCCGACATGAACGGTTTCGTCCTCTCCCAGGAAATCAGCCGACTCCGGCCAAGGCTGAAGGACCGGATTCTCTTCATCAGCGCCGTCCTCTTCGGGAAGAACACCGTGGAGCATCTCAGCTCCATGGGCGCCGGGTTCCTTCCGAAGCCCTTCGAGACAACTTCCCTCATCGAGGCGGTGGAAAAGATCTCCCGGCCCCAGGCCCTCCCCTGAACCGATCCCTCTCACGGCTTCCCTCTCCGGCGCGCCGGCTCGTCCTGGCGCTTCTTTCGGCCTTTCTGGTGGGCTTTCCCAACCAGGGTGCCCTGCACGCCGACACCGGCACTCCCGGGGACGGCTACCTTTTCCAGAGAGTGGACGTCCTGGTCTATCCTTCCGATGACCGCTTCGAGGAAAGCGACCGCGGGTGGATCCTGCGGCGGGAGATCTCTCTCTTCGAAGGTTACCTGTGGCGCCATTCCCTGCGGCGTCTCTCGGTGGAGGTCCGTGTGAACATCGTCCACCGGAGGCCCGGGAGAGGGGAATTCCGGAACTACGGGGATCGTTTCGGCTTTCTCCTGGATCGGAGTCCGGAGGTGGAGGCCGATCTCCGCGCCCTCGGCGTCACGGCGTCGCCGCTGCTGCTCCTTTACGACCCTCCTCCGGACTGCCCGAACCGGATCGCGGGAAGGACTTTCTTCGAGGGAAGCCATTCCTCGATTCCACTGTCGCCCCGATACTTCCTGCAGTCGGGTTTCGACCGGCCCCTTCACCTGGTGATGGCCCACGAGTACATCCACCAGATCGACCTGGCGTTCAGCCGGCTGCATCATCCGTCCGGGTTCCTGGACCCGGACGGCGCCGGCCAGGAGGGGTACCCCCCCTGCATCGATGCCGGGGGAGGCGATCGGTCCCTCCGGACTGTTCTGCAGTTCGATCGGTCCTGCGGGCCCGTGGACTGGGAACTTCTTTCGCCGGCCTACGGCACCTGGATCTCCCGGTAGGGCCCCCCCTGGAAGAAAAAAGGGAGGCGCCACGCTCCGGAGCGTGGCGCCTCCCGTGGAGGGGCCATCCGGCCTTTCCGGATGGCGGTCAGAGAACGAGGGAGGCGTCTCTGAAGTCGGCTGCTTCAGCGGCTCTCGAGGACCATACCGACCTGGCGGGCCTCTCCCAGCGCCTTCTCGATGCGCGCGTCCAGGATCGCCAGCTGCATCTTGAGGTACTGGATGGAGCTCTTGTTCTTGCTCAGGTAGCCCGGCCACGGGTATCCGTCGGACCCCTTGTCGAAGGCCGAATTGGCCTTCCGCACCATCTCCTCCCGCCAGTCCAGCTCGGTCTGGATGATCAGACGCTGCTCCGACAGCCAGTCAAACCGTAGCTGGAGAGGCTCCGCGGCCGGCGCCACCATGGGAATGGGGGCGGGGGCGGCTGGCACGGCCTTCGCGACAGGCAGCCTGGGGAGTTTCCTGAGATCCTCGTTGGTGTAGGCTCCGGGGACGCTGAACTTCTTCAGATCCTCGTTGGTGTAGGTCTGCTCCGCATACGCCGCGAATGGAAACAGACAGAGAACGATGCCGATCCACTTCTTCATTGCGATCCTCCCGACCGGCCGCCCACCGGATCCTGGACCGGAGAGGGGTTCTCCGGTCGGTCCTTGTTCCCGCCGGCCACCCGAAAAGCCGGCGGAAAGACGTGGGTCTTCGGCCACCCGAATTGACTTTTATATACGGTGAACTGCGCCGGGGGGCAACGCCTTTTTCTCGGGAGAATCAGCTGAACCCCGCTTCTGGCGCTGGCTTTCAGCGAGGCTTCGTGGCAGACTGTCCGTCCGCGCGCACGAGGAGAGCCGGATCGCGGGCGAGTGTTCAGATCTGCGACACTGCCAAGTCCGGATTCCCGACACGGGAGGCTCGCTCCGCGATTGCGGCCGCGCCCACCTGCCGGCGGGGACTCCGGGCGGGGAGCGCGCGATGCGCTGGGAGAATCTGGTTACGGCCGCCGTCGCGGTGCTGGGAGGTCTGGGGATCTCCGTCTGGCTCGCCTACCTGGACTACCGGAGGCGGCTTCCGGGAGAAGGGCAAAGCCGGCCTTCCAGGTCCCGGGGTCGCCTTCTCGACACCGGCCTGGGGCTGGCGGCACTGGGGGTGGTGCTTTGCCGGATCACGGGAGCGGAAAAAGGGTGGGCGGTCATCGCCTGCTACCTGCCGGCCCTGGCTGGAATCGCCCTGGTGGCAGCCCACATCACGCGGCTGCTCTCCTCCGCCTCCGAGGACGACAGGGGGAAACCGAGGAAGAAGGAATGAGGGTCTTCAGGACTTCTTCTTCTCGTCGGACGTCGAGGAGGCCTCTTCCTTCATCCCCCTCTTGAACTCCTTGAAGGTCCTCCCCAGAGCGCTCCCCAGCTCCGGGAGCTTCCGGGGGCCGAAAAACAGGAGGGCGATGCCGAGGATGAGGAGAAGTTCCGGGAAACCGATGCTGGGCAATTTCCTCTCCTTCCCGACCGGGTGCTTGAAACGGCCGGACCGCGAATTTCCGCCCGAGTATAGCACACGGGGCTCCCTGCGCCGGGTGGCGGACGCCCCGTTGCCCGCCCGGGCGGGCACGACTATAATCCCGGGTGCAGTCCACAGAACATTTCATAATTGGAGGCCGCTTGAAGCCGCGCGCATCTCTCCCCGCCTTGGCGCTGATTGGCGCCCTGCTCCTGATCCCTCCCTCAGCAGCCTGGTCCGGCACCATGGTTCCGAAGGTCCACACGCTCGAGAACGGGTTGAAGGTGGTCCTGCTGGAGGACCACTCCTCTCCCCTGGTGGCCGTGGCCGTCTGGGTGCATGTGGGGGGCAAGGACGAGTCGGAGGAGCTGGCCGGTTTCTCCCACTACCTGGAGCATCTGATTCCCATGGGGACCCAGGATCGCGCGCCCAGGCAGCAGCTGATGGAGATCTTCCGGGCGGGGGGACTCTGCAGCATCCAGGCCTCCTACGACCGGACCTTTTTCTTTGCCGAGGTGGGAACAGCCGACCAGAACCTGGCCCTGGAGGCCCTCTTCCAGATGGTCTCCCACGCCTCCCTCTCCGATGCGGGCACGGCGTGGATCAAGCCCACCCTTCTCCGGGAACTGAAGGAAGCCTACGACGATCCGGCCCAGGTCCTCTTCTTCGAGCAGATTCGCACCGCCTTCCCCGGCCAGCCCTACCGGTTCCCCTACCTCGGCACCTTTTCCACCCTGCCCACCCTGGAGCACTTTTCCGCCAACTCCTTCTACGGCAATTTCTACGTGCCCAATAACATGGTGGTTGCGGTGGGCGGCGACGTCAGCCCGGCGAAGATGCTGTCACAAATCCGGGCCCTTTTCGGAGATCTGAAGCCGAGCAGGACTCTGCCGGCCAAGCCGACGTTCGAGCCGGGCTTCACCGGCCCGCGGAACGTTGTGAAGAACCTCGCCAGGATGCAGCCCAGCGTTTCGATCCTCTTCCCGACTCCGGGGTACCGCCACCCGGACCGGTTCGCCCTGACCGTCCTGGCCGACCTCCTGGACGACACCACGGTCTCACCCTTCACCCGGGCGGTGATGGACCCTCATAGCGGAGCCCTTTCCGCCTCGGCCCGCTTCCATCTCCTCGAGGAAAGAGGGCTGCTGGCCTTCACGGCTTATCCCGCCTCGGCGGCGTCGGCCCCCGAAACGGCGCGGCGGATGCTCTCCGTCCTGAAGCGGGTCCGCGAGGAAGGCTTCCTCGAAGCCGACGTGGCCCGGACCGTGCGGCGGATGCGCCTGGAAACGGCGGTCCAGCGCGCTCCCCTCGGGACCCTGGTGCAGAACCTCGCGGAGGGGGCCCTCTTTGGAGACGTCCGATACGGCTGGGATATCGAGGCCAACCTGAGCAGGGTGACCGCCGGGGAGGTGAAGCGGGTCGCCGCCGCCTACCTCGCGGGGAACAACGGCAAGACTCTGATCATTCTACCGAAGGGGGAAAATCAGCCGTCCCGGGAGGAAGGGGACGGCGTGGCCCAGGCAGTCGCCGATCTGGGGCCGGCGGCGGCCGCACCCGATTTTACAGCCACCCTCCACGCGCCGGAGAAGGGGGCCGGGGTTGCGCCCCGCCCGGAGACGACGTCCGTGTCCGCTTCCCGTTCCGTCCTCCCGAACGGGATGGTCCTCCTGGTGAAACCGGTCCGCGGCCCGGGAATTGTCGCGGCCTCCCTGCAGGTTCGGGCCGGATCGGCCTTCGACCCCGAAGGGAAGGAGGGGCTCGGGCAGATGGTGGCTTCTGCTCTTGCCCTGGGGACAAAATCGATCACCGGGAAGGATTTCCTGCAGCGGGCGGCAGCCATCGGATCGACCTTCGGCATCACCGCCTCACGGGAATCGGTTGAGTCGGGCCTGACCGTTTTCCCCGAAGATATTCAGGAGGCGCTCACACTTCTGGCCCGGCCCATCCTGGAGCCGACGTTCCCCGAGGAGCAGATGGCCGCCGTCCGGGACCGGATCCTCCGCATCGACAAAGCCCGATCCTTTTCCCCCGAGGAAACGGTCCGGGATCTGGTCCGGGAGAAGGTTTACAGGGGCCACCCATACGGCAGGATGCCGATGGGGACCGAGGCGAGTCTTTCTTCCATCACCCGCGCGGACATGGAGGCCTTCCACCGCCGCTACTACCGTCCGGAGCGCGCGGTCCTCACCCTCGCCGGAGATGTGGGGCCTGGCGAGGGGCGGCGGCTGGCGGCCGCGGTGTTCGGCTCGTGGACGGCCCCCGCCGATGAGAAGGCGCCCCCCGAGCTTCCCGACGGGGCCACCCGGGAAGCGCTGGCGGGAGAGTTCTCGCGAGTCGTGGATCGACTCCCGGCGGCGGTGGCCCTCGGATTCCCGGGGGTGCCGCTGAGGGATCCCGAGTTTCCCCTCGTCCGTGCCCTGGGAGCGCTCCTCAGCGCCCGCGGCACCCTGGATCTGGTCCTGGCCCAGCCCATGGCCTACGCCGTGAACGCCGTGCCCGAGGGCCTCTCCCGCGGCGGAATCCTTTTCGTGGAAGCCAGCACACCGCCATCGGAGACTTCGAAGGTCGCCTACGAGATGCTCCTCCAGGCCCGGACCCTGGGCGTGAAGGAGGTTACCGCCGCCACCGTCAAGGACCTGGTCGCCATCGAGAAGGGAAGACTGCTGAGGGAGAAGGAAGGAATCTACACGCTGGCGAGCAACCTGGGGTTCTACGAGCTTCTCGGCACCGGATTCTCGGCTTACGATGAAGGGAAGCTGCTTCCTCCGGATCTCACCCCCGCGATGCTGAAGGAAGGCGCGGCCCGCTACCTGGACGCCTCCCGCCTGGTCCGCGGCACAGCGGGGCCTTAGCCCGGATTCACGAAACTCCTGCCGCGACCACGGATCCGGCAGCCCTGCCGGAGGCGTCGAGGGGCCGCAGGGGCCGGGCGCGTTCAGCCATGCCCGACTCCCTGGGGATGCTGATGAAGGCGGGCCACCCGGCGCTTGGCCTCCTCGTAGTCCTCGCGGGTGTTGATGTTGAAGAACGCCGGCGCCCCTCCCGTGTCCTGAAAGTCCTCCTCAGGCAGGATCCTCAGACGGACCCGGCCCATGAGCTCCTGCACCGACTTGTGGCCGGCCATGAGCAGGGCCTCGATGGGGCTGACGCAGATCTTGGAGTAGACGGCGCATAGGGTCTCGCTGGTCTCACCGATGCGCGGCACAGTCATGTCGTACCCTTCGCTGGCGGAGAGCACCCGGTCCAGGACGTCGCCGTTCAGAAAGGGAAGGTCGACTCCCAGGACCAGGCTCCGCTCGTAGCGGGTGTGCCTGAGCCCGGTCAGGATGCCGCCTAAGGGACCCGCCTGGCGGATCTCGTCAGGGCGCACGGGGACGTGGAGGAGGGGAAAGACCTCGGGAGGGCCTACGACGAAGATCTCCTGGACATGAGGTTCGAGGAGGTCGATGGCCCGGTCCACCAGGCGACGCCCCGCGAGCGGAAGGAGCGCCTTGTTGCTGCCCATCCGCCTGCTCCGTCCGCCGGCGAGGATGAAACCGCTGAATCCCTTGTCGGTTTCCATCGCCCACACCTCCCCGTCGTCGCCGTTCTCATGTTGTGGTCATCATAGCACAGGCTGCCGCCGCAGGACGGGACTCCGGAACGGCGAGAGGGTGGGGAGAAACCTCCCGCCCGAGGAGGAGATCGAGTCGGAGAGCAAGATTCCCGTCCGGCCGGACCGGGTCTACACAGGATCGTCACGTCTGGCCGGCTCGCGCCCCCTCAGATATAATGGCGCCTCATTTCGGAGGCTCGCCGGCGCGGGGCCGCCGCCGGTGACGCCAGGATCGACTTCACTTTCACCGCCAAGAAGTGACCCGACTCCGGATCCCGCCCCTCCCGGGCGGAAAGAGGAGAAAGAAATGGGACGACTTCCGAAGCTGGAGCGGGATCGGGTGAGTCCCGAAATCCAGGCCATCTACGACACCTACATGAAGGAGCGGGGCAACGTCCCCAATGCCTTCAAGACGTTCGCGCACGTCCCATCCTACCTGACCAGCATGATCGCCCACTACCGGGCCGTGATGTTCACCGGCTCGATCCCCTTCAAGCGGAAGGAGCTCATCTTCCTGCAGGTGGCGAAGCTGAACTCCGCCCGGTATTGAGCGGCCGGACATACTGCCTTGGCAAGGCAGCTGGGATACACCGAGGAGGAAGTGCAGGCTCTGGAACGGGAGGCGGACTATGACCTGTTCGACCCCCCCATGAAGGCGGCCCTGGTCTATGCCGGGCGGATGAGCCGGGACGCCCACCGGGTCACGGAGCAGGTCTTCGCCGAAATGAGGAAGCACTACAGCGACCCGGAGATTCTCGAGATCACCTGCGTCGTGGGGCTGGCCGGCTACTGGAACCGCTTCACCACCGCCCTCCGGATCGATCTCTCGGGGACCGACGAGCCCTACGATCCCCCTTCCGCGGGATGAGCCGCATTAAGCCTCGGCCTCTCAGGCTCTGGATCGACGGGGACGGCTGCCCGGTCATTGCGGAGGCGCGGCGGATCGCGGCTCGCCACGGCGCTCCGGTCACGGTGGTGGCCGGGCCTTCCCAGCGGCACGAACCTTCCTCCCGGGATTTCGAGTTGATCTCCGTCAGCGGCGCCTCCGAAGCGGCCGACGATCTGATCGCCGCCCGGGCCGGGCCGGGAGAGGTTGTGCTGACCGACGATCTTCCCCTGGCGGACCGCTGCCTCAAGGCCGGCGCCGCCGTGGTTTCCTCCCGGGGGGTCATTTACACGCCCGACAGCATCGGAGCGCTTTTGGCGAGACGGGAGCTTGGGAAATTCCTTCGCGAGCTGGGAGAGACGACCGGCGGGCCCGATCCTTTCGGCGCCGGTTTCCGGAGCCGGTTCAAGCATGCGCTTCACGAAGTGATGGACTCTCTGAAGCGCGAGGCCGGACGGACGGGCTAGGCCTCGCGCCGACGAGGCAAAAGGCGGCTGAGGGGCATCCCCTACCGGGGCGGCCCGTCGGGGACCTCGAGCAGCCGCCTGAGCTCCTTCTCGAGCGACGCTGCGCCGGTCCGTGCCTGGCGCACCAGGATCTTTCCGCGGGAATCCAGCAGGAAGGCGGCGTCTGGCATGGCCCCATAGGACCTGTGGACCACGTCGTCCCATTCATCCACCAGGACCGGGATGCCGAGCCCGAGATCCTTGCGGGCCTGGCGGGCCAGGGCGGCCCGCTCCCCGAAGTTCAGGGGCGCCTCCCGGAGCGTGGCCGGGTGGGCCTCCCGGGTGTAGACGAGAACCACCTGCACCTCGAGCCGCTCCCATTTCGACGCAAGGCGGTCCATCTCCGGCGCGCTCCGGCGGAAGTTCGCCGAGGAGGCCGATCCGAAGAACAGCACCAGATATCCCCTGCCCAGGAACTCCCCCAGATCCCTCCAGCGCCCCTCCACGTCCCGCAGCCTGAAGTCGGGCGCCTCCTCGCCCACTGCGGGGCGCCCGGAAAACTTCTCCGGCACCCCTTCGTGACCGAGGGATTGCTGTTCGGAAGACCCCGGGGGCCTGCCCGAAAACGCGGGAAGGGCCGCCGATCCGGCGGCCAGCAGCCCCGAAATCAGGAGGATTGCCGGAAACCTGGCGAGACTCATGGAATGGCTCTCCCGGAGTCCGGGGCTACCCGCGGAAGATGTTCCTGACCAGGAAGAGGACGTTGGCGGGGCGCTCGGCGAGGCGCCGCATGAAGTAGGGGTACCACTGGGTGCCGAAGGTGACATAGATCCTCACCGTGTGCCCCTCCTGCGCCAGGCTCTGCTGGAGGTCCCGGCGGATGCCGTAGAGCATCTGGAACTCGAAGTCCCCCTTTCCGATCTCGCCCCGCGCGACCTTGTCCTTGACATGGCGAATCATCGCCTCGTCGTGGGTGGCGATGGCGGTCCTCACGCCCCGGGAGCGCGATTCCGGGGATAGGAGCAGATCGGTGAGCCGCTTGAAGCTGGCGTCGACTTCCGACTTCTGCGGAAAGGCCCGATCCGGCGGCTCGTTGTAGGCCCCTTTGCAGAGGCGGACCGAGGCCCCGGCGGGGATCAGGCGCTCCAGCACGTCCTTTTCCGTGCGCCGGAGGCAGGACTGGATGACAATCCCCACGTTCGGGTGCCGCTCCCGGGCCTTCTCGTAGATGCGGAAGGTGACATCCGTCACGTCGGAGCCTTCCATGTCGATCCTCACGAAGTTCCCCAGATCCGATGCACGCTGCAGCACGACTTCCAGGTTTTCCTGGCAGAGCTGCGGGTCCACCCGGAGTCCCATCTGGGTGAGCTTCAGGGAGAGGTTGGACTTCACGCCGGCCCTCCGGATCCCGTCCAGGATTCCGGTCACGCCCGCAGTGGATTGCCTTGCCTCCTGCGGGGTCATGACATCCTCGCCCAGCAGATCCAGGGTGGCGAGAATTCCGTCCCGGTTCAGGTCCCCGACCGCGGGGAGGGCCTCATCCAGCGTCTCTCCCACCACGAACCGGCGGGCGGCGCGCTTCGCGAAAGGAAGGCCCATGATCATCCTGCGGGCCCTCGGACTCCTGGAGAGATAAAGGAATAAGAACTTGGTCATTTCCCCTTCCACGTGGCGAGAAGCCGTCCCCGGGTGATCCGATCTTCCGCCGGATCTCATTCCGCCGGGACAGTGCTGTCCTGAAAACGGCCGGAGGCTAGCACACCGTGCGCGAGGGATCAACACGCCCCGGCGCCTGAGGGCCGGGGCACGGAGCATGGCATCCGGGCCCTTCCGGATTCCGGCGTCGCCGGCGTCAGAAGGAGTGGCCGAAGAAGAAGGTCGCGTTCCGCCTTCCCCCCTCCGCCGTTCCCACGGTGAGGCGGAAGGGACCCAGCCAGGTTCTGGCCCAAAGCGACAGATAGCCGTCCGGAATCAGGCCGCCCCCCACGGAATCGCGATCCTTCCAGGCGTTGGCCCCGTCGACGCCCGCCTCCAGATAAAGCCGCGAGACGAAGGAATTCCCGAATTCGGAAATCAGCAGACGGTAGCCGGCCCGGACGCCTGCCGCGTAATCGCCCCGGAGCTCCTCCCGCTTGAGTCCCATGAGAAAGTCCACGCCCCCGAGGCGGAACTGCTCGAAATCCGGCAGGGACCCGCCGAACGCGGCCCCGACCCTCAGGCCCGTGGTCAGGGTGTGCCGATGCCGCCAGGTTCGGTAGCCGGCATAGTCGAGGCGGGCCCGGTCGAAGTCCAGGTCTCCGCCCAGCCCCTGCCGCGCCGTCTCCAGCGCAAGATCCATCAGGCGTCCCGAGTCGGGGATCTCGGCACGGTCCAGCGTATCCACGTGGCTCCTCAGGACCAGCGACGCGGCCTGCCCCTGGAACGGAGAGAGGGGAGACATTCCCGTGTCCCGGTGAAACTCCGTGGAAACGAACCGGTATCCCAGGGTCACCGCCCCCAGGTTCCGGAAGGTGTTTCCCGCCTGCAGCTCGCAGCCCCAGCGGCGGTCCACGTACCGGCTGATCCTCCCGTCGGCCGCGTAGGTCAGCTGAAAGTCGTTGGACCAGAAGCCCTCGGTCCGCCAGAAGAACGAGGTCCCGGGCGTGGAAGGATGGAGAAGCTGGGCGGAGAGCCGCGAGAAGGACCCGATCTGGAGGTCCAGGAGGGCGGCATTGTCTCCCCCGGCCAGGTTCCTGAAGCTCAGGTTCACGAGCCCCAGGACTCCATATTTGTCCTCCGCCCGCGCCGAGAGGTTGAACCGGTCGGTCTGCTTCTCGGACACCTCCATCACCAGGAGAGAATTGCCGTCCGGCCCCGGCTCCAGCCGGAAGTGCGCGGTCTGGAAGAACTCCTGTCCCACGGCGCGCCGGATGGCCTCGGGGAGATCCGGGACCTCCAGGGGCCTCCCGGCGACGGCCCTGTCCAGGTCGGCCATCTGCCGGCGGGTGAACCGCTGCTCCCCTCTCACCCGGATCCCGCTCAGGACCGGCGCCGGCGGCGCCGTCCGGGCTGCCGGCTTCAATCCGGCAAGGGCTTCCGCGATCCGCCGGAGCTCCGGGCTTCGCCGGGCGGCTTCGTAGCCGGCCAGAATGATCTCCCGGGTCCTCTGGAAATCGGTGGGCGTGACCTTCGCCAGATCCGGAACAACGGCCGCGTCGGCGAGATCCCGCATCTTCCAGGCCGAGGCGACCATCTGCAGCGAGATGGCCTGGTCCCCCACCCCCAGCGGCGTGGTCAAATCCTCTTTTCCCCGGAGCGGGGAGGTCACGTCGGAGCCGATCACGATCTCCGATCCCATCTCCTTCGCCACGTCCACCGGGAAGTTGTCCACGAGGCCGCCGTCGACGAGGAGCCGGCCCTCCATCTCCACGGGGGTGAAGAAGATGGGGAAGGCCATGCTGGCCCGGATGGCTTCGGGAAGGGAGCCGGAAGCCATGGCGACCCGCTCGCCGGTCACCAGATCGGTGCTCACCGCCCGGAATGGAATGGGAAGCCGGTCGAAGGAGTCGGCGGCGAGGGCGTTCACCATGAGGAGGGAGAGGACGCTGGTGATCCTCTCCCCTTGCGTGAACCCCGTCGGGAGCCGGACGCGGAGCCGGTCCATGGGGAGGGAGACCAGGTACCTCCCCGATTCCTGCCGCTCGAAGAGGGCCATCCGCGACCGGGGGCTCGTGCCACGGAAGATCTCGCTCCAGTCGATCCGGAGGACGATTTCCTCGATTTTGGAGGGCCTGTAGCCACAGGCCAGGAGCCCTCCGATCACCGAGCCCATGGACGTCCCCGCCACCCGGTCCACCGGGATCCCCATCTCCTCCATGGCCTGGAGCACCCCGATGTGGGCGAACCCCCGCGCCCCTCCCCCCGACAGGGCGACCCCGATGACCGGCGCATGGCCGGACTGCCGGGCCGCCTCGAGCTTCTCGTCGAGAGTGGGACCCTCTTCGCCTCGGGCGAAGGTCATGGCGGCGGCCAGGACCGCCGGCAGGAGCGAAAGGGCCCTCTTCAGATGCCGGGACATTTCCCACCCCAATCCCCGCGGGAGGATTTTCCGCTCACCCCCCGGGGTGGTGCGCATCTTACCACCTCGGCGCTGTGTTCCCTGTCGCCTCCGACGGTCGCCGCCCGGAGGACATCCCGCGGGCCCCGGGAGGCCCTTCCGGCACCGGGAGAAGACGGGAGGGGGAGTCGTGGGAAGAGGCCGGGAAGGAAGACCTGCGGCCCGGTGACGGGCCTGGGATCAGTCGGCG
>Ga0315276_10001162_pt1 | contig 23511 bp, 22 predicted proteins | sample YL17G05_0_MG_FD_204542 | JGI IMG/M metagenome (GOLD analysis project Ga0315276, IMG submission 204542) | Sediment microbial communities from Yellowstone Lake, YNP, Wyoming, USA - YL17G05_0 | ecosystem: Environmental > Aquatic > Freshwater > Lake > Sediment | place: USA: Wyoming | collected... | reverse complement strand
TCGGTTCAGGCGGCAAGTTGAGGAACAAACCGCCGAGCTGGCGGAAGCCAATGAGAAACTCCAAAAGGAAATAACCAATCGCCAGCAGGTGGAAAAGGAACTTCAACAGAACCACGATCAGCTTAAGCAGTACAAGGCCGAAATAACCACCGCTCACGAGAAGCTCCAACAGGAAGTTGCTGAGCGCCGGCAGGTGGAGGAGCACTTCAAACAACAGTCTGACGAGTTAACCACAGTTAAGGAAGAGTTGCTACGAAAAATAGCCGAACATAGGCAGGCAGAGAAGGAACTTCAACAGAACCACGATCAGCTTAAGAAGTACAAGGCCGAAATAACCACCGCTCACGAGAAGCTCCAACAGGAAGTTGCTGAGCGTCGGCAGGTGGAGGAGCACCTCAAACAACAGTCTGACGAGTTAACCGCTGTTAAGGAACAGCTCCAATGGAAAATAGACGAACACGAGCGGACAGAGAAAGAACTGCTGGAACGTTGCGACCATTTTGAGCAGCAAAAGACTGAATTAACCACCGCCAACGAAAAGCTCCAACTGGAAATAGCCGAACGTAAGCTGATCGAGAATGAACTACAAGAACATGGCAATCGGCTCAGGCGACAAGTTGAGGAACAAACCGCCGAACTGGCGGCAGCCGACGAGAAACTCCAACTGGAAATAGACGGGCGGAAGGCAAAGGCATACAATGATACAATTGCCAGGAATAATGCCGGATACAAAGAGGCCTTAGTCGAGCAAAAGACAAAATCAGAAATTGAAGCTGAAGCGGCAATAACCAAGGTTAAAGTAGCAATCGAACAAAAGACAAAGGCAGAGGCTGAAGCCGAAGAAGAAATAGATAGATATAAAACCGAATCCAGAGAAAAGAAAGTTAAGGCGGCGGCACTGGCAAAAGTACGAGGCCTTGTTGGTGTGATCGGTATGATTCTTTCCGTGCTAATCACCGGCCTGATTTTTCTGATTTCTCAACCGGCGCAAAAAGTAATGCCCCAGCCCGAACAAGCTCCGCCGGAGAACGCCACTGAACCTGTAATAGTTATCCCGGCTTCAGAAACTGAAAAGCCCGCTGTACAGGCAGAATTACTATTGCAGTCTGTGATATCTAAAAATATTATCACAAGCGCCGAATCATACGCCGACGTTAATCCCCCCGGCGAAATTAATGCTTCCGGCAGTTCCGGCAGTTCCGGCGATGACCCCGATGTCTCAGGCGTCTCAGACGTTTCCAGCGACTCAGGCAGCATGGATAGCACGATTGCGCAGATTGAAAGCTATGTCAGCGGCAATCCAGACAAACCGATGCTGCAGCTTGCTTTTCAGATTCTGTACTCGGCTTATAAAAATGATAAGGCCCTTGACCACCTGCCGCGACTTTCCGCCGAGCAGCAGGCCGAGGCTCTAAAACTAGCTAATACGATACTCCTTAAATACAAGGCAGACCAGGCCGACACGCCTAACAAGACAGAGGCATCAAAGCAGGCCCTTGAATCGCTGAATGCGCTTGCCGCAGAACTCGCCGACAATGCCGATATCGTAATATCAACCGTTAGGATTTGCAGCAAGGTCGAAGGCTTTGGCAAATACGAGGAGATCCCTTTGAAACAGATGCAATCGGGCAAACCGGACCGGATACTTATATATTGCGAACTTGACAATTTCAAAAGCGTTGTGAACGGGGAAGGAAAATATGAAACAAAACTTCATGTCGAGATGATCCTATATGACCAGTTCTATAAACCAATATGCCAGTTGAAGGAAGATGTCTCGGATGCGCCGATTTATAATAAACGCCGCGACTTCTTCCTTAGAGGCCCGCTCGATGTCCCTGCCCTTTCGCCGGGGAAATATGAAATCGTCGTTTCGATCGAGGACAAAATAGCAGGCAAGATCGCCACACCAAAACGCTACAACTTTGAAGTGACCGGCGAGTCCAAATAAAATAAAGATCACAGATGATACGGATTTACGGATTACAGATTATCATAATCCTGTTGGTATTTTTCAAGGTTTTACACTGAAGTTGTTTCGAATTTTTGATAATCCGCCGAAAAATTATAATGACATCTGGAACTGGCTGATAAGTCCTTTTCCGAAATATCAACCTTGTACATATCCAGCAGGCACGACTGTTTGTCAAGCACGCTCATGCCTCTTGCGTACATCGCCAGTATATTTTGTTAATTGAAGACTTCAAAATACTTCTGACGATTGAGGACATGCTGCGGCTTGAGAGTTGAGTTGCGATCTCTTGGCGACTCAAGTTCGACCGGCTCGGAGTCGATTACTACCGTCTTTTCCCCCATGAGTACCTATTCTTTATTTTTAGGCTTGAAGTACCTCTGGCGAACGCGTCCGCTGGTTAGAGTCGCTTCGCTGTGTATATCCCGGAAAGCTTTCTTGAATGCCTCAATTTCGTTCTTGGCGGCCTCCAGGTTTAGGTTTATTTTCTTTATCTCGCTTTCCAGTTGAACCTTGGATTTTATGAGATCCCTATTAGTCGTTTGTTGCTGGTCCAGTTCAACACGCAGATTTTCCATCCGTGCGTTGGCGTCGTTAAATTTGCCTTCAAGATTCTGACGGGCCTCGGCGGTTTCTTCCAGTTCCTTGCGCAAACGGCCTATATCCGCAACCTTGTCCTTGAGATTCATTGCCTGGGCTTCCAGGGTTGTCTTCTCCTCCATGAGATCCTTAGAGTATACTCTACGACAAAACCGGTTCGCTTGACGATGCGGTTGACTCTTTTAAGAAGGCGATCAAGTTCGAGTCGGAGCGAGCTGACTTTTACTACACGCTGGGTATAATTCAGGATAAAAAAGGTGAGCACGAGCAGGCGATTGACTCGCTTAACAAGGCCATTCAACTGGCCCCCGATGTGGATAAGTATCATTATCGGCTGGGATTGGTTTACGACGGTCATGGCAACCATGACAAGGCCATAGAGTCATTCAATCGGGCTTCCGAGATTGAAGAAGAGGCGTTGTAACAAAAGTCCGGGCAGGGGAAAGAGTAATCGGAAATTGCCGCGAAAGGAAGAGTATAGATGAGTTGTAATAATGTGATAGTAAGGAGACTATACACAGAGGAATTGAAGCCTGCCCCCGGCAAGGCTCCCATAACCACGGAGGTCAGGCACAGGGGAAACAAAGGAATGCCTGGGGTTTCCAGGACGGTCCCGTCCAAACGCCGAACGATTCGGTGGATTAAAATAATTGCCGCGTTCCTGGCGATAACATTTTTTATTGCCATGTCTATATACGTATGGAATCACCTGTCAACCACGCGCACTACTGTGGAAGCGCGCCGGGCGGACATTAAATGCGAATTGCGGAGGAGGGAGAATTTGATACCCAACCTGGTTTACGCGGTAAGTAAATACGCGGTGTATGAACAAAGCGTCTTTAGGTATGTTTCCGACGCCCGGGACGCGTTAAAGATGATTCAAAGCTCGCAAACACCAAGAGTTCAGGCAAATAGTATGTTGGAAAAAACTTTATCCGGATTGGTGGCTCTGGCCGAGGAGTATCCGGACCTCAAAGCTACGCAGCCAATTCAGGATTTGATTAAAGAAGAGACCAATACGGAAGACCGGATTGCCGAAGCGAAAAAAGCATATAACACGGCAAGTGAAATTCATAATCGATTGCGGAGAATATTTCCGGTAAGGACGTATGCCCTTATTTATGGGTTTAAGGTTTGTCCATACGCGGGTCTGGAAGAGGATATGAAGGTTCCTGCTTTGAATCTGGACATGACAGGGCGGGGTGAGGATATAGAGGAAGGCGTTAGGGTGTCCGTGAGCGATCCGGGTGTGACAAAACCAGGTGAAGACAGGCAGGAGTATAGATGAATCGTATAGGTGCATTAATAAGGAATTTATACGCAGAGGAATTGAAGCCTGCCGCCGGAAGGACTTTCGAAACCGGGGAGGCAAGGCAGGGGGGAAAGAAAAAAAAGCTTAAGACTTTCAAAACGGCTCTGTCCGAACGCCGAACGATTCGATGGATCAAAAGAATTGTCGCAGTACTGGTGGTCCTGTTTGTTATAGCTGAGTCTATATTCCAGTGGAACCGCCTGTCCGCTGCGGAAACTGCTGTGGTAGCGCGCCGAGCGGGCATTGGTCGCGAATTACAGAGAAGGGAGAATTTAATACCCAACCTGGTTTACGCGGTAAGTAAATACGCCGCCTATGAACAAGGCGTCTTCAAGTATGTTTCCGACGCCCGGGAAGCGTTGAAGATGATTCGAAGCTCCCAAACCCCAAGAGCCCAGGTAAGCAGTATATTGGAAAAATCTTTATCCGGATTGGTGGCCCTGGCCGAGAAGTATCCCGATCTTAAAGCTACGCAGTCAATTCAGGATTTGATTAAGGAAGCGGCCAATACGGAAGACCGGATTGCCGAAGCGAAAAAAGAATATAACGCGGCAAATGAAACTTATAACCAATACCGGTCCGTGTTTCCGGGAACTGTGTATAAATTTATTTATCGGTTTAAGGATTATCCATACGTGGGTCAGGAAGAGGATATGAAGGTTCCCGTTATTAATCTGAACATGACAGGACAGGAACAGGGCCAGGGAAAGGGACAGGGACAGGGACAGGACGTTAAAGCCGATCCGATCGTGACAAAACCAGGTGAAGAAGGGCAAGAGAACCCGGTGGTTCCACAGGAAGTATCTGACCCAACAAGTAATAATACAATAGAGAAGTGATTTTTGCGATCTATGGCTGGGCATATTGCCAAGTCAAATAAGAAATTCAGGACGGAACAATCAGAACGCTTACAAGAAAGGTAGTAAAGAATGAAACTGGGAATTATTGGTTCAATTATGCTGTTGCTGGGGAGTTGGGTCTTGGTGTCTTGCTGGTGGTTTGTGGTGGAAATCATCCAAGGTTTAGTTGCCCTGGGTTTGGTTATAGGTGGGGCGTTGACTATAGCCATTGCTATTAGAAGAATGTCCAGAGCATCGGAATCGTCCGAGGGTGAAAACTTATCGGATGATCCGGCGGAAACGCTGTAAATCCAGGTTTTTCCTTTGTTCTCAGGCGTAAAACCAGGGACTCATAAAAGCGCAACCATAGTTTTTGGTAAAAGAAAGCCTGGACAACAGGTCACGGCATTCTTAACAATCGGTATTACCGGGTGTTATTTCTGTTTGGTTTCGGCTAAGCCGAGTTAAGGTATAAAAATGAAAAAGAACTCAAACGGTGATGTTAACAGAAACTTGATCATCATATTAATTACGCTGATTGTTTTGGTGGTGGTTGCGGTTTTCTACTTTGAACGCCGGCAGCAGCGCAGTTTTCAGCAGGCCCAGGCCGAGATACAAAATGAACTTCTGGAAGATAGGGGTCTCCAGGCCCAACAGCAATTCCAGGGGTCGCTTCAAGGTCGGCCCGTGGCCTTCACCCGGCAGGTTTCCTATAAAAACATCGTCGCCAAAATCGCTCCATCGGTGGTAAGTGTCAACGTAGGAACCAGTTTTCTCACCGGCGGATTATCGCCCGAAGTACAGGCTGTTGCGCAAAACCAGCAAGGGGTAGATCAAATTCAGCCCGCTGATCAATCGCCGGGAGCATCAGACTCAGCAAAATATGTCCAGCAAGGCGTCTATGGCCAGGGTGGCAGAATGGGGGGTTGGGGATTAGGACCGGGAGGTTTTCTGGTCTGTCCTAATTGTGGCACACAAGTACCCCACCAAAGAGGCGTTCCGGCGTCCACGGTCAGTTGTCCAAGTTGTGGAGTTCCCATGATGCGGGAAGGCGCGCCGTTGCCTTGTCCGATAGGTCAGCCGGTAGCCGCCCCACAGCAACCGGCTCCTCAGGGGCAGTACCCCGAGCAATTCCCTGCGGCTGGTCGCGGGGGTTCGGGAGTAATTGTTAATCGCGCCGGATATGTGCTTACCAATCACCATGTAATCCACGGGGCAAAAGAGATCACCGTTACTCTATCGGTCGGGCAGATCAACAAGACTTATCCGGCACAACTGATTGATGAAGCGCCGGAGGTGGATTTTGCCATATTGAAAATTGTCGCACCGAACCAGGAAGTGTTTAGCCCGGCGATAATCGGCAACTCCAGTGAGATCTCCGTGGGCGACGAAGTATTGGCTCTTGGCTCTCCTTTCGGCCTGCAACAAACGGTAACATTCGGCATTATAAGCAATACCCAGCGCACATTGACCGTGGGCAATAAGACCTTCACCAATTTTATCCAGACGGACGCTCCGATCAATCCCGGTTCCAGCGGCGGGCCTCTGGTTAATGTAAGGGGTGAGGTGATTGGTATCAATACGGCTATCTATTCGCCTACTCAGGCTTTTAGCGGGATTGGTTTTGCCAGCCCAATTGACCCGGCCAAAGCGGCCTTTCCCGAATTCATAGAGATGGCGCCAAATAATGTGGCAGAGGCGTTGATGGAAAATGTGCCGGGTTGGGCTCGCGGTCCGGCATTGCAGCCGGCGGCGCAAATTCAGCGAGGTCAGGGACTTTATCCATGGTGCCCGCCGGGTGGACGGATGCAGCAAACGGCAAATATCCAACCGGCAGAACCCTTACAGCGTGGTCAGGGGCTTTATCCCTGGTGCCCGCCGGGTGGGCCGGTCGGACGGATGCAACAAGCGGCAAACGCGCCGATTCAGCGAGGTCAGGGACTTTATCCCTGGTGTCCGCCGGGTGGACCGGTCGGACGGATGCAACAAGCGGCAAACGCGCCAATTCAGCGCGGTCAGAGACTTTATCCCTGGTGCCCGCCGGATGGACTGGGCGAACGGACGCAACAAGCGGCAAACGCGGCGATTCAACGCGGTCAGGGACTTTATCCCTGGTGCCCGCCGGGCGGGCCGGGCGGACAGACGCAAGCGGCGGCAAATATCCCGGACCAAAATCAACCAGACCAACCTTGGCTGGGGATACGGGTAAATGTGGTTGATGAGCAAATCAGAGTCCTGCAGGGGTTGCCCATGTCGCATGGTGTGGTTGTCACGGAGGTATTTGATAATTCACCCGGTCAGGCAGCGGGGTTACAAAGAGGCGATGTCATTTTTCGGGCGGATAATCGAAGCATCAAAGATGAGGCCATGCTCGATGCCATATTAATCGACAAGAAGCTCGGCGACAAAGTGAAACTTACCATATTCCGTGAGGGAAAAAAGATAAACCTTAGTCCCGAATTAACTGCCCGGCCGCAATGGCCCGATCCCCAGGATACAGGTGCGATTCCGTCCCCGGCAGGGGCATTGCCGGCACTGCCCTTCGACCCGGCAAATAATCCGCCGGGGTTAACCGGGGCGCTCCAGGGCGGCGAGGTGGGAAGAGATGAAGTGGAAGCGTTGGGAATGTTGGTGGAAGAATTGTCGCCCGTATTGGCAGTGACCTACAATATTCCGGAAGGAGAAAAGGGAGTCATTATTACCGAAAGCGGCGGTCTGGCCATGGATGCCGGTCTTCTGGCGGGAGATGTGATCAAGGCCATTGATAATCAGCCGATTGAAACCATTACCGATTACATAAGAGCGATGCAAAAAGCCAATCTGCAAAAAGGAATATCTATGGTCATTTATCGCCAGGGACAACGATTTCAACTGATGATGAAAGGTTAAGATAAATTGGTTCAGAACGTAACAAACGAGAAATGTGCTCGAGAAAAACTGTGGCCCTTTCTTGCCGGTATAATAGTGCTGGTTCTTATCACTATCGTCCTGCTCTTTTATTGCGCCGATGACATACGAGCTCGAAGGAACCGGGGCCAAATGGGGCCGGGCCGATCGTCGCAAGGGCCGGGCCGCTCATGGCAAGCGAAGACGCCGCCGGCCCCCTCCACGGTAAATGCAGCCGGATTTACTCCTCCCTGGCATAGTAAACAGAAGCTTGATGTGGTGACCGGCGCTACCCCCAAAGTGATGTCCTTCAATCAAGCTATCGAAATTGTTTCTCCTTCTGTGGTAGGCATCAATACTTCCGGAGGCCAGGACCAAAGTGCTTCGGGTATTATTGTGCACCGCGAGGGATATATCATTACTAATAATCATGTTGTCAAAGGGGCAGAGAATATTACCGTTACTCTTGGCTATGACTCACTGATCAAGTCCTACCCGGCGAAAATAATTGACAGCAGAGAGGATCTGGATTTGGCCCTTATTAAGATAACCCCCACCGATGGAACCGTGCTGGTCCCCGCCCCTCTGGGCGATTCCGACAAGATACTCATCGGACAGGACGTTCTGGCCATAGGCAACCCTTTTGGTTTGGCCCAGAGCGCCTCGGCGGGAATCATCAGCAATCCGCGCCGGCACATTACCACGGTGGATAACAGGGTTTTTGAGGATATCATTCAAACCGATGCTTCCATCAATCCCGGTTCAAGCGGCGGCCCATTAGTTAATACCAAAGCCGAGGTGATCGGGGTTAACACGGCCATTTACTCGCCCGTCCAGGGATTCATCGGGGTCGCATTTGCCGTTCCGATTAATCAGGCAAGAAAAGTTTTCCAGGATTTTATACAGGTAGTCCCATCGCCGCTGGCCGGGGGGGATACCCAGGCGGGTAGAAGAAGCCTGAACATGATGGACATCCCTGAGATGGGGGCTAATCTAAAACTGCTGGCAGGGGCAGCCTCGAGATCGCCAACTTTGGCTGAACTGGCACCGGGGAAAGTGTCGGGCGGGCGGTGCTGGCTGGGCATCGAGGAGGCATTTGCGGCAGACAGCATGATAGCACAAGGGTTTCGGGCGCCGTTTCGGCAGGGGGTTTGGGTGAGTCGGGTTTTTGCCGCTTCGCCCGCACAGAAAGCCGGATTGCAGAGAGGCGATGTGATTTATCGCGTTGATGATAGAAGGGTCAAGGACGCAGGAACGATCTGGTCTTATCTGGAAGGCAAGAAGGCCGGCGATAAGGTAAAAATTACCTTATTCAGAAATAACGAGAAACAAAACCATGTGCTGGCTCTGGAGCCGGAACCATCCAACATTCGTTCCCTTCTTTCCCAGTCGCCCCAGGGATCGCCCGTCTTTCAGGCCGTCGCGATGACGGCGCCGAGCGGAGCATTGCCCTCGCCCCGTGAGCAGAATGCCGCGGGAAAGGAGTTTATCGAAGGACACTGGCTGGGGCTGGAGGTAATCCCGCTGGATGCGGAACTGGCCACCGAATATCAGATTCCGGAAGGGCAAAGCGGCGTGCTGGTGGATGAGGTTACGCTCGAATCCGCCGAGTCCGGCATCCTGGCCGGGGATATGGTCCAGTCCATCGGCGGTTTTCCTACGCCTGATCTGAGGGCATTTTTCCAGGCTACGCAGCGCGTGCAGGAAAAAGAACGGGCCCAGGTGGAAATCAGCCGTCGGGGCGCCAATATGACGTTTTTTATGACGGCCCGGAACACGAGCATACTGGGCTTCGCTCAAATGGAGGCGGCGCAGCCGATCCAGCCGAGTGCCCTGCGCCCGCATCGCTACATAGGGGCGTGCACCAACTGCCACGTTTTCATGCAGACCGGAGGCCAACTGCCCACAGACGCGGGTGACATACTTGCTAATACGCCGCCCATACCCGAAAATGCCAAACCCCCGCATCGCGACCGTGGTCAGTGCGTTAATTGTCATGCTATTATATCGGGAGTCCAACTGCCCACTGACGCGGGCGGTCAACTGCCCCCGGACGCGAGCAGCACACTTGCTAATCCGCCGCCCATAACCAAAAACGCCAAGGCCCCTCATGCTTACCGTGGTCAGTGCGCTACCTGCCATACTATCAGGTAAGAATGGAAGTGTATGGCGGCAATCGAGGTGGGTCTGCCGCCGGGAGATGTGATCGAAAAAGTTAATCATCAGCTTTATGTCATCGTACGGGCGGCTGGACGCGACCCGGGAGCGTGGCTATGAATGGAAATATGGAAAAATGTAAGAGATGCGCCGACGTGGCCAAGTGGTGCGGTTTTTCGGGGAATGTTTTCCTGACCATATTCAAGGGCTACATAGGTATCATCACCGGGTCACTGGCGGTATTGGCTGATGCCATGCATTCCGCCGCCGATATTCTGGTTTCAACGGTTACCATCACCACGATAACCCTTGCGAAAAAGCCCGCTGATAAAGCTCATCCCTATGGTCATGGTAAGATTGAATTTTTCGGGGGCGTGTTCACCGGAATTGTGCTGCTTGCCGGAGCATCTTTTATCATTATTTCGTCGATAAGTCATCTGCTTAGCAGGGGTAAGCAAAATCCGCCTCACTTTATCGCGTTGGCAGCGGCGGCCTTTTCGATATTAGTCAACGAGATGCTGTATCGACTTATGATCTGCGGCGCCAGGCGAGTACACAGTCCCTCACTTGAAGCTGAGGCCCTGGATAACCGTTCCGACGCTTTCTCATCCATACCGGTTTTTTTCGGAGTTCTTGGCGCTCAACTAGGATTTCGTTCTTTGGACCCGTTAGCAGCATTATTTGTTGGATTTACAGTCGCAAAAATAGCCGTCGTATTACTGAGTAAGAATCTCCACGGTTTGATGGATATGCCTTTACCTTCCCATGAAATCAAACATATCAGGGAAGTGGTGGTTGCCACTAACGGTGTCGAGGCCATAGATTACATCAGAACGCGGGGGATGGGGCGACATTACATGGCGGATATGCAAATTCTGGTGAACCCCCAAACCACCGTTGAACAAAGTAATACCATTGTCGCAAAGGTTAGAGAAGCCCTGATGCAGGAGATAAAATATTTGGAAGACATAACAATTGTTTGCAAACCCTATGCCGCGGACCAGCAAGAATAAAACATCGTGAATATAAGCCCTAAAAATATTAGATCCTGGATAGTAGTTCTATCGCTTTTCTTTCTGGCGGTCATTCTCTGCGTGTTCTGGGAACGGTTCACTTCGCCTCCATTGCAGCCGCTGGAAGCCCAACCGGTAGCTGATCCGAAACCTGCCCTTGCCAATGTAGGAGCCAGCGTAGTGAGCCTGTGGGCCGTTAAGAACAAAGACCTGAGCACGCAAATCAGCCTGATCGGTTGCGGACTGATTGTCGATCCGCGGGGCTATATCCTTACCTCGATAACTTTGACGGCGGATATTGAATCTCTTTACATAATCGACCGGAATGAGGCAAAACACGAAGTAAAGGTAATCGCAACCGATAAGATAACACGGCTGACATTGCTCAATGCAGATCCGGTCCATACAACCGTAAGTAAAGGTTTTGAAGCCGCTTACCTGGGAGATTCAAGACAAGTCCGACAAGGCGATACCGTTTTCGCCATCGGCGGCAAAATGACTCCCTCCAGTTGGGAATTAACCACAAAAACCGGCAGGATTACCAGGCAACGCCAATCGTTGGTAGTTGACAAGATGCGATATCGGGATTTGATCCAGACCGATTTAAAATTGTCTTTGGAGAATAGCGGCGGTCCGTTAATCAACATGAAAGGGGAAGTAATCGGATTTGCCCTGCCTTCGGTTCAGCCGCCTAACTGCCCCGGTTTCAGCTATGCCATTCCAATCGATCAAGGCAAGTATTTTCTCGCCAAATTGCCTATACCTCAGTGGACGGAAGGACCGGCGGATCAGGTATGCAATTGGCTGGGAGCCGAAACCGTGCCGCTGAATCCGGCCGGGGTCACTGAGCTTTCCTTTCCCAAAAGACGCGGTGAAATAGTCTCTGCATTGCGGAACAACTCTCCCATGGAGCGTGCCGGCTTAAGACGCGGCGATGTCATCACCGGTATCAACGGCAATACCATAGCCGACAGATTCGCTTTTGACCGGATAGCCCCGCAGTTATGCCAGACCGACAAAATCAAGCTGGCGGTTCTGCGCGAGGGACATCCCAAAAATCTTACCGTTTATTGGAATAAGGCCGCATACTTTTTGCCTGGTCGCGGTTCCTTGGCGGAAGTTATACTGGTCGTACTGATTTTTTCGCTGATGTACTCTCTTATATATAAAAATGTCCTTGACCGCGTGGTTTTGTTTGTTCTGGGTGCAACCATAATCGCGGTTATTGGCCGCCATCTGGGTTTTTATGATCAGGGCCAGATTGCCTCTGCCCTGTTGACCAAAATCGATGTCCTTTGTTTTTTAGTGGGGATGCAGTTAATTATCGCCGTTCTGGAGGACGCCGGCGCCCTGGAATACCTGGCTAAAAAAATAACCATCGCTACCGGCGGCAATACTTGGCGGATAATGGTGTTTTTCTGTCTGGCAACCTATGCCATCTCCCTAGTGGTCAACAATCTCACCACCATTATGCTCATGGCCCCTATGGTATTAAAGTTATCGAAGTATATGCAAATTGACCCCAAACCGTTTCTGGCCAGCATGATTATCGCTTCCAATCTCGGCGGGGCCTCCACGATGGTCGGCGATTTCCCCAACATGCTAATCGGCGCCGAAACGGGTCTGTCTTTTCTGCAGTTTTCCTTTTATATGCTTCCTATTTGTCTGCTGGAGTTGTTTGTGCTATTGCTTTTTATAAGGATTTCGCGAGCGAAACTTTTTGCCCGTGGAACCCAGGGCGGAAATTCCCCGGCGGGAGAATCTTCGCGATCATCCAGGACGGATGAGTTTCAGGATTGCCGGTCCTGGAATATGGATATTCCGGAATTGGCCGATAACCCCCGGGACGATGGACAATTCTTTCATAATCTAAGGCAATCCCTGCCGGGAACGATTAATAATCCCCAGGCCTTAAAAAAAGGACTGGTTATTTTGGCGGGCGTTACCGTCGCTTTTGTCTTTTCGGATTTACTGCACTGTACGCCGGCGACCATTGCCCTGGCCGGCGGCATCATCGCCCTGGCCTTTGGAGCATGCGATCCGATAAGTCTTTTACGCAAGGTCGGCATCATGGACATTCTGTTTTTTTCCGGTCTATTTGTCCTGGTCGGAGCCGCCGAAGCTTCCGGCGCCATCGGCTATATATCAAAGATGATAATACAGTTTTCTTTCGGCAACGTGCTGATCTTGTGCCTGTTGCTGATGTGGTTCGGCGCCCTGGTTACTTGTTTTCTAAACGCCGGGCCGACTACGGCTTTGTTTATGCCCATAGTCTTTTCCTTTAATATCGCCGCCCCGCACAATCTTTATTGGTGGGCGCTTTCTTTGGGAGTTTGTGCCGGGTCCAGTGGAACTCTCGCCGGAGCTACCGCCGGCAGTGTTACGGCAACCATGCTGGATAAATTCATAAAAAAAGAAAAAACCGAATCGATAATCTCGCCTCGATCTGCCGCCGGCGACGAGGGCAGGCTCACCCAGTTGACTTTTAAGGGATATGCCGCGTTGGGTCTTCCAATGATGCTTATCTTCCTGCTCATATCGAGTATATATATAACCGTAATCTATCGTTGGTAGGAAGGAACGACCTATGCCTGTTCAACTGATTATTATGATATTAATCGCATTGGCATTGATCCTGGTGACGGTGCAAAATCCCAATCCGGTATCTTTGCAGTTTTTAAGTTGGGAAGCCCGGCAGATGCCCCTGATTATCATCATACTGATTTCTCTGTTGGTGGGTATAATTATCGCTTCCGTTCTAAGCTTAATCAAACAGTCGAAACTAAAAGAAAAAATACGTTTTCTGGAAAGGGAAATGGAATCTTTGAAACACCATCCGCCGGATTCGCAGGATGACGACCTGGAAGATTGAAAGGAGATGCCATGCGTAAAGACCCGACACTCGCTTGTTTGTTGAATTTACTGTTGGTGGGAATCGGCCATATATACCTGGGCCGAATGGGTAAAGGATTAGTGATCCTGGCGATGGGGATTGTCTTGGGAATGTTTGTCTGGGTTGCAATATTCCCTTTGATAATTTGGGCGATGTTTGACGCCTATAGTACTGCTAGGCGTATGAATCTATCGCCAGGGAAAGCTGTGGCTGATAAATCGGAAATGAGAAAGGAAGGGTAACGTATGGACCAAACAAATACCAAGGCACCCCATAATCTTAATGTGAACACACTTATTATTGTCGGGGTAATTGTGCTGCTGGCGGTTCTTTTTATGTATTTACAGGATCGGCAGCAGGATCGCGATATGCAACTCCGCCGTCTTGAGGCAAGAGTGGAACTCCTGGAAGAGTGGGAAATGGGACGGTCATGGCAGCAGTATCCGCAGCAAAATTTACCTTCCCCTACGGGTGACCGAGTGTTCTAAGTTTACGTAAAGTGGGACTTTGTCCCACACGGAAACGGCAGTCCGGGATGAGGAATGGATTGCCGCTTTCAATTAACGGTTTTTACTATAAGATCAAATTATGTCCGAAAATGAAAAATGTATTCGTTGTATATCCAGGATAACATGGATCAGTCTGTGCAACAGCATCTTATTAGCGCTTTTCAAGGGCGTGGTCGGGATACTTACCCATAGCCGGGCCTTAACCGCCAGCTCTCTCTATTCGCTTAATGATGTAATCTCCGCTATAGCGGTGATCATCGGCCTGAGGGTGGCGAAAAGACCGGCTGACCGGGACTATCCTTATGGATACGGTAATGCCGAATTCATAGTCGGCGTATTCACCAGTATCCTTATTTTAGCGGTAACGGTTTTTTTGATGGGTGATTGCATCAGAATTATCTTCCGGGACGAACATCCCCGCCCACATTGGGCGGCATTGGGAGCGGCTATGTTATCGGTTTTCGCTAACGAAGTGATTTACCGATACAATATTTGTGCGGTCAGACAGGTGAACAGTCCCGCCCTGTCGGCCCATGCCAAACATTACCGTGCCGATACCATTTCTTCCCTGGCGGTGGCGGCGGCGATCATAGGAAGTATGATGGGGTATCGTTTCCTGGACGCTTTTGTCGCGGTATTCGAAGCTGGGCATCTTATTTTTGTCAGTACGGAACTTCTTTATCAATGCGGTTCAGGGCTAATCGACCGTGCAATAGAAGATGATGATATTACCTCGATCAGGCGGATTTTATCTGATATGCCGGAGGTGAATGAGGTTAGAGATATAAAAACCAGACAAATAGGCTCCAGAGTGTGGATCGATCTGTATGTTTCTCTGCCGTCGGAGAAGACCATCGACCAGGTAAATGAAATATGCCGGCAGATCAGGGGGAGTATCAACAAAAAGATAGAATATCTGGAGAAAGTTAACATCATCTGTGAGTAATAATGCTTCAACAAAGTTGTATTAATTGTGGTAAAAAGGTTGAGTGGACGGTTTTGGCGATAAATCTTGCCCTGTTCATACTCAAGCTGGCATTTGGCATAATCAGTCAGAGCAGAGCCCTTTATAGCGATGCCTTTGAATCTCTGGCAAATCTGATTATCACCGTGGTGGTTCTGATTACCTTGAAATTGGCTTCCCGAGACGCGGATGAAAAATATCCTTATGGCTATGGCAAAATAGAATTCCTGGCCTCCGGGATAGTCAATACTATGCTTATGATTGCGGCGATAATTTTCACTATCGCTTCTTTCCGGGAATTGATAATTTATGAGGTTGATAAACCGCCGAGACCTATAGCGATCTGTGCCGCCGTCATCTCAATTATCGCCAATCAGATAGCTTTCGGCTATGGCCGATGCGCCGGCGAGAAAATGGGTAGTTCCGCCATCCAGGCTAATGCTATGTTAAGCCGTATCGATATGGGCACCTCAGTAGCGGTAATATTCGCGGTTGTGGGCAGTAATCTGGGCTTTACCCAGCTTGACCATGTGGTATCAATTTTGATTGGCATTCTCATTGTCAAGGTAACCCTGGGCGGAGCAAAGGAAGCCATCAATGGACTTATGGATGTTTCTATGCATCAGGCAGAACATAATATACGAAATCTGACCGAAGATATTGACGGGGTGCAACGGGTTGGAGACGTAAAGGCCCGACTTATCGGCCGCAAAGTTTGGATTGATATGGATGTTTTTATTCCGGACGGCTGGAGTCTAAATAGAGGCTTGGAAACCGTCCGGAAGATCAAGGAAGTGCTGCACCGGAAAATGAAAAATATTTCAAAAGTGTCCGTACAATTGTTTCCCCTGACCGGCGAGGAAGGGGCAGGAAATAAAATACTGAATATATCTGAAAATGCCAGGACGGAGTAAGTACCTATATGTATCCTACGTATAAAAAAACTCGAGAAAGTGCTTCACCGACAGAATTGCCGAATAATTGTTATGCTCAAAAGGCCAAAACACAGTTTTGGATTCTGGGAATTGTTGTTATGGGAGCCATGATCTATACGCTGGTAGCATTTAACGGCCGGAATCAGGTTGCGTCTTTAACCAACGCGGCTGTTCCCCCATCGCTCCAGGTCCAGAACATCGCTTCTGTCCCCTGCCCTTATTGCGCCAACGGCTTTCTTGACGCCCAGGGAAGATGCAATAATCCTCAATGCCCAATTTATAGCCCCGACTGGGGAAAACCGTCAAGCGCGTCCGTCCCCTGCCCTTATTGCCCCGGCTTTCTTGACGTGCAGGGAAGATGCAATGTCCCTCAATGCTCAATTTATAGCCCCAACTGGGGAAAACCGTCAAGCGCGTCCGTCCCCTGCCCTTATTGCCCCGGCTTTCTTGACGTGCAGGGAAGATGCAATGTCCCTCAATGCTCAATTTATAGCCCCAACTGGGGAAAACCATCAGGACGGCAAACATCTACTCTGCGACAGGTTCTGATTAAAGAATTGGCGATGGAAGTGAAGCCGGCGAATGGTAGTACAGGCGTGGATATTCATGCGATATATATTGGCGGCAATGGCGAAAAAGCAGGATTGCGGGCGGGCGATATAATCAGCCGGTTCAATGGCCGCAGAGTCAAAGACGTTGAGCATTTTCAGTCTCTGGTTGCTCAGGCGACACCGGAATCGAATGTGAAAATACGGGTAATCAGGGACCAAAAGAGAATAGATTCAACCGTGATGGTTGGCGAAGGGGAAATGGAAGGCGTAACTATTCCGGTTAAATAATCTTTATTGGTAATAAAAATATATGGAACAAAAGATAAGAAAACAAGCTGATCAATTATACCGTCAGGGATTGCATCTTTACTCTCGCTCGGCAAACACGGCGGAGACGAAAAGCCTGATGCTTGTTGCCCAGGTGTGGCAAAAGGCCTGGAAATTGTATCTTGAAATCGGCGATGAAGCTAAAGCCGCAGAATTAGAAACCTCCTTGGCCGATTTGTATAAAAAGAAATACTTGAGATTGCACAAAACTGAAGAGCAACAACAAAGTAATATTCTCAAAAATTATAATGACTGGGGCATGTTTTTTAAAATAGGTTGTTTTGGCTTCGGCGGCCCCATGGCGGTTTTCTCCCTGCTGGAGGATGAATTAGTAGGCAGAAAAAAGATTTTGACAGAAAAAGATTTTCTTGAAGGTGCGGTATTGGGCGACGTTTTGCCCGGACCGGTAACGATGGATATCGTAACTTATACGGGCTATAAGCTTAAAAAATGGCACGGCGCCCTGATTTCGACCGTGGTTTTTATCCTGCCGTCGTTTGTTATCATGCTTATTATCGCAATGCTTTACGACAAATACAGTATAACCCCCAGGGTCGAGGCAGTGCTTAAATGTTTGGCTGCTGCCGTTACCGGATTGATAGTCTCCGTAGGACTGAAACTTAGTAAATCGGAAATGAAAGATTATCGGGAAATGTGTATTTTAATCTGGGCGTTCGCTTCCGCCTTTGTCTTCAAATTGGATATTGTTGTCGTAGTACTACTGGCCGGATTAGTAGGAATAGTACTTTATCATGATAATCCGGAAAATTTACAGGTAAAGTTGTGATTACATTACTTACATTGGCATGGGTGTTTCTGAAAATCGGCACCTTAACTTTCGGCGGCGGCCTCGTCATAATTCCCTTAGTGGAAACTGATGTGGTCCATAATTATCACTGGCTTACCGACAAAGAATTTGTTGATGCCGTAACTTTGGGGCAGATTACCCCAGGACCGGTTATTATTTCCGCGACTTTTATAGGATATAAAGTTTACGGTATTTTGGGAGCGATTGTTGCCACCATAAGCGTAATCCTGCCTTCTTTTACTATGATCTGTCTGGCCACAGAGGCCATTAAAAAGTTCCGCGCCAACAAAATCCTGGCGAGCTTTTTACGCGGGGCGCGTATCGCCGTGATCGGTATGATTTTTGATGTGGCAATAACTATGGGAAGGACCTCGGTCGTTGATTATAAGACGGTTTTTATCGCGGCAGTCACCTTGTTTCTCCTGCTCCAGTATAAAATAAATCCGATCTGGATATTACTGGGCGCAGGAATTATTGGATTAGCAACTTAAGACAAACTGACCGATTTATTGACAAAATACGACATAATTTATTACAATAATAGTTACGAAAGGATAATGGTAATGAATGCAGAAAAACACGAATCCCCCCCCCCCGCGACTGTAATATGAACCTGATTATTATCGTTGTCGCCGCCGTGCTGACCTTCATTGTTTTTATGTACTTCCGGGATCGGCAGCAAAATCGCCAAATCGAGATCCGCCGCATCGACAAACAGGTGGAATTGTTGGAGGAATGGCCCCCACCGAAAAATCTCAAACCTGCCAATTCCCCAGGCAAACCAGGTAAAATTCTCTAGGAGGAATTTAAAATGAGTTTCACTAATATCAGTCGTAATTTCGCATGTGGAATGGGAAAATTTATCGGGGTAACTATTAATGCCCTGACCTGCCCGGTCAGAATCCTGAAAAAATCGGCGGGAAAACTACGCCCCGTTTCCACCCGGGAAAAGATTCGAGCTATTGTAAATGAGGAATTAATTCGCCTCATGGGTCTGGACGCGGAAATCGCCGGCGACAAAATTGAACAGCGTCTGCAAATGATGGCCGTGGCTATATTGGCTCTGCAAAAAAAGATCCATGAACTGAGTGCTCACGGCCCCGTTAGTGAAGCTGATATGTTCAAGGCCATGGACTCGCTTAAAGCCGTCGAATCGCTTACTAATGATGAGAGATCTGTATTGGTAAACGTCTTTAGACAGAATGTCGCCCTCCAGAAACCGGAACTTGTCGATACTGCCGTTGAATCCGCGGCAGACGCCTGAATCGTTGTTGGCAATATATAATAATCCAAAAGTTCCCGAGAAAGGATAAAAACTATGGCTGACAAACAAGTCAACGAACCGATTAAAAAAGAAAAATCTTCGAATACCAAAATTTCTGCTTCTCCGGCCTCAAGAGGAAAGCCTCTCTTTGTGGGCATTGATCTGGGTACCTCGCGGGCATCTATTGCCGCCAGTAACGGCGTCCGCGAAGTGGTTCCAACCTATGTGGGTTATCCCAGGGATAACATCTCCCAGGAACTCCTGGGAATGGAGCCGCTATTTGGGAATATGGCGATTAAACATCGTCTTTCGGTTGATCTGATTCGACCGCTGGCTCATGGTGTAATACGAAATGACGATGGAAAAAGCCAGAACCGCAATCTCCTGGCCGCACAACAGTTGGTACGCCACCTTTTGAAGCTCGCTCAGCCTAATAATAATGAGCCTGTCTATGGCGTAATTGGCGCACCGGCCCGCGCTAGCATCGCCAGCAAGCGAGTTCTTATTGATGCTGCCCGGGGGATTCTTGATGCGGTTATGATTGTCTCGGAACCTTTTACCGTGGCTTATGGGCTTAATATTCTCGATCGGGCTCTGGTTATTGACATAGGCGCCGGAACCATTGATTTGTGCCGACTGCATGGAACACTGCCCGAAGAAGAAGATCAGATTACTTTGGATAAGGCGGGTGATTTTGTGGACGAAAAACTCTCAAGCCTGATTAAGGAAAAATATCCCGATGCTCAATACAATAGCAATATGATCAGATCCCTGAAAGAACAATATGGATTCGTGTCGGAGAATTCAGACCGTATCTCAGCCCATTTTCCCGTCCAGGGTAGGCCAAAAGACTTTGATGTCACCAATGAGTTGCGGACTGCTTGTAGGAGCATTGTCCCCGGTATAATTGAGTCAATCGCTCAATTGATTGCCACCTATGATCCGGAGTTCCAGGAAGCTATTCGTTCCAATGTAATATTGGCCGGCGGCGGCAGTCAAATGACCGGTTTGTCGGCCCTTATCGCAGAGGGTATGGAGGAACTGGGCGGCGGCAGGGTAACTTGCGTAGGGGAACCCATTTTTGCCGGGGCCAACGGAGCTTTGAAAATGGCTCAACGAATGCCCGAGCATTTCTGGCAGGTACTGACTTAACCGGATAACCAGGCAGTTATAGCAGCCCATTGGCGCCAGGCAGATATCATGACCCTGCCCAACAGTACGTCATGTTCGTAAACCGCTTTTATCTTCATTAATTTTGGAGATCATGTGGGCGAAAAAGAGAAGTTAAAACAAGTTAATTCCACCAGTCCTCCTCTGGTCAGGAAAATCGCTATCATTGGTTTGCCTAATACCGGCAAAAGCCAGATATTCAATAATCTCACCGGGGAATATACCTTAGTCGCCAACTACCCGCTCACTACCGTGGAGATAAAAAAAAACCGATGCCGGATTAACGATGAACTCTACGAGGTCATTGACACCCCAGGACTGCATTGCCTTTATATTCACTCCGAAGAGGAACTTATAGTCCGCAATTTGATATTCAAAGAAACCCCGGATATTATCATCCAGTGCATTGATGCCAACCAGTTGAAACAATCATTAACCCTTACCGCTGATCTGCTGGAACTGGGCTTACCTATGGTGATATCGCTTAACGCTATAGATGAAACCGCCAAAAAAGGCATATGGATAGACTCGGCCGGTTTGTCACGGGCTTTAGGGGTTCCGGTCATCGAGTCAATTGCCATAAACGGCCTAGGCACCAAAGAGCTCAAGGACGCTTTAAACAAGGCTCGCCGGGGTAAATGCAATCTGCAATACGGCTCCATCATAGATAACGGTATATCGGCTATTGAATCTTTGCTCCCGTCTGAGGTAAGATTTAAACACAAATCAGCCATTCTTCTGATGCTCAATGATCCGTTCCTGGCGGATTATCTGACTAAAGAACACGGCGAAGAAAAAGTCGCTCAGTTGACCGAACAGGTAAAGGCGGTCCGGCGGCAATTCAATGGACACTGCGGTAATGCCCTGAACAACAAGCGCAGCCGCTGGGTGGATGCCTTGACGGAAAATACCACCAGAAAACAAAAGATTATCCCGGGGCAGCTCTCACAATCTTTTGGGCGGTTGAGCCGCCATCCGGTGTTCGGCGTTCCGATTCTGCTAATGGTACTTTTTTCAATGTATCTGCTTGTCGTCAATGTCGCCAATGTAATCACCGCATGGATGGACCAAACCCTATGGATTCCTATCGAAAGCAGAATCAATAACCTTATAACCATCGGATGGCTCAATGATTTCTTAATCGGCGATTACGGCGTTTTATCGTTAGGCCTGGCTAATGCTTTTTTGACGATTCTGCCCATATTGACCGTTTTCTTTTTCGCCTTCAACATCCTTGAGGATGTCGGCTATATTCCCAACCTGTGTGTTTTGACAAAAAGAATTTTCGACAGGCTGGGACTCAGCGGCGGCGCCATTATGTCCATCACCCTGGCCTTTGGCTGCAAAACTATGGCTACCCTGACAACCAGGACTATGCGTTCCAGAAAAGAAAAATTTATAACCGTGTATCTAATAGCTTTTGCTTTGCCTTGTGCGGCCCAGATGGCGCTGAATATGAGTATCTTGGGCAGATTAGGGATACGGGCGTTTATGACAGTCTTTTTTGTGCTTGGGTTGGTTTGGATAGCCGCAGGCCTGAGTTTAAACCAAATTCTTAAGGATGACAACAAAAGTGTTTTCCTGCAAGAGTTACCCGCCATAAGACTGCCTAATCCCAAAGCCGTGATTGTAAAAACTTATTACCGGCTCTGGTGGTTTATCAAGGAAGCCGTACCCGTATTTATGTACGCCGCCGTTATCCTGTTTACCATTGATAAGCTGGGGATACTCAATGCGGCCAAAAGAGTACTCAGCCCGGTTATGATCAACTTCCTGGGCCTGCCGATACAAATGGTCGATGCCCTGATTTTATGTATGGCCAGACATGAAGCTGCCGCCGGTCTGATCATAAAGCTCATAAAAGCCGGACAGCTTAATTACATTCAATGTATTGTTGCGGTGACTATTACCACCATGTTTGTCCCCTGCCTGGCTAATATTATGGCGATGATCAAAGAATTGGGCCCAAGACGTGCTCTTACTATGGTGATTATCATAAATGCAAGTGCCTTCTTGATAGCAACCTGCTTAAACTGGGTCTTGATCATGCTGTCTGGACAGTGAAAGGAATACTATGACTCATAAACAGGAAAAAGACGAGCATATCGAACAACTGTATAACATGAAAGAAAATCAGGCCGATTCGATAGATGTTTTGAAAAATGCTTTGAATACAAACTATGATGCCGCCATAATCGACGAACTAGCATCCGAAGACATGGTCCGGCTAAGCCATGACGGTAATACAATTGCTCTTACCGAAAAAGGCATTGGTTATGGCCGGCAGTTAATCCGTGCCCACAGACTGGCCGAAAGATTGCTTTACGATGTCCTTGGCGGTGATTTCGAATCAGGCGCCTGTGAATTCGAGCATACGGTCACGCCCGAACTGGTCGATAGTATCTGTATTTTACTTGGCCATCCCAAGGCTTGTCCGCACGGATCGCCGATACCACAAGGCCAATGTTGCAAAGAATCTTACCGCACCGTTCAGAGCTCTGTTGTACCGTTAGTCAAATTAGAGGTGGGGCAATCCGCACGAGTTGCCTATATTAATTGCAAAAGTGACCAGCAGCTTCATAAAATAGACAGCCTGTGTATAAGACCAGGGACAATTGTTACATTGCACCAGAGATACCCGACCTATGTAGTTGAATGCGAGGGCAGCAACATCGCCATGGATGAACAGATAGCTTACAATATCTGCGTATGGAGAAAACCTCATCATTAATGTCGGTACCAAGGGTCTCATAAAACTCCCTTGGAAAAAACAGCTCATTTGCTTTCTTGCTTGGGGTAAGCCGACAACCAAACCCGTCGAATGGCAGCCAGTGCTTGTTTCAATGAAGGCGGGATAGCCCAACTTTCGCAGATAAACTTAAAATGGTAGTGTCAAGAATCTTTCGCACATTTTTTTCTGGTAGTCTTTCATCTGGTCTTGTCTTCCATACCTTGGCCCCCTAGGGGGCCGCGAGTTATCGGGCTTACGCGGTGCTTTTTTCCTTGCTGGGCCGATCTCTTTCAAGTTCATAAAGGTGATCCATGTCCATATAGCGACGATTACTCCACTTGGTACCAGCAATGTACCTCAGTCGAGCTGTAGCTAACATCAACGCTGAATGACCATCCGGGAAACTGCCAACCACCTGCGTTCTACGTCTGATCTCACGCATAATTCGCTCAAGAGGATTGTTTGTTCGTAACTGCCGCCAGTGCTTATCAGGATAAGAATAATAACTGAAAGTCTCCTCAAAACCCTCAGCAACGATCTGGGCGGCTTTCGACAATTTCATCTCTTTGAGCTTCTTGAT
>Ga0315276_10001161_pt1 | contig 23530 bp, 18 predicted proteins | sample YL17G05_0_MG_FD_204542 | JGI IMG/M metagenome (GOLD analysis project Ga0315276, IMG submission 204542) | Sediment microbial communities from Yellowstone Lake, YNP, Wyoming, USA - YL17G05_0 | ecosystem: Environmental > Aquatic > Freshwater > Lake > Sediment | place: USA: Wyoming | collected... | reverse complement strand
GTCTTCCGTGCCCCATCACAAGTCCGCTGTCAAGCGCGTCCGCACCAACGAGAAGCGCCGGCAGCACAACGTGGAAGTCAAGTCGCGCGTGCGATCGGCCCTCAAGCAGGTGCGCGGCGCCGCCTCCAAGGAGGAAGCCGAGAAGGCTCTCCGGAGCGCGGCGTCCGTCCTCGACCGGGCCACCAAGAAGGGCGTCCTCAAGTCGGGCACTTCCGCTCGCCAAAAATCCCGCCTCAGCAAGTACGTCCAAAAGCGCTTCGTGTGACCTTCCGCCCGCTCCGCTCCCGCTCCATCTTTTTCGCGCGCTGAAGGGCCCGCGCCCGGCGTCTTTTCGCGGTCGATGCGTGCGGCTCTCGAAGCCGCGGCCGCGCCGTGCGGGAGCGGCGCGTTCCCCGCCGGGCCCGGGCTCGCCTGATGCCGTCGCCCTCAGCGCCCGGTCGTCACATCCTCCATCGTGTATCGCCCGGGACCGGACCGGGCCACCAGGGCGAGCGCTTCCAGCGCGCCGGCCGCGAAGCCGTCGCGGCTCTCGGCCACATGTGCCAGCTCGAGGTGCTCGCCGGGTCCCGCCAGGCGCACGCGGTGCTCGCCGACGGCCGACCCGCCGCGCAGCGAGTGGATGCCGATCTCGCGCTCCGGGCGCGGGCCCACCGCCCCCTGGCGGCCCGGGCGCGCCGCGTCCGGCCACGCCCAGCCGCGGGCCGCCGCCGCCTCGCGCCCCAGCCACAGCGCCGTCCCGGAGGGGCTGTCGCGCTTGGCCGCGTGGTGCGCTTCCACGATCTCCACGTCGTAGCCCGGCAGCCGCCGGGCAGCCTCGCGCAGCAGGCCGGCCAGGACCGTCACGCCCAGGCTGAGGTTCGGGCTCACCAGGACGGGCACGCGGCGGGCCGCCGCCTCGAGCTCCCTTTCCGCGGCTTCCGGCAAGCCGGTCACCGCCACCACCAGGGCGACTCCGTCGCCGGCCGCCCGGCGCACGTGGGCCGCCACTGCGCCGGCCGCGCCGGCGTCGAAGAACACGCGGGGCGATCCCCAAGGCCCGTCGTCGGGAACACACGCCGGTAGCCCGGCGAGGTCCGCCAGCGGGGGCCGGCCGAGACCGGCGTGTCCCGGCCGCTCCAGGCAGGCGGTCACCGTGAAGCGGGAGTCGCCCGCCAGCCGGCGCAGCACGGCACCGCCGAGCCTGCCGGCCGCGCCCGCGACGGCCACGCCGATGGGCCCGCCCCCCGCCGCGTTCATGCCGACCGGCCGGCCGCGGCGCGCGGTCCCGCCACCCCGGCGGCGAGCGCCGCCTCGAGGATCTTGCCCTCCGACGCCTTCCCGACCGGCACCAGCGGCAGCCGCAGCTCGTTGGCGATCATCCCCCAGGCGGAGAGCAGGAACTTCACCGGCCCCGGGTTCGACTCCACGAACAGGCCGCGCGCCAATGGCAGCAGGCGGCGGTGCATGGCCTCCGCCTCGCTCAGCCGCCCGGCCTCGAAGTGCACGAGCAGCTCGCGCATCTCGCGCGGGGCCACGTTGCCCACCACCGAGATGACGCCGCGCGCCCCCACCGCCAGCATGGGCAGGGTGAGCGAGTCGTCGCCGCACAGCACCGTGATGTCGCAGGCCGCGCGGATGGCGCTCACCTGGTCGAGCGAGCCGGAGGCCTCCTTCACCGCCACGATGCGCGGATGCGCCGCCAGCTTGGCCACCGTCTCCGGGAGCATGTTGGTGCCGGTGCGGCCGGGCACGTTGTAGAGGACGATGGGCAGGTCCACGGCGTCGGCCACCGCGGTGAAGTGCGCCACCTGCCCGGCCGGCGTGGGCTTGTTGTAGTAGGGCGTCACGAGCATGGCGCCGTCGTAGCCCGCCGCCAGCGCCTCGCGCGTGCGCTCGATCGACACGGCGGTGTCGTTGGTGCCGGTGCCGGCCACCAGCCGGCAGCGGCCGCCGGCCACTTCGCGCACCTGATCGTAGAGGCGGCGGCGCTCGGCGCCCGTGAGCGTGGCCCCCTCGCCGGTGCTGCCGGCCACCACGATGCCGTCGGCCGCGGCGGCGACGAGGAAGTCCACGAGCCGCTCGACCGCCGGCTCGTCCACGCGGCCGTCGCGCAGCGGCGTCACGATCGCGACCCAGAGACCTTCGAACATGGTTCCTCCCGTGTGGGGTGCCCGCGGTGGGAGCGGCCCGCGTGGCGGGGTCGCGCCCGCCTCCCATCGCCGGGCCAGTCTTTCAGAGTGCCGAGGGGCGGTCAACGAGAACGCGATGGCGCCGCGCGGGCGACCGCACCCGACGGCGCCGGGGCGAGCCTCAGGCCGGTTCGTACTCGGTCGCGAAGACGCGCACCGCCGGGCCGCGCAGCACGACGCCGGTGAGCGTCCCGGGACCGAGCTCGAAGCCGACCTCGAGCAGGTCCCCGCTGCGGGTGCGCACGCGCCACGGCGGCTTCCCCCAGCCGAGGCCGGTGGCCGCCGCGGCGGTGGCCGTGGCGCCGGTGCCGCACGCCAGGGTCTCCCCCTCGACGCCGCGCTCGAAGGTGCGCAGCAGCAGCGTGCCGCCGGCGTCCAACTCGACGAAGTCGACGTTGGCGCCGGCCGGCCCCAGTTCGGGCAGCCGCCGCAGCGCGGGGGCCCACCCCGCCACGTCCACGGCCTCGATGTCGCGCGCCGGGGTCTCCCCCACCGGCACCACCAGGTGCGGCACGCCGCACGCCACGCGCACCGCCTGCGCGCGCCCCCAGGGCGCGTCCACCGCGAGTCGGGTCGGGGCCGGGACGTCGGGCAGGGAGAGCGCGACGTCGAAGTGGCCGGGTCCGCTCGGCTCCACCCGCGCCACATGCGCTCCCCAGACGGAGCGGAAGCGCAGTCGCCCGCCTTCTCCTAGCCCCAGCCCCACCGCGAAGGCAGCGAGCACGCGGCCGCCGTTGCCGCACATGTCCGCCTCTCCCCCGTCGGCGTTGCGGTAGTGCATGCGGAAATCGAGGTCCGCGTCGGGTTCGAGCACGAGCAGCCCGTCGGCCCCCACGCCCCGCCGGCGGTCGCACGCGGCGCGCGCCCACGCGCTCCAATCCTGCGGCGCAGCCGCTCCCCGCCCGTCCACGACCAGGAAATCGTTGCCCGCCCCGTGCCACTTCTCGACGCGCATGCCTACGGCCCCTTCGGCGCCGCGCCCGGAGGCGGTCCCGCCGGCGCCACCAGCAGGAGACCCGCCAGCTGGTCGCCCGGCCGCACCTTGATCTCCACCGCCTCCGAGGCCGGCTCCGCCGCCGCGTCCAGGCGGCCGTTCTTGTTGAGGTCGAGATAGCAGCGCAAGCGATACCGGCCGGCTTGCAGGCTCACGGTGAACGCGCCGTTCTCCACCGCCACGCTGCCCGCCGACGGCTGCCCACCGGCGCTCACCGGCCGGCCCGTGAAGATCTCGATCTGCTCCGCCAGCACCCGCAGGGCCACGCCGCTCGGCGCCAGGGTGTCGGCCACCGTGCCGGAGACCACGGCGGGTGCGACGGGGTCGAGGCTGAGGAGCGACACGTCCTCCGCCACGGCCGCCGAGTCGGTGAGCGCCAGCGTGCTGTCGAGCGCGGTCAGATGATCGATGCCGGGCTCGAAGCTCAGGGTGCGGTTGGCGTCGTGGAAGGCGAACAGGCGCCAGCGCGACGGCACCGGCAGACCCGCGAGGTCGAACTCGCCGGCGCTCGCGCCGACACCGAGCGCGTCGAAGTCGCGCGCCGTGCTGTCGGGCGCGTGTCCGAGGTCCTCGCGGTACGCCCACACGAAGACCCCCACGGCGCGATGGCCGCGCGCCTCGATGCGGCCGCGGATGCGCCCCGGAGGAAAGGCGCCACCCGTGGTGAAAGGAATCGCCCGGGGCCCGGCGATCGGATTGCCGCGCGCGTCGGTGGCGCCGGCGCCGACCACCAGGGTGTAGGCCTGACCGGCGCGCAGCGACTCGGCGGGCTCGTAGCGCAGGGTCCGCTCGCGCGAGCTCACGCGGCGCGCCGGCACATGGGGACCTACGACGAGCCAGCGCTCCGCCTCCCCCCAGCGCATGGGCTCGCTGAAGACGACTTCCAGCACCGTTGCGCGCGGCACCTCCACGGCGCCGGAATCGGGAACCGTGGAGAGGACCCGTGGCGGCTCGGTGTCCGGCCGCCCCCCCGGCGGCGGCATCTTGCGCGCGCAGCCGGCGGCGCAGACGGCCAGGGCCGCGGCCGTCAGCGCGAGCCGCAGCGCCCCGCGGCACCGGCTCACCGGACCCCTCCCCCGGCCGCCCGCCAGACGCGGTCGAGCGCGTCGCGGGTCCAGGTGAGGAGCGAGAGGAAGTGGGCGCTCCGCCGGTCGGCCGCGACTGGAGAAGCGCCGCCGCTCACAGGATGTAGCGGGTGAGGTCCGGGCTCTTGAGCACCGGCCCCAGCTTCTCGAGCACGTAGTCGCGCGTGATGTCGATCTGCTTGCGCCCCGAGTCGGGCACCTCGAAGAGCACGTCCTCGAGCAGGGTGGTGAGCACCGTGTGCAAGCGCCGCGCGCCGATGTTCTCCATCTCCGAGTTGACCCGCGTGGCGATGCTCGCCACCTCCTCGATGGCCGCGTCGGCGAAGGTCAGCTTGACGCCGTCGCTGCCGAGCAGCGCCTGGTACTGCTTGAGCAGGGCGTTCTCCGGCTCCCGCAGGATGCGCACGAAGTCCTGCTCGCTGAGCGTCGACAGCTCGACGCGGATGGGGAAGCGCCCCTGCAGCTCGGGGATGAGGTCCGAGGGCTTGGCGTGGTGGAAGGCGCCGGCCGCCAGGAACAGGATGTGGTCGGTCTTCACCATGCCGTACTTGGTCGGCACGTTGGAGCCCTCGACCACCGGCAGCAGGTCGCGCTGCACGCCCTCGCGCGAGATGTCCGGCCCGGTGCCGCCGCCGCCGGTCGGGGCGACGATCTTGTCGATCTCGTCGACGAAGACGATGCCGGTGTTCTCCGCCCGGTCGAGGGCTTCCGAGATCACCTTGTCCATGTCGAGGAGCTTGCCGACCTCCTCCTGGAAGAGCAGCTCGCGGGCCTCCTCCACCGTCACCTTGCGGCGCTTGCGGCGGGGCGGCAGGAGGCCGCCGAGCATGTCCTGCAGGCTCGACTCGGTCTCGTCGAAGAACGGCTGGTTGGTGAAGATCTCGAGCGGCGGCGTGCGCTGCACGGCCACGTCCACCTCCACCATGCGCTTCTCCAGCTTGCCGTCGGCCAGCTGCTGGCGCAGCTTCTCCCGCGTCTCGGCGTAGCGGCGCTGCACTTCCTCCTCGGCGCTGGCCCGCTCCGCCGGCCGCTCGCCCTCGCGCTCCGGCTCGCGCTTGGGGGCCGGCAGCAGCAGGTCGAGCAGCCGCTCGTCGACGTTGTCCCACGCCTCATCCTCGACGTCCGCGGTGCGCTCGCTGCGCACCATGTTCACCGACAGCTCGAGCAGGTCGCGGATCATCGACTCGACGTCGCGGCCGACGTAGCCCACCTCGGTGAATTTGGAGGCTTCGACCTTGACGAACGGCGCCTGCGCCAGGCGCGCCAGGCGGCGCGCGATCTCCGTCTTGCCGACCCCGGTGGGGCCGATGAGCAGGATGTTGTTGGGGAGGATCTCCTCGCGGATGTCCTCCTCGATGCGCCAGCGCCGCCAGCGGTTGCGCAGCGCGATGGCCACCGCCCGCTTGGCGGCGGCCTGGCCGATCACGAACTTGTCGAGCTCGGCGACGATCTGCCGCGGGGTGAGTTCCTCCGGCTCCTCTTCGGTCGTGCCGGTGGCGCCGTGGCGCGGCTTGCCGTCACCCGCCTCGGAGCCCGACAGCCGGGCCGGCGGCGGGTCGCCCGGGGCTTCGCCTCCGACGGCGTCGGGTCCGCCGCCCAGCCGCCAGCCCGGCGCCGGGCGGCGGGTCCGGCGGGGCGCAGCGGGATGGCGCGGGCTCATTCCAGCGTCTCGATCACGAAGCGGTCGTTGCTGAAGATGCAGATCTCCGAAGCCACCCGCAGGCTCTCCTCCACCAGCTGCCGCAACGGCAGGGCCGCGTGCCGCGACAGGGCGCGCGCCGCGGCCAGCGCGTACGGGCCGCCCGAGCCGGCCGCCACGATGCCGTCCTCCGGCTCCACCACCTCGCCGCTGCCGGCCACGATCAGCGCGTGCGCGCGGTCCACCACCGCCAGCGTGGCGTCGAGGCGCATGAGGTGGCGGTCGGTGCGCCACTCCTTGGCCAGCTCCACCGCCGCCCGCTCGATCTTGCCCGAGTGTTTCGAGAGCATCGCCTCGAAGCGCTCGACGAGGGTCAGGCTGTCGGCCACCGCGCCGGCGAAACCGACCAGCACCTGGCCGTCGGCCAGGCGGCGGATCTTGCGCGCCGTGTGCTTGAGGGCCGTCTCGCCGATGGTCACCTGGCCGTCGCCGCCGATGGCGGCGCGGCCGTCCCGGACGATGCCCAGGATCGTGGTCCCGTGCGGCGTGTGGTGCCGTGCGCCCATCCCTTCCTCCTCACCCTTCCCGTCGACGCGCCTCAGTCGGCGCGCGGGTGCGCTTGTGCGTAGGCGCGGCGCAGCCGCGCCGGCGACACCCGAGTATAGACCTGCGTGCTGGCCAGCGAGGCGTGGCCGAGCAGCTCCTGGATGGCCCGCAGCTCGGCGCCGCGGTCGAGCAGGTGGCTGGCGAACGAGTGCCGCAGGGCGTGCGGCGTGGCGGCGACACCGGGGCCGACGCCCGCCAGCCGCGCCGCCACGATGCGCTGCACGCTGCGCGCCGTCAGCCGCCCGCCGGCGGCGTTCTGGAAGAGCGGCTCGTCGCCACGGCCGCGGGCGCCGGCCCCGACGCGGTCGGCGACCATGGCCGCGAGCGCTTCCAGGGCCTGGCGCCCCACCGGCACGACCCGCTCCTTGTCGCCCTTGCCCCGCACCCGCACCGTGCGCTCGCCGCTGTCGAGCCGCGACAGATCGAGCCCCACCGCCTCACCGACCCGCAGCCCCGAGGAGTAGAGCAGCTCGAGCAGCGCCCGGTCGCGGCGGTCGGCCGGCGTGGCGCGCGGCAGCCGGTCGAGGGCTGCGCCGAGCGGCGTCTCCGGCAGCGTGCGCGGCAGCCGCACCGGACGGCGCGGCCGCAAGAGCGCCCGCCCCGGATCCTCCTTGAGGTAACCGCGCCGCGCCAGGAAGCGCGTGAAAGTCCGCCACGCCGAGGTGGCACGCGCCTGGCTCGCGGGCGCCAGCCGCATGCGGGCCAGGCGGGCCTGCGCCCCCTCCAGGGCGGCGCGCGTCAGGGTCGCGTCGCCCACCGCCCGGCGCGAGCCGCCACCGGTCCAGGTCAGCAACCGCTCGACTTCGAAGCGGTAGGCCGCGACGGTGCGCGCACTCAGGTGCCGCTCGCCGTCGATGTAGATGAGGAACGCCGCGACGGCGTCGGCGGCGCGGGGCCCGGGCGTCACGCTACGCCGCCTCGCCCGCCTGCTCGTGGTGGCAGCGCAGGCAGCGCAGATAGTCGCCCTTCTTCTTGCTCGACTTGCGCACCAGGAAGGGCGCCGCGCACTGCGGGCAGGGCCCCGGCGCGGGCCGGTCCCAGGTGGCGAACTTGCATTCCGGGTAGCGGTTGCAGCCGAAGAACGGCTTGCCCCGCCGGCTGCGCCGCTCCACCAGCTCGCCGCCGCAGCCCGGCTCGGGGCAGGCGATTCCCAGCCCCATCGGGCGCGTGAACTTGCACTCCGGGTAGCGCGAGCAGGCCACGAAGCGCCCGTAGCGGCCGCTGCGCAGCACCAGCGTGGCGTCGCACTGCGGGCACTTCTCCTCCAGCTCCTGTGGCGCTTCCGCCTCCTCCACCGGCCGCGTGAACTTGCACTCGGGGTAGCCGGGGCAAGCGAGGAACGGCCCGTGCCGCCCGAACTTGCGCACCAGCATGCGGCCGCAGCGCTCGCAGGGGATCTCCGTCTCGACCGTCAAGTCGCGCTTCAGCTGCTCGCGCTCCGCCTCGGCCCGCTCCAGGTCCTTGGAGAACGGTCCGTAGAAGCGCCGCACCAGCTCGTGCCACTCCTCCTCGCCGTTCTCGACCCGGTCGAGGCCCTGCTCCATCTGCGCCGTGAACGCCACCTCGAAGACGTCCGCGAAGCGCTCGGTCAGCAGGTCCGACACGGTCATGCCCAGGTCGGTGGGCGCCAGCTTGCCGCGGTCCTTGCTGACGTAGTCGCGCGTCGTGATGGTGCCGATGATGGTGGCGTAGGTGCTCGGGCGCCCGATGCCCAGCTCCTCCATCGCCTTGACGAGCGTGCCCTCCGTGAAGCGCGGCGGCGGCTGCGTCTCGTGCCGCTCGGGGCGCACCGTCAGCACGCGCAGCGGCTGCCCGCCGACCACGCGCGGCAGCCTGGCGGCCGCCTCCTCGTCGTCGTGGCCCCACACCTTGCGGAAGCCGGCGAACACCGGCACGGTGCCCGAGGCGCGTAGCGTCAGCCGCCCGGCCCCGACGTCCACGGTGGTCACCAGGTCGCGGGCCGGATTCATCTGTGAGGCCACGGCCCGCGCCCACACCAGCGTGTAGAGCTTGGCCTGCTCGGGCGTCAGCCAGCGCTTCAACTCCTCCGCCGAGTGGTCGGCGAGCGTGGGGCGGACGGCCTCGTGCGCGTCCTGCGCGCTCTCGCGCTTGGCGTAGCGCGGCGGCGTGTCCGGCAGGTACTCGGCGCCGAAGCGGTGCTTGATGACCTCGCGGATCTCCGCCACCGCTTCGTCGGCCAGCCGGGTCGAGTCGGTGCGCATGTAGGTGATGAGGCCGACGGCGCCCTCGCGGCCGATGTCGAGCCCCTCGTAGAGCTGCTGCGCGATGGCCATGGTGCGCTGGCTGGTGAAGCGGTAGCGCTTGAACGCCTCCTGCTGCAGCGTGCTGGTGATGAACGGCGGCGCCGGGTTGCGCCGGCGCTCCTGCTCGCGCACCTCGCTCACCGCCGCCGCGGCCCCCTCCAGCTCCTGGGCCAGGGCCCGGGCCTCCGCCTCCGCCAGCCGCTCGCCGTCCTGCGAGGTGCCCACCCGGCGGTCCTCCACCTTGTAGAGCGCGGCCGCGAAGCGCTCGTCCCCCTCGGTGGCCAGCTCGACCTCGACCGACCAGTACTCCACGGCCTGGAACGCGCGGATCTCCTTCTCGCGCTCGGCGATCAGCCGCAGCGCCACCGACTGCACGCGGCCGGCCGACAGCCCGTAGCGCACCGTCTGCCACAGGAAGGGGCTCACCTTGTAGCCCACCAGCCGGTCGAGCACGCGCCGCGCCTGCTGGGCGTTGACCAGGTTCATATCGATGTCGCGCGGCTGCTCGAGTGCGGCGCGCACCGCCCGCTGCGTGATCTCGTTGAAGGTCAGCCGGTGGAGCACCAGGGCGGGAGCGCCGGCCTTGGTCTGGCTCTCGCGCAGGGTCTCGGCCAGGTGCCAGGCGATGGCCTCGCCCTCGCGGTCGGGGTCGGGGGCGAGGTAGACGGCGCGCGCCTTGGCCGCCGCCTGCTTGAGGGTGCGCAGCACCTCCGCCTTGCCGCGGATGGAGACGTAGCGCGGCTCGAAGTCGTTGTCGACGTCGACGCCGAGGTCGTTCTTGGGCAGGTCCCGGACGTGTCCCACCGAGGCCAGGACCACGAAGCCGCGCGGCAGCAGCTTGCCGAGGGTGCGCGCCTTGGCCGGGGACTCGACGATCATGAGGTTCTTGCCGGCGGCGCCCGCCGCCTTCGCCTGCACGGCCGCACTCACCCGCGCCGGCCGCTCCCCCGCCGCCGTCCGCGCCGCGCGCGGCTTCGCCCCGGCCCGCTTGGCGCCGCGCTTGGCCGCCGCCTTCGCGCGGGGCGGCGCGGCCGCGTCAGTGGACTGTCGTTCCCGTCGCGCCAAGATCGCTCTCGCTTTCCGTCTCGCCGCCCGCTTCCCCGGTGGCCACGCGCCACGCCAGCTCCTGCACCTCTTCCAGTTCCACGGGGAACTCGTGCTCCCCGAGCCGCGCCAGGATGGCCTCCATCTGCTCCGCCTGCAGCCGCCCGTCGGCCGCCAGCCGCAGCAGGAACCCGAAGGCGGCCGGCGGCAGCACCCGCCGCTCCTCGCGCGACAGCACGCGCCGCTGCGGATCCCCCGGCGCTTCCGCCGGCACCAGCTCCTCGGCCTCGCCGGTCGCGCCGGCGCGCAGCCAGGCCAGCGCGGCGTGCACCATGTCCGGGCCGACGCCAGCGGCGGCCAGCCCCTCCTTCAGCTCTTCGAGCGCGCCCGCTTCGCCGGCCAGGTACGCCTCCAGGCGATCGAGCAGGAGCAGCGCGACGTCGCGCAACGTGTAGTTCATCCGGCCTCCCGCGGCGAGCCCGCCCTAGCCGTCCGTGCCCTCGTCGATGGGCAGGTGGCACTTCTTGTATTTCTTGCCGCTGCCGCACGGGCAGGGGTCGTTGCGCCCGGCCCGCGGCCCGGAGCGCGGCGCGCGCGCCACCGCCGTCGCCGTCCCCGCGGAGCGCGGGGCGGCCGCCGACCCGCCGCCCTCGTCGTCGCCGTCGCCCCCGCCGCCGAACGCCCCCACCTCGGCGTGCTGCGTCACCATCACCGCCGGCCGGCGGCGCGGCAGCGGCGGCGGCTCCGCCAGCTGCACACGGAACAGACGCCGCACCGACTCCTCGTGCACGTCGTCGAGCAGCGCGCTGAACAGGTCGAAGGCCTCGCGCTTGTACTCGAGCAGCGGGTCCTTCTGCCCGTAGGCGCGCAGCCCGATGCCGCCCTTCAGGTGGTCGAGCTCGAAGAGATGATCGCGCCACTTCTCGTCGACCGTCCACAGCAGCACCTGGCGGGACACGTCGAGGAAAGCGTCGCCGCCGGTGGCCGCGATCTTGCGCTCCAGGGCCTCGCGCGCCAGCCCCTGCGCCCGCTCCTCGAGCTCGTCGCGGTGGGCCGCCGCGTCCAGCTCGTCGGCCCGCACCGGGTAGAGCAGCAGGAAGGCAAGGTCCTCGGCCAGGCCCTTCACGTCCCACTCGTCGGCGTGGGTCTGCGGGCCGCCCAGGTACTTGTCGAGCCGCACCGCCACCCGCTCCTCGAGCCACTCCGCCAGCTCGGCGCGCACGTCGGCATTCTCGAGCAGCTTGTTGCGCAGGTCGTAGACGACGGTGCGCTGCTTGTTCATCACGTCGTCGTACTCGAGCAGGTGCTTGCGGATCTCGAAGTTGTACGCCTCGACGCGGCGCTGGGCGCGCTCGATGGAGCGCGTCACCATGCGGTGCTCGATGACCTCGCCCTCCTGCACGCCGAGCTTGGTCATCAGGGCGGCGATGCGCTCGCCGCCGAACAGCCGCATGAGGTCGTCCTCGAGCGACAGGAAGAAGCGCGACGACCCCAGGTCGCCCTGGCGGCCGGAGCGGCCGCGCAGCTGGCGGTCGATGCGGCGCGCCTCGTGGCGCTCGGTGCCGACGATGTGCAGCCCCCCGAGGTCGGCCACGCCCGGGCCGAGCTTGATGTCGGTGCCGCGCCCGGCCATGTTGGTGGCGATGGTCACCGCCCCGCGCCGGCCGGCGCCGGCGACGATGCCGGCTTCCTGCTGGTGGTACTTGGCGTTGAGCACCTGGTGCGCCACGCCGCGCCGCTTGAGCATGCGCGACAGCAGCTCCGAGACCTCCACCGACACGGTGCCCACCAGGATCGGCTGGCCGCGCTCGTTGGTCTCGACCAGCTCGTCGATGATGGCGGTGTACTTCTCCTTCCGGGTGCGGAAGACCACGTCCTCGTGGTCGGTGCGGCAGACCGGCTGGTTGGTCGGGATCACCGCCACGTCGAGCTTGTAGATCTCGAAGAACTCGCGCGCCTCGGTCTCGGCGGTGCCGGTCATGCCGGCCAGCTTGCCGTAGAGGCGGAAGAAGTTCTGCAGGGTGATGGTGGCCAGCGTCTGGGTCTCGCCCTCGACCTTGACGCCCTCCTTGGCCTCGATCGCCTGGTGCAGGCCGTCCGAGTAGCGGCGGCCGGGCATCAGCCGGCCGGTGAACTCGTCGACGATCAGCACCTTGCCGTCCTGCACGACGTACTCGACGTCCTTCTCGAACAGCGCGTAGGCCTTGAGCAGCTGCAGGACGTTGTGGATGCGCTCGGCGCGCCGGGCGTGGTCGCCGTAGACCTGCTCGCGCGCCGCGAAGCGCGCCTCGGGCGTCAGGTCGTCGCGCCCCTCGACCGCCGCCAGGTCCACCGACAGGTCGGGCAGCATGAACTCGGCCGCGTCGTTCGGCGACAGCAGGTCGCGCCCCTTGTCGAGCAGGTCGGTGTTCTTCTGCTTCTCGTCCACCGCGTAGTAGAGGTCCTCGTCCACCTCGTGCATGCGCTTGTCGCGCAAGAAGTCCAGCTCGATCTTCTGGATGAGCTTGGCCAGCTCGGGGCGCTCGGAGAGCAGGCGCAGGAGGCGCTTGTGCTTGGGGGCGGCGCGCTTGACCTGCAGCAGGGCGACGCCCGCCTCCCACTCCTTGGCCGGATCGCCGAGCTGCTCCTCGCCGCGGCGCAGCGTGTCGTTGACCAGCCGCATCTGGGCCGCCACCAGGCGCTCGACGGCGGCGCGCAGCGGCCCGTACTCCTGGTTCGAGTGCTCCACCGGACCGGAGATGATGAGCGGCGTGCGCGCCTCGTCGATGAGCACCGAGTCCACCTCGTCGACGATGGCGTAGTGGAAGCCGCGCTGCACCCGGTGCTCGGACCGCACCGCCATGTTGTCGCGCAGGTAGTCGAAGCCGAACTCGTTGTTGGTGCCGTAGGTGATGTCGCAGGCGTAGGCCGCGCGCCGCTGCGCGTAGTCCATCTGATTCTGGATGACGCCCACGGTGAGGCCCAGGGACTTGTAGACCTCGCCCATCCACTCGGCATCGCGGCGGGCCAGGTAGTCGTTGACCGTCACCAGGTGCGCGCCGCGCCCGGCCAGGGCGTTGAGGTACAGCGGCATGGTGGCGACCAGCGTCTTGCCCTCGCCGGTGGCCATCTCGGCGATGCGCCCCTGGTGCAGGACGACGCCGCCCAGCAGCTGCACGTCGTACGGCACCATGTCCCAGGTGAGGTCGATGCCGACCGCCGTCCACGACTTGCCCAGCAGCCGGCGGCAGGTCTCCTTGACGGCGGCGAAGGCCTCCGGCAGCAGGTCGTCGGGGGTCTCCCCGGCGGCCAAGCGCTCGCGGAACTCGGCCGTCTTCGCCTGCAGGTCCAGGTCGGAGAGCTCGTGGAGCGCCTCGCAGTGCCGGTTGATCTCGTCGACCACGGGCCAGAGGCGTTTCTGATCGCGCTCGTGCTTGGTTCCGAAGATGCTGGTGATGAGTTTCGAAATCATGAGCGGAGTCTAGGTCTCCCTCCGGGCCCCGACAAGGCGCCCCGCGCGCCGGGCGGCGAGCGTCGGTCCGCCGCCCAACAAGCGGCGACCCGACGAATCGCAATCCGTCGGGTCGGGTGGCGTCGTGCCCGCTGCTTCTAGACCTTGGTCACGTGCGTCGCTTCCGCACCCTTGTCGCCATGGATTTCCTCGAATTCGACGCGTTCGCCGGGGTGGAGAGTGCGATAACCGACCCCGAGGATCTGGCTGTGATGCACGAAGACGTCTGCGCCGTCTTCCCGAGCGATGAAGCCGTAGCCCTTCCCATCGTTGAACCATTTCACCGTGCCAACAGACATCTGTGTGCCCTCCTGGAATCAGTGAAACGCCGAGGGAACGGGCACGGGCCACCGCTGGCGAGCGTAGCCAGAGCGCAGCAGGCGGTCAAGCAACGCCGCTAAGCCTTTGTGCGAATTGTCGTTAACTTGCGGGGTAGGAGCCGGTCCCAGACCTGATCGGCGCGTTTCCGGCCATGGCCGGGCGGCTCGCAGGCCGGGAACCGCACCGCTCGCGCCAGAGTCCCAGCGCCAGTTCGTGCCCGGGGCAGGCGGCCAGCACGAGGAGGACCTCGTTCTCGGCGGCCGAGGTCTCGCCGCCCAGGAACAGCGTCCAGGCCAGGTAGAGGCGGGCTTCGTGGTGATCGGGGTCGCACTCCACGGCCCGGCCGAAGGCCTCGAGGGCGTCGTCGGACCAGCCGAGAGCGAGGCAGGCCAGGCCGACCGCGGCGTGTGCCGCCGGCGCGCCGGGGAAGCGCTCGGTCAGGGTCACGGCCCCTTCCAGGGCGCGCGCCGGATCGCCTTCTTCCAGGCTGCGCCCCACCGTCCGCAAGGCCGCCGCCAGCGAGTGCGGCCCCAGCCGGTACGCCGCGGAGAGCAGACCCTCGGCCGCCTCCCACTCCCCGGCGCGCAGGCGCGCCATGGCGCTCCGAAACAGACCCCCGTCGGCGGGCGGCCGGGCGCGGCCGAGCGCTTCCAGCTCGCCGACGGCCTCTCCCAGCCGCCCTGAGCGAGCCTCCAGGAGGACGTGCTCCACCGCGCAGGCGGGGTTTCCCGGCTCGGCGCGCCAGCCGGCCGCCAGCGCCGAGCGCGCCGCCGGCTCGTCGCCGCGCTTGCGCAGAAGCCCCGCCCACGACGAGTACAGCTCGGCCAGGGCCGGCGCGTCGGCCGCCGCCTGCTCGAACAGCTCGAGGGCGCGCTCGTCCTCCCCGGCCGCGGCCGCATCCCGCGCCGCATCGGCGAGCAGGCGCGAGCGGAATCCCCGCGCACACCCGCCCGGCGACGTGCCGGACGCGGCCCACCGGTCCTCGAGCGCCGCCACCGCCTCGAGCGCGCGCCCGGCGCGCGCCGCGCGCAGCAAGGCGTCCCAGGCACCCGGTGCGGGGCCGTAGAGGCCGCCGGCCGGTCCGCCGTCGGCGGCGGAGATGTTCCAGGGGAACGGGGTCACGACTGGGTTATCGGCCGCGGCGGCAGGGCTCATGAGCGCGGCGGCGCGATGGCGGACCGCGGCGCGCGTCCGCCCGGCGCGGCGCGCGTCCGCCCGGCGCGGCCCGCTCCCGGGCCGGGGCCCCGGCTACATCAGGAGCTTCATGGTGAAGCCGGCGGAGAGCGGGATGGCGAAGTTGTCGTCGAGGGGCAGCGGCAGGAACTCGAAGACCGTGCCGGCCAGCGCGCCGGCCAGGGCGATGGGCCAGGGCAGGTGGACCACCCCGTAGACGAACAGGAAGGACGCCACCAGGCAGGCCAGCGAGCCCTCGAGCGATTTCTTCGAGCCGAACGGCCGCGTGCGCCCCCAGGTCTTCCCCACCAGCGACGCGGCCGCGTCCCCGAGGATGAGGCAACCCAGCGCCGCCACGCACACGGGCATCGAGAACAGCTCGACCGAGATCAGCGCGGCGATGAGCATGTAGGTGGAGCCGAGCAGGGCGCGCTTCTCGTGGCGGCGGATCAGGTTGCCGAAGAACTGGCGAAAGAACATCCGCACGCGCGGCTCGTTCAGGCGCAGCAGTTCGATGCCGAAGGCCACCACCACCATCGCCAGGAGGAGGTCCCGGATGATGTGCTTCGGCAGGCCGTACAGGTAGACCACCGGCAGCACCAGGAACGACAGGTGGATCGCCTTGCGCTGGAACTCGGAGAGGTCGGGTGTCAGCAGGTTGCCCATGGTCATTCCCACTCGATGGTGGCCGGAGGTTTGCTCGACACATCGTACACCACCCGGTTCACCCCGCCGACCTCGTTGGCGATGCGGCTGGCGGCCCGCACCAGGAGCCCGGCGGGCAGCCGGGCCCAGTCGGCGGTCATGCCGTCCTGGCTGGTCACCGCGCGCAGGGCCACGACGCGCTCGTAGGAGCGCTCGTCGCCCTTCACGCCCACCGTGCGCACCGGCAGCAGCACCGCGAACGCCTGCCACACGCGGTCGTACTGCCGCGCCCGCCGCAACTCCTCGAGGAAGATGGCGTCGGCCCGGCGCAGCACCGCGAGATCCTCCTCGGTGACCGCCCCCAGGATGCGCACCGCCAGGCCGGGTCCGGGGAACGGGTGCCGCCCGACCAGGGACCGCGGCAGCCCCAGCTTGCGCCCCAGGGCCCGCACCTCGTCCTTGAACAGCAGACGCAGCGGCTCGACGAGCCGCAGGCGCATGCGCGCCGGCAGCCCGCCGACGTTGTGGTGCGACTTGATCACCTGCGCGCCGTGGCCCCCGGAGGCGCTCTCGATCACGTCCGGGTAGAGCGTGCCCTGGGCGAGGAAGTCCACCTTGCCGAGCCGCCGGGCCTCGGCCTCGAAGACGCGGATGAACTCGCGCCCGATGATCTTGCGCTTGCGCTCGGGGTCGCTCACCCCGGCCAGGGCCCGCAGGAAGCGGCGGCGGGCGTCGACCCGCACCACCTCCACGCCCAGCCGCCCGGCGAGCGAGGCCATCACCTGATCGCTCTCGCCCTCGCGCAGCAGGCCGTGGTCGACGAACAGGCAGGTGAGCCGGCGGCCGATGGCGCGGTGGATGAGGGCGGCCACCACGCTCGAGTCGACGCCGCCGGAGAGCCCGCAGAGCACGCGCCGCTTCCCCACGGCCCGCCGGACGGCGGCCGCTTCGCGTTCCAGGAAGTCGCCCATGGACCAGCTCGGCTTGAGCCGCGCGACGCGGAACAGAAAGTTGGCGAGCAGCGCGGCGCCGCCGACGGTGTGCACCACCTCCGGGTGGAACTGGACGAAGTGCCACGGGCGCTCGCCGTGGCGGGCGCTGGCGACGGCGCAGTTGGCGGTGTGCCCGGTGGCCAGGAAGCCCGGCGGCAGCTCGGCGACCTCGTCGCCGTGGCTCATCCACGCCCGGAAGCGGCGCGCCAGCCCACGCGTCAGCTCGCTGGGGCGGTCGACGCAGTAGGTCACGGTGCCGTACTCGGCCCGGGCGGCGCGGGCCAGCCGGCCGCCCAGCTGCTGCATCGTGGCCTGCATGCCGTAGCAGATGCCGAGCAGCGGCAGCCCGGCCGCGAAGATCCCCGGGTCGACGCGGAAGGCGCCCGGGCGGTAGGCGCTCGACGGGCTGCCCGAGAGGATGAGGGCCCGCGGCGCCAGGCGCCGCAGCTCGCTCGCCGCCAGGGTGTGCGGCCGGATCTCCGAGTAGACGCCGGCCTCGCGGACGCGCCGCGCGATGAGCTGCGTGGTCTGCGAGCCGAAATCGAGGATGAGCACCCAGTCGCGCGGGCGGGCCGGCTCGGCCAGCGCGGCGCGCGGCGGCGCCGGGCGGACCGGGTGCGGCGGGCGGGCCGCTCGGGAGTCGCGCCTGGCCGGGCTCAATGGCGGAACTGGCGCCGGCCGGTGAAGACCATCGCCAGGCCGGCGGCGTCGGCCGCGGCGATGGACTCGGCGTCACGCACCGAGCCGCCGGGCTGGATGCAGGCGGTCAGACCGGCGTCGCGCGCCACCTCCACCCAGTCGGCGAACGGGAAGAAACCGTCGGAGGCGAGCCCCGCCCCGCGCACGTCGTGGCCGGCGCGGCGCGCCTTCATGAGGGCGACGTGCAAGGCGTCGATGCGGCTGGTCTGACCGCTGCCCACTCCCAGGGTGCGGTCGGCGCGGGCCACCACCACGGCGTTGGAGCGGGCCCGCGCCGCCACCCGCCAGGCGAAGCGCAACGCGTCCAGCTCGGCGGCCGTCGGCGCGCGGCGCGTCACGACCCGGGTCTCGGCCGCCGCGGCGTCCGGCCGCTCCCGCTGCACGAGCAGGCCGTGTCCGCGCGCGCGCATCTCCCAGCCGTCGCCGGCCAGGGCCGCCGGCGGGATGACCACGGCGCGCAGGTTCTTGCGCTTGCCGAGCTCGGCGCGCGCCGCCGCGCCGAACGACGGCGCCGCCACGCACTCGAGGAAGATCCCGCCCATGGCCGCGGCGCACTCCTCGTCCACCTCGCGGTTGACCGCCACCACGCCGCCGAAGGCGGAGAGCTCGTCGGCGGCGACCGCCCGCCGGTACGCCTCGGCCACGGTGGCCCCCAGCCCGACCCCGCTCGGCTCGTTGTGCTTCACCACGGCGCAGGCCGGCTCCACGAAGTCGTAGGCGATGCGCGCCGCCGCCTCGAGGTCCACGAGGTTGTTGAACGAGAGCTCCTTGCCTTCGAGCACCGGGTCCTCGCTCCACCACGCCGTCCGGCCGGCCGCCGTGTAGAGCGCCGCCTCCTGGTGCGGATTCTCCCCGTAGCGCAGGTCGCGCGTGCGCCGGTAGGCGCGCACCCACGCCGCGGGCAGCCCGCCCCCGCCGCGCGCCGCGAAGAAGCCGGAGATGAGCGCGTCGTACTCGGCGGTGCGCTCGAAGGCGGCCTGCGCCCAGCCGCGCCGCTCGGCGAGCGTGGTGCCGCCGGCGGCCAGCGCGGCGCCGGCTTCCGGGTACTGCGCCGGCGTCGAGAGCACCGCCACGTGCGCGAAATTCTTCGCCGCGGCGCGCAGCAGGGAGACGCCGCCGACGTCGATCTGCTCGACCACCTCGTCCCAGGCCGCCGCCGCCGGCACCGACTCGAACGGGTAGAGCGTCACGGCGACGAGGTCGAGGGGCGCCAGTCCGCGCGCCGCCAGGTCGCGCTCGTCGTCGGCGTCCCCGCGGCGCGCCAGGATGGCGCCGAAGAGATCCGGGCTCAGCGTCTTCACCCGCCCGCCGAGGAACTCCGGCGTGCGCGTCAGCAGCTCGGCGGCGCGCACCTCCAGGCCGAGGCCCCTGAGGTACGCCGCGGTGCCGGTGGTGGCGTAGACCGCCGCGCCGTGGTCGAGCAGCGCCCGCACCAGCGTGTCGCCGCCCGCGCGCTCCGAGAGGGCCACGAGCGCGGCGCCGACCCGCAGGCGTCCCTCCGCCCGGGGCTCCGGCGCGCTGCCGGCGCTCACGGCCGTCCCGCCGGCGCCAGCCCCAGCCGCCGGGCCTCGGCCTCGCCCATCAGCCGCGCCGCCGCCTGCACGTAGCGCTCGCGCGTCGCCGCCACGACATCGGCGGGCAGCTCGGGGCCCGGCGGCTCGTGGTCCCAGCCCGAGCGGTCGAGCCAGTCGCGCACGAACTGCTTGTCGTACGACTCCAGCCGGCCGGCCGCGTACGCCGCCGCGTCCCAGTAACGCGACGCGTCCGGCGACAGGATCTCGTCGATGAGCGTCAGCTCGCCCGCCACCCAGCCGAACTCGAATTTCGTGTCGGCGAGCACGAGGCCGGCGCCCCGCGCGATCTCCGCCGCCTCGCTGTAGAGCGCCAGGCTGCGCCGCTCGAGCCGCTCGGCGGTCTCCCGCCCGACCGCGCTGCGCACCTCGTCGCGCGTCATCGGCAGGTCGTGGGCCTGCTCGGCCTTGGTGGTGGGCGTGAAGCGTGGCGGGTCGAGCGGGCTGCCGTCGCGCAGCCCGGCCGGCAGCGGCTCGCCGTTGAGCGTGCCGGACTTCCTGTACTCCCGGTACCCGGAGCCGGTCAGGTAGCCACGCACCACGCACTCCACGTCCACGCGGCGGGCGCGCCGGCAGAGCATGGCGCGGCCCTCGAGCCAGTCGAGATCGCCGAAGGGCGCCGGGAAATCGCGCCGCTCGGCGCTCACCAGGTGATGCGGGGCTGCGGCCTGCAGCCGCTCGAACCAGAACACCGACAGCTGCGTCAGCACGCACCCTTTGTCGGGGATCGGCGTCGGCAGGATGGAGTCGTACGCCGAGATGCGGTCGGAGGCGACGACCAGCAGCCGTTCGGCCCCCGCCTCGTACACGGTGCGAACCTTGCCCTCGTGCCACGGCCGCACGCCCGGCACCTCGATCGCGAACCGCGTCCGGCTCACCGGGCTCCCTCCCTTCCCGCCGCGGGTCCGCCCTGGAAACCGGCCAGCAGCTGGCTGGCTTCCGCGGCGCGCGGCACGCCGGCCGGAACCTCGTCCATCCGGTAAGAACCGTACAGGTCCATGAGCACCGGCCGCAGCCCGGCGGCCGCCGCTCCCTCGACATCCACGGTGACCAGGTCGCCCACGTAGGCGCACTGCCCCGGCGCGAGCCCGAGCCGCGCGCAGGCCAGGTGGAAGATCCGCGGGTCGGGTTTCTCGACGCCCACGTCGGTCGAGTCCACGACGAACTCGAAGTCGCCTGCGATCCCCAGCGAGGCGAGCAGCCACTCGGCCCGGCCGTCGGAGTTGGAGACCGCAGCCACGCGGTAGCCGAGCCGCGTCAGCGCGCCCAGCGCCTCCACCATCCCCGGCTCCGGCCGGTTCCACAGGTGCTGCCGCCGGTGGAAGTCCACGAGCTTGTGAAACAGCGGCTCCACGGCTTCGGGGCGGGCCCCGGCGGCGAGCAGGAACGCCTCCCAGAAAGCGCGCCACGGGTCGGGCGGCGGCGTGCCGGCGCGCACCAGGCGGTCCACTTCGAGCCGCCCGGCCCGCTCCGCCCGGCCCACCCAGCCGTCGGGCGGCGCGCCGCCGGCTTCCGTGAGGTAGCGCGCCACGCGCGGGTGATCGATGGAGATCACCGTGCCCCCCAGGTCGAAGAGCACGGCGCGCACGCCGCGCACCGATTCCCAGCGTCCGTTCACGCCCACTGCCGGTGCGCCCCCCGACCCCACACCACGCGCCGGCCCTCCAGCGCGAACGGCTCGGTGAGGTAGCGGCGGACGGTCTCGGGGTACAGCCGGTGCTCGGCCTCGTGGAGACGCGCCGTCAGGCTCTCCAGATCGTCGGCCGGCAGCACCGGCACGACCGCCTGGCCGAGGATCGGGCCGCCGTCGAGGCTCGAGTCGACGAGATGCACGGTGCAGCCGGTCACCGACACTCCGTGCGCGTGCGCCTGGCGCGCCGCCTCCAGCCCCGGGAACGCCGGCAGCAGCGAGGGGTGGATGTTGAGCACGGCCATGGGGAAGGCCGCGAGGAACTCCTCGTGCAGCACGCGCATGAACCCCGCCAGCAGGACGACCCGCACACCGTTCTGGCGCAGCGTCTCCACGTAGCGCAACTCGGCCTCGGGCGCCAGACGTGTGCGCTTCGGCCCCGGATCGAGGTAGAGCCCCGGCACGCCTCGCCGCCGCGCCTCGTCGAGCGCCCCGGCTTCGGGACGGTCGACCAGCAGCAGCGCGACCTCCCCCCCCAGCCGGCCGGAGCGGGCGGCATCCGCGAGTGCGGCGAAATTCGAGCCTCGCCCGGACGCGAGCACGCCGAGCCTGACCACCGGGGCAGGAGTCATACTGGTGGCCGGAAACTACCACAGATGCCGCGCCCCCGCAGCGTCCCGCCGCCCGGCCGTCGCGCTCCCCAGGTCGAGTCGCGCCGTGCCCTGGAGATCGGTCCGCCAGAGCGGGATCCCCCGCTCGCGCAGGCGGGCCAGGGTGGCGGGATGGGGATGGCCGAAGCGGTTGTCGCGGCCGCAGGAGACGACGGCCCGCCGCGGCCGCAGGGCGTCCAGCAGCGCGGTTCCGGTCGAGGACCCCGCGCCGTGGTGGGCGAGCTTGACCACCGACGCCGGCGCGCGAACGCGCCCCAGCCACTCGGCCTCGGTGGCCGAGTCCGTGTCGGCGGTGAGGACGAGCCGGTCGGCGCCCGCCTCCACCTGCAGGACCACCGCGCGCTGGTTGACCGGCAGCCCGGTGTCGCCGGGCGGCGGCCAGAGCACGAGGACCCGGTAGCCGGGGCCCGCCAGCAGCGTGTCGCGGGCGGCCACCGTCCGCAGGCGGGCCCGGGTGCCGCGCAGCGCGCCCTGCGCCCGCAGCGCCGCCAGGGTCTCCCGCCCGCCGGCGACCGCGCGCACCGGCACGTCGCGCGCCAGGCCGCGCCAGCCGCCGGCGTGATCGCCGTCCTCGTGCGTGATCACAGCCAGGTCCACGACGCGCACGCCACGGGCGCGCAGAAACGGCGCCACCACGCGCGCCCCCGCGTCGAAGCCGGCGCGCGCCTCCCCCATGTCCACGACCATCACCCGGCCGTCGCAGAACTCGAGCACCTGGGCATCCCCCTGCCCCACGTCCAGCAGCCAGTAGCTGAGAGTGCTGCGCGGCGCCTCCCGGTGCGGCACGAACCCGGCGGCCACGAGGCCGACCCAGCCCGTCACAGCGGCACCGCCGGCGGCGATCGCCCAGCGACGCAAGCGGGGCCGCACCGGTCCCCGCCCGGCCCGCGCGGCGACCAGAGCCGCCGCGCCGCCCACCCCGCCGCACGCCAGAGCGCCGACGGCCATGCCCGCGCTCATGGCGCAAGGCACCCAGGCGAGCGGCCAGCCAGAGAAGACCCCGCCCGCCCGCAGGAGAAACGCCGCCAGAGCGGCGAGCCCGCGCCACAGGCACCCGGGGACCGGCAGCAGCGAATCCGCTACGAGCAACGGCAGGCCGAGCGCCAGCAGCGCGGCGCAGACCGGCACCATCACCAGATTGCTGAGAAGCCCCACGGCACTCACGGCCCCGAATCTCGCCGCCAAGAGCGGCAACACCGCCGCCTGCGCGACCGCGGTGCCCAGCACCGCCATGCCCAGCGACGCCGCGGCCCGGGCCGGCGCCAGCCGTCCGAGCGCGGCCGGCAGCGCCCGGCCCAGCGAGCGGCCGATCGCTCCGGCCGCCGCCAGCCCCGCGCTGGCCAGGCAGGAGAGCTGGAAGCCCACATCCAGCGCCAGGTCCGGCTGGGCCGCCGCCCCCAGCGCCGCGCTCCACACCAGCACCGCGACCCCGGAGGAGGGCCGCCCGAGGGCTCGCGCCCCGGCCGCGAGCGTGGAGGCCGTAGCCGCGCGCACGACCGAGGGAGACGCCCCCGTCAGGATGGAGTAGGCCCAGACGCCGGCCGTCGCCCACAGGCCCTCGGCGAGCGGCCGGGCTCCGAGGCCGCGCGCCAGAGCCGCCAGCAGGATCGCCACCAGGACCACGTGCTGCCCCGAGAGCGCCAGCAGATGCAGCGCCCCGGCGCGGCGCAGATCGTCGATCGCCTCGGGCGAGACTCGCCCGCGCTCGCCCAGCAGCAGGCCGCGCAGGAACTCGCCGGCCTCGCCGGGCACGCGTGCCCCCAGCCGCGCCGACCAGCGCTCGCGCACGCGCCCCAGATACGCGACGGGCGACGGCGGCGGCGAGCGCGTCTGGCGCCACGCCGCACCGGTCAGGCGGGCGGCGAGCGCGGCGCCGCGCGAGCGCAGCCACTCCGCTTCGTCGAACCCGCCGGGAGTGGTGCACGGCCGCGGCGCGCGCAAGCGCAGGTGCGCCGCGATGCGCGAACCGGCCCGCGGCGCTCCGGAGCCGGCCTCGCACCAGACGCTGATCCCCGTGCCGGCCGGCAGACCGAGTGTCGAAGCCGTCACGCGCAGGGGGAAGCGTACGCCGCTGCGCGCCGCGCTCGGGGCCTCCCGCACGACCCCTTCGACCCAGCCTCGCCGCTCTTCCCGGAACGCCGAGCGCAGATCGGGAGGCCGCGCGCGCTCGGCCCGGAGGCTGCCGCGCGCCCCGGCCGCGCCGACCAGCAGCATCCCCCAGGCGAGGGCCTCGACGCGCGGCCGACTGCGCCGCGACGCGGCGAAGAGCGGGACCGAGAGGATCGCCAGGCCACCCGCGCCCGCCGTCCACACGGCGACCCAGCCGCGCGGCGTGCAGGCGCCGGCCCCGGCGAGAACCGCAGTGACGAGCAGGGCGCAGGCGGCGGCGAACCCCATGCCCCGCGCCCGACGCACGCGGCGTGCCGGGGCGGCCGCGACCGGGCCGGCGCCGCGCAGGCCGCTATGCCGGACTGAGATGCGGGTGGTAGCGCCCGCGCGCCGCGGGCCCCGAAACGCCGGCGGGCGACGTCGCTGCCG
>Ga0315276_10001158_pt1 | contig 23551 bp, 24 predicted proteins | sample YL17G05_0_MG_FD_204542 | JGI IMG/M metagenome (GOLD analysis project Ga0315276, IMG submission 204542) | Sediment microbial communities from Yellowstone Lake, YNP, Wyoming, USA - YL17G05_0 | ecosystem: Environmental > Aquatic > Freshwater > Lake > Sediment | place: USA: Wyoming | collected... | reverse complement strand
ACAAACAGAAGCTCATTCATTTAGCGAGGAAGAAACGAACCCGACTTTACCAACGGAGAACATGATACACAAAAAGTGTTACCCATGTGCCCGGTCTATGTGTTACCTATGTGCGGCTCGTACAGCCGTCGCACAGCCGAATTGCGCTAGATCGTGAATTTACATATTCCCTGATCGAATTGGGGCGCCTGTTCGACCATCCATGAGCACCCAGAAATCAGTGGGGCCCTGATTAAGGAGGCTATCTGGAACACCAGGCCATCCGTGCATAGGGTAGGGACGAGTTCCAGCAAGCGCGACAAACCACCTCGGCTCGCTCTTGCCGGATTTTGTGCAAGAATCCATCGCATACACGGCCGTAATTCTTCTCGCGGTCGGGGCATTCATGGGGCAGTTCCTGATCATCGATACGAACGATGTGTACTGCGAATCAGGGATCCCGGCATAACAGAATCGTCTGTTTAACAATCGTTCTACTTCACTGTCAAGTGCAGTCCTTCCCGTTGCTTCTGCACTACTGTCGGTACGCACTGCCGTCACCTGCAACACATTACCGTTGCCCGGGTTAATCAGAGCAACAACACTATGCATTCGGATATCGGACTTCCAAATTCGAACGCTATCATAGACCACCTTTAAGATCCGTTCGAGTTGTATGTACGCCGACAGTGCCTCGGGAAGGTCGTTAGCGAAGAATGGTACAAGGTCAATACTCTTCAAATGACCTGAAGTGGATTGATCCACGCCAACACACCTCGCGGCCACCGCCTCCATTTTCTGCAAATCAGGACCGGAAGCTGTCTGAGAGCGACCTGCCGCAGACACACTCAATTGGATCGCCAACCAGACACAACACGTAAGCGCAATTACCGGGTAGCTTATGGCTCTGCTATCGGGTTTCTCGATCTCGCTGTTAGTTCTATTCCCTGATTCCATTCTCCCGCCTGTCCTGCTCAAATCAAAATGGAGCTAGGGAGGATCGAACTCCCGACCTCTTGACTGCCAGTCAAGCGCTCTCCCAGCTGAGCTATAGCCCCATGACAAGACGACAAGTTTAACTGCCTTCTGCCTTACTGTCAACAGCTTTGTTGCCCGGCCGCAACCTCACTCTCCCCAGAGTCTTGTAAGCCTTCGGTTTTCAATTCAATCACACTATAATTCGTCCCTCCAGTCGCGGATGGGTCCGACTTTGATCTTGTGCGCCCGCGCGATATGGTCCTTCGCCGACCCCTTTCCCCTGCGGTGATGCGAAACCCTTCGATCCCCGCCGGACCGAAGGGTTGGACCTGCTTCAATTTACCGGTCAAGTTTCGCACACGCTCCGTCTAGAGATTAAATCCTAACGCAAAAGCAAAGGTGTTTACCGAAGAGAAATTGTATTCACCTGCCAAGTTAAGCATCCAAAGAGAATAGGCGGCGCCCACGTATCCTTGAGAAGTCGGAATCACCTCTCTATCCAGATCTACTTTGGAGGTTATTTCAGTGCCGACTATCAGATTATGCCTGAACCCGAAATAGGGCGTCAATTTCGCAAACTTCTTGCTCGTCACCAGATCAAGGCTATAGATGTTCACATTGAAGTCGGGAACTCCGGTGAGTATCGAAACACTCGCTCTTGTTGCTACGGCAGGGAGTTTCCCGGATTCCTTTAGAAATGCGTATTTGAGCTCTCCTCCCACGACACCGTAATTGGCGCCCGGGGCAGTCGTCCAATAACCGCCAATATCCACATTATCGGATACGCCCATTCTTGCGCGAATGGTCGGGATTTTTATCGCATCGCCCAGCGGGCAGTCTTCATCGGGATGAGTAAAGGTGTTGATCCAGGCGGGATCGTGCTGGTCAACAGGAGTGGATGCGTAGTCGACGGCAATCTGAAAATTCTTCTTGCCAAGGGTTGTCGCCGGCGCCAGTGATTTGAAGGTCACCATTGTACCGGCTTGTCTGACAAAGGTATGCCACTGGGCTTGCGTCAGTGAAGGGTCAATGACCATAGAACAGGATTTAACGCTCCGATCGATATGCCAATACACATCGCCTCCGCCACTTTGTGCGTGCGCCACGGTAACGAACAGGCATAGCACCAAAGAGGTCACTGCTCCGTTGCGTAGTCTGCTTTTCATAATGATCTCCTTATTGGGTTAACTGGTCCGGTATTTCATCGTCTCAGGGTTATTCGCTCTTGGCATCATTCTTGTGTCTCGCCAGTGTCGCACCGATTACATCAGCGCCTACATCCATGAGGGTTTTGATGATAAAATTCTGATCGCAGTCCTTGATCAGTCCGACACAGATTAGCGAGGCCAGGCCATGGGTGAACGTCCACATTTTCCTCAGGAGCGCGGCCCGCTCACTGTCTGTCAGCGACACCAATCTCTTATCCTTAGTCAACTCAGACTTCAAAATGTCGAGCAATTCACGGACAACATCGCTATACCTGTCCCCTTCCAACATAAGAGCCCGGTACAAACGGCGGTGCTCGCAGGCAAACATGGCGACACCGACACCCATATTCAGAAAGACCCGGTCAGTGTAGGGTTGAGAGGTATATCCCAGCAGGGTTCTCTGCGTTTCCTTCATCACACCCAGAGCCAATTCGTCCATTGTGGCAAAGTGGTTGTAGACGGGTGTGGTTGAAGAACCCAGCCTGACAGCTACGCTTCGAGCGGTAAGCGAAGTCAGGCCGCCCTTCTCGATTACAGCTATTGCGGCTCGTATCACTTCTTCTCTCGTGTACCTAGTCTTTGGAGGCATATCTCAGCTTCTCACAACAAACGTTACATAACACGCGTTACCTTACGTGGGATAGATAAGAATTGTTACAGAATTTGTCACGTATTTCTCTACCTTGCCGCCAAGACGTTGAATTGCAAGACAATAGAAGGATTCAGGCCGTGCGAACCAGCCGCCGACCGGTCACCTTAAGTTGTGGTATGCCGGATCGTATTCATGGGTAGGGTATTAGGTAACATGTGGGGTTCGTGAGACTCGGACCCGCGATCTTGCCAGCGCAATCGATTTTCCTCTCCCCTCTGAAGCGTCACCCGACCAGAACTGACGGATAGGACGAAATGGCTGCCAAGCAGAGTCGCCTGGCAGCCTATCAGCTATTGCAGATAGCGGTCAGGAACTGCTTCCTGACCGCAATGAAAAACACGCAGATCAGTTTCCGCCGTTTGTCGTGCGGAGGATTACGCCACCGTATCCTACCACGGTTCCCGTATTCGCGTCCGTGAATGAAACGCCCTTGAGCACAAATGCTGTGCCACTCTCCTGACTGACCCAGGTGGTTCCACCGTTCGTCGTTCGGAGGATCGTGCCGTTTTCTCCTACGGCGATCCCGGTGTTGGCGTCGACGAAAGAAACGTCATAGAGATCTTCACTCGTGCCACTCGTCTGGCCGACCCAGGTGGTTCCACCGTTCGTCGTTCGGAGGATCAGGCCACCTTCACCGACCACCGTTCCGGTACTTGCGTCGGTGAATGAAACGGCAAGAAGTCGATTCGTAGTGCCGCTCGAGTCTGCCACCCACGTGGTATCCTTTGTGGTATCAGGTAAAGCCGCAGTGTCCGGCGGCACCAGGATCGTGCCGGCGTCTCCTACCGCGAAGGTGTTTCCGGCGTAAGTAAACGAGACGCCATGGAGAACGCCAGAGCTGCCACTCTTCTCCGCCACCCACGTTGTCCCGCCGTCAGTTGTCTGGAGGATTGCGCCATTCTTTCCTACTGCAATTCCATAATTCGCATTGACGAACGAAACGTCATTAAGATCATCGGTCGTGCCACTATTCTGCCTCGTCCATACGCCCCCACCGTTAGTCGTCAGCAGGATGACTCCAGATTCTCCTACGGCAAGCCCAGTGTTGGCATCGATAAACGAAACGCCGTAGAGGCTGTAAACTACTCCGCTGTACTGAATGACCCAGGTGAGGCCCCCGTCAGTTGTCCGAAGGATCGAGCCGTAATCACCTACTGCGGTCCCCGTATTCGCATCGATAAATGAGACCGCGTTTAGCCCCTTGCTTGACCCGCTCGCTTGACTGACCCACGTGACTCCCCCGTCCGTCGTCCGAAGGATTCTGCTTCCGTATCCGACGGCCGTCCCTATTTTCGCGTCGACAAACGTAACGGCAAAAAGGGCTCTATTTGTCCCGCTCGACTGGAGGACCCAATTGGCGCCGCCATCGATGGTTCGAAGGACCCTGCCGGCATAACCAACAGCCGTTCCAGTGTCCGCGCCAATCAAAGATATGCCAATGAGATCGTCGGTCGTGCCGCTCGTTTGGCTGACCCAAGTACTCCCACTGTCTGTCGTCCGCAGTACCGTACCACTGTCGCCAACAGCGATTCCGGTGCCCGCGTCGCTGAACGATACGCTGTTGAGGCTGAAGGTTGTGCCGCTTGTCTGACCGACCCAGGTAGTCCCGCCATCCGCCGTCCGCAGTATCGTGCCGCCGTCGCCTACCACGGTTCCGTTGTCCGCATCGCTGAACGATACGCTATTGAGGTTGAGAGTTGTGCCGCTTGTCTGACCGACCCAAGTCGCGCCACCGTTAGTCGTTCGCAGGATTTCGCCACCGGCTCCCACCGCGGTCCCGATATTCGCGGTGACGAAGTAAACGCCATAGAGCGAACTGTCCGTGCCGCTCGTCTGATCAGCCCAAGTAGCTCCGCCGCTTGTAGTCCGCAATATCGTGCCGCTGTCACCAACAGCGGTTCCGGTATTTGCATCGGTGAACGACACGCCCTTGAGGCTGCGAGTTGTGCCGCTCACTTGGCCTACCCATGTAGCCCCGCCGTTGGTCGTCTGCAGGATTTCGCCATTAGTACCCACCGCGGTACCGATATTCGCGTTGACGAAGGAAACACTGTTGAGAGCATTGCCTTGAGGCAACGGGTTCTGCCATACCCATCCCTCCAAAACAGGATTGGACTTCTTTGAATCGACCGGATTGTTATCGGAACAGCCGAGCGTCAGTACCATCGCAAGCGGCGAGGCCACGATGGAAAGCACGGGATAGAGCAGCTTCCTTTGATTCATGCCTATTTCTCCTCACGCAGTAACAACGATTGTGGGTTGTTTCTCAGTCATATGCATTGTGATTCTTACACTAATTTCCCGATATAGGTGTCGCCCGTTAGATGACGTGATTATATGAAGGCTACACCAATTAGTCAACGTTTATGAATAAGAAAATTCACCTGGTCCGGAGGTCATCACTTGCCGACGCCACCTCCCTGCTGGCAGGGTTGCCGCATGACAAATGCCAATGCCCACACTGGGGCTATATGCTGGAAGGAGCTATTCACGTCCGCTACAATGACGGCAAGGAGGAAGTCTGCCGAGCCGGTGAGATGTTCTATTGGCCCGCCGGACACAAGGTGTGGGTAAAGGAGGACACATCCTTCGTAGAGTTCAGCCCGAAGAAGGAGCTAAAGGAAGTCTACGATCACATCGGCAAGAAACTGGCTGCCGTATCCTGACGCTTCGGCGCATCCAATGAAGCCCTCGCCCACGCGGGGGCTCTAAACGTTTGAGCCGGTTTCGGCCTCTCTCTCCCCAAGCTCTGGTTAGCGTTCAGTGGTCTCTCCGCTCCGGTCATCCAATCACCGTACGCTACGTCGAATATCAGGTGCGCCGTTTAGTGTTGTCTGCATCGGCTGTCTTGGCGATACCCGTGAGCAGCCACTGAAGAGCCTGTTCCTCCTTTGGATACACGTGAATGTCGGCGCCCCGATTCACTGCCGTTGTCTCTCCGAAATGGTTTATCAGTTCTTCCACATACAGAACTGCGAGCTTGAACGGAGGCGGTAGAAATGTTGCGACATCCTGTCCAGCCAGGAATCGATGGAATTCTGTGGGTGGTGCAGAAAGTTTGCGGCAGTCCGCAAGGATTCGTGTGCAAGACAACTGCCTTGCGTTGTCCCTCATTTGCATAACAAATTTGGTCATTTGGGGAGCATCCCACTCACCAAGACACGTCGCAACTAAGTGCGTATCCTCTTTTTTGAATGATATCTCCATCATTAATCCTTCCTCCTTCTAACTGACTTCGCGGGAGAACTCACCAATTCGTTTACGATAATCCACGCCGCTGCCATAGGTGATTGATATTACAAGATACATGCAAGATACCTGTGCAAACAAGAACAAATATGGGTATTGAGGGTCCTGCGTGCCATAATCGCGATGCAAACCGCCGCAGCGCAATGGCCGGCGTACAATGGTGGCGTTGACTAGACGCTGACTCGCACCGCCACAAACCACAGGATCTATCGCACAGGTCGAGTTTGTTGCCCCGGCCGCTCGCCGCGCACGAAACACAGCGCCGTCCCAATTACCGCTATCAGAACGCTAACATAGATCACGGGATGGTAGCTGGTGACAAATCGCAGTTTATCATCCGTGATCGCGGCGTTCGCGTTTTCAAAGCGCGTGTACAAAGCGGTCGACAAAGCGATGCCGAGTGACATTCCCATATTCCGGTTGGTCGCCAGAATTCCTGAGACCACAGCCCTCTGCTCCGGCGGCACTGAGCCGATCATCGCCGATGAATTAGGCGTACTGAAAGTGCCGATTCCCACTCCACAGACAAACAATGACAAGACGACATACGCGCTCGAACTGTCGACCTGTATTCCCGCCAGTAGCAGCAGCCCGGCGGCCGAGATCGCCATCCCGACTGCCGTCAATGTGCGAAATCCGATCTTGTCCGAAAGGCGGCCGGCAAGCGGGGCAATCACGAACATCAGAATCGGCAGAACAATCAGAAATAGACCGACGGTCTTGGGTTCGAATCCTTTCACTCGCTCCAGATAGAAAGGAATCAGGATGAACACGCCCGATGTCGAAACGAAGTTCGCGAGTTGAATCAGTATGGACATAGTGAACAGGCGGTTCCGAAACGTTTCAAAACCGACAAGGGCTGTCTTCGGTTTCGACTCGAATCGGAAGAAGGCGACGAAACCGACTATCGCTGCCGCCGCCAGTACCCAGAGCAGAGACTCAGGAACGGTCCGGTCGTTGAGCTGCTTCACCAAGAATATGCCGCTTGCAAGACCGGTGGAGATGGAGATCGCACCGCCAAAATGGATTCGACGTTGAGCGACGTGTTCAGGCAACATCCGGAAGTACTTGTAGGTAAAGGCCAGACCAAACAGGCCGATCGGGATATTGATCAGGAAAATGGCCTGCCACGGAAAGACGGCCAGAATCAGCCCCCCGAGCGGTGGGCCGACCATGAACCCACCGGCGACCATCATCAGCATCATCCCCATCCCCTTCCCTCGTTCATTATCGGGGAAGACTCTCGCTACCATGCCGGGGCCGATTGCAGCGAACATTGACGTACCAATCGCCTGTATAACGCGTGACAATACAAGCATATAGACGGATCCGCTCAAGGCGCACATTAATGAACCAAGGAGAAAGAAGTAGTAGCCAAACTTGTACGCGAAGGCATATCCCCTGGCTTCTGTCCAAGCGCCAAAGACGAGCATGAGCGCAATCAGGGTGAGCGAATAGGACAGCACTACCCATGCTACCAAGCCTACAGAGGCGTGGAGAGACTCCGAGATGGTGGGCAGCGCTACATTGAGGATCGAGCCGTCCAGGGTGGACATGAAAGTGCCGATGGCGCCGACAGTAAAGAGCTTGTATTTATTGACTTGTATTGCCTGGTCCAACATAGCGACAGAGAGCCCCTAACTCGTTGGTATTAAAAAGATTGACAATCTTACGCTGGTAGCATACTATTGTTTGGTTTGTAGGTCAAACGCAAACTGTCTTTGAACTAAACAAAATGGCCGATAGCGCGTCTGTTAATCACTGGAGACCATTGGGCCGGGATGATGCCCGCAGCATCCCGGAACTAGTGGAAAGGTTTGTTGATGATGACGCATCGGCATTTACGGAACTCGTTAAGCGGTTCCAACGCAACATTTACTACCTCGCGTATCGCATTCTGGGAAACCATCTCGATGCCGATGAAGTTGTACAGGAGACGTTTGTCCGAATTTATCGGCGGCGAAAGGAGATTGCGAATGTAGCCAGTTTCACGTCGTTCCTGATGCGGATCGCTACCAATTACGCCATCGATCTGCTCCGGAAGCGAAAAGGACACAGCGGAATCAGTGAAGAGATTAATTCCCTGTCCGGTGAAACGCAAACAGAGTTGTCGCGACGCGTTCGGACACCGAGCCAGGCGCTCGACGACAAGGTGACTATGGAAGAGATTCGGAAGGCGATGGACAAACTGGCTCCGCGGCAACAGATAACGATATTGCTTCACGATGTTGAAGGACGCAGCAAATCAGAAGTGGCGGCAATAATGGAGTGCACTGAGGCCACTGTTCGTTCGAACCTCCACATCGCAAGAGCAAAGTTGAAACAGATACTGACAAAAAGGTTGAGCGTATAGGAGTAAATATGACATGTCGTGACGCCTTATCGCTCCTTGATGATTTCATTGATAACGACTTGAGTCCGGAGCAGTCGTCGGAAGTTCGGGGCCACCTGGACCAATGTGATGTCTGCCGCGCGGAGTACGGCCGCAGCATCCGGTTCAAGTCGCTGCTGGGCCAGTCGCCGGTGCCAGAGCCGTCAGAAGAATACTGGTCGGAGGTGACCGCCATTATTCAGGCTCGGACGGTCGATTCGGTGCCGCTGATTCGCGAGAGAGCAACTGACGACAGGGGCAATGGTCGCCGGACGTTGGTTCGCTCGGCCGTGGTGTTTGCGGCATCCGCGGTGCTGCTTATCTCCACGCTTCTGGTCAGTCACAAACGAGGTGAGCGGGTGCAGACTCCGGATTGGCAAGGGCAGGTATACGTTTCTGTCCACCTGGCGGAGAAGATGAATCGTCCGTTGAGCGACTATTTGACAAAGCAGGATCAAGCCCGCATCGCTGGAGGAACCTTGATAGTCGGTACGCCGTCGATGGTCGGTCGGTATTCGAGCCTGGCCGGAATCGTGCTGACGTATTGAGCGGGCACTACGTAAGGACAAGGGCTTTCTATATGAAGCGACAAATAACCGCCATCCTTCCGATCGCCGCTGTACTCATATTGCTGGGTACGTGCGGGGACCAAGATCGGAAAGTGCTAATCCGATATCCGCATCAAATGGGTTATGTCAATATCTTCAAACAAGACGGATCTCAGAAGGTGCAGGTGTGGCAGGAAGATTCGCTCGTGTCTTCTTTCACGCGGGCAATCTCGTTCGACATCAGCCAGAGAGTGCTTCGCATTCTGCCGGACTCTACGGCGGCCGTTGAGGAATTAAGTTCGATGGTGCTAATTGCGCCAAATCGCAAAGACACTGCGATTATCGATACCATGAAAGAGGGACGTTCGTTTGTGCTCTATGAAGCTCCCAACGGCAAGATTGTCGATTTCGAATCGCAGACACCGATCGACAGCACGGCCACCGCTCACTTTCGGAGTTGGTACGAGCAGGCGTGTCCGGTGTTTCCTGACAGCGCGGTCGGTATTGGAAGCACCTGGGCAAACCGGAACACGGTCACGGTCGACAGTCAGAACCTGGAAACCTCCACATCTTTCACCGTGCGAGGTTTTGAGCAGCTACGGGGATATGACTGCATCGTGGTAGATTTCTCCGGTAATATCATTCTGCCGGTACGCGTCCCAAAAGAAGATACTCTCCTGCTGGGGGGCAAGGATGAGATTAGAGTTGACGGCAGTTTCTGGTTCGCCTGCAGGGAAGGCCTCTTTGTTGAACAGAGACAGAAGGAGATCATTGAGGGGCACCGGGACTTGCGCTCCAAAGATAAGGACCTCGTCCGCTACTACAAAATGGACGGTGATGTCCGCATGTACCTTTTCGAAAGAAAGCGTATCTAGGAAGCGATAGATCGACGCCTATCCGCTATCGCAATTCGCTTTCCTTCTTCCACATCTCCCCCTAACTTTGACTTCATGGCGGCCCTTCGCGTAACGATAATGGTTCTGGACGCGTGCGGCGTTGGCGCAGCGCCCGATGCGGCCGCATACGGCGATGCTGTGGCGGCCACTCTCCCCCATGTTGCCGAGGCCGTTGGCGGCGTACCCATGCCGAACTCAGAGAAGCTGGGGCTTGGTCGCATATGCGACATCGCGGGAGTTCGACCGATCAATCCCTCGCACGGCTCGTTTGGAAAGCTGAAACCCCAATCTCCCGGCAAAGACTCCACTACCGGTCACTGGGAGTTGGCAGGCTTAGTGCTTGATCGTCCCTTCCCTCTCTTTCCGAATGGATTTCCCGCCGAACTGGTGAAGGAATTTGAGCGGCTCAGTGCCGTCGAGGTAATTGGCAACGTCGCCGCTTCCGGCACGGAGATTATCGCGCGTCTCGGAGAAGAGCACCTGCGGACGGGCAAACTGATACTCTACACGTCGGCGGACTCGGTCTTTCAGTTGGCGGCGCATGAATCCGTCTGCGCTGTCTCTCGACTCTACGAAATATGCGAAATCGCTCGTGAACTGCTGCGAAGTGAATATGCCGTAGCCCGGGTGATTGCCCGGCCGTTTACAGGCCAGCCCGGGAGCTTCATGCGGACGCCGGACCGCCGGGACTTTTCCCTGCCGCCGAGCGGGGAGACAATACTCGACATCGCCGAGACTGCGGGCATCGGAGTGATGTCTATCGGCAAGATCTATGACCTGTTTGCTGGACGGGGCATTTCAACCGCTATTAAGGCCTCGAATAATGACGAGGTTATGGCTTCACTCATTCGGACGCTGGAGAGCGACACTGAGCACCGCCTCATCTTTGCCAACTGTGTCGATTTCGACATGCTGTGGGGGCATCGCAATGATGCGCGTGGCTTTGCCCGCGGGTTAGAGGAGTTTGATGTTCATCTCGGCAAGCTCTTACCGGTCATGAAAGAGAACGATGTTTTGATTATCACCGCCGACCACGGCTGTGATCCGACTGTCACGACCTCGACCGACCACACTCGCGAATACGTACCGGTGTTGGTGTATGGCAGTTGCGTCAAGCCTAATCTGAATCTTGGCACTCGGTCCAGTTTCGCCGATGTCGGCGCCACGGTTGCCGATCTCATCGGTTTGCCGCGACCCGCTGCCGGGGAATCGTTCTGGAAAGATATCCGGCTGGAGGCGACGCAATGATCTTGTCACCACAGGACCTCGCCCGCTTCATCGACCACACGATCTTGAGGGTCAACGCCACTGAGCAAGACATTCGGGCTGTATGCACGGAGGCGCTGGAGTACGGTTTCTACGGAACCGTGGTCAATCCCGTTTGGGTCAGGTTCGCGTCGGAACTGCTGGTGGGAAGCTCTGCCAAGGTGATCTCGGTTGCCGGGTTTCCTCTGGGAGCAAATCGAACGGATGTCAAAGTGGCTGAGGCGGCCGAAGCAGTCGAGGACGGAGCGCTGGAAATTGATATGGTAGCCAATATCGGGTGGCTTTGTGCTGACAGATTCCTCGATGTTGAGACGGAAATACGAAAAGTTCGCCGCAATCTCTCCCTCACCGTGGCGCTGAAAGTGATAATCGAAGCGGGTCAATTAACCCCGACCCAGCAGCAGGACGCGGTCAAAGTGGCCGTCAATGCCGGAGCGCAGTACGTTAAGACCGGCACCGGGCTTTTTGGCGGGGTGACAGTTGAACAAGTAAAGATGCTTGTGGATGCGGCTCGAGGGCAAATCGAAATCAAGGCATCAGGTGGTATTCGCCGGCTCTCGGAATGTCTCGCCTTGCTTGAGGCAGGAGCTACCCGCGTTGGAACTTCGGCCTCGGTCGAGATCATGGCACAGCACCAGGGAGCCACGGCCGGCTGAGGCGGCAGCGTATCCGAGCAACATTCGCTCGAAGATATTCCACTTCTTTTTTTGAGGGGGCTCGTCTATATTTCTTTCGTGAACAGAACGGACGAAGAGCGCCGACCGTCCCGCCCGTTTATCGGGATACATTTCCGATGCTGCAACGTGTACGCGCGTATCTACCTCAACGCATCCGGAACCGCATTTGTCGGCTGGTGCCCCCGTTGTGCTCGCAAAGCTGAGGTGAGGGTCTCACCTCAGGGTTCCGAGACCCGGTTTTTCGAGACTGACTAAACGCAGGTGAGTTTTGCCTGATGCCGATCCTTAAGTCAAAAATAGTGGTGGTTCCGATGGGCGAGGTTGACTTCATGCTGGTCAACAAGCTCGCTTCCAATATCGGTCCGGTATTCGGACGCTCGGTGGATATCCTCAAAGGGATGAAGATGCCGGAGGAGGCGTACAACGTCATCCGCAATCAATTCTACGCCCAGGTTATTCTCTCAAAGATCGAACGGACCAAGGCCAACAGCCGCGAGAAAGTGATTGCCATCTGCGAAGAAGACCTCTATCTACCGGAGGAAGCGTATATGTTGGGCTGGGTAGATACGCTGTCCGGCACGGCGGTCGTGTCGCTTTACCGCATCCGGCAGGAGTTTTACGGGCTGCCGGAAGACGAGAGTAAAGTGTACCCGCGGCTGTTCAAGGAGGCAACGCACCGACTGGCCCATCTGTTCGATCTGACCGAATGCCGCAACCCGAAGTGCGTGAACTACTATAGCCAGATTATGCTCGATATCGATAACAAGACCGACAAGTTCTGTGACATCTGCCGCCGACATCTCACTAACGTCGTGTAGCGGCGACGATTCTTGTGTGTCAGGATGACGCTCGACCAGATCATCGATTTCCTCCGCAACGACACTGAGCTCAAGGGCAACATTATCCACTGGCGAACCTTTCCGCCCCGTCCTCCCCGCTTTGCCGAATACCCGGGCGGAATCGATTCGCGGCTGACTGCGGCGCTTCGCGCGCGCGGCATTGAACAGCTCTACACGCATCAGGCGGAATCGATAGCGGCTACAATGCGCGGCGAAGATGTGGTTGTCGTCACGCCTACCGCCTCCGGCAAGACGCTGTGCTACAACTTGCCGGTTCTGAATGACATCATGCGCAATCCGGAGACACGGGCGCTGTACCTTTTTCCAACCAAAGCGCTTTCGCAGGACCAATTGAGTGAGTTATATGATTTGATTCAACGTCTCGATGTTGACATTAAGACATATACATTTGACGGCGACACGCCGCAGACCGCTCGCCGTCTGATTCGGGCAGCCGGGCACATTGTCATCACCAACCCCGATATGCTACATGCGGGAGTGCTCCCCCATCATACCAAGTGGATCAAGCTGTTTGAGAATCTGAAATACGTGGTGATCGATGAGGTACACCAGTATCGCGGCGTGTTCGGCTCTCATTTGGCCAATGTCATCAGACGGCTCATGAGAATTTGTCGCTTTTATGGTTCCAACCCGCAGTTTATCTGTTGCTCGGCAACTATCGCTAATCCGGACGATCTGGCACGCCGTATTATCGGGCGACCGGTAACGAAAGTGGATAACAACGGCGCTCCCAGTGGCGAGAAGCACTTTCTCGTGTACAATCCGCCCGTCACCAACAAGCAGTTGGGTATTCGTAAGTCTTCCATTAATGAAGCGGCGGCTTTGGCGGCGCTGTTTCTCCGTCACCGTATTCAGACCATCGTGTTCGCGCATTTCCGGCTCTATGTCGAAGTGCTGTTGACCTATTTGCAGAGGGAGTTGAAGGGGGATTTCGGTAAGGGGATTGAGATCGCCGGATACCGCGGCGGCTACCTTCCGAATGAACGGCGGCGAATCGAAGCGGGGTTACGCAATGGCAGCATCACCGGGGTCGTGTCCACTAACGCGCTGGAGTTAGGCGTAGATATCGGTTCGCTTGACGTGTCAATCATTGTCGGCTATCCCGGTTCAATCGCTTCCCTGTGGCAACAGGCAGGGAGAGCGGGGCGGCGCTCCGGGACATCGTTGACAATCATGGTGGCCAATTCATCGGCGATCAATCAATTCCTGTGTACGGAACCGAAGTACATCTTTGACCGAACGCCGGAGTCCGGGATTATTGACCCGGATAATCTCATCATTCGCACCAACCACCTCAAGTGCGCCACGTTTGAATTGCCGTATGGAGCGGACGAACTTGAAGGCGACGCGGACACCAGAGAGATTCTGGATTATCTCGCGGGTGAGAACATCCTCCGTTACAGTAACGAGCGGTATCACTGGTCATCGGAGATCTATCCGGCACAGGGGATTTCGCTGCGGTCGGCCTCGCCTGAGAATTTTGTCATTCTGAACGAATCTAACCGTTCGGAGGTCATCGGCGAAGTTGACTACTTTTCGGCGCCGATCTTCTTGCATCCCGAAGCGATCTATCTGCACGCCGCGAACCAGTATCAGGTGACGCGCCTTGACTGGGACGGTAAGAAGGCGTATGTCAAAGAAGTGGAAGTCGATTATTACACCGACGCCGAGACCAAGTCCGACCTCAAAGTGCTGTCGACGTCGGATGAATCCGGAGATGAAGCTCGCGGAACTATCCACTGCGGTGAAGTCTCGGTTATGTGCGTGACGGTATTGTTCAAGAAGATTAAGTTTCAGACCCACGAGAATATCGGTTCCGGGCCGCTCGTCATGCCGGAACTGGAGATGCATACGAACGCTTTCTGGTACTCCTTCCCAGTTGATATCGCTCAGACATTGGAATTGAAAGGGGACCAGTTCGGCGGCTCGCTGCGTGGGCTGGCGAATATCATGGGAAAGATCGCGCCGCTCTGGGTGATGTGTGACCCGAGAGACCTGCGCTCAATATCTCAGGTTCGGGCACCGTTTACGGAACGACCGACTGTGTACGTGTATGAGAATATCCCCGGCGGCGTCGGGCTTTCCGAGAAGCTATTCGGCGAATCAGAGCGGTGGTTCGAGGCGTGCCGCGAGCACGTACGACGGTGCAGTTGTTACAACGGCTGTCCGACCTGTGTCGGCCCGGCGATGGAAGTCGGCGACACGGGGAAAGAAGGCGTGATCAAGCTGCTTGATTACATGATGGCGGTAATGCCGGTGTGATTTCCGTAGAAGGAGAGTGAACGATGCCCCAGCCAATCGTCTATGTCGAACTCGGCGCCATAAACGTGCCACGCGCTGCAGCCTTTTACAGTTCGGTTTTTGGCTGGGAATTCACCGATCCGCAATCCGAGGGATACTCCACCTTTTCCACCGGGCCGAGCGGTATCGGCGGCGGCATCTATAAGGCGCCGAAAGTGGCAACCGGTGGTGGCGTGGTCATGTACCTGCTGGTTGACGATGTCGACGAGTACGCAAAAAGGATCACATTGGCCGGAGGAACGGTCGTCGTCCCCAAGTCCTCAATTCCAGGTACAGGATGGTATTGTCATTTCAAGGATGTCGACGGGAACTTGCTTGGGTTGTTGACGCCGCTGAATATGACGGCGTGATGGGTGCTGTGAACCTGTTGCTCTAACGCTCATCAACCCCACCATAAATGGTGGGCCACCCGGCCCTCATTAGTCAATCCCTCAAGCTACCCGCCGTCCCTATCCCGACGGCCAACGATATTTGGCTAGTCCCCCTTATGCTGTCGAAACCCGAAGGGGTTTCGACCTACAAAGTACAAACTCGAAGCGAGACTAAAACACCGAAAACTTGAAATACTTCCGCGGGTTCTTCTCGATATCCGTCACCAGATTGTTTACCCGCTTCACCAAACTCGTAATCTCAACGTATAACGCCGAGTCATTCACCATCAGCCCAAGCGTCCCGCGATCCTGATTCAGTTTGTGCATGACCGAATCAAGTTGCGCGCTGGTCGATGAGAGGTTATCATAGAGCGCCGGATCATTGACCAATCTGCCGACTGTCCCTTTGTTCTCATGAACCTTGTCTGATAAATCGGCAACCGAGTTGGCCGTCCGCTCCAGCGATTTGGTGATTCGCTCTTGATTCCTCTGAAGGTCATTGGTGAGCACCGTTAGGCTGGCGATCAACTTGGTGAGATTGACGTACAGAACGGTGTCGGCGGAAAGTTTGCCCAGCGATCCTTCCCCGCGACCCATACGGCCAAGAACGGTGTCGAGGCTGCCGGTCAGCTTGCGAACGTCGTTGATCGCGTTCTCCCCTGCCTTGAACATCTTGGTCGCTTCGCCGACATCCGCGGTCTGGACTATTGTCATTTCAGCAATCACCGGCTGGTCTTTTGACCCGGGGATGATTTCTATATACTTGTCGCCGAGGAACCCGATAGTCCCGAGCTGTACCTTGGCATCAATAGTCATCATTGGCCAGACTTCATTCTTGATACGACAAACCACGCGCACTTGCCGCAGGGAATCAAGATTAACGAATTCTACTGAGCGGACATTGCCGACTTCCATCCCGCTCATCCAGACCGGCGAACCGGGGAGCAATCCCCCGACATTGCGGAAGTAGCAAATGAACTTCTTCTTGTTTTCAAAAATGGAAGTCCCGCCGCCTGACAGCGACGCCCACAGCGCCATCGCCAACGCCAGGGTCAGAAGCCCTCCAACTCTCAGTTTTCCCCACTTCACGCCGGTTGACTGTCTCATATATTCATCCTCAAATCGTTCTCATCACGAACTCGGTCGTCAACTATTCAGGAACTCTCGCTCGGCTACGCCCGTAAAGGAACTCTTGAACGGCGCCAGGAATGCCGCAACTCGTTCATCTTTGCTGTCACGCAACTCCCTCGTGGTGCCGTCAAATGCCACTTCTCCCGCGTGAATCACAATGAAGCGATCCGAAACATTGAAGGCGTCGGCAATCTGATGTGTCACGACGATGGTGGAAATTCTCCGCTCGCGAGTCAATTTGTTGATCAATTGGAGGACATTCTCGGTCGACTGCGGGTCCAGCCCGGTGGTTGGCTCGTCGTACAACATTATCTTCGGGTTGGTTGAAAGCAATGCCCGGCCGATTGCTACCCGGCGCTGCATCCCGCCCGACAATTGCTCCGGCAGCTTGTCGATGATCTCATCCGCATCGAGTCCCACGAAGCCAAGCATTTCCGTGACCTTGGCCTCAATCTCTTGCCAGGTCCAACGCGTGTGCTCAATCAGATAATAACCGACATTCTCTCCTACCGTCAAGGAATCGAACAATGCGCCGTCCTGAAACACCATGCCGATACTCTTACGAATCTCCTGCTTGTCCTTCTCTCTCATCGCGCAGATGTTCGCTCCGTCTACCAGCACCTGCCCCTCATCAGGGGTTGCAAGGCCGAGTATCAACCGCAGGATGGTCGATTTGCCGGAGCCGGACGGTCCCATTATCACGACCGATTCATTCTGATCCAGTTGAAACGAAACGTTTCTCAAGACCGGCTTCGTACCGTAGGCGAAGCTCACATTCTGCAGTTCGATCATAAGTACCCTTTAATATACGGGTAAATGACCTTGGTGACGAAGAAGTTGACCATGAGGATGGTAATCGACGCCAGCACGACCGAATTAGTGGTTGCTTGGCCGACGCCTTTGGTGCCGCCTTCGGACGAGAACCCTTTGTAACAGGCGATGACAGCAATGATGAAGCCGAATATCACCGGTTTGATAATGCCGAAAAACATGTTACCAAAGGTCAGCCGCTCAAAGACGCACGCCCAGTAGAGGGTGGACGAAACGTGTGAGATGTAGACGGCAATAACCCAGGCGCCGACAATCGCGATGACATCGCACACGATAGTCAGCACCGGCGCCATAATGAGAAGCGTGATGAGACGAGGTCCGGCAATTTTCTTGATCGGATCGATGCCGAACGCGAGCATGGCGTCGATCTGGCTCGATGATTTCATGGCGCCGATTTCCGCAGTAATTCCGGATGCCACGCGAGCGGCAATCATCAGGCCGGTCAGAGTCGGCCCCAGTTCCCGGACAATCGATATGGACATGATGCGGCCCAAATAGTTCTTGGCGCCGAAATCAGCCAATTCGTTGGAGAAGGCGAGCGCAAACCCCTGACCCGAAAACAGTCCCGTCAAAACAACCAAGTACAAGGAGCCGATTCCTATCAAGTACATCTGCTCAAGGGTTTCCTGGAAATAGAAGGGTGGTCCGAAAAGGCTGCGAATCATCTTGCCGGCGAAGAAAACCAGTCCCTGGAACTCGTAGGCGAACCGTTTGAGGCCGTTGTTGACTACCTGGAAAATGGCTGAATCCCTTTCCGTTTTCGGCCAAATGGTACGGTCAGTGGTTGTTTAAGTCAAGGCAATTTCGGGAGTTAGGGGGAGTCAGTGAACCCGCACAGGTTCAGATTGTGGCTAACAGATACAAAATAAGAGGTCCCGGCTTGCACCGGGACCGTCTTTCCTCACAGTACGATTCGGTTTGAATCTCGAGCAGCATAACCGCCAAGAAAGACTGCCCGAGCACTTAGTCAGGAAACAAAAAGCTGTACGGCCGCTTTGCCTGACAGACCGACTCGTATGCTACCAGTACAATCAACTCATGTGCCACCTTTGGATGTTTCAGTTAAGCGATATGGATTCAATAAGTTGCGGAATGCAGGCCGGGCCGGGCCGCAGGCAATGCGACGAAAATCGGGGTGGAGAGACAGATTCTGCGTCAGATATACAAAGGCCCTCCTTGTGACCAGCAAGGAAGGCCCGAACTTTATCGAACGCGTCTTGGACACGCCCTAAGGCGTGTACTGTTACTTCAACATCATCATCTTTTTGGTGGCACTAAAGTTATCAGCGCTTATGCGATAGAAGTAGATGCCGCTCGACACCTGCGTCCCTTCGCTATTCCTTCCATTCCAGGTTACCTCGTGAACACCTGCCGCCATGTCCTGATCGACCAGCGTCGTTACCGCCTGCCCAAGCACATTGTACACCGTCAACTGAACATGAGCGTTCTTCGGCAGTGCATAACTGAGCTTGGTAGTCGGGTTGAACGGATTGGGATAATTCTGATCGAGACCGAACTGAGTCGGCAGACTTGGGCCGGCTGCGACCAGCGCGACCGTGCCGTTTACAACAGCCGGGTCCTCGCGCCACTGCGTATACTGCCCGTTGGCATCGGTATTCGCATACACGAAGAACACCGAGTGATGTGGATCTTCCATCACCGTCGGTTCCAGCCTAATCTCTTTCACCGTCGGATCAGTACGTTCAAACACCAGTTCCGCGACCGGGCCTGTGCCCTCTCCGAGCGCCGGCTTCTTCGTCATGCTGAGCTGAGGAACCATCATAGCGACTATCGTCTGGTTCGTCGGATTCAGCATGGTCGCCTTCAGATCCCAGTAGGACACACGAGTATTCTCGAATGTAACCTCTTTGATCCTCACGCCGGCGGAGTACTTGAAGGCGAGATCGATGCCGACCAGGTCATTCCCGTTCGTCACCGATACCGGCACACGAATGAGATTATCGTCGCCGATAACGGCATCTCCGATAATGACCTTCTGATCGGTTTTGGCAGCAGCCACCACGGCGAGTACCAAAATGGCGCTGACGACTGTTAATGTCCAAAAACGCTTCAACAAGGCTCACTCCCTTCAGAGTTAGCTTCGGGTTTTCGTTCTGGCTGTCGCGAGTTCAAGCATTCCCTTGCGTCACGCAGCCGCTTTTCATCCGCAATACAAATCGAATATTCCGGCAAACTCGTACTCTGTACGGCAATCGGTGAGGTGTTAGTGTTATTGTGGGGCTACCTTGTCCAGTTACAAAATCGTCAATCGTCCCTTGTCTGTCAAGTCTTTTTGCAGAATTTCTCCTGCCGCCGTCCCGGCCCTCTTGTTTCGACTGCTACACCTCCATGTTTTGACTATCGATTTTCGCTCTTGCCGGACTCTTTCGCTATATCTAATACCAGCTTCTCTGCTCTTATGTTCCCAACAACCGCCACTTCTTACACCGCCCGTATGGTGCAACGCAAAGTTTGCGGCGACCGCCACAACCGGCTTGACTAAGCGCTTTTGCTATGACCAGACTGGTCCGGTCCATGCGGGGTCGCTCGCACTGGAGTAGACGTAGAGGACACCCCTTTTGTGGAATACTAAACCTTGACAACTGTCACCTCCCTTCTAACTTGGGCTGGCAATTGAACATGGTCAGCCAGTACTGATGGAGGTCGCATGAAGGAATCCAATTCATCCCCAAGCCAATCATCGAAGAAGTACGAGCCTTTTGTTCCCGCATCGCAGTCGCCGGCGGAGGTCACCGGACGGTCCATTCTCCTCGGCATTGGAGTAGCGCTCGTATTCGGCCTTGCCAACGCCTATCTGGGTTTGAAAGTCGGCATGACCGTTTCGGCCTCGATTCCGGCCGCCGTCATTTCGATGGCTATTCTCAGGATGTCCCGCAACCGACCGACCGTGCTCGAAAACAATATCGTTCAGGGAATGGGCTCGGCGGGAGAATCGCTGGCGGCCGGAATTATTTTCACGGTTCCGGCGTTCTTCATTTGGTCGGCCAGTTCCGAATTAAAAGCCCAGGGATTCGATTTCAATATCGCCCAGTGGCAGATCATGGCTCTGGCGATTCTCGGCGGCGCGCTCGGGGTGCTGCTGATGATCCCGTTGCGGAGATTCCTGGTCGAGAAAGAACACGGCAACCTGAAATACCCGGAAGGGACCGCCTGCGCTGAAATCATCAAAGCGGGCGATCAGGGCGGATCGCGCGCCAAACTAGTATTCTCAGGTATCGGCGTCGGTGTCGTCTACAAAGTGATAATGAGCTTGGTCAAGGGGTGGCCGGAAGTCGTTGACTACAACTTCAAGGGGGTGGGTAGCAAGATGATCGGCAAAGGGGGTACCATAGGAATCGATGCCACTCCGGCGCTCTTGGCGGTTGGCTACATCATTGGCCCGCAGATTTCTGCCATGATGCTTAGCGGCGCCGTGCTGGGCTACCTGGCGATCGGGCCGCTATTGGCATTTGTGGGGCAGCAAGCGCCCGACCTGATTGTCGCCCCCGGCAATATCCCGCTGGCTCAAATGGACCCCGGGCAGTTGCGCAACTTCTATATCAAGTATCTCGGTGTGGGAGCGGTTACGCTCGGCGGATTTGTATCGCTCATGAAATCATTTCCAATCATAATCGAGTCTTTCCGTCAGGGGTTCAGACAGTTGATCGGCGGCAAGGGAACCACCGAGAAACCTGAGCGTACCAACTATGACCTACCCATGAAGTGGGTGCTCCTTGGCGTGCTCGCGATCATTCTCTTGGTTGGTCTTCTGCCGGGTACTGGCCTGCCGTGGATCGGCGTGATTCTGGCCGTCATATTCGGGTTCTTCTTTGTCGTCGTAGGCGCTCGCATTGTGGGATTGGTGGGGTCTTCATCTATGCCTGTCTCCGGCATGACCATTTCGACCTTGATTGTCACCAGCCTGGTGCTGGTTGGACTCGGCTTCTTTGGCCCAAGAGGAATGATTGCCGCCATGATGGTCGGGACTATTGTCTGTGTCGCGGTCAGTATGTCCGGCGATATTTCGCAGGACCTGAAAACCGGATTTCTCCTCGGTGGAACGCCGATACGGATGCAGCTCACCACGCTGCTGGGCATGGCGGCACCGGCGCTGGTGATGGGGTTCATGCTGTTCTATTTGCGGGACACGTTCGGGTTTGTCGAGGGTCAGACCGGCCGCGCGCCGATGCTTGCTCCGCAGGCGAACGTCATGGCTACAGTCGTCAGCGGGATCATGAACGGCAACCTGCCGTGGGCGCCGATCATAGTCGGCGCTTTTCTGGCGCTATCAGTGGAACTGCTGGGAATTGGGGCGCTGCCGTTCGCGATTGGTTTGTATCTACCGTTGAATCTTTCTACGCCGATTATGCTCGGCGGCATAGTCGCATGGATCATTGGCAAGAGAGTATCGGCCGAGAAAGCTGAGGCGCGCAATATGCAGGGGGTGTTGTTCTCATCGGGACTTGTTGCGGGAGACGCTTTGATGGGGGTCGTGGTAGCTTTCCTGATCGGCATCTTTGATAAGTCGTATGCGCCGTTTTACGATGCACATGATGGCCAGTTCGCTTCGCTCACGGCCAGTTTCGGACCGTGGCTGTCGCTCATTCTGTTCGCATTGCTTGCGGTGCTACTTTACCGGGTATCGATAAAGGAGACGAGGGGTCTGAAAGCGTAGTCTGTAGGTCGACGTAGCGCGGAACCACTGGTCGGTCCCGCGTTTGTTGTTCGGTCAGGTCCTGCTCCGACGAAGTCGGAGTGTGACCTGACCGCTTTGCTTCTAATTTGTAGGTCGAAACCCCTTCGGGTTTCGACAGTCTTCCCTATGGGCAACTCGGCAGCACATACCCGCCACCGGTCAAATAGCTGACCAGCGCGCTCAGGTCGCTCAGGTCGACGATGCCGGACACATTCACGTTGGCTTCGCGCACACACGGCAACACATACCCACCACCAGTGAGATAACTCACCAACGCGCTTAGGTCGGAAAGGTCAACGATTCCTTCCACATTCACGTTGCCTGTTACCCCGACGCAACAAGGGCATTGGGCCACGGAGTCCCACGGCCGATAGAGAACATAGTCAGACACCGCACTTCCCTTTCCTCCGACGTTCTGATCGGGTGGCTCGGCGCTGGTATCCCTCGGGCCGCTCTGACTCCCCCACCAATTGAACTGCGCTGTCACATTAGTTGCGGTGTTCTCGTTCTTAATGCCGAGCAACGCGTTTTCAAGGATACAGGTGTGCTGGATGATAGACGATGCTTCTCCAGAACCGGTGCAGCGCAAGCCATTGCCAGAATTGTCGGCGATTCGACTCCACCTGATTTCTATCGGGGAATCAGACAAGTAGACTCCATCCCCAGCATTCATTCGAACAATACAATTCAGTATTGTGGGCTGTGCGGTGTTCTTGCAATAGATCCCGGCGTTTTGTCCCGACCCCCCCTGTCCTGCCTTCTCCACTACGCAGTACTGCAACGTCGATGTCCGACCAGCGACATCGCTGAAGTCAGTGAAATACAGGCCATCCCAGCCATCCGTTGACCCACTGGCCGACGTGAACACGATCAGGCTATCCGCCTTGCCTACGGCACTTAAACGGCCATAATCCACCACCAAGCTGGCATCCGACATAAACCGCAACTCCAACCCCGGCGGCAAGGTCAGTCGAGCGTTGCCCATACCTTCAGATATGACTACATCCCCGAGTATCACATACGGCTCAGCTCCATCTTTGCTCCAACTCCCCACCCCACTGATGGTGCCAGCGGCTACTGCAATATTACAAAGATTCCCTGAGTAGCTGTTACCGGTATTGACGGGAAACGAGTTGTTCTCCAAGTAGATTCCGAATCCAGTGTTGTATTCAATGCGGCTTGATTGAAGGACAGGACGAGAGGCACTTAGTGCAATCCCGGCACCCGTCACCGACCGGACCGTGCAATTCCTTATAGTGGGTTGAGTTGTGCTCACGCAATATATCCCGGCGTTTTGTCCCCACCCCCCCTGTCCCGCCTTTTCCACTACACAGTATTCCAAGGTCGATGTCCGACCGGAGACATCGCTATAGTCAGTGAAATACAAACCATCCCAGCCGTTCGTCAGTCCACTGGCCGACGTGAATACGATCAGACTATCCGCCTTGCCTACGGCACTCAAACGGCCAAAATCCACCACCAGACTGGCGTCTAACATGAACCGCAGTTCCAACCCCGGCGGCAAGGTCAGTCGAGC
>Ga0315276_10001155_pt1 | contig 23571 bp, 13 predicted proteins | sample YL17G05_0_MG_FD_204542 | JGI IMG/M metagenome (GOLD analysis project Ga0315276, IMG submission 204542) | Sediment microbial communities from Yellowstone Lake, YNP, Wyoming, USA - YL17G05_0 | ecosystem: Environmental > Aquatic > Freshwater > Lake > Sediment | place: USA: Wyoming | collected... | reverse complement strand
AGAACGCGCTCCTGCTGCGGGACCGGGTGGCCGTGGCGCGCTTCGAGGAGGAGCTCAACCTGGCGCGGCAGATCCAGCGCAACTCGCTGCTCTCGGAGTTCCCGGTGCTGCCGCGCTGCGAGGTGCACGCCCTCACCCTGCCGTCGAAGCATGTCGGCGGGGACCTCTACGACGTGGTGCAGGCCGGCGACGGCTCCTGGTTCATCGCCATCGCCGATGTCTCGGGCAAGGGCGTGCCGGCCGCCCTGCTCTCCTCGATGCTCCAGGCCTCGCTGCGCACACAGGCGGCGAGCGTCACCTCGCCGGCGGAGATCCTGCGCAGCATCAACCGCCTCATGTACCGGAGCACCGCGATCCAGCAGTTCGCCACCTTCTTCCTGGCCCGGGTGGATGGCGAGCGGCTGGAGCTGTCGTTCTCGAACGCGGGGCACAACTGGCCCGTGCTGCTGCGGCCGGGCCGCGAGCGGCGCTTCCTCGAGCGCGGCGGGCTGATCCTCGGGATCCGGGAGGGGGCCGAGTTCGAGGAGGAGCGGGTGAGCCTGCTGCCCGGCGACCTGGTGGTGCTCTACACGGACGGCATCAGCGAGGCGGCCGACGCCGCGGGCGAGCAGTTCGGCGAGGAGCGCCTCTACGCGGCCCTGTCCGCGCTGCCCCGCACGCTGTCCGCGCACGAGGTGACCGAGCGCCTGCTCGGGACACTGCGCGGCTTCCTGGACGGCACCGAGCCGCAGGACGACATCACCCTGCTGGTGCTGAAGGTGCTCGAGCCGGCGGCTCAGCGGAGCGGCGCGGAGCCGGCGAGGACGGAGTCGAGCTCCGCCGAGCTGGCGACGCGGAGCGTGCCGTCCGGGCGGTAGACCGCGTAGCGGTAGGGGTCGGGCAACGACCGGTAGGCGGTGACGAACCGGACGCTGTCCACCGCGGGAAGGAAGACGCGGACGGCGAGGCCCTCGAAGAGCGCCGTGCGCACGTTCCGCTCGAAGTAGCCCTCGCCCGTGTTCCCCGCGAACGAGCGTCCGATGGGGGACCAGAAGAGCAGCCGGGTCCGCGCGGGGAGCGTGGACTTCCGGAGGTCCGCGAGGGCCCGCCCCGCGATGAGCGAGCGGTCCACGACGGCGTCGGCTCTCAGTGCGGGTGACCCCGGGAAGGGCATGGTCTCGATCTTGCGGACCAGCATCCCGGCGTTCACGGTCAGCAGCGAGACGATGACGAGGGCCAGGCCCCAGGCACGCGGGTCGGAGTCCGCGCGACTGGCCGCGGCGGGTGCAGGCGGCGAACGCCGGGCCGGCTGCGCGGAGCCGGGCGCGGGTGGCAGGCGCTCGAAGAGCAGGTCGAAGGCGGCCGCGACGCACCAGCCGAAGCCCGCCAGAGGGGCATAGAGGTAGTAGTGGTAGGTGTGGTGCGCGAGCGGGAGCGCGGGCAGCAGGAGGGCGAGGTAGAGCGCGCCCGCCGCCAGCCAGCCGCGACGCCTGAGTCCGGGCGAGGCGAGCCCCGCCAGCCACAGGGCGAGGAGCCCGGCCCCCCAGCCATAGGCGAGCGGGTCGGCCCCGTCCTGGAAGCGGTGCACCGTGGGCAGCAGGAAGTTCACGCTCCAGCCGAGGTAGCTGGCGAGGTTCGTCACCAGGCCGAAGCCGAGGTCGAGGCGATAGGCGCCCGGTCCGGATCTCGTTCCCAGCACGTCGGCCGCGGCGAGGTAGGCGGCCAGCGCGAGCGCGAGGGCGGCCAGCGCGAGCACGAGCGGGTCGCGCCAGGCCCGTGCCCCCCGGCCGGAGCGGTGGCGCGATTCCCACTCGAGCAGCGCCCAGAGCGCGAGGGGCAGCAGCAGCACCGATTCCCGGGCGAGCAGGGCGGCCGCGAAGAGCGGCAGGGCCAGCCAGCGCGCGCGGCCGGGGCGCAGGGCGGCGAACGCCGCGGCGAGGCTGAACAGCAGGGCCAGCGGCGCGCCGACCGCCGAGACCCAGTAGGCGGCGGCATAGTGGGAGGGATGCGTGGCGAAACAGCCCGCGCCCGCGAGTGCCGCGGGGCCCGAGAGTCGGCGCCGCAGCAGGGCGTACAGGGCGACCGAGCAGGCGGCGTGCAGCAGAAGGCTCGCGGTGTGATAGCCGCGCGGGTCGAGCCCCGCGATCGGTCGCAGGAGGTCGAAGTAGAGCTGGCCGGAGAGCAGGCGCCACGGGCCGTCCAGGCGCGGCAGGAGGCCCGCCGCCCGGGCCAGCGCCGGGAAGTCGTCCGCCGAGAAGAAGTAGGGGAGCGCGCCGCGGAAGACCCAGACGCCGGCGGCGGCCACGAGGAGGGCGCCGAGCCAGGCGGCCCGGGGCCACGATCGGGTGGAGGCCGGGGAAGTGCCGTGCATGGCAGCGCATCATACCAGCGCCGGGCGCCCGTGGCCCCCGGGAACGCCGAGGGTTGTGGAGCGCAGAATGTTGTTCCGGCTTCCGGCGGCGTCCTGGGGCCGATCGGGTCACTGTGCTGCAATGACTTGGCGCGTTCGGGAAGGCCACCAACATTCTGCGCTCCACAACTAACGCCGAGAGGGCGGACCGTGGGGCCCGCCCTCCTCGATCCGCGCGGCCTGGGGCGCCCGCGTCATCTCACGAGCACGACCTTGCGCACCTGGCTGCGACCGGCGAACTCGAGCCGGGCGAAGTAGGCGCCCGAAGGCAGCACGCCGCCCGCCGCATCGCGGCCCTCCCAGCGCAGCGTGTGGGGACCAGCCGCCTGCGTGGCATCCACCAGCGTCACCACGCGGCGGCCGCGCACGTCGTAGAGCGAGAACCGTACGTGTCCGGACGCCGGCAGGGCGTAGTCGAACCGGGTGGCCGAGACGAACGGGTTGGGCCGGTTGGGGCCGAGCGCGAGCCGCGCCGGGAGGCTCTCGTCCACCCCGGCTGATCCCGCCCCGGTCGTGAATCGCCAGAACGGTCCGGGTGTCGTGCCGATGGCATCGCTCACCGTCGCGTACCATTCGTACTCGGTCGTGTCGGCGAGGCCGGGCCACGTCACGTCCGCCTGGGAGCCCGAGGGCACGCCGGCGACGGTGCCGATCAGCTCGAACGGCGCCCCCATGGCGTGCGCGAGCGTGAACTGGCTGTTGGAGTCGGTCTCGAGCGAGTCGAGCACGGGCGAGAAGGTCTTCACCCGGATCTGGTTCGTCGCGGGCGAGAACTCGAGCACGCGCAGCCAGCCGTCGCCGCCGTGCGGGCGGTCCTGGTAGTCGGCCAGGAGCGTGTGGACCGTGTCCCCCGCGGAGACGTCCATGCGTTTCCCCTCGCCGGAGACGTGTCCGCACAGCATCAGGAAGAGGTTGGGATTGTCCTTCAGCGCGTCGTAGAGCGTCTGGGCGCCGCCCTGCCAGGCCGCCTGCTCGCCCGTGCCGACCAGGTTGTGGTGGACGAGGATGCCCTGCCGGGCGGGGTGGGCCTTCAACAGGCTGTCCGCCCAGCCCAGCACCGACGCGTTCGTCGTGACGCCGTACTCGATGGAGATGCAGATGAAGTCCAGCCCGCCGCCGCTGAAGAGGCTGAAATGATCGTCGCTGTTGGTGCCGTAGTGGCCTCCATAGTACGGCCGCCCGGCGAAGTGGGTGGAGCCGAACTTGAGGTTGTAGCTCTTCGTGGTGGTGTCCGGCGTGGACGTGGCGTAGGGCCACTGATCGTGATTGCCCACGGTGACGCCATAGGGGATGCCGTGGGGAAGGTGCGTGAGCGCGGTGTCCTCGAGCGCGTACATGGCGTTCGCCGCGTTGTCCCACTGGCCGAGGACGTCGGCGTTGTTGACGATGTCGCCCACCTCAGCGACGTAGGCGACGTTGAGCGATTCGCGGTGCGCGACGATCCAGTCGGCCTGGGCGCGGAACGTCGCCGGGGTGCCGCCACTGAGGCTCGCGGAGTAGTTCTGGGCATCGGGCAGCACGACGATCGAGAAGTCGGCGCCCGAGCCGGCGCCGTAGGGCCGCCCGTAGAAGCGCACCGTGAGCGAGTCGGTGTCCGGATCGGTCACGCCCACGCGGAGCTGCGGGTCGTGCGACACGCCGGTCGCGAGGTCCGCCGGCGCGACCAGCGCCGGCGCGTCGGGCGAGTGGTTGATGGCGAGGTCGAACGGGGCTCCGTCCGTCCAGCTCCAGTTGGATCCCGTGACCGTGCCGTTCACGGTGGTGCCCGCCGAGCCGTGCACGCGCGTCCCGGCGCCCTCGTTGAGGCCCCAGCGGGCCTTGAGGCCGGTCTCGGCGGAGGTCAGCTGCAGGTTGATCGCGTCCTGGATCTCCTGCTGGCTGCGGGCGTGGTCCCACACCCGCGCCTCGTCGATCGCGCCCAGCAGGTAGCCGGCGGGCACGCCCGTGGAGTTGAGTCCGGTGCCGAGCGCGGCGTGCTGGATGCTGCCGCCCTGCGGGGGCTGGCCGACCGTCAGCGTGGCTTCGACGTTCCCGTTCAGGTAGAGCGTCCAGGCCGTCCCGTCGTAGGTGGCCGCGGCGTGGTACCAGACGCCCTCGACGATCGGCGTGACGCCGACCACCGGGTGGTTCAGTCCGGGCGACGAGCCGGCGGCTCCCTCCTCGAAGTCGGCGAAGACGACGTCGTCCGAATCGCGGATGCCGAGGAAGTAGTTCATGTCCACCGTGCTGCCCTCGGCCTCCCCGCGTCCCTTCGTGACGAGCGGAAGGGCGTCGGTCACTCCGCCGGTCCCGGTACTCGTCGTGATCCCGGCGCCGTCGCGGCGGAACCAGCACTCGACGGTGAACTGGAAGAGGTCGAGCGCGGCCGGGTCCCCGAAGGTGACGTAGCCGTCGGTCCCGCCGAAGGCCAGCGCGTGGCCGGTCTCGGCCGGCGTGGTGGCGCAGGCCGGGCCCTCCCAGGCCGATTCGCCGTTCGCGTTCGTGGCGCGGACCCGGTAGCAGTACTCGGCTCCGGCCAGCACGGTCTCGTCCTCGTGGCCGGTCGTGCCCGCGGGCAGGGTGACGAGCGGGGCGAACGGCCCGCCGCTGCCGCTGGTCGAGCGCTCGATCTCGAAGTGGAGCTCGTTGTCCGAGGCGTCGGTCCAGGAGAGGTGGACCTGCGCGAAGGAGACGGCGGCGGCCGAAAGGCCGGTCGGCGCCGCGGGCGGGAGCGGGGGCTCGGGAGTGAGATTGAAAGGGGCCGGGGCCGGCCAGGTCCAGCCGCTGCCGGTGAGCGTGCCGTTCACACCCGTGCCCGCGCCGCCGGCGACCGCCGTGCCGGCGCCCTCGTCCAGGCCCCAGCGCGCGACCAGCCCGGTGCGCGGCGTGGTGATGCGCTCGTTGATGGTGGAGTCGATCCCGGCCACGCCGCGGGCGTGGTTCCAGACGCGGACCTCGTCGAGCGTGCCGTTGAAGTACCCGGAGGCCGTGCCGCTGGTGTCGAAGGCGGTGCCCAGGCCCGCCCGCTGCGCGCTGTCCCAGCGCGGGGGCTGGCCCACGGTGGCCAGGCCGTCGATCTCGCCGTCCAGGTAGAGCCGCCAGGTCGTGCCGTCGTAGGTGGCGGCCGCGTGGTGCCAGACGCCGCGCGTGACGGGGGTGGTGCCGATCACCGGGTGGTTGAGCCCGGGCGAGGCGCCGGTGGCGCCCTCCTCGAAGTCGGCGACCAGGACGCTGTCGGCGCCGCGGATGCCGAGGAAGTAGTTCATGTCGCGGACGTCGCCGTCCTCCTGCGAGCGTCCCTTGGTGACGAGCGGCAGGGCGGTCACGCCGCCGGTGCCGGTGCTGGTGGTCGTGCCGTTGCCGTCGCGACGGAACCAGCACTCCAGGGTGAACTCCGGGAGCCCGAGCGCCGCCGGATTCCCGAGCGCGACGTAGGCGTTGCCGGAGCCGAGGCGGAGCGCGTAGGACAGCGCGAAGGGGGACCCGGTGACCCAGGTCGGACCGTTGGTCAGGGTGCCGTTCGCGCCGCCGCCCACCGAGTTGTTCGCGGTCGTGCCCGAGCCCTCGTTCAGTCCCCAGCGCCCGAGCAGGCCGCCGCCGGCGGTGACTTCGAGGAGCATGCTGTCCTGGATCGCCTGCTGCGACTTCTCGCGGTTCCAGATGCGGGCCTCATCCATGACCCCGGCGAAGTAGCCGGCCGCCACGCCCAGCGAGGTCAGGCCGGTCGCGAGCGCAGCGTGCTGGATGCTGGTCGACGCGGGCGTGATGCCGGCGGTCAGCGTGGTGTCCTTCTCGATCACGCCGTTCAGGTAGAGGCGGAACCTCCCGGTCGAGGCCTGGTAGGTCACCGCCGCGTGGTACCAGAGGTTGAGTTGGATGGGTGTCCGCCCGGCGATCGGGTGGTTGGGGCCCGAGCCCTCCTCGAAGTCCGCCGCGATCACGTTGTCCGAACGGATGCCGAGGAAGTAGTTCATGTTCAGGTTGGCCGGCGTCTCGCCCTCGCCCCGGCCCTTGGTGACGAGCGGGATGGCGTTGAGGAGCCCGCCGGTGCCGGTCGAGGTGGTGGCGCCGGTGCCGGTGCGCTTGAACCAGCACTCGAGCGTGAAGTTCGCGCTGTTGAGGCCTGCGGCCGAGCCGAACGTGACGTACTGGCTCGAGCCGTTGAACTGCAGGCCCGTCTGCGCCGCGGCCGGAGTGTGGGCCACGACGGAGAAGACGGCGAGGAGAAGCACGAGGCCGAAGAGGCCCCTGGGTCGCGGAAGCGAGGATGCATGCATGGTGACCCCCAGGTCGGTGGCGGAGCGCGGCCTCCTCCGCGACTCGAATCGCCGAGGAGCGCACAACAAGCATACGCGCCGCCCGGACGCGATGGCAAGAAAACCCGCATGGATACACGCTCGAACGCAGGTCGATCGCCCCGGTGCAAGGCGGAGCGACGGTGGGACACGACTGCCCGCCCGACCGCGCGCCTATTCCCGCGCCCCGCTTGGAGATTCGCGGCGGTGTCGAAGGGGTTGACGCATCCTCCGAAAGGCGGCCCGCGGGGGCGGCGCCCGGGCAGCATGACATTCGCATGGCTTGGGGCTATCGTGGCGTCGGCGCAGGGTCGTCCGCGCGATGGCCGTGTCTCCTGGAGGAGCCTCCGGGGGGCACGCGAGCGTGGTCGCGGGACGGGGCCCGGCGATGGAGGACGCTCGATGAGATCGTGGCCGATGACGAGACTGCTGGCCGGGGCGCTGATGCTCGCGTGCCTCGCCGGTGCGCTGCCCGCGAACAGCGAGCCCGCGCCGCCCGCGCTCGAGGACCAGTTGCGCGAGCTGAAGGCGGCGAACGAGGCCCTCGATCACCGCCTCGACGCGCTGGCGAAGGCGGTGGACGACGTGGCCTTCTTCGTCAGGCTCGGCGAGGTGGCGGAGGTGGACAAGTGGCGCATCACCGGTCCGCCGCCCGCGAACGTGAAGAACCCGAAGGCCGCCGGCGCGACGAACCCGGTCAAGTTCTACACCTACACGTTCGTCCCGAAGAACCGGAAGCCGGGGGAGAAGCTGCCGCTGCTGCTGCTGCCGCACGGCGGCGTGCACGCCGACTTCACCACCTACCACGCGCACATCCTGAAGGAGCTGCTCGCGCAGGGCTACGTCATCGTGGCGCCCGAATACCGTGGCTCGACCGGCTACGGGCAGGGCTTCTACCGGCTCATCGACTACGGCGGGCGCGAGGTGGACGACTGCCACGCGGCCGTGCAGTGGGCGCTCGAGAACTTCGACTTCCTGGACCGCGGCCGCGTGGGGCTCATCGGCTGGAGCCACGGCGGGCTCATCGTGCTGTTCGAGGCTTTCCAGCACCCGAGGGACTACAAGTGCGTCTTCGCCGGCGTGCCGGTCTCGGACCTGGTGCAGCGCATGGGCTACTCCGATGATGAATACCGCGGCCTCTTCAGCGCGCCGTACCACATCGGCAAGACCGCCGAGCAGGACCTCGAGGAATACCAGAAGCGCTCGCCCGCGTGGCACGTGGAGAAACTCGAGATCCCGTTGCGCATCCACACCAACACCAACGACGAGGACGTGCGCTACGTCGAGGTCCAGCACTTGATCGAGGCGCTCAAGGCCGCGGGGAAGCCGTTCGAGGTCAAGGTCTTCCAGGACGCGCCCGGCGGGCACAGCATGGACCGTCTCGACACCATGCTCGCGAAGGACGCGCGGCGCGAGATCTACCGCTTCCTGGCGAAGTACCTGAACCCGCCGCACCCCTGGAAGTAGCGCTGGGCCGCTGGACGCGCGCGCCCGGCGACTCTGGAGGCCGGCTCTGCGGGATGCTGATCTTCCCGGCGTCCGCCGGGAGGATGGCCGCGCTTCCGGCGGTCCTCCCGGTCCGTCGAGCCGCGGCCGCCCTGGTCCCGCATCGGGGAGGCTCGGCATGGCACTTCGTTGCCGCCGTTTGTGGCTCCCACTCGCCGTCTGCGCGCTGCTCGCAGTGGCCGGTCCCGCGCAGGCCTCGTGCTTCGACATCTTCCTCGAGTCGGCCACCCCGCCGCCGGGGCAGCCGGGGACGAGGGTCTCCAGCTTCTTCGAGATCTTCACCGGGATCAGCCCGTGCAGCAGCGGCGCGCGGCCAGTTCGTGCCGCTCGACACGACCGATCCGCCCTCCGACGAGCGGCGCTGGTTCCGGGCCGGCTGGGTCTCGGCAAGATCGTGGGCGAACTCACGGCCGGCTGGATCATCTACACCTCGGACGAGAGGATGATCGACGGCTCGGTCGTGCGCCTGCCGTTCATCACGATCACGACCGCGCGGGGCAAGCCCATGGAGATGCGCCCGCGGCCGGTGGACGTCGAGGTGCGCCGTTCCCTGGGCGAGGACCTGGCGGGGAAGGACAGCCAGGTCGAGAGAGCGGTGGCCGAGCTGCTGGCCGGTCTCGGAAGGAAGTAGCCCCCGCGGGTTGCGGGGCGGGAGCGGTGCGCCCGCCCCCGCGTCGCGCTACAGCGCCCGATCCAGGGCGGTGATCAGCCGGCGGACCTCGTCCGGCGTGTTGTAATGGGCCATGCTCACCCGGACGACGCCGTTCCGCCCATGCAGGCCGAGCGCCTCGACCGCGCGATGGGCGTAGAAGTGCCCGTAGCGGATCGCGACGCGGTCCCGGTCCAGCCGTGCGGGGATCTCGCTGGAATCGCGGCCGTCCACCACGAACGAGACGGTCGGCGCGCGGTGTTCGTCGGCCGCGGTGCGGCCGATGACGCGCACCTCCCGGCGCGAACGCAGGAAGTCGAGCAGCGGAGCGGCGAGCGCCGCTTCGTGAGCAGCGATGTCGCCGAAGACACGCTCGAGCCGCGCGGGCTCGGCCGCGGGCGAGTCCGGGTGGTGGTGCTCGTCGAGGGCGAGCAGGTACTCGAGGATGGCGGGGAGCGCGGCCGTCAGCTCGTGGACCACGCTGCCGGGCTCGAGCTTGTAGGGGAGCTCGTCCTCGGGGATGAAGAAGTGGTTCTGTCCCCGGGCGCGCAGCAGCAGGTCCCGCTTCCCGTAGAGCAACCCGAGGTGGGGGCCGAAGACCTTGTAGATCGAGAGGAAGTAGAAGTCGGCGCCCACGGCCTTCACGTCCACGCGCCGGTGCGGGGCGCAGGCGACCCCGTCCACGCAGGCCAGGGCCCCCGCGTCGTGCACCCGCCGGATGATCGCCGCCGCGTCGTGCACCGTGCCGACCAGGTTCGAGCAGTGGGTGAAGCAGACCAGCCGCGTACGTTGACTGAGAAGGGGCTCCAGCCCGTCGAGTGTCAGCTCGAGGCGCTCGGGGTCGAAGCGCCACTCGCGGATGACGAGTCCCTCGGCCTGGAGCGCCCGCCAGGCCCCGATGTTGGTCTCGTGGTCGAGGTTCGTGACGACGATCTCGTCGCCGGGGGAGAACAGCGGCAGCAGCGCCCGGGAGAGCGTGCGGACGTTCATCGTGCTCGAAGGGCCGAGGACGACTTCGTCCGCTGACGCGTTCACAAACCGCGCCATGGTGATCTGGCCCTGGGCGACCAGCGCCGTGGCCGTGGCCGAATGCCGGTAGGTGGCTCCGAGCTGGACCTGCCAGCGACTCATGTAGTCGTGCACCCGCTCGATCACGCCCGCGAGCGGCACGCTCCCGCCGGCATTGTCGAAGAGCGCCCAGTCATCCGTGAGGGCGGGAAAGTGGCTGCGCGCGAAGGCGACGTCGAACATGGCGGGCACTCCAGGAGGGTCAGGGAGCGAAAGGGAAGCTCGGCGCGATCCAGGCGAAGACGATCGAGCGCATGGGCCGCCATCCTAACCCACGAACCGCACGGCGCCGGAGACCGTGGCCGAGGCCACCGGCGCAGGCTGCGGGTCCACGGAGATGGAACAGGAAGTCGTTGGGGGCTCTCCGGCGAGACAGGGGGCGCGAGAGGGCCCGGGAAACGCACAATCGCTTGCTACGAGAGGCATTGGAGCGCGCCTGCCGGCCTGGCGCGGGAGTGCGCGCGCGCCCCGCGGGCCCGGCGCGCGGGCCGCGCGCGCCACTATTGACTTCAGAGTCGGGCGCCGAAGGCCGAAAGAACGTGCAGGATGCACTCTGCTGGCGGCTCTCGCTCCCCTCGGAAAGCGATGCCACACGATGAGTTCGCAGGATTCGCTTGAGAAGACCACGTCCGCTCCGGCACGGATCCCGCAGGAGACCGCGATCGTCAAGGCGGCCTCGGCGTGGACGGCCAAGCTTGCGCGCACCCTCAAGAACTGCAGGCTCTACGATGGCGGCAATCCCACGGTGCTGCGCCTGCGCGAGGAACTCGCAGCTTCGCTCGTCCAGTTGCTCGACGAGCACGGTCCCCTCACCCTGCGCTGCACGTCCAGCGACGTCTTCTGCGGCGAGGCCTCTCTCTATCCCGCGCGCTCGCGCGAGGACAACCTGGGCATGGCCTTCTTCCGGGACGGCATTCGCAGCGTCATGTTCCTGCCCGGAGTGGAGCCGCGGGAGATCGATGCCCTGCTGGACGCCCTGCTCCAGGTCACCGGCCGGACCGGAGACGAGGCGGATCTGGCCACGCTGCTGTGGGACGCCGAGCTCGCCCACGTGAGCACCGAATCCGTCACGCTCGAGATGTCCGTGGATGGTGAGGGTGGCGACATGGAGGGCTGCGACACGGGCTCGCCGCTGATGCCGTGGCCCGGGGCGGGCGCCGGGGCGGGCGCCGGGGCGGGCACCGGGGCGGGCGCCGGGGCGGGCGCCGTGGCGGGCGCCGGGGCGGAGCACGGCACGCCGCGAGGCGATGCCGGGACCGAAGCGGAGCAATCCCGTTCCGACGACTGGGCCGCCGACGGGCCCCTCGAGCGGTCCGCGCCCGCGTTCGCCGATCTCGAGGCGCTGGGCCCGCTCGAGATGGCGCGGCTGCGGGGCGAGCATGAAGCGGAGTGCGCGACCGGTCACCTCCAGAGCGCGCTGGCGCTGGTCTGCGAGTGCCTGGAGGCCGAGACCGCAGCGGACGAGCACGACGAACTGGGGCACTTCCTCCTGAGGTTGCTGCACGAGGCGCTCATGGCCGGCGCTTGGCCCGAGGCGTGCCAGGCGGCGCGGCTGCTCGTGGGGCGCAGGGACGGCGAGGTCGCCATCGCGACGATGTTGAGCGAGCTTTGCCAGCCCGACTCGGTGACCACTTCGAGCGCGATCCGCGAGGCCGACCGCCAGGGCGCGGGTGGCGTCCAGGACTTCCTGGCCTTCGCGCAGGAGCTGGGACCCCCGGCGGTGGGATGGCTGATGCGGGTCCTCGCCGAGAGCCGGCAGCAGCGCACGCGCCTGCCTCTGGCCCGCGCCCTCGCGGAGTTGTCCCGGGACGAACCGGAGCAGCTGGCACCGTGGCTGTCGGACCCGCGCTGGTACGTGGTCCGCAACGTGGTCCACATCCTGGGCTGGATCGGCGGCCCGACCGTCGTGGGTCTGCTGAAGTCGGTGGCGGAGCACGGGGATCCACGCGTGCGCCGGGAGGTGATCTCCGCCCTCTCGCACGTGGATCTCCGGGACGCCCGCGACGTGTTGCTCGGGATGCTCGAGGGCGCCGAGACGCGCACCTTCTGCTCCGCGTTGCATCAGCTCTCCTGCGCTCGTGACGCCGAGGTCGCGCGGGCCCTCCTGGATCGACTCGTGGATGCGGGCTTCCGCGAGCGCGCCATCGAAGAGCAGCGTGCCGTCTACTCGGCCCTCGCCCGGGTCGCGGGGGACGAGGTCCTGCCCCGGATCGAGGAGGAGTTGCACGAGAGCCGGTGGTTCTCCGCCGACCTCGAAGCCCACCGCCAGGCGGTCGCTCGCTGCATCGCCCGCATCGGCGGGCCCGCCGCGCGGGAGGTCCTGCAGCAGGGCCTCCGCTCCCGGAACCGGCGGGTCCGCTCCGCCTGCGAGAGCGCGCTCGCGGGAGTCCAGTCCCGTGACTGACCGACCCGCCGCGATTCGAGCGCCCCGCGGGACCACCGGGGACGACCGCGAAGCGCTGCTCGGCCCGCAACTCCTCCAGTGCCTGCACGCGGTGCTGCGAGGCTTGCGGCTCTACAGCAGCGCCAACCAGGCGCTCCGCGAGCAGCTCCAGGAGCTCCTGGCCTCGATCTCGAGCGTGATGGACGACGAGGTCACCCTGATCGGGATGGGCGAGCACTTCTTCCTGAATGGCGTGCGGCTCAAGCCCGACCCGGGGCGCGTCCACCTGCGCCGCTCGCTGATGGCGGAGTTCGAGGCCCGCGGGCTCGGCGGGCTGCGGTTCACGCAGGGGCTCACGGCCGCCGAGCTGGAGACGTTCTTGCGCTGCCTCCTGGAGGCCCGGGACGTCGCGCGGGGCGAGCAGCTCGCCGCCGAGGCGATCCGCGCCGGTGTCCTCCACGCCGCGCCGGTGCGCCTCAGCGAGATGGGCTCGCAAACATCGGGTGTGGAAGGGGCCCCGGACGGCGAGGCCGAGGCCGAGGCCGAGGCCGAGGCCGAGGCCGAGGGTGGGGCCGAGGGTGAGCGCCGGCGGGCAGGCCAGAACTTCCGGAACGCCCTGCAGGGCACGCGCGCCCTGATCGCGCACGCCTCGCGGACCGGCCGTCCGGCGCTGCACCGGGCCCGCCGCCTGGTCCAGCCCATCGTGGACAGCATCCTGAAGAACGAGTTCTCGATCATCGGGCTCACGGCGATGAAGGACCACGATGAGTACACGTACGCCCACTGCGTGAACGTGAGCGTGCTCTCGATCAGCATGGGACAGACGGTGGGCCTTCCGCGCCCGGCGCTCGCCAACCTCGGCGTGGCCGCCCTGCTGCACGATCTCGGCAAGTTGATGGTGCCTGCGGAGGTCTTGCAGAAGCCCGGAAGGCTCGCACCCGACGAGTGGGAGCAGATCCAGCGTCACCCCCTCGACGGTGTCAAGATGATCAGCCGCCTGCCGGGTCTCATGCCGCTGGCCCTCGATTGCATGCGCACCGCCTTCCAGCACCACATGAATGCCGACCGCAGTGGCTATCCGCGGGTGCAGGGCGGGGGAAAGCAGGCGACCTTCTCCCGGATCGTGACGGTGGCGGATCTGTTCGACGCGCTCACCTCGCATCGCGCGTATCGCGAGCGCCCCTTCACGGGGTTCGAGGCGCTGCGCATCGTGCTGGGCCGGAATGGCCGGCATTTCGATCCCGGGGCGGTGTGGGCACTCATCAAGACCGTGGGCCTCTATCCGGCCGGCACGGTGATGCTGACCGAATCCGGCTACGTGGCGCTGAGCCTGAGCCCGAATCCCACGGACCTCGGACGGCCGCACTGCCGGGTGCTTCTGCGCCCCGACTCGTCGATGCCGCATCCGGAGTCGCCTGAGTTCTGGGACCCCATGCCGGCCGGCGAGAAGGTCGCACGCGCGCTGGACCCGGAGGAGTTCGCGGTCGATACGAATGCATTGCTGGCAGCGTGACCACCCTGCACCTGGTGAAAGGACGACAACCCAGCCGGTTGATCCGTGGCGGAACGCCGAAGCCCAAGGGACGGGACTTCGGTGGCTGCCCGGGGACCCTGCATCACGCAAGCAGGAGCGTTCGCAGCTCCAACGTACCGCACGATGACGGGCCCGGCGATCCGGCCCCTCGATCGTGCCGCACCGTCCCTTGGGAGCCGTAATGTCCGATACCCGTACGCACCTGTGGAACCAGGATCCGCAGGATCCGTTCCTGGTCGCTCTGGGACTGAAGGAGCTGCTCGAGACGACCCCGGACCTGGCGTTCGCCTGCGACGCCGACGGGAACCTCCTCTGGGCCAGCCGCGTCCTCGAGTCGCTGACCGGCCATCCCGTGTCCGAGTTGATCGGCCGTCCCCTGCTCTCGCTCCTGTCGGCCCCGGCGCGGCGGCGCGCGCTGCGCGCGATCGCGGACCGGCGCCGGCACCACGCGCCCTCCTTCGAGGTCACCGTGCCGGTGGCCGACACCCAGGGACGCGAATCGAACGTGACGGCTCACGTCCTGCGGTTGGAGCGCCCGGACGGCGGGATCGTCTTCGCCGGCACGGCGCATGAGGCGGAGGCCGGCAGGGGGAGCGAGCCGGCGGTCCGGGGCCGGGCGGTCGCCGGCGCGAGCAAGGCCCTCCCTCCGGGCGCGGCCTCCACCGGCCACGAGGGATCGGAAGCCGAGACCCTGCAGGCGAGCGATGTCCTGGCCGCCATGAGCCACGAGATCCGCGCGCCGATGAATGCCATGATCGGGATGGCGCGCCTGCTCCTGCAGACGAAACTCGACGAGGAGCAGCAGGAGCTGGTGGACCTCATCTGGAAGTCGGGCCAGGCGACGCTGCGGCTGGTCAACGATGCCTACGAGTTCACGCGCACCGCGGGGGGCCAGCTCGATCTGGACTCCATCGCCTTCGACCTGCGGCTCACGGTCGACGAGACGGTGGCCTCGCTCGCGCCGCTCGCGGCGGAGCAGGGTATCGAGCTGGAGTGCCGCGTGCACCCGGCGGTCCCGTCGCGCCTGAGGGGCGACCCGGGCCGGATGCGCCAGATCCTGCTGAACCTCGGGGAGAGAGCCATCAGGACCTTCGTGCGGGGCCGCGTCGAGATGCTGGTGAGCCGCCTGCGCGAGAACGACCAGAGCGTCACGCTGAGGTTCCTGCTGATGGACCAGAGCGTCGCGGTCGACGGCCCCCGGCGAAGGGCGGCGGTCCCGCCGGCGCGGCGGGAACCGGGCGCGGAGCCGGGACACGAGGCCGGCGCCGGATTGGGGCTGGCGGTCATCCGGCGACTGGCCGAGCGCATGGGTGGCAGGACCGGGATCGATTGCACGTCGGACGAGGGGTATCGCTACTGGTTCGACGTGAACCTCGAGAAGCAGGGCGAGCTCGAGTCGATGGTAGCCCCACGTCTGTGCAAGGCGGAGCTCGCCACCAAGCGGGCTCTGATCGTGGATTCGTCCCCGGTGGTGCGGCGGGCCGTGCGGAGCAGGCTGGAGGGTGCCGGGTGCCGCGCGGCGGAGGCCGGTGACGCCGAGGAGGCCCACGCCGTCCTGCGGGCGGGCGTCGAGTCCGGCGACCCGTTCCACTTCGTGCTGATCGACCGCGACCTCCCCGGGTCCGACGGAGAAGAGCTGGGGGCCACGATCCGGGCCGACCACGCGCTGGACGTCGCGCGCACCGTGATGCTGACGACGGTGGGGCACCGGGGTGATGCCACGCGCGCCAGCGCGCGAGGGTTCTCGGCGTTCCTGCCCAAGGCCGTGGGAGTGGAGGAGCTGGTCGAAGCCCTGTGCGAGGTCATCCGCCAGGCGATGGTGACCCCGCCGGGTGGCACGCCCGCGCTCGTCACGCGCTACTCCCTCGCGGAGGGGCGCCGCAGCAAGACGCGCATCCTGCTGGTCGACGATGACGGGGTGAGCCAGGTGGTGACGCAGTGGTGTTTGAGCCGGCTGGGCTACCGGCTGGAGATCGCAGGCACGATCACCGACGCGCGGATCGCCTGGTCGAATGCGGCGTTCGACATCATCCTGGTGGACGAGCGCCTGGCGGACGGGGACGCGCTCGCCCTCGCTCGCGAACTGCGCCAGTACGAGGGCGACGGCCGGCACGCCGCGGTCATCGCGATGTTCAGAGACGAGAGCTCGCCCGCGCGGCTCGGCTGGCAGGAGTCCGGCGTGGGCGACTTCATCATCAAGCCGGTGGACCTCGTGGCCCTGGCCCGGCTGGTGGAGCGGTTGACGGGCACCGGGCTTCCCTCGGGGTCCGCGATCGAGGACGAATATGCAGGGAGGCTCGCGGGACGCACGGTGCTGACCCCCGAGGACCGGCTGGAATTCGTCATGCCGGATGTCGACCGGATCCTGACGGAGTCCGAGGTGCAGGAGGAGATGGCGTCGGCGATGCGCGCTTCCACGGCCGCAGGCGCCGCCGCCGCGCTGGCCGAGCCTGAGACGGCGAGCGAGGCGACCGAGCCCGATGTCGAGCCGGTCCATGCCACGACCGGGGCCACGCAGGTTCCGGTGGACGGCCGGTCGGCCGCCCCGGCCCCGATGATGGAGGCAGTCGTCGAGGCGCGCGTCGAAGCACTCCCCCTGGGGTCGGATGAGATCGAGCCCGCGGTGGAGGTCGTGCAGGAGGAAGGGCCGACGAACGTCGAGCTCGTCCCGGTGACCCCGGCTGAAGCGGAGTTGAGGGTCCAGTCATTCGTGGAATCGCCGAACCGGATGTGGGTCCACGAGCCGCCGCCGGCCGCCGCGGAGCCGGCCCAGTCGCTGCCCGCTCCGCCGATGGACGCGTGCGCGCCCGAGGCCCCCAGGTCCTGGGAGGTGGTGGAACCGGTGCACGCGACTGCGGCGGAAGTCGTTGCGGAAGAGGTTGCCCCGGGCGAGCCAGAGGCGGTCCTCGTGACGCCGGCCGCACCCGGCGAGTTCGAGATGCTCCCGGCGCCGGTCCTGGATACGCTCCTGCCGGCGGACGTGGTGGCCCTCGAGGCGACGGAGCCGCAGGACGCGGTCGAGTTGGAGAGCGCTGCCGTGGGGAAGGGCACCGGTGAAGCAGCGGCCGGAGGCCGGTTCGAGATCGCCGTGATGGGTGAGGCCGGGCCGCCGAGCCTGACGTTTGCCGCGCCGGAGTCGCCGGTGGCTGAGTGGCCGGCCGAAGCGCTTTGGGAGGCGGCAGTCGCGGAAGCTCCGGTCGCCGGGATGCCAGCCGAGGCGCTGATCGAAGTGCCGGCCGCAGAAGAGCAGGTCGAAGAACCCGCGGCCTGCGCGCCCGCGATCGAAGAGAGCGGGTCCATGCCTCCATCAAGCGCGGTGGAGGAGGACGAAGCAGCGCCGATGCCTCAGCCCGAGACGGCTTCCGAGGTGGCGGACGAGGTCGAGCCGGCGGCGCCTGCTTCGCAGGAGCCCGTGCGTCTCGAGATGGTCGAATCGCCGGCGCGGCTGGACCCGCCAGCGCGGGAGTCCACTGCGGCGTTCGATCTCGAGCGACTCGAGCTGGCGAGCATGGGGCTCCCGAGCCTGCGCAAGGCTCTGCTGGGCGCGTTCCTGGGCGAGATCAGCCCCTTCCTCGAGAAGCTCTCGTGGACCTTGAGTGACGAGGACGCCCAGCGCGTCGCGTCGGAAGCGCACGGGCTCGCGGTCCTGTCCAGGTCGGTCGGCGCCATCGCCTGCGCCGAAGCTCTCGAGGAGCTGGAGCGTTGCGGTGCGGATGGGACGCTGAAGGCTTCCGACACGATCCTGCGGCGTTGCTACGGGCAGGGGCTCGGTGCCGCGTCGCAGGCGCGCGCGCTGCTCGTGGAGGAGCGCCGGGCCGCCTGATCCCCGCCCCGCAGGCCTTCACCCACGGATCGAGGCCGGAGGTGCCCGTCGTCAATGCGCGGTCCCGGTCTCCCGCTTCTCGGACGCCAGCGCGACGCTCCTGCCGACGAGAGCGAACAGGATGAGGACCCCGCCGGTCAGCCAGCCTCCGGGGCTGAACGGTTCGCGCACGGTGAGCCCGAGCCCGAGGCCGCCACCGACGAGCAGCGCGCACAGCACCGCGAACTGCCGCATGCCGTAGAGGAAGACGAACGGCAGGTAGTGGGCGCCGACCACGATCATGAAGGCCGGGTAGAACCAGTACGCGTGGTGCAGGGTCGCGGCCCCGACCAGGGGCAGGCCGAGCGGCACGGTGAACGCGACCTGCATGGCCAGGCCGTTGAGCGGGTTCCCGGGGGTCAGCGACGCCGGCCGCCGCAGCGTGCGCAGCACGATCTGGGTCAGCGGGAAGATGAAGAACCCGCCGACGGCCAGGGCCAGGATGGCCTGACGGTGCGAGCCCCACGTTCCCAGGGCTGCCGAGAGCAGCCAGAGCGCACCGGAGACGAGTTGCCCGGCGAAGCCGCCAAGGAAGACCGAACGAACTTCGCGCTGAGCGTCACGGACCATCATGGCATTCCCCTCGGAGCTGCCCCAGGTGCTACGCTCACTCGTGCGGAGGACGGCGAGCGCCCCGGGGCGTACGGTCCATTCCCCGAACCTTTGACCCGACCCTGCCAGTTCGATCGCGAAGCGATGCGGCAATCTGCGCGCGCGCACCACTCCGCGAGGGCTTCCCGTCTCGACGGCGTCGGCTTTGCGTGAAAGGGATCTCTCATCAAGGCTAGGCTCTGTCTGAGAACGGTCGCGAGTCGTATGATCCGCCCAACTCGCTACGGACGGCGAGGCTGGGAGGACCGAACGGATGCGCCGCTATGAACTCACGGATGAGCAATGGGCGTTGATCGAGCCGCATGTGCCTCCAGCGGCACCGATCGGACGGCGGCGCGTGCCGCCCCGGACGGTGTGGAATGGCATCTTCTGGGTGCTGCGCAGCGGCGCCCCATGGCGCGATCTGCCCGAACGTTACGGGCCGTGGCAGTCGGTGTATCACCACTTCAATGCCTGGCGCCGCGAAGGCGTGTACGACCGGGTCCTGGCGGCGATGCAGGTCCGGCTCGATGCGGAGGGCCACATCGACTGGGATCTCTGGTGTGTGGACGGCACCATGGTGCGGGCGTCGCGCTCGGCCGCCGGGGCCGGGAAAAAGGGGGCGGCGACGAACCCGCTGACCACGCACTGGGCCGCTCGCGCGGCGGATTCGGGAGCAAGCTCCACCTGGTCGCTGACGGTCACGGACTTCCCCTCGCGGTCCACGTCACAGCGGGGCAGGTCAACGAGTGCACACAGTTCGAAGAAGTCATGAACCGGGTGCGGATTGGCCGCCGTACGCGGCCCGAGGCCGTCGCCGGCGACAAGGGCTACAGCTTCATGGCAATCCGCGACTGGTTGCGTGATCACTCCATCAAGGCGGTCATCCCACGGCGGAAGGACCAGCACCCGGAAGACGGTCGGCAGCACTTTGACCGCGACCTCTACCGGCGTCGCAGCGTGATCGAACAGTGCGTGGGTTGGCTCAAGGAGTGCCGTCGTCTGAGCACGCGATTCGAGAAACTGGCGGTGAACTTCATCGCAATGATCCATGTCGCTTTCATCGAACGCTACCTGCGGATAGCGTTCTCAGACAGAGCCTAGGCCCGGCAGGGCCGAAGGGGAAGGCCTCTGCGCCCGGGGCGCGGAGGCCTTCCGTCAAGAGGTGGGACGAGACCGCATGCTCGAGACCGTCAGGACCTTCACCGCGCTGAGCGAGGAGTTCGTGGAGGAGAGCCTGCGCCGGTGGCCGGTCGAGGCCACGGCGGCCGGCATCCACGACTACGACCACCGGCTGCCCGACGACACGCCGGAGGGCTTCCGCGCGCGCAGCGTGTGGCTGCGCGACCTCGAGCAACGGCTGGCGGCCTCGGTGACGTGGGAGGAGATGCCCACCGAGCAGCGCGTGGACTACGCCCTGCTGCGCTCGCGCATCAGCGTGCTGCGCGCCGAACTCGAGGAGATCCGCGCTCACGCCCGTGACCCCGTCGCCTGCCTGCGCACCGCGCTCGACGGGGTGGCGCTGCTGGTGACGCGCCCCTTCGCGCCGTTCGAAGAGCGCAAGGAGGCGATCCTTGGGCGCCTGATGGCGATCCCGGAGTACCTGGCCGCGGCGTGCGCGAGCCTCGAACAGGTGCCCGAGGCCTGGGTGGAGCTGGCCCTGGAGGTCACCGACGGGGGACCGCCGTTCGTCAACGACGTCGCGCACGCCCTGCTGCGCGCCTTTCCGAACGACGCCGAGCGCATCGAGCACGCGGGCGTGCGCGCCAGCGCGGGTTTCGCCGCCTTCCGGGAGGCGCTCGAGCGCGACCTCGGCCCGCGCGCGGGCGGGGACTTCGCCCTGGGCGAGCGCTGGCTGGACTTCCGGCTCGAGCGCGAGCACCTGCTGCCGCTCAAGAACGAGGCGCTCGAGCACTGGGGCCGCGAGCACGTCGCGCACCTGCGGCGGCTGCTCGAGTACGAGGCGCGGCGGCTCGACCCGCACCGGCCCTGGCGCGAGCAGATCGAGGAGGTCCGGTGGCCGGCGGAGCCCCGCGCGCAGCGCACGGCGCTCGAGGCCGAGCTCGAGCGGGCGCATCGTTTCGTCGCGGAGCGGCGGCTCGTGCCCCTGCCCGAGGTCCCGCTGGCGGTCGCGGAGGCGAGGGCCTGGCAGCGCCCGCTCCACGCGGGGGTGGCCTACCTGCCGCCCGCGCCCTTCGACCTCGAGCCGGCGGGCGTGCTGTTGCTGCCCGCGGTGGAAGGCGCCCGACGCTCCCCGACCCGGGCCGAACCGCCCGTGCGCACGGGGCCCGCGCTGGCCGCCGTGCGTCAGGGCTGGCCGGGGCGCCATCTGCAGGGGGCGCTGGCGATCCACTGCGGCTCGCGCCTGCGCCGGCTCGCGGCGAACAGCGTGTTCGCCGAAGGCTGGGCGCTCTACGCCGAGGAGTCGATGGCGGAGGAGGGCTTCTGTACCGCACCCGCCGACCGGCTCGGGCTCATCCTCGACCTGCTCGCGGGCGCGGCTGGCGCGGTCGCGGACCTGGGACTGCACAGCGGGCGGCTAAGCCTCGCCCAGGCGGCGGACTACCTTGCGGAGGAGGCGCTGCTCGGCCGCGCCGAGGCGCTCGCCGAGGCGAAGCACCTGACCCTCGCACCCGCGCAGGCCCTGGGCGGGCTGGTGGGCCGGATGCAGATCCTCGAGTTCCGCGAGGAGGCGAAGAAGCGCCTGGGCGCGCGGTATGACCGACTCGACTTCCATGCAGCTTTGCTCGCGGGTGGCACGCTGCCGCCCGCGCTGATCGGGGAGGAACTGTGGGAACGGCTGGGAGTGGACTGATGCGGAACCGCCGGGTCGTCCGGTCACGCCACATCGCCCTCGCGCTGGCGATCGCCGCCGGGTTCGCCCTCTGCGCGTGCCCGGTGACGCGCGCGGTCGAGCCGGGGACCGAACACGCCATGACCCCCGCGAGCCTCGGGCTCGAGGCCGAGGACGTCACCTTTCCCGCGGCGGACAGCACGACGGTCTCGGGGTGGTGGCTCCAGGGCGCGAAGGATGCGCCGGTCGTCGTCATCGCCTCCCGCGGCACGGGCACCATGGGTGACCTGCTGCCCGCCGCGCAGCAGTTCCTCGCGCGCGGCTTCAGCGTGCTGACCTTCGACTACCGCGGCTTCGGCCCCGGTTCGAGCGCCGAGGCGGTGGACAGCCTGCGCTACATCGTCTTCGATTCGCAGTGGGTGGACGACCTGCTGGGCGCGCTGCGCTACGCCCGCGCGCGCGGCGGCAGCCACGTCTTCGCCTGGGGCCAGGACCTCGGCAGCGCCGTCGTGCTCGCCGCCGCCGCGCGCACGCGCGAGGCCTGCGACGCGCTCGCGGTCGAGGGCCTGTTCCGCACCTCGCAGGACGCCCTGAACGCCAACGGCACCGCGGTGATGCAGGAGGTCGTGGTGCGCCACCGGCGGCTCGTGCTGGGGCAGGACGAGCCGTTCTCGGCGGGTGCGAGGCTGAGGGTGCCGCTCCTGGTCGTGCTGGCCGGCAAGGATGACGTGACCCCGCCGGCGATCACCCGGACGATCCTGGCGCGCATGCGCGTGCCCACGGAGACCTGGGAGATCCCCGCGGCCGGCCATCTGGGTGCCGAGAAGACGCCGGGCTACTTCGACCGCATGGCCCGGTGGTTCAAGCGCTGGACCGCGTTCCCGCCGGGCGGGAAACCGTAGCGCGCGCTGCAGGTCGTGCCTGGCTGGGGGCCGGCGGGACAGGGGCACGAAGCCCTCCGCGAGGACGCTGTGCGCCGCCAGCGCCCGCGCTGCGCGCGGGCTTCCCTGGCGGTACTCGCTCCCCGGCAAGCCCCCGGCCGCCGCATCCTGCGTCGGCCGGGGCCGGGGCCCTCGCTGCGGGCTTCGTGCCCCTGTCCCGCCGCGTGCCCCGGGGGGATCGGAGGGCGAGCGTGTCCGTACTTAGCCGTCCTCCGACCCCCCCCGGGGCACGCCTTCGGCGCTCGGCCGCGTGCCTGCATGACGAAGGGGCGGAGCCGTCAGGCTCCGCCCCTTCCGACACGCGGCCCTGCTACCAGCGGTAGCCGAGACCGAAGCCCACCGCGTTGACGAAGGTCTTGTACTCGCCCGTGAACTCATCGTACGGGGAAGGCAGGTCCTCGACGGCCACGCCGACGCGGGGCCGGGCGAAGATGGCCAGCTCGTAGACGTCCACCGTCCAGCGCTTGTCGGTCCCGAGTGAGCAGCCCAGGCCCAGGGTCAGGGCGTGGCGGTCGGAGTCCGGCAGCAGCGGCGTGACCGCGTTGACCGGCGCAGGCGACTTGTCGAAGTAGTAACCGGCGCGGTAGGCGAGGCTGCCGCGCCGGTACTCGGCGCCGGTCCGGGCCTGCCACGCGTTGTCGTAGTCCTCCACGCGCAGCTTGTCCGGGGTCAGGGCGCTCGCGAAGTCGACCGGCAGGTCGCTGAAGACCGACCACTCGTGCACGTTGAGGTCCGCCTCGACCGTCCACTCGGGCTTCGGGCTCCACGCCGCGCCGACCGACCACATGGCGGGGAAGCGCAGCACCGTGCTGACGCCCTGGTCCTTCAATACCGCGGCCAACGCCCCATCCAGCGACGGGATCCCCGTCGGGATGTTGGTGAAGTCGGCCGTGCCTTCGTCCACGTGCACCACGACCTTGCTGCGATAGTAGGCGCCCAGCTTCCACTCGGACGTCGGCGTGAAGAGCACCGCCGCGTTCCAGCCCGGCGCGGGGGTGAAGTCCGACGTGAGGTCCACGTCCGCCACGTGTGTCGTGCCGAGCAAGCCTCCCGTGAGCGCGCTCAGGTCCCGGTAGACCTGGTTCTTGAGCCCCACCTTGGCCCACATCATGTCGCCGCCGGCCGCGAAGCTCCACTTCGCGTTGGGCGCATACGCCAGGCAAAGGCTGCCGTTGAGCCCCTGCAGGTCCGCCTTCGTCACGAGATAGCGGCCCGCGAAGGTCTCCGGGGCCCACTCGACGCCGAGCCCGAAGGGCGAGTTGATCCCGACGCCGGCGGCCCAGCGCTTCGCCCAGCCGTGCGTGGCGTAGACCGTGGGCGGGTAGAAGGTCTGCCGAACCATGTCCGCCGAGCCGGCGGCGCCGGGATTGGGTTCCTGGCCGGTGAACTTCGTCACGGGCTGCAGCGCGCTGCCGCCCACGTAGATCCGGGTTCCCTCGAGCCGGGTCATCGCGGCGGGGTTGAAGAACACCGCCGAGGCGTCGTTCACCGAGGCGGTGGCGGCGCCGGCCATGCCGAGGGCGGCGGCGCCCTGCTCGTAGATGCTGTATCCGGCGGCCTGGGCCAGCGTGGGGAGCAGG
>Ga0315276_10001154_pt1 | contig 23575 bp, 29 predicted proteins | sample YL17G05_0_MG_FD_204542 | JGI IMG/M metagenome (GOLD analysis project Ga0315276, IMG submission 204542) | Sediment microbial communities from Yellowstone Lake, YNP, Wyoming, USA - YL17G05_0 | ecosystem: Environmental > Aquatic > Freshwater > Lake > Sediment | place: USA: Wyoming | collected... | reverse complement strand
CACACCTTTTTCTTTGTTATCCAACCCCTATTGCTAGGACTGGGCACGTCTTTGAATTCGTTGACGCCGAGATCGTAATTAATCCACATCTTTCTGGCGTCATATTCATTCTCTACGCCTTCACATAGTCCGGCTTTTTGCATGCTCTCTAAAATAGTATAATATGGATAATCTTTCTTATTCTTCTCCCATCCTATACTTCCCACATAAGGACAACTCAAAAATGGGCCTGTAGCAAAAATTCTTCCCTCCGATATATTCTTTGCTAAAAATCTTTCTGTTCTATCCCTATGATCTTGAGTTTCTCCTTTTAATCCTAATTGTAAAAATGCTGTTACATCAATACCATTCCTTTTACAAATATCTAATGCACTATCAATTTTTTCACAGGTTACTTTCTTACCCATAATCTCTAACAAATCATCATTATAACTTTCAACTCCTAACCCAATCATCATACATCCTGCGTTCTTCATTAAACTAACTAATTCTTCATCCAAAATCACATCTATTCTTGTCTGCACCGAAAATTTCAAATCATTATTTCTCTTTATCAATCTTCTACAAACTTCTTTACCCCAATCTTGGTTTGCAGCAAAGCAGTCGTCTATGATATAGGTACTTCGATATCCAAAACTTATCAAATAATCAAAATATTCTTCAACTCTACCAGGACTCATTGCTCTAAAGCACGTCCCTGTTGCAAGCCTGCAGCAGAAGGTACACGCTGGCGCATCCTTCCCTTTCAAATTTGGAATCTTACAACCTCTAGACAGCACAGACTGCGTAAACTTCATTCTAGTAAACTTTGAATAGGCAAAATTAGAACATTCCTGAGGAACTTTCAATACCATATCATATGCTGGAAAAGGCAATTCATCTAGATCTTTTACTCTCCAAATTCTATCTAAATTGGGACTTTCAATTTCCCTCCCATTTTCCTCCAAATAATCAATTAATTTTACAATAACTGCATCTCCTTCCCCCTTAATTACATAATCTACTTTATTACTTAAGCCCATAATTTCAATACAAGGATGGGTCCCATAAACAATAACTTGTGGGCTAACGTCGTCTCTAGATTGACATCCATTATGATACGCTATACTATCCACCACTCTGTTAATATTTTCATAACTAGATAGAGGTGCTCTAAAATAATCAATAGTCTCAGTATTAAAAATTACATAATTTGGATCAATTTTATTAATAGCCTCAGCAATGACTCCTGGGGCCATCATTTGATTATCCCCATCGATATAAGTAACTTCATAACCCGCATCCCTCAGCTGGGCTGCTATAATCAAACTTAAACAATCAAGCCACCAGCCATCTGGGCAAAAAGAGATAGTTCCTATTGTAAGAAATGTTTCAAAGGGATTAAATATTTTAGTTGTATTAACAACCACTACCTTTTTCATTTGCTCTCCTTTTCTACATACTTCTTCAAATCATCCAATGCTTTATCTAACAAATTATGATAAAATTTTCTATCTCCAACAATACTTAGATTTGGAACAATAATATTTTGCGACATGGCTTCACATATCATTCCATCTTTCCTCTCAGGTTTAAAAGATACTTCAATCTTAACAATTCCTGGTTTTGTAAATATATTTTCCACTACTCAATCTCCTCAATTTGTTCTAATGTCTCTTTTCATTCTCTATTTTTCCTATAGGTTTTTCTCTGCAACATCTTTATAATCCTATCTGAAATCTTTTCATATAACTTAACCTCTCCCTCCTTAACTCTAACTATCACACATCTGCCATGCTTCATAGAATTGAGTTGAACCCTTTGGTCCACAGGATACCACATCTTGCTCCGACAAATCTATATTTAAATCTGGGGAGTCTTCTTGAATTCTAATTCTTGCTTCCATAGCTCCCAATATGGAAAACGTCACACAAGAACCACAACTTCCTTGATCTCTAACTTCCGATAAGTAATCTTCCCAATTTAAATGGGAAGGAGCACTTGATTGTTCTTGAGAAAAATCCCTTTGTTCCTTTTGAGGAATCACTCCCGAAGGAACTAAACCTAATTCATAACCGTATGCTAATGAACTTAATAACAAAAATAAAACTAACCATAGGACTTTCATATCTCCTCCTTACTTTAAAATTCTCCATCTTTCAATTAAATTTCATAGTCCCTAAAAATATCTTTCTTCAACTTTGTTTCTTTCATAACAACTTTTGCAAACCCATACTTTAACTTTTCTTCCTGCTATATTGTCCACTTTAGGCATAGAAACCTCAACTTGTATCATCTCAACTTTACTTTTACAATTAGGACAAACATCGATATGAGTTACTTTTGAATCTACAATACTACTCTCCATTTAACAATCTCCTTTCTGCTTCTTCTTTTGCTCGAATCTCTGAAGCTTTCTTCATTTTACGTAACTTCCTAATTGAAGTTCTAAAGCCATACGTATTCTCTATCATATTTCTCTTTATCCATTTTGTTGCACTACCCATTAGACACCCCCTTTCTTAATCTTTTCACTACTAATTTGCTCCCAACAATCAGGGCAGTAATCTTTGCCTTCAAATACAGTCCACCCATTAGCTTTAATCTCAGCATCCACATTACACTCATCATAACCTCTACCTAAGGATGTTAAATGTACAAAGAAAGAATCCATACAACAATCACCATCACAAGTTATCTCTAATTCTGGTTCTCCTCTCAATTTTTAAATCCTCCTTCGTTAAAAGCTCCTTACTTATTATTTATAATTATATCATGTTTGTTAATACAAGTCAAGAGAAATTTTCCCTTCTTTTTGAACCAGAGTTCATAGATTCAATAGAAATTTTTATCTAAAAATAAACCACACACACCAACAAATACCACCCATTATAATTACAACTGGTAAAAATGTTAATACAATTGAAAGCAAAAATGCAAACATACATCCCGCTATACCGATAAATCCACAAATTGCTATTATTATTCCTTCCCCCAATCTCCAAAAAAATTGATTTATTTTGTGACTTATCTTTTTCATTTACTTTTCCTCCTTAATTCTTCTGCTAACTCCATAATTTTTTGATTCAAATTAAAAATTTGTTCCTTTAATTGCATATTTTCCTGAACCAAATCTTGGACTACTTTTGTATTTCCATCTACTATTATGGCATTCATTAAAGTTTCCCGCATCCCTTCTCTCAACTTTTGCTGCTCTAATCTATGAGTTAAATCTTTGTTCTCACGTCTTAACCTTTCTAAAACTTCCTTAACTGTTGTTTCTTCCATCCATATCTCCTATTAGTTATGTTCTTCTAAAATAGAAACGTGTGGATAGTTTCGTATTGCAAATTCAGTTTCTGTCACCCTAATTTTATCATAATATCTTTGTGGTACAAAACTTAAATTACCTTGGGCCACAACCCTTACTCCTTTCCTGGTGCTTGATATTCCACAAAAATATTTTCTTCCATTTTCCTTATTTACTATGTAGGCATAATACATACTTTTTCTTCTTATTCTCTAACAAATTTAGTTTGTGGTGTAAAGCACTCATGGTCTGTATACTTAAGTTCCTTTACTTTTATAGGCTCTGCTGGCAAAGGATAATATAATGCATCCCTTTGTCTAATATACTTAGCGCTACTTTCCATCACCCGTTCTTCTACCTCTTTGGCATTGAATTCAAATTGCTCTGCAATGGACTTCACAAGTTCTTCTTCTTTTCTAATTTGTAACTCCTCTTGCCATAAATCAAACATTGTTTCTCGATCTATCATTCTTTTTCTCCTTCTTACACGTGGCATCTACTAACTGTGTTGCTTGTTTGAGAGCATTTTTGAGGAGCCGATTATAAGTGCGGGTCAGATTCCTTGAGTGCACTTTTTCTCCGGAGGCCTTCTCTGTCAGACCAAGGCACCTCTTAGGTTTTGGAACATAACCATACTTATCATATGCTAAATAAGAATAATCATCAAGTTCAAATTTACATGTAGGATGACCACCCTCATTATCAAAATGACCACAACATCTCGTGTGTTTCTCATTTTCTTCTCTACCCCAACAATAATTACCTTCTGCCACTTCAATTGGCATTAAAACCTTTTTATAAAATTTTTGTGTCATCTTCTTTCCTCCTAACTTATTATTTAATTTAACATAATTATATCATGTTTGTTAATACAAGTCAAGAGAAAATTCATTTTAAAAACATAGAACATAAATAATTACACAATATGATAGAACTCAATATGATAATGAAATCAACCATCTTATCCTCCTTTTAATATGTCCAACCTCAATAATTGGGGTCATACTTGAATAAGTAATAAATTCATAACTTACCTCTTATACAAAACGATCTAATTCTTTTATCCAACTTCTGGGGATCCTTCTAACATACTTAGTAAATCCTTCATGTCCAGGTCTAATTCTAGCATCTGAAACATACATACACCTTTTTTTGTAATTTGTGGATTTTCTATCTGCTTCTGTCCAAATATAAAGATGGGCTTTCTTTGTTCCAATTAAATGAATAATTGTTCTACTTCTTCCTTTATAGAACATTGTTTTATGAACAATTGCAGGTTGCTTTATTGGTTCTAAACATTAGTAAGTCTCCCTGCTTAGTTACTAATCTTTAATCTTTTAATTACCTGATGACAGTGATCACAAAGAGTCGACTCCATTAAATCACCTACTCTACTCTGGAGCCTCCTAGTCAAATATGGATCATCTATCACGTGGGTTGAATAAAATGTGAATAGATTCATGACATCATAAAGATTTTCAACTTTCACATCTGGACTATTTAATTGCTGCAAAATTGAATTAGTGGCTTTTGCACCAATCCCCATTTTATCACCCATAGAACTAATGGACTTTATTGGATCCGTAACTGGAATTCTTTTCAACTCAGCAAACTTCTCTAATGTCCCTTGACCTGTATCAAATGCCCGGCCCATATACTCACCTAGCAAAGGAAAATAATTACTGTACGTCTCATCCAATTCTTTCTTCCATCCTAATCTATCATCATGTGCTATCATTCCATTAGAACACACTAGTCGTGAAACATAGGCTGTCATCTTATCTGCATAAACACCAAGCATAGAATGACTCAAAGAAAATCCAGCATTAAGAAGATCGCCTCTCTTTGGCTCTCCTGCAGCAGCGTCAATGGAAAGACCCTCAAACACAACATTGACAAATGAATCTTTTGGGCTTATTGCCAGTTTTTCTACTTTACCATCCCAATTATTCTTTGTAAAAACATTAGTTATCTCATTTAAAATCCTCTCCGTAGAAATCAACTGGTGAGAGGTCTTACAAAAACCTGCAACCATTTCTCCTTTCACTATCATCTTATACTTAGCAAAAAAATCTGTGGCTTTGGACCAATACTCAACATTGGATCTAAATAAATCCTTATCACTCTCATATACCTTTTTTAAATAGCCGCCAGGAATAGAACAACAGCTCGCCACAGAATTAATTCCTTCTTCTGAAAACTCTCTACCCAAAAAGTCTTTAGGCTCATCTACAGTCATATCTCGATACTGTGATTCTTTAGAAAGCTCTAAATCTAAATTTGGCACTTCTATTTTTAGCATTTCTTACCTCCCTAGGTTTAAGTTAGTACTTTATTTTACTTTATTCTTTATTATACAAAATAAAATTTTTACTTTCCTAAATTTTTAAATTCTTCGACTGTGGAAACATATATCAATGGGCCTTTATTATATGCCACAACCACTTTTTTACTCTTTTTAAATTTTGATTCTTTTGCCTCAGCTTCTCCGCAATACAAACATATATTATATCCCAATTCTTTTCTTTTTTCAGAAAAGTCTTCCCCACACTTAACACATGTTGCCATCAATTGCCTCTTTTTACTATACCTAACAGCTGCAAATAGTCCGCATCTGTTATAACTTTTAAATAATTTTCTATTCCTCTAGCTTGTTCAAGAATAGATAATACAATAGCACCCTCTTTTGTCTTCATATCCTGATGACCATATTTACAATACCACTCTTTAAGCATTTTTATTACACCATCTGATGGCATTCTCATACTCTTTACCTCTACTTTATTATACTTTCATAAAAATTTATTATACAAAATCTTCTTTTAATTCCAACTTCTTTGGGATCAATTCATTATTAGGATTTACATAAAGTCGTATTCCCATGTTATGACCACAGAAAATACAATGTTCCACTACAACCCAATTAAGTTGAATTTTAAACTCTTGGTGTGCAGTATCATTATAAGGATTTGTAATAGCTCTGGTTGGTTCCAGTAATCTCAAGGTATCTCCATTCTTTTCTAACACTTTGAAATAGTATCTTGTTCCACCAGACCAATAATTCTTAGGATTGTACTTCTCCTGATATGTCAAGAAAAACGTTCTACCTTTATACTCTGGAAATGTTAAAGATAATATAGGTCTTACTCTATCTTTTGTTAATTTAATTCTATCCATTTAACTATCGCCACTTGTGATTTTACTTTTCTTTCTACTCTAACTACTTTTTCTTCTGTGTTTAATAAATAATTAATAGACTCCTGAAGTACTTGATTATTAGGTATTGTATCTACAAACCTTAGTATTTTCCATCCTTTCTCTTTTAAAAATTCATCTCTTCTTTGATCTTTAGCCGGCTTATGAAAATATCTGTGATCATATTCAATATTTAATTGGACAGCAGGTAAAGCAATATCTAAATAATATGGTGGAAAATCATACTCTAACTCTACCCCACCATACAATTTACTAACTTTGTTAAATAATCTTAATTGTTTCTTAGAAGTTGTTGGTTTTGGTCTATTTGATACTATTAACCACTTGCCTATCATTTCTTTCGTCCTCTAACTAGTACGTCTTGAAAATAAATACAATTGTTTCTAAAACTATTATTGCGAAACCTAATATTAATATCCTTCTTTGATATCTTAAAGTTTTATTTTCATTTCTACAAATTATATACTTTTCTATAAATTACTCTCCTCCTAACTTATTATTTAATTTAACATAATTATATCATGTTTGTTATAACGAGTCAAGAAAAAATTAAAATAAAAAAGCCCACCATTTAGTAACAATGATGAGCTTTTATATCTTTGTAAAATAGATTGAGCCATTAGATCTCAATCTTATTAATATATTATTTTTATTTATCATATACCTCTAAAACTGTAAATCCTACCTCTGGGATCTTGTCACGGCGCTTATATGCAATAGGCACATACCAGTGGCAGACTCCTCTTTTACTTTGTATAGCCTTTTGATTAAGTTTAAGAGCTGTAATACCTAACAAAATGGCCAACATCTGGGCCTCATTTGGTAATAGAGTCCTTCCTCTATGCCCACATGAAAAATGTTCCATTATAGTTCCTGATGGCATCCACTCATAGGAGCATGAAAAGTCGTATTGTCCTTCACTTCTATGACTAACATACTTCTCTAAATGGACCTCAAAATAATCTTTACCCAAAAACTTTGAAGAGGTAAAATCTATCATCTCTTTACTCTTAGCTTCCCTTCTCATTTCTGCCGCCATATTTCTAATTTTTAAAATTGATTTAAACCCGACGGGAATACCCAACATTGCACTCATATTTACTCCTATCAACTTTATTTTAATGTTATTCTAACTGACTCTTGTATTGGAGGAAAATTTAATGCAACAAACATTAGTACTGCTTCTATTGTTTCATCAACTGAAGTCCAACTTACTGATCCCGAACCAAATAATTGTTTTTTATCCAATCTACCTCTGTTACAAGAAATATCAATCCTCCGACTCTTTTTATCTTCTTCTGGTACATTAATTATAGGAGGAAGAAATGGCTCCCCAGATAGTACAACATCAACCTGAACTCCCTTAGTTCCGGCGGGAATTTCATAAGCTCCATTTATACATTCATAATCTGGCAACTTAACTTCTAATTTTAGTGGATTATCTTGAGGTTTCGTTTTAACTTTCTTCTTACCTCCCTCTTCATATACTTCAAAATTAATCATTGAGACTCCAGGACTGCCTTCTATCATCTCACAATCTGGATAATCCGACATTTGTACTGGAATTTCTGACTCTACAACTATTCTATGCTTACCTACAACATAATACATAATCTTATCTCCTTCCTAGTTTTATTATACAATATTCTTTAAACCGCTGGTACTCTTTGTCCTATGGGCTTGGGATTGGTGCCAGTAATATGGAAATTGGCCCAGATGCCCAATACTGAAAACAAAGCTAAAATAATGTTGTCTGCTCCAAAAGCTAAAAGTAAAATCAAAAATCTACCATAAAACAATTGTCCATTTAAAAATCTATTCCACAAATCCCACCATTTACTAATATCACCCTGCCATTCAGTAATATTATCCTCTCTAGGATAGTCGCCTCCTTGACCTGTACCAAATGTACTACAAACAAAAATCCAGGGAATATGTACTACAGAAAATCCCCACATAAATGAGGGACTAACTATCCAAGAACATTGTTCTTCTAATACCTCTGTGGTTCCATCCTTCCAAAATCCACCATTTAAATGATTGTCTGGTAAAGGGACACTAGTTAAATTTAACATTCTTCCGCTGGTATGCATTATTTCTTGAACTTCCGGACACTCTCTTTTTAACTCTTCATCCATTAACTTTGCCAGCTGATCAATTGCTGCCTGTACTGTCATTACATCTTCAGGAAACAATTCTCCATATTCATTACCCTCTTTATCTATTGCAGGATTCTTATAACCTACAATACTTGCTCCAGATACTGAACCTGTTTCAACTGGTTGTGTGGTTTGAGGAGCATATATTATTGGCTTTAAATAAAACAAATCTTTTGGATCTACAATATAATGATAATGAAGAGTATCAGCATTACTATTTGGACCTTTAACTAAAGCCTCTATACTTTGATCATCCCCCGACTCCCATAAATGCCTTTGTCGAATTGCTCCATCATCTATCTTATTATAAGTTATGGCTTTGTCTTGTATATTACCAGTAGCAGTAGTTCCAAATTTTCTCAAATCAATAAGATTTCCTAAAATTCTATTTCCACCACTAACTGTAACATCAACACTACATAAAACCAAATAGTTATCTTCATCAAAGGCTGACAGACTCTTATATAATCTTTGATCAGTTGCCATTGCAATAAACCATGTTCCTGCAGGATCTGTATCAGCCCAAACAACAGAGGTTCCTCCTTCAACTGTGGTAAATCCCAAACCATGAACAAAATAAGCCTCTCCCGGTCCTGGCTGCTGAACTTCCACTCTCCCTACTACTACATTACATGCTAAACAATTAGATCCACCAGTACTCTCCCATTGTGGAGAAACAATACCATTTGCATGCATTAAATCTTGATGCTCTGTAACATCCGTAAATCCTCCCGTTAAGTCATCATAAGTTAAACCATGAGGATTATTTGCAGTAGGTAAACCCGAACCAATTTTTGATCTATGTACTCTATCCTCAGCCGTTGCTGTAGGTACAGGATACAATCTAGAAGAGCCTTCCACAGGAGGATTATATAATTCTGTAACATCTGTGGTTAGAGTAGAACTAGAAGAGGGCATCATTAAAATTACAACTCTAACTCTTACCCAATAATTAGTATTTCCTGAATACAATAAATAATCCCCATCACCTACTAATGTTACTACAGTACCATAACCCGCTGCGTCTCCTGGGGCTGTATATTGTAATGTTCTTTGACCCCCTGAATACACATAATTAAAAGAGGTGGTTCCTCTAACAGTAGTATCACTGAATCTTAAAATCCATACTCCATCAATATCTAATACAGTAGAGGTGACAATTGATTTAAGATCCAAACTAGTCTGAATTCTATCTGAGGATAAAGCTCCACCAGGTCCATTTGCACAAACAATACCTACTACAATTCTATTCTCTTGCTCATCCAGAGTTAAATTATTATAATCAGTTTCAATAAGTATGCTTATCTCATAACTCTCTGTAACTCTAGTAGGATAAACACAGCCATTAGATTCATGCATCTTATAATTGGATTCAATTTCTGTATAAACTAAGGTAACAAAATTATACACTCCCATAGTTTCACTAGCCAATTGTAAATCCAAAATAGCCCCATCTACTTTAATTCTTTCTCCATTTGCACAATATCCCACCCCTCCTCCATCTACCTTTCCAATGTCAATATGAGATGGTACCAAAACATTTGGTGTTACTAATAGACCTTTCCTTGATCCAGATTGAGTAAAACTTTTTTGGCGCTCTGTTATTGCACCTGATTTTGTAGTCTCAATATTATTTAAATCTTCCTGATGTACTTCTATACCATCTGTAAATTTACTTCTCTTCATAATTTATACTCCTTATTTATTTATTATCTATCCACCATGGGTTCCATTCATTAATAGGATAGCCTGTTCCATTATGCTGTGCTTCCATCTGCGACTCAACATATTGTTTCTTAATCGCAGTCCAACCATTAATATAACCTAAGGTATTTATATCGGCCGTCTCTAATGGTACTGATTGTAAAAGATTATAAACTATATTAACTTTACACCAGTAGCTAGTATTATTAGAGTTTAATTGATAAACTGCATCTTTATATTTAGGAAGTATTATTTCTGAACCATATGTATCTGTTGGGGCTTTATATTGTAATCTATGAGTTCCTCCCACATAAGTATGTTTAATAGTTGCAATTGGTGGAACTGGAGTCTTCGGTGTATTACTACTTAATGAAAGTAAATTAACTCCTGCCATATCTATTAAGGGAAAACTCCTATATGATTTATGATCTATAACTTGTTGCTCTTCCTCAGTACCCCACCAATGAGTTCCAACAATATGATAATTGGCGTGGGTTCCCAAGATTGTAAGTAAAGATGTGAGAATATCACCCCCAGATGTAATTAAAAAATGTATTAACCATCTACCATACATAAATTGTCCATTACAAAGAGCTTCAAAAAACTTCAACCACCCGGGCCAATCCCAGTGCTGAGCGCCTTCTTCCGTATATTCTCCTCCCTGACCTAATCCCAAAGTGGTACACAAATATACCCATGGGGCATGAGCCCCTCCTAATCCCCATAAAAATGTTGGACTTACAATCCAAGAACATTGCTCCTCAATAACTGGAATTCCATCCTTCCAAAACCCTCCATTTAAATGATTATCTGGTAAAGGGACAAAGGTTAGATTTAACAACCTGCCACTAGAGTGCATTGTTTCTTGTATCACTGGAAGTGGCTTCTTTCTCAAATCTCTCATCCACCAAGACAAAGCAAATAGTGCCTCATCTACATTATCTATATTATAAGCAGGTGGAAATATACTAGATGTTGCTCTTGTTGTCTTAAATCCTATTATACCCGCTCCATTTTGTATATCTTCTGCAGGTTTTGCTTGTGGTTTATACAAATGTTTCTTATAATACCACCTTTTAGCCCATTCATCATATAAATTTTGAATTGATTTATGCCCATGTAACTCATCTGCAAAAGTTGTTTGACCTTTTACTAAATTTTCGATTGACGCCTCATCTGCACCACTATATAAACTTCCCCTTCTAACCTCCCCTTCTCCAATCTTTATGGGAACTACAGCTTTGTCTTGTACTGTATCTGCACAAGTGGTTCCAAAAACTCTAATATCTTCGCATTCAAAGGTTGGCTCTGGTGGTGGAACTGGCTGGGGAGGCTCCTCTTCTCCATAAGAAACTTCAAATGAATTAACTCTAACTGGCCACCATCTATAATAAGCCCAAGTAAGAGTAACATCATTAATTTTTGGAGCATCATAATTTGGATGCCACATATTTTCAGTTGTACCATGAATATTTGTAGCATCTGGATCATGCCACACAGGACCCCAAACATATTGTGTAATGGGTTCATTTTTTCCCCACTCAAATGGGTATATTGCCCACACGTATGAGGCCTCTCCATATTCAAAACAACTTTGTGTCCAAGTACCACCAACACTTTGTAAATTCTCCAAAAATTTAGTATTAATTACCCCACCATGAATATTTGGTGTCCCCACTCTTGCTTGTACAACATCAGTACTATGTACATCACTATGAAAAGTAAAACCTACTAAAACTAAACTATAAGATTCCCAATCTAAACTGGGATTTGCTTCCCATGGGGGATACCCATCAGGAGCACCTGGAAAGGTGAGATTGCATGTTCCAAAATATTTTGTTGTTCTATAATATCTACCTAAAGCTAGCGGTGTTTGTGAACCGCCAAAGATTGTCCAAGCTGGTTGGGACATTCTAACATAATTAACCTTTGGTGTATTATCTGTAAAAGATGCAACAGGTCTAGTCCAATAATTATTAACACCAACAGTACCCCAAGGATGAGTACCATAGTTAAAATCAACACTACTAGTCCATATTTGACCTCCTGGGTAACAACTCTCTGCATTTTTAAATTTAGATCCATCCCAATCACCAGGATTTAGAATTACCAAAACTGGCGTTATATCTAGACGTATATATCTACCCTTCATACCTGATAGATCGCCTAATTGCTCCCCAGTAGATGTGAATTGAAAAGTTCTTGTATCAAATGGTGGGGTAGGACCTGTTGGATTAATATTACTTGTATAAACTGTTATTTCTATTCTACTTAACCAACCTGGATCACTCATACCAGATGTTAGAGGAATAACACCAATTTCCTTTAAATCCTTCCACTCTGCATCTATCTCTCCTGAATCCCATATATATTTAAAAGTGGTAAAATATTGAGATCCACCAACACAAGTGGAATTTGTTTCTCCTTTAATGCAAAGTTCTGGTACTGTATAAACTTTACCTAAACCTGAAATAGTCCAGTAACTATTCAAATCATCATATGTTTGCCACTTTTTACTTACTACTGACATATTATTTCTATTCCTTCTAACTACTTATAGTTAATATTATTTCAACAGTTTTAGGTGAGCCTAATGCACTATGATCATAAACCCATAAATGTGCTTTATACGTACCCTCACTTAAACCTGCAACATCAAAAACTATAACTACAGATATCTCTGATAAACTACTCAAAAATCCTTCATACGTTGAACAGGTTATCCATCCTCCAACATCTTGATATATTTTAAAATTTAATATATCTCCACCCACATTCTTAATTTTAAATATTTTATTAGATGGGTTAATACCCACGGTAGTGGCCACATCAAAAGTAATATAATCAATATATAAAACTGGACCTCCAGCAGAGTGTTCTACTCTAACAATAGGAATATAGTTTTTTGTATCATAAGAATTTTGAAAAACATGAAACTTCTTATCAGCTCCTAAAACTACCAACCATGTACCTACTCCAAATGTATACACCCAAGGAAAACTTTCCTCTACTTCCCAAAAAACAACTCCATTTATATGATAACAATTATCCTCACCTAATTCTTCAACAGTTACCTTTTTATTTGTTGTATCACAAGTTGGTCTTAAAGCACTAATTTCACCATTTGTTTTTTGATACTTATACGTCACATAAACTGTACCACCAATAGGTATGTCAGAGCCTGCTATTCTTGTGATAGTTCCATTTGCAAGATTTACTATATAATCTTCGCCTTCAGTAAAAATAGTATAATTTAGTCCCGCCGACGCTTCAACTTTATACACAGCCAATACAAAACTGTGAAAACTTAAAGTCACAGTTGAGGTAGTTACACCAGCTTGAAATTTTTTAGATTCTCTTACTACGATAGTTGGTAAAAAATCTTTAGTAATAATTCCATTACAATGCATTAAATCTTGATGACGTATTACATCTCCTTGAAATCCTGTCAAGTCACTTGCATGAGTGCCGTGGGGATTATTCTCCTTGGGTCCACCTCTATCCTTATAATGAGGATAATATAGCATGTGGGTGGCTCTATGAACTTGATCTTCTACAGTACCAGTGGAAGTAAAATGTCTAACTTCCATACTTCCTTCAAGTATTGCCTTATATAAATCTAAAACCTTTAACTCTGATACAGTAGAAACAACAGGCAATATTGGATATAATACTTCTACATAAACCCAATATGCTATATTTCCTGAAGTTAATTTAATGCTTTGTTTGTCTGAATAATTTACATTAATATCACCCCAAGCCCCATAAGAATCCACCGGAGCTTTATATCTTATTTTACAAGTACTTCTATTAAACTCTATACTACATTTTCCATACAATGTATTTTCACTAAATTGACCTATCCATACTCCTTGCATTGCCACATCGTTTGTAATAACAATTTTTGATAAGTCATAAGATTGTTGTATAACTCCATCTTTTTCTATGGCTACTAAAACTCTATTATCCCTATCTAATTGAGTCAAACTGTTATAAGCAGATGTACTTAAAACTTCAACTGTATAAGTTTCAGTTACTTCAGTTGTATAAGATGTTCCTGTCTTCTCATGAGGTTTTAATTTTTGTTCTACTTCCTTATAAATTAGTGTAATAAAATTATATTGACCTGGAGTAACTACAACTCCAGTTATATCACTTGGTACTTCTATTCTTTCACCATTGGCACAATACCCCACACCTATACTTATAGTGGCTGTACCTGCCGGCTTGGTAACTCTCAAACCACGAGCCACACCACTTTGTACAAAATCCTTTCTATCCTTTATGGCTGTAGATTTACTGCTTTCAGTAAAATTTAATTGATCTGCTAATACCTCTACTCCATCTTGGTACTTAATTTTATTCACTTACTTTCCTCGCACAAAAGGCCTTAAATCGAAAGGAGTTTATATCCTCAATCTCATCAACTGTTAAACGAAACTTTATACAACTACCCAAAGCTCTATCTACCAAATGTTCCTGATATATTTCTTCCCACTCTGTCCACACCTCATTATCCTCAGATTGAGACAATTCAACTGTGTAACTTATAATAGGATTTTCTACAACTTGATAGTACTTAAAATCAAAAGAATATCTACTCGTTGAATCATAATAATCTCTAGAAACAAAACTTATACTTTCTTCTCCAAAGTATTTCCAATACTGTGATGGTACGACCCTTGTTTCAATACCTATGTGTTGATAAAGTATTGAACCAATATAATCTTTGACTGGTCTATGATTTAATTCTGCCGTCAATGTTGCTTCATCAAATACAATTTCTTCAACAATATTTCCCTCTTTTTCATCTAGGGTTCTTCTATTATACACTTGCCAATCTAAGAACCAAGATTCACCAGGTCCTAACTGTATTCCATTAGAAGTATATTGAGTAAGTTTATTATAAGAAAATGAATAAATTCCAATCCCATTAAATATTAGAGGATGTAACTCTATTTCATCTCTTGAATTAAACCACCATAATCTTTCAAATGGATCACCAACACGAGCTGCTGAACAAATTGTTTCTATCCAACCACCAGGAATTGAAGTACTTGTTGGAGAAGGAACAACTATCTCTGGTAAATAAGTTGCTATCATAGGCAATCCATCTTTAAAAAGCATGGCCCTATCCAAACATTGATCTGATGAATAATTTAGCTTTGCACATCTTGTTACACCATTAATATTCAATACTTCCTTTTCAACCTTAGAAAGAGTCGTTGCTCTAATAAAACTAAACTTATCATTAAGTGACAAAGCTTTATTTATTATCTCTGCTTGTGAGTCTAGAAATAATGCATATTTCCACTTTCTTATTTTACCTATACTTGTAATAGTTAAAACTGCCATACTACTCTCCCACCTCTAAAATTTCTTTACTCATTACTCCCCAACTTCAAGTATACAATATGCATACTCTTTCTCATGTCCAGGTTTTGAAGGGGGACCTATCAACCAAAATATTTTCCCTGTACTTCTTAAGTATGCTCGAATTCTTGCATTTCCTGAAAATGAATAATACTCTTTCTTTGTATCAACACTATCATAATTTTCTCTCCAACTTACAATCAGGCAGCCTGAATTCTTAATTGATTGTCCTTCTATATCAACGGTAGTATAAATCCCATCAAAACTTGAACTTATAACAGTTCCATACTGAATATCTTCATTAATCTTTGCATCACTTTTTAAAGTTACACTCTCTAATATCTTTGCATAAGCTATTTGATATGGGTGCTGTTGTATTAACCACTTAAAATAAGCTAGTTCTTGAATCTCTGCTTGATAAACTCTACAACAATAATCTGGAGAATCAAATCTTACACATATACCCTCATACAATTGTTCTGTATAATCACCCTCTAATTTAAATCTGTGGTTGGAAACAAAAATGGCATTTCTATATCCTGAGTAATAATAACTCAATAAACTTTCAATTGAATCTTTCATAATATCTCCATTAACATCACCCTCTAATGGATTAAACCAAATCTCAATCTGAGTAATTTTTGGAGACCATCTATGAATATCATATATTCCTAGCATAAAATCATTTTGTGCTGGACTAAACTCAGTAATAGTTGGACTAATTGTTATTGCTTTAATAATTGGCTCTATTTTTGTTATTACATATCCTGCCCCACCATTATCATACCAGGTGTCTGTACTCACATCATAAAATCTTATACTCATATCTTCTTTAAATTTGAATATATCCCCACCAGTATGCAGATGAATCTTACCTAATGAATAGTTGTTAATTAGAACTTTCTTACTACTATTCATAACTATATGTTCTGTAAGACCCTCTCTAGAAAATCTCCATCCTGTTAATGGTAAATCTCCTTTTAGATCACAGCCTCGTAATCTACCTATTTTGACATTTCCTTGCGCATCATCTAAATCGCCAAAACCATGTACTATCCTACTATTTGCACAAGTTACTCTTTCATACACATATACAACTAATGCATCTGAATATTGTGGAACAGAGTATCTTGGATAAGGAATTCTTGCATTTGAAGTTATCCCATGTAAAATTGTTGCATTTGCACCAATACTTGGAATTATTCTACTAACACTTTCTATATATTCTGGTCCATATAAAATCTTTGCTGCTGAGGATATTCCTGGAAGAACTAGAATTGATGCACCTGCTCCGATTGTATGAACTACTATTGCATCTGCATAAATCTCAGTTACTATATGAATATGGGCGTTTGATTCAATTGTCGGACTTATTCTTGCAGCTGCCCCAATTGATGGAATTACTCTACCAACGGCATCTAATGGCACATTCCAACAAATTCTACCAGTTGCTCTGTGCTTGGCAGTTCTCCACACACGTATTCTTGCATTAGATAGAGTAGTTTTACAATGAGGAATTAATGTTTCTACAAAATTAAAGGACTCACAAGGATAAATATCTAGAATCCTGGAGATAATTCTCTCCACTTCTTTCCTCATCCACCCATAGGTATATTTTATTATTAACTTATGTGTCCACACAAAGGATTTATTTTCTTGAATCAACATTTATCTCTCCAATTAACTCGACCAAACCGTGATCATGCCCGAAGATACTCTAGCATACTGATCTTTTCTTATCACTATGTCTCCTGATAAAGCTCCTGTTATTGGTCCCTCTACTTTTAAAGTAATAAAGGGTATTTCTACATTATCCACTCCTGCTATCTTCCTTATCTCAAAAACTAAATCTGATTGCTCTACATTCATTCCTAATTTTAAAGTATTAATAAAACTATAAAGAGCATCTTTCACAAACTGTCTTGTATTAGATTGGTTAAATCCAGTGTACACCTTTATTCTTAGAGCTAGTTCAATATTTACCTGCTCTGCACTTTTTACTAAAATGTCTGCTAAAAATCTGTTATCATCCTCTTCAACTAATGATTGTAGATCTTCAACCTTTTTGTCATACTGATATGTAATAGTTATAGTCTCTCCTATTGCTGGTAAAGTATCTATTGATCTCCACTCTATCTTACTTGTGGCTCTTACACTACCGGCATAATTAGATGTAGTATCTTTTACAAACATCCACTCAGTTCCCTCTGTATATTCCCTAAGTCCAATTATAGATAATATAGATTTAACCGGCTGCTTTTCCAATATCACTGTTAATCTATTAAAAACCAATGTTTGTTGATACGTTGCATATTCAGTACCAATTATTGCTACATCAACTCCTCCAGCCTCAGTTCTAATCATTAACGGATCTTGTGCATCAATAACACATGCATCTATAACACCACTTTGATCTTCAAACCATAATTCTAAACCTTGAATTGTTGATCTTTCAATTCCCAATAAAACCAAAGCCAATCTTCTGGCTAATTGTGTATTTGATTCTTGTTCTGTACCACCCGCAGTTGCTTCCTTATTTACAACCTCAGTAAAAGAAACACCCGACGTAAGAATTGTAATACTTCCACTTGCTACATTTCCTGCAATTCCAGGGTTCATCGCCATAACTGGTACTGCTATTTCATACATTTGCTCTTCGGCATTATAATACGACTCTACTACTCCTGCTGAAGCATGAAAAGTTCTAACCTCAGTGGTAACAAATTTCATTGATGTGTTTCCTGCTGCTCCTTCAATACTTGCTGCAACTGTTGTATTCAATGGAATTTGAGTATCCTCACCTGGAGGAGAACTTGATCTAAACCAAACTGTTCCATAGGCTCGAGTCCCATCTTTTCTAACAATTTGCCAATTAGCAGCAAAATTATCCAATTCTTCCTCACTCATTTCTGCATAATTAAGTAGAGATTGAATTCTAGATGTATGATAAATATTATCATTCACCAACCTCAGTTCTTCAGAGATTGGATCTATAACAATATCCTTGACGGATCCGTATTCTACATCCACATTGGAGTCATAATCTTGTATAGACTTCTTTAATCTCTCTACAATCTCATTCCTTGTATATTTTATGATTGACATTTAAATCTCCTAATCTAAGTTTCCTTCTACTGTTAGTTTATCTTTAGAGGTAGTGTCCACCTCGAGATAGAATCTATAACCCAGACCGCCTGAATCTCTTCTAACATCTAAGGCCGCAACTCTAGAAATCTTTTCTTTAGGTGAGAGTTTACTATGTTTTGCTTGTATTGTCTTAAGGTTTATAATGGCGTCATCTATGGCGCTACATAGCAGGGTCTCTAATCCTCCACCAGAAAGAGGATAGCCCATAATCTTCATTATATCTGAACCATAAGTTGGAGACATTCTAGGGACATCTCTTTCACCCTTCATTACTAATAATATCTCTAATATGTCTTGGGACAGTTTATCCCTATCCTCAATTACTTTTAATTGACCAATATTATTATAATCAACATCACCAACACCCGCTTTTGTTACATCAGTTACTTTGAGTGTTTTCATTCGTTTTTAACTCCTATTAAAAAAGTCCTGTGACTTTTTCTGCCAATATTTCGTCAATGGCGGAAATGTACTCACTAACCCTACCTTCTAAATCTTTTCTGTACAAATCCACTTTCCCTAAATATGTTTGAACACTTGTAGCACTTATTAAGTTATACTTTAGATCATTGTAGCGATCTAGCCAGCCCTCAAATAAAGATTTCATATCGGTAGAAAGTCCACCAACATCGAGGCAGTCCACAAAATCCACAAATGGCATAATATCAAATTCTCCAGTTCCACTCAAAATTTTGTGCTCCAGTCTACTTATCTCTCCTTGCAAAGTACTTTGCCAATCATCAAGTCTAGAAATCTGAAACATCACCTCGCTGATTTGACTGGAAACTAATCCTAATGAATCTTGCAAATACTTTTTTAAAGAATCAAGTTTGTCTGCACTCATTGATCTTAAAAAATCAAAAAAACATTCTTTAAAATTTGACATTTATTTCTCCAATACAAAATTTGCAGGGACCGCCGAGTGGCGGCCCCCTTTCTCCTTATACCCTATGGGTATATGAGTCTAACCAGCTTCAGTGGCAATTGTGGTGTGCACACAAACAACCCCAGGCTGTGTTGGAGGGGCGGTTTGACTTGGACCAGGATAAACACCTCCATGTGTATGCATATTAAAAAGCATAGTAAGAAAAGATTCATTTACTAACTTCTGATAACCGCCCATACCCAACTGAACTTTCATAGCTTTAATATATGCTTTTGTAGCGGTTACTTGCCAATTCTTTGAAACTAAATATTTTGCATCTTTTAAAACCACATCTTTCTTATTCATACAAATCGTAGTTTGAGTCTCCCCTACATAGGTTAAATCATTTCCATAGATATATTCCTTCTTATCTTTGGTAATGTAAGTAATCATATTTTGAAATTGTAACCACAAAGTGGCCATTAAACCAATTATGGTAAACTTAGTTGCACCAGTACCAACTCCCACTCCTCCTACAGATGTTCCCAATCCATACATCTGTCGAACATAAACATTACCTTGTTTGTCCACTTTGAATGTTGTACAATTCTTACCTGTTGGATCCATCTCATCATATACAGACAACTTAGCTCTTACTTCCTGTTTTGTATCTGGATTATACTCTGGCAAACCCAAGTTATCTATAACATCCCCATACTTTATCTCTATCATATTTCCTTTTACTGCATCTACCCCGACCGCAATTCTTCTTTTAATTTTCAATGAATATTCTTTAGCCGCCTCTGCCACGGAACTAGCCATAGCTGCAGCTGATTTCCATCCACCTTTTGGAACAGCAACCTCTGGCTCTAGAGTTCCGACAGATACAAGACTTCCTGTGGGTTTTCTTTTAACTGTACCAAATCGTTCTTCAATTCCACAACTATTTGTAGAAATACTATTATCTTGCCTTTTAAACAAATCTGAGTATTGTTGATTTTCATTAGCATCCATAACCAACTTTATCATTACTGCAGGTCCACCCATTAAATGCAATGTACCGGTTACATCTCCATAAACCTCCGCACCACCAATTTGTTCTGGAGAACCACTTCTCAAATCAAATTCTCCCTGCCTAATTTTTCTGAAGATTACGGGTCTTTTCCATTTATAAGTATTTGTACTACTTCCTCCACCTCTAATAATTTCCCATTCTTCTCCCGCTTTAGAGGCCTCCACTAACTGCTGATACCCACCCTTTCCCTCTTTAGGTGTATCTTTAACTCCTGACACCCCCGTCATTGGCTTTACCTCTGAAGGCGATATATAACCTATAATGTTGGCAACATTTTTGTGCCCATATCCAATAAGTACCATATCTCCAACACATGGCATTACCCTAGCATTGCAGAATTTTCCTATACTTTGAAAAGATAATCTTGCTCTAATAATAGATCCTAATCTTTGCAAAAGCCGAACATCCACATATCCCTTTTCTTCATAAACATTAGTAATTATACCCTCATCTACATTACTATAGGGATCCGCTATAACTCTACTCTTCCAATGCAATTCACCTGGGGCATATTGTCTCATTTTATCTTACTCCTTTATTCTTTTTCATTACGACCTGATCCGAAAGCCTCTCCATAATCCATGCTTCCCAACCGACCTACTGAATCCCCACCAATAGCAGTCCACATTTGCTTATCTCTATTCCACCCTCTTAAATATCCCAATGCTATACTACTACTTGCCTGTCGTGCCCACGTTATCGTGTGTGTTACCGATGTACAAAATCCCATATAATTTCTGCCATAAACTCTGTATGGTCTACCAGGACACACAGGAATTTTTAATGATGCTTTAATTGACATAGACTTAGCATCAACAAATGATTTATTTAACAAAGTGTTAGCTATTAACTCTGCTCCCTCTTGAGTTGCTACTATAGGATGGTTAGTTTGCATTACTTTCCAACCAAACCTAGGGACTAGAGATTCTCTTACTGCCATTCCTAGTAAGCCTGATAATTCTGCAGAGGCGTCAGTTTTTTGAAACCATTGACTAATTGTACCTGTCACAAACCACGCGGTTTGAACATTACTATCATCTTCTGTTATATCCCAAGTACTAACCTCATTTTCACTTACTGTAAAAATCTCCTTTAATTCATCCCCATAATCTGCTGGCACTAAATCATATTGTGGAAACTCTAAGATTATATCCCCATTGGGTAAAGTATAAAATAAGAAATTTAATAATTCTGCATAATCTTGTAAAATTGCTAATCTATCACGATATTCATCTCTATATCCCACTTGTGTTATAATATTTAAAGGATTAATTGCTCTAAAATCTTTAAAAAATTCCGGTAAAATCATTCTTAAAGTTCCATCCACACTCAATAAACCTGCCTCTGACCAACCATAAGTTAGTCCATCAGATTCTATATCTTCATAATTTATCTTCAAACTATTAATTATATTACTTTGTATGCTTACAAATTGTGATTTATCTTTCACATACTGCACATCAGAGTTTAAGAAATTTCCCGCCCTACTAATGGATGATGGTACTGTTCCGCCAACTGACAAAGATTCTGGAGGTGTTCCCAATATTAACCATATAAAAATTTCCTCTAACGTTATTCCTGCTGGTAGATTTTGAAAAACAGTAGTTATAACATTATTTTGTTGTTCATCCGGGGTGGCATAATCTAATGGACCTTTTCCGCCATATACCCCTATTCCTAATCTAGTCTGCCTAATCCATCTTTTAGTATCTTCACATCTTAAAGATATAACAAATTTATCTGATTGAGAATCATATGAATCAGTTACAGGAGTAAAATACCCAGAAAAAGACTTCCACCACTGGCTAGAATAGGGATCTTTAAAATATACTTTTACTGGATCTCCACAATGAAAAATACACTCACTCTCGAACAAGTCATAGACTGGCTGTCCCTTGACTTGGTAATCTTTCTTCATACTATAAATATCCCTTTTAACTTTCTCATCCTCTGTCCAAATACCATCCTCGACATTCTCTTTAGTTAAAATATATTTATTATTCTTATTACTTATAGTGATAGTACAGGTGGATTCAACGTAGCCCCAAGTTACTGTAACACTTACCACGTCTTCTGTAATCTCATTAAAATAAGTAAAAATACGATAGGATGGATCACCAGTTCTAATTGTCATTAATTACTCCTTATTCACCAAAATCTTATTTGCTTGCTCTAAAATAATATCTAAATCAGGAGTCGTTCTATGTACATGAAAATCAAAATTATAATCTATTAAAAATGGTTTATCTGCATTCTCAGAAAATAATAAAGGAGTATTAAAATGTCCTTCAAATATTATCTTTTTACCTTCTGGAAATAGGGGACTAACATACTCTATATATGCATAATTAAATGCCCCATTCAATTCTGTAGGATACACTGCCTCTCTTGTCATAGCATATAGTGTCATCCACTTCTGATGTTTAATATTCAATGCCCCCTCTGGTGGATTAGTGGTGATCTGTTCCCCCACCTTTTGGGTGTACTTTGGGAGAGCTACCCTATTCAAAATTGAGCCAGAAGTTCCTTTTACAGACAAAATTAGAATGTCTAAATTTTGTGCGCCCGGTGTCTCAGACCAAAAATAATAAACCCTTCCACTTTTTACGACATCACTTGTGACACGCTTATCTTGTTTGAAATCTACATTCTGAGGATTTACAGACAAAACTAACATTCCACCTTTTACTTCCAATGATAATTTCGTCCAAATCTTCATTGGAACTCTTGTGGTATGTTCAAGAGGA
>Ga0315276_10001153_pt1 | contig 23577 bp, 40 predicted proteins | sample YL17G05_0_MG_FD_204542 | JGI IMG/M metagenome (GOLD analysis project Ga0315276, IMG submission 204542) | Sediment microbial communities from Yellowstone Lake, YNP, Wyoming, USA - YL17G05_0 | ecosystem: Environmental > Aquatic > Freshwater > Lake > Sediment | place: USA: Wyoming | collected... | reverse complement strand
GACCCGTTGATCAACTGAGGTAAGATCGTGGCCACACGGTTCTACCTTCATTCCAGTCCGACTACGCTCGGTGCCCCCATCTTCAACGCAGGGTGGTTGTCGACCACGTCGGCTAGACGGTTCTTCATGAGCACCGTTCGGAAGAATTCTTCATTCTTCGTGAACGCTACGTCGAGTACCTCATCGACAGCGGTACAGGATTCTCTGTCGGTTCAGTTCATCTCGGATCCGATCAAGGCTCAGACCATTTCCGGGACGGTCAAGGGTGTAGTTAGAACGAATGAGGATTCAGCCACCACAGATGCTCGGGCTCAACTTGCGATCTACGTCTGGGACCGCAGCCTGACCGTTCTTCGAGGGACCCTTCTGACTTTCAGTGCCGCAGCTCTTGCCAGTGAGTTCACTGTGACTCCCATAGGGACGAATCGAAAGTTCCCTCTAGCCTGGGTCACACCCGTCGCCATGACATCTGTCATCGCTCAAGAAGGTGACCGGGTTGTGATCGAAGTCGGTTGGCGAAAGCATGCAGCGGTTGCTGTTCGATCCTGCGACTTCGAGTTCGGAGACAACTCAGCCTCAGACCTCGCTGAAGATGAGACCAGCACCGCCCAGAACAATCCCTGGTTCGAGATCTCCGACACGCTCACATTCCTCAGCGATACCACTGAGCGAAGAGGTGAGAACACCTCCCTCATCTCGCAACTGAATCAGGCTGCTAAGCCCCCAGTTCAGAGTCGCGGCGACTCCTACGAGAACACCGGCCCTCTGTTGTCCCCTGACTCCGTGTCGGTTGGAAGGCGAGGCTTCAAGGGAGTTCACTCCCTCGCGAACAGCAAGAACCAACCGACTTCCGCAGGTGAGGGGGCCTCATATCTGGGGCCCTACCCGCTGTTGTCACCCGACTCCGTTAGCGGTGAGCGTCGTGGCTTCAAGGCAACGAAGAACCCTGCGAATGCCAAAGGTATCGCCCCTTCTCCAGGCTCGGGAAGCTCGTATGTGGAGCCCTACCCTCGCAACAGTCCCAACTCTCTGCGCGTTCGCCGACGACCAGATTGGCGTTCTGAAGGCGACGATCTCACCTCCGGCATGGCAGGCTTCCCCGGAGAAAACCCCCTCAAATTCGCCATGAAAGCGTGGAACACGACCCTGCTTCAGTTTGTGTACTGGACTGCGAGAAAGTACCCAGATTTTCTGGGTGACTTCTCAGGGTACCCGTTGATCCAACTCCAAAACATCGCAGTCATCCCCACCTACACATGATCTCCATTGAGCCTACCTCGACCATGACGTAGGCTTCGGACGTGGCGATCCCCAGGTTTGAACTGGCAGCAGGTGTCGTAGACGGGGTGAACCTGATCTTCACGACCCCAACGCCGTACCTGGCAGGTTCAGTAGCGGTGTTCCTGAACGGTCAGCTCAAGCGAGCAGACTTCATGGACGGCTGGGCTGAGACCTCTCCTACGTTGGGTACGATCACTCTCGGGATGCCGCCAGAACCTGCTTCCAACGGCAACCCCGACGATGTCGTCCAGGTCTTCTACCTCGAAGCCGGTACACCCCCTCTTCCCGAGACAGAAGTCACTCCGCTTCGAGCTACGATTCGCATCTCGCAGGACATCTTCGGACAGCTCCAAGAAAGTGCTCCGCTCCTTGGTGCGGTTCTTGATGCAGAAGCGGGGTTGGTGGCTCGATTGCTCGTAGAAGAGGGGTTCGGTGGTAGTATCGAACCTCTCGACGTGCTGCGTGGCACGATAGGAGACTGCTGATGCCGAGCCTGCTGAACACGGAAAACTCGATCGAGATGTATCGAGGGACGTCGAAGACCTTCATCTTGGAGGTCACGGACGAAGCAGGTGACGTCGTCAATCTCACGGGCTGTACGATCTACTTCACGGTGAAAGAGCGCCTCGAAGAGGTGAACCCGCTCATCCAGAAGAAGTCCTCGGATGCTATGGAGATCGACATCTACGACCCCACTGGAGGGAAGGCGAAGATCTACCTCAACCCGGCGGATACCCAGGCCCTCGCTCTCAAACCCAGAACCTTCGACGTTTGGGTAGTGCTGTCCTCGGGAAAGCGGTACGTAGTGATCCCGCCCTCTGACTTCGTCCTGAAGCCCTCCGTAACCGTCATCCCTGTTTCCTAGCGACCACGTGGTCGCAGCCTGGAGGCTGACCAGTGCCCCTTACGCCCCGAGCAAAGCTCCCGTACCCCAGTGAACAGCGAGACCCTTGGTTCGACCAGTTCCTGGCGTTCGTCCAGGCGGTGGACTCTGCGGTCTACGCTGAGCGTGAGGACCGGAACCTCATCATCATGGGCGGTGGAGCCGTCTCCTGGGATGCCACGACCGGGATTCTGTCGTGGGCGGCGAACATTGAGTTCGCTTCGACCCCTGTCGGGTTTCTGTGGCGGATCGTAGCCGGGAACATCCTGGTCCCTGACGCTCAATTTCTCTACTTCCAGGCTGTACGATCTCCGACTGACAACGTGAATGTGACCCTGACCACGGGGACTCAAGTCCCTGGTCTGGTGAGCGAAGACGCCAACAACTCCATCATGTTCGGGGTTCGTCGAGGCTCCCGAATCTACTTCCGCAACGGAGATGTCATCCAGGATGGTGAGACGTCGAACATCTTCGAGACTTCTGGAGTTTCCCTCACGATCAACTACTCCACCCCGGCCACCCTTGACGGTGGCGCTGGGAGCGGAGGGGTCTCTCCTCTCATTCCGGCTTGGGATCACAAGCATCCGCTCGACATGGCTGAAGTCGGGGACATCGTCGCCACGGCTACAGCAAACGCAGCCGGTATCTCGAATGAGATTCCCCGAGCTGACCACGCGCATCGACTCGAAGTCGGAGTACTTCTGGCGGGCGTACCCATCGGTCTTCGTCCGAAGCTGAACTTCACGTCGGGGGTGGTGGTCGACGATGGTGGCAACGACCGCGTCAACCTCACTCTGGGCATCGGAGCTTCCGGAAACGTCATCTTCCGAGAGTTTGATCTCCTCCTCGACACAGACACAGACCTGGCGGGCTTCGTCGCAGCTGGAGGCAGACGCTTCAACCCGGACAACCACACGCTCGGAGGAACCACCAAGGTCATCACGTTCCAGGCGGACGCCTACGTGACATCCGGTGGGCTGACCGGGGAAGTCCAGCTCTACAACCTGACCACTGCTTCGGTGGTGGCCACCCTGAGCTTCGGAGGAGTGACTTCGCCGACCCACCAGGAGTCGGCCTCCCTCATTTTGGCAAGTGCGGACCAGTTCTATGAGGCACGCTACCGAGTCACCGGGGGCGTGGGGCCTGGAGATCGAGTTTTCGTGATGTCCGCAAGTCTCAAGGTCGTCAATACGGTGATCTGAGATGCCCGGATTCGGTTATGACCCGTTCGGAACAGGCCCCTTCGGCGAGTGGGACTGGTCGAAGAACGTCCTCTACAAGCTGACGCCTGAGATCTATCGGCAGCTCGATGAGGATCAAGGGGAGGTCCTCAAGAAGTTCACCTACGGACTTCGGTACTCCTTCGATAACCAGCGTTGGAAGATCCGTAACTTCACCGAGCTTCGAGAACCTCTTCTCGTTCGGACACAGTACACAGAGGTTCAAACTCTCACGTTGGGTCCGGAGATCCTTGTTCAAGGAGACCTGGAGCAGCGGGGAATCGACGCAACTGTCAGCCTGCTCCAAGAGTTCACGGCTCCTACAGGGCGTTTCCGGTTCGACGATGTTGGCAAGGAGTTGGTCTGCTCAGGATCTACTTTCCCCGCGAACAATCGCCGGGTGCACATCGCTCGAATCATCTCGCCTACGAAAGTTCTTACAGATCCGCAGCTGTTGACGGATGCTTCTCCTTTCCAGTGGGAGCTTCGTCCGGCTGTAGATCGAGACCCTTCGCTACGGACCCTTCAGGTCTTCGCCGGTACTGTAGATCCAATCGGTCCTGGTTGGCTGCTCTCAGATGGGTTGTCCCAATATGAGGTAGTTGCCAGGAGGCACTTCAACTGGAAGGACCCTTCTCGGCAGCTCTACACGCTTCAGGAGGGTAGTGATGCGTTCTTCAACCCTTCAGGTTACTTGGTTCTGGCCACAGGGTCTTTCTCGGCGTCGAACATCGGCCAGAAGATCTTGGTCACGAACGGTCCCGATCCTGAGAACCTAGGGGTATGGGAGATCGCTGATGTTTTGACGACAAGTGCTCCATGGACCCTTTCGCTGGTCGAGAGTGGAGATCGAGTCCCGGACACTTCCCTCTACTACTGGGGACTTCTTCCGAGAGCAGAGCTAGACGTTCAAGCAATCGATCAGCCCCGAGGAGTAGCGGAGCAGTCTGGAGTTCAAGGAACGGTCTTGGCTTCCCTTCTCTTCACTGCCTCTTTTTCCAGCTTCGATAGCGACGACGTTGGGAAGCTTCTGACGATCCAAGGCTCTGCTCTTGGAAACGATGGTACCTACGAGGTTACCACCTTCACGAATCCCAACACGTTGACGGTTACTCCCGCTCTCACCGCAGCGGAGTCCAACCTGGTATGGCAGCTGCGACGCCCTACGAATCTAAGCATTTCAACGCAGGTCCAGATAGCAGCTCCCTCGCTCATCCAGTGGTTGGCGCAAGACTTCGGAATTGAGATCGACTTCCGAGAGAGTGACTCCATTCAGCGTAGCTGGGTGAAGCACGTCAGCCGTTGGATCAACATCAAGGGCTTGCACAAGGGCTACGAGGTGGTGGGCCTTCTCACTGGTCTCGTCATCACCTCGACGCACCTGTATCGAGTTGACCAGGAGACGTACCTGGGTCTCATTGCTTCTGGTTATGCCGGACTTGTTGTCGAGTCAGGGGAGGCAGCGGTTGGGCGGTACGGGGAGACGGGGAAGCTGGAGTTTGACGCTGGTGTCATCGCTTTCACGGATTCCCAGGCGACCTTTTTCGGCCACGATGTAGGGCGTCACATTCGGGTGAGGTCGGCGGCGAACTTCTCGAACCAAAAGCTCTACACGATCGACCAGGTCGTTTCTTCGACGAAGGTTCGGTTTCGCCCCGTCCTCGATGGTGCCATCACACCGGACTATGGCATTGGGGGTATCGCTCTTCTTCCGACCATCGAGTGGTCTGTGGTGCGGTTGTATGCGACGGTGGCTCCGTTGCAGCCTAACTTCGATGAGTTCAATTCGGACTTGTTGGATGAGATCGTGGATGGCTCACCTCCGACCACCGACAACTTCGGCATCGACAGATTCTGCTGGGAGACTGGTTTCTCTACCGATGTCCCCTTCAACTTCGTCAGCGTGACGTTGATCGGGGAGTACCTCTGGGAGGTGGTGGTTTCCACGCCTGGGGGTCAAGCTGGTTCCGCGGAGGTGATCCTCGTCGCCGGCAACTGGGGGATGTTCGACAAAAACGGCGTCGAGTACTTTGTCGAATCCGTTCCTGTCGCTGCTGGGCCCCCGAATCAGTGGAAGTTTCAGGTCTTCGGGACGATCGCTCCTGCGATCGTTGGACCCTCCGCTTCGTACTTCCACTACGAATGCCCGACGAACCTGCACTGTGGTTACTGCGGGTCGAACAAGATCTTGCTCTCTATCGCGCTCGGGCCTGAGCTATCGGCTGAGCTTGGGCTGGCGGTGGAGAATATTTTGCAGCGGGCGATAGAACGGGTGGAGCAGGCAAAGCCAGCTCATGTGGAGATCGTCCAACGCTTCACCCGAGATTTGACGGCCACGTTGTCGCTTTCAGCCAGCGTTGAGCCCCATCCCTGGATCTTCGCCATCCTGTACGCGCCCCTGAGTTCGTACTACGATGACATCCCCGGGGATGACCTCATCCCAGACTTCTTCCTGTTCGCCACGCTTGAGGTTATCGTCACGCCCTGAGAGGACCGGATGCCTGTCATTCCTGCTGTAGTCACCGATCTCGCGCGTGCCCGCTGGCCCCAAATGCTTGGCGGTCTCCTGACGTTCCAGCAAATCGCCTACTTCCGAGTGGGTGAAGGCGGCTGGTTCTTCAACGGACTCACCATGCAGCGGGAACCCCGTACGCCTGACCCGACCCTCACGGACATCGACATCAAGCTGGACCCCGCGCGCTCCGTGCCCACCAAGCGGTACAACGTCGGGGAAAACTTCGGGTACTACCAGAAGGCTCTCATCGGATCGGACTTTTTCTTCGAGGGTCCCACCACCCTTCGTGTGAGTTGTCTCCTCGACAACCCCGAGTACAACTTGGAGAACGCTGGGACGCTCATCTACGACGTAGGCGGCCCCTACGTCAGTCCGGAGATCTGGGAGATCGGGCTCTTCGACGCAGCCAACATCATGGTGGCCTACGGGACCTTCCCCAAGGAAACCAAGGATGCCTCGAAGCAAATAGAGAACATCGTTCGCATCGTTTTCTGAATGATTTCAGCTACTTGTTTCCAGTCCATGATGGAGTCCTAGAATGCCCACAGACGCGCTGAACTTCATCACCGATGGTGCTTCTTCCGTACGGATGAAGTGGCGGGAGCCCTACGTCACGGAGGGTATCAACAAGAAGCTGGCGGGGATCGACCCTCGTGGCATCTACCGTGGTTTCCGGCTCAACACGAACGTCGCTGCGCTGTCGGTGACTGTTTCCGGAGACGTGGTCAAAGCAGACCACCTGGCTGTCTACGAGTCGACCACGGGGTACTCCATTTCGGTTCGAAGAACTGGCGGAGACTTCACCCTGAACTTGGGTGCCTATCCTGCCACGACCGTCTACATCGCGATCTATGTCGTCTACGCCACCCTCACGACGACCCAGGCTGTTCTCAGGATCTACACCGCCGCTGAGTACGCTGTCGCCGTCGAGAAGCCCGACCTTGTCGTCCTCGGTCAGGTCGTGGTTCCAGGCGCAGGTCTCATCGCGGACACCTCCATCGTCTCGTATGACCGCGTGGAGCCCTGGAACCAGGAGGCTCCGAACGTCAAACAGTGGCACCCCATTCTCACGAACGCACAGCTTGCCTACGAGAACCAAGCGTTCACGAAGTCGGTTGCTCCTGCTACGAGCTTCGATCACTACCCTCCCGGCTCTAACTGGCTTGCACGGCTAGCAAACAAGGTAGGGTCGGTTTCCTCGATCCAACTGGCCATTCAGAACACTGATGTGCCGTTCGTTGGCTCAAAAGCCATGACGGTCTCTGCGTTGGGTGTAGGGCCCAACATTATTCAGAATTTCGCCTATCTGACTCAGGGTGTGATCGTCAAAGTCCAGCCTGGGGATAGGCTCCGAGTCGAGTTCTGGTACAAGCTCCACCAGGTACCAACGGCCAATGGGTCGATAGCCGCGCTCATCCTTGGAGGGGATGATGCTGTTCCTGCGATTGGTATAGCCAATTTCAAGGGTGGGGAGATCGTTCAACTCACAGCTGCTGGGGGTTGGATCAAATCCTCTACGGTCTTCGAGGTGACGGGTACCGTTCGTCAGGCCCTCATCTTGGGTTTGGGGACGACGACGGACATCACGTTTGCCGCAGCAGGCAATCTCATCTCCTTCGGACCTTGGCAGTTCTGGGTCGAGTCTTCGGTGGAAGACGGGCCCGAGAACAAAATCTGGGGTCATGTCATTCCTGTGAACACGCTGAAAATGCGTGATGCTGAAGGCAGTCAAACGTTCCAGAATGTCACCCCCGATCAAGAGACTTGGTTCTTTATCGAGCAGGGTGGTCTCCCTACGATGACCACGCCACAGAACGTCCTTCTTCAGCCCCATGAGGAAGCTGGTGCAGACGTCTGGACGAAATTCCAGACTGGTCAATTCGCCGCAGGCTTCGATCTCGCCGGCAAGACCAACGCCGATGAGCAGGAACAGGCCAGGTTCCAGGCTTCCTTCTCGACCAGCAGAAAGTTCACGCTCCTTTTTGAGAGTGCTTCGATCTCCGCTCCCGAACCTAGGTTCCGGATCTATCAAGAGAGTGCCGGAGCCACGACCGCTACGCTCCTCGTCTACGGTGCGAAGTGGGACGACAGTGCGGTGACCTGGATCACAGACACCCCTCAAGTGGCGGCGTGCCGCTTGGTGCTCGACTCCCAGTGGGATGGCGTCGCCGACTTGGCCGGATGGCGGTTTGAGACAGGGCAAGCTCCTTTGACCGAGGCCGCTTGGGTCGTACAGGCTCGCTTGGGCGCGGGTGTGACTGCGGTAGATCTCTTCGCGAAGTTCTCTGGTCAGGTCCAAGCAGGTGAGTCGCTGGCGGCTATTGGGACGATTGTCTCAGAGGCTGTTGCACGGATCGTAACGAAGTCGAACACCTCACACGCTGCGAACGTCCAGAAGAAGAGCTTGCTGGTCGAAAACATCGACTCTGTGCTCCCTCTGTCGGGCTTCCGTACCTACCTCTCGTCGTCAGCCAGTTCGCCGTCTCACGAGCAGGTCTACAACGCGAAGTGGAACTTCACCACGTCGCTTTGGGAGCAGCAAGATCCTGCAAAGGCTTCTGGGAGATGGACTCGGGTGGGGTTCGGTCCTTTCGGTGCTTTCGAGACTGTGGAGTACAAACTTCCTGGTGCAGCTCCCTGGACAAACAGTACATGGATCGCAGGGACTCAGCATCTCACGTACGTCAACGGCGGGATCAATACAACGGCCGTTGATTTTGGGAGCACAGCTGCTTCGTCTACGACGACTCTTCAGTTGAATGGAGACCAGCAGGAGGATGGTCCCTATCTGAAGATCCAGCTCAGCAACGTCCCCAAAGCAGCCACTCCGGTGAAGAACGCGCTGTACTCGAAGAACATCCCGAAGGCGTGGGCAAAGGTCAGCTGCGATGGCCTTGGAGGAGTCACGCTTACGGAGGGGTTCAATGTTGCCAGCGTGTCGATTGTGTCGGGCGACATCGTCATCACTTTCCACAACGCTTTCGCCAACGCCATTTCCGTCACTCCCGTCATGACGGCGACGTCGACAAGCGCTTGTATTGTCTGTTCATACAGCATCGGAACGACTTCTGTGCGTATGCGCTTCGTGGATGGGACATTTTTCCAGATCTCCAGCTCCACCAACGGTAACCAAGGCGCCTGTGTCGTCTTCGGAGAACAGACATGATCAATGTCACGCAGATTCGGGCTGAAGCAGCTATCGCTGCTTGTACTCTGCTGCCTGCACTGAAAGATCTCACCATCGAGGTCCCAGCAGGTACTTTTACCTTCGAAAGAACGGCGTATCAGCTGGAGGAAGCTGAAGAGTTCGTGGTGAAGCCCGGCTACGATGTGGAGGGGTACTTGGTCCAGGAAGATGGGGGAGGCGCGCACCTCTTCGTCTTCACTTGGCCTCATGATGGATCTGGCATCGGCTTCGACCCCGCCAACTACCCCACCCTCAAGTTCCTTCACAATCTGTTCCTCGTGTCTGTTCCCTTGGGGACGAAGGACTTGAACGCCGTCGAGTTCAAGCTTTTCCATGTGGTGGAACCTGATCCCATCGAGAAAGAGAGTACCTGATGGCTCGTTCCGCACTACAGCCAGAAGCCTTTCCCAAGCATGAGGAGGCGGTCCTCACGCAAGGGAAGATCCAATCTCGGGTGAGCAAGATCAAAGGCAAGAAGCTCAAAGATCTGACGCCAAAACAGAAAGACTTGCTCTTGAAGGAGCTAGCGATTCGAGCTGGCTTGCTTCAAGATGACGGCGACGACTGAAGGAGACGACCATGGGAGTACGAGTACGGTACAAGTTGGACGTGGCCATCTCCTCGACGCCGGCTGAAGAGCGGGACCTGGGGAACGGGAAGTTCGAGATCGTGGTCGACTCCCAGAGTGAAGGTGGTTCCTGGAAGACGACGGTGCTTGCTGGGGCAACGGACCAGCAGATCCAGCTCCCGAACGTCGCGGTGGCTAAACTCATCGCCATCCGCACCAACCCCAAAAACCCGAACGATGTCCCGGTGAACCTGACGTTCAAGAGGGGCTCTCCCGCCGGGGAAGCTATCGTGGTCGCACCCTTGGCTACGTCGAAAGAGGGGTACCTCTTCATGACTACGGACTCCTTGACGGCGCTTTACTGTACGAACGCCGGCACGGTTGCGAGCGAAGTGACGGTTTACGTCGCTGGGGATTGAGCGAGGTTTTCGTTGCTTGATGCTGTAGGCTCGGGCATCATTCTGAGGTCCAGAAGCCGGGAGATCCGGCACCACAACAGGAGGCTCCCTTGCTCGTCACCATCACCAACACGTCCGGTCGCGTGATCAACAAGCTCGATTCGTACAACGGCGCCACTGGCGGCGTTCGTCTCGACGCGCTGCCCTACCCCTTCGGCCAGGTCACCGACCTTGCCATCGCGGGCACCAAGCAGCTCCCGATGCACCCGGCCGATCTCTCCCACAAAGACAACCCGAACGAGCCCTTCGAGGCGTGGTCGGATTTCCAGACGGCCACCAAGCGCGGCATCATCTCGGTGGTCATCGCTGACCAGACGCTGATGACGCCCTACGGCGCCTTCGACGAGCTGTTCTTCATCCAGGTCGGCTGAAGCCGGCCAGCTGAGAAGGCCTTCGGTGGGAAACCTCCGAGGGCCTTTCCGGCATTTCTGGGGTATCTATGGCTAAGATCGAGCTTCTTCCCTGCAAGCTGCGTGCAGACAGGATCGTCCCCGTGAAGGACGGGGAAGTGCTCGTTCTGTCGCCAATCGAGCTGATGAAGAAGTTCCTGATGGATCCGCAGAACAAGCGGGACCAAGCCACGATGCGACTCCTCTCCCTGAATTCCTACATCGGATTGGTTCGCAGAGAGGCGAAGCCGGGGTTCACGCACTTCTACCTGAAGAATCTCGATCTCTCGAACGACGTCGAGTGGATTCAAAAGAAGAATCCTACTTGGGCCGATCGTCTTCAAGAGGTCTGGCTGGTGAATAGGGTAGAGTGGGATGCTCAAGTGGTACGTGAAGGTGCCTCGATGGGCGCAACTCAAGTTTGGTGAAGGAGGCATGCTGTGATCGATGTTCAGGTTCTACGGGGCGCCATGGTTCGGTCCACTGACGGTCGCCAAGGCCGCATCGGCAAGGTGTCCATGCCTTGGGTGCGCATCGAGTGGCAGCAGGGTGACGTGGAGAACGTCGACTCCCGTGCCTACCGACGCGGTGCCTCCGACGTTCACGAGAACTTCGAGGTGCTGACGCTCGACCAGGGCTGGCTCGGGATGGGGAAGCTCCTCGGGTCGCGACCACGTGGTCCGATGGCGGGACTCATCGACGACCTGAGCCAGGCGTTGGGAGTTTGCAGCTGTGGTTCGATGACGGGCGGCTGCAAGTGCGACAAGACGGCGCTTCTTCGACCCCCGGCTCCTCGTGCTCTGCCTCCGAAGGTCAATCAGGGAGGCGTCGAGGCAGGAGACCCTGTGAGCAGCGATGGAGGTCTTCCGATGTCGACCTTCTGGTCTACGCAGGGCGAGGCCATCGAGCGCATCGGTCGGAAGATTCTCTCGGAGCGTTCGGTTCGGCACTACCCCTTCAAGCGCAAGGCGAAGCTCGGGCCGGGTCCTCGTAAGGGTACGCTGGCGAAGGCGGACCAGTGGGACTGCACCTGCAACAACTACGTCTGTTCCTGCAAGGGAGCGGAGGGGCAGAAGAAGCGGGTTCAGATCGATCGTGCGTACAAGGCGGCGTACAACCGTGAGTACCGCGCGTGGAGAGCGAAGCAGGGCTGAGGTCGGAGGGTCGGAGTTGAGGGTGTTGAGAGGAGGATAGGTCGGTGGCTGGAGTTCTTTCTCTAGGAAGTGCTGACCTATTCAAGCTCTCTGACAAGAAGGCTCGGATCACGCTCACTCGGCTGAAGCCGGAGAACGATCTCCCGGACGGCACTCTCGCCCTTCAGTATTGGCCCGAATCGGTCTCCGACACGAAGGCTACGAACTGGGCGAACAAGGCGATCCCAGGAGGGAACCTTCCCCTCTACTCCTGGATCAACGGCGCCGAGCGGGTCATCTCCTTCTCCACCATCTTCGCCACAGATGTGGATGTTACCAAGTGGACTGCCGATCCAACAGCCTCTCAAGCCGATGACACCTTCCTCGGTGAATTGAAGCAAAAGGGTCTGGACACTCGGAACATCGACATCCGAGGGGCTCTCCTTTGGCTTCGATCGTTTCTGATGCCGACCTACAACGCCGATGGGACTTACCTCCCGCCACCCAAGTGCGAGATGGTGATTCCTGGAAGTCGACTCGGCTATGGAGCGGGAGGTACCTCGTCCAACCCAGACGGGATTATCTCGATCATGACCCAGTGCGACATCGACTACCGGGCTTTTTTCCCCAACGGTGTGCCGAGAATCGCCAGTGTGTCCCTCTCGTTTGCCCAGTTGCCTCAGTGGCTGGGTATCGTGAAGTTTCCCGGGTACTCCAGCGTTTTCTCTGGCCTGGTCAAGGACGGTGCGGATGGTGTGGCGCCCTACAAGATTGGGAAGGTCTGATGAAAGCCCGATCTCGAACTGAAGAGGACTACCTGTCCGAGCAGATGGGGCGGATGGCCCCCTGTGATCTCTGCATCATCACCCTGCCAAAATCCCTCTTCGTCCAGCTCTCGAACGAAGCTGCGAAGCGAAACATGACCTTCGCGCAGTTCATGGCCGCAGCGATCGACTCCTACCTGCTCCCGAAGAGCGACGTGACGCAAGCCCCCCAACCGCCGGCTCAGCGACAACAGGAACCAGAACACTCGAATTTCGAGTTCACCTCGGCACCTGAACCACGTACTGTTCCCATAGCGGCGGGTACCAAGCGCCTGAGGAGTTTTGAGTAATGCCTTTCCCTACTGTCGGTTGGCCGCCCGGCCCCTCAAGCACTTCTCGTTCGGTCCGTGTGTTCTTCACCGGGACCACGTCGGCGAACTTCAGCGACAACGCCATCCTGTTCGGCTCGTTCGCATCCGCTAACCAGCCTCTGCCCTACCTCAAGCCAGGATCGACCGCGACCATCGTCGTGCCCCCGGTAGCGGGTGGAGGCCAAGCTCCCGAAGATGCCAAGGGAGGTGTCGCTCTCGGACCCCCCTTCGTCACGTGTCGGTTCCTTTGGATCTACAATGATGGCCCCGGCATCATGCAGGTCTCATGGGATGGGACGAACGTGCATGATGAGATTCAACTGAACGACGTCGGCGGGGGACCTGGAGGCGTCGCATCTTGGCACCAGTATGAAGATCTGAAGGAGGGAGGCTGTGCCGTTCGGTTCAAGCCGGCGAACGCTCCAAGCCTCTTCCGCATCGTTGGGTGGTGACCGATGGAGCCGGTCCTTGGGGAACTACTACGCCTAGGGATCCTCGGCCCCGTCGTCGCGTCTTGCGTTTGGTTCATCGTGCGCCTGCACAAAGACCTGCGTGAGGTCGAAAAGGCCCGAGCCGAGGACGCCAAGCAGGTCATCGACAAACTCATCGGGATCAACGACAAGTGGCAACAGGCGTTCACTGCCAACGCCGAAGTGCTGAAGCTCAACAACTCAGCTCTTGAACAGGTCAAGGATGCGTTGAATGATGTGGAGGAGGTCCTTCAGGACGTCTCACGTCAGGTGAAACCTCTGGTCCCTGCCACCCGGAAGTGAGGTCGATGATGTCGAAGTCTCAAGCACAGGCATTCGCGTTCACGGAATTGGACGAGGTGCTTGGCGTGCTCGATGCAGGAGTCGACAAGGTCATCGCCGCTGCACAGGAAAATGTGGCCAAGAGTTCGAAGCTCGTGGCGGAGGTGAGAAGGAAGACAGGAGATGTCCGGGCGCTCAAAAGGTCGATCTCCACGGCCTGCCAAGAAAAAATGGTTCCTCCAGCTGCGAATACCGCAACCGCCGGAGAATCCCCAGAAGCAGGTGCTCCGGGGCGTGAAAGTTCTCCGAACGGGTAGTGCGGATCGACTCGTGGCATGGGCTTGGATTGAGGTCCAAGCATGCGTGATCTCCGTCGAAGCTCTCCGAAAGAAGCTGTCCCCCGAACTTGATGTACTGATTCGCCAGGTACTTGTAGTAGGGTCTGGAAGTTCATCCTTGACCTTGGCGCGTCAGATGGAGCTGTTCGGTGACTGACGCTGATTTGTTACATCTGATCGGATTGAGCCCTGATGATTTCCAGCAGGTTCGGCAAGCCTCAACCTTCGAGCAGGCCGAAAACTCCTTGGTGCTCCTCAAGGAACGGGCCCGAAAAGGCTACCGTCGCCAAGTCTTCGAGCTGCATCCCGATCGAAATGACGGGGACGAGACGAAGGCGGCTCTACTTCGTGGGTTGAATGTCGTGATGGAGAAGCTGGAGAAGCTTCAGGTGCAGAGACCCGCACCGCCCCCTCGGTGGGTGCCGATGTGGAACAACACGAGCACTTCCTCTACGACGACTTACGGTTCTGCTTCGGTCTCTTTTTACGTGAACGGTGTTCGGATCTCCTGAGGTGATTGAATGGATTTGATCGAACGGACGTGGGCTGAATTGGGCGTGAAGGGTGTGCGACCGCTGAGGAGGACGCTCTTCGTGAGGACGGTACCTCCGGCGACGATGACGATGTCGGGACGTCTGTGGTTGCCGCCGAAGCAGATCGGGTTCTACGGGGTCCTCCCTCATCTTCGCATCGTGAAGGGCACCGTCTTGGCCGCCGGGAAAGAGTGCTCTTCCAAACCTGGGGACTACGTGTGCTTCCAGCGGCTGCACTTCGCTCGGTGGGAGCCTTTGCAGGAGCGAGATGCGTACGTGGGTTGGATTGATGAGAGCCAGCTGGTAGGCTCGGTTCTCGAAGAAGAACATCCGCCGCCCTGTCCCGAAGGGGAGGGCTACAGGGAGATGGCCCAATGGATCTGAACGACAGCCTCCGCGCCTCCGTCCGCTCCTTCAAGGAGGCTAACCTCGACGAAGGCGCCGGCATCCACTCCGCTCGCTTCAAGCGCTGCGTGAAGAAGGTCGCCGCAAAGCAGTCCGGCTCTGCCAAGGACGCCAAGAACGCCGCCTACGGCATCTGTACCGCCACCTTCCAGAAGGCGGGCATGTTCAAGCCAGGCACGGCCGACCTGACCGCCAAGGGCAAGAACGCCATGGACAAACCCGCTGAGGAGCAGGTCGAGGCCAAGTCCAAGGGTGGGGACCCCGGCAAGAAGCTCAAGAACGCCGTCATGGGCATGTCTGGTGGGGCCATCGCTGCCATCCGAGCCGTGAAAGAGCTGAAGCCTGAGCTGGAGAAGTCGGATTCTGGGAAAGCTCTCTCCGCCCAGCTCGACGTCGAAGCGAGTCAACTCGACCAGCTGATGATGCGTATGAAGGCTCTCGTTGCGAAACTCTGATTGACAAAGCCTTGACTACGGGCTAAGCTCCTTCGGGTGAGTAGCACAAAAAGGGGCAGTCAGAGGTCTGAGGCTGACAACTACGCCACACCTCCGTGGTGCACGCACCGTGCGTTGGAGGCCATCCCGGGGTTGCCTTTCAAGGGCGTGTGGATGGACCCATGCGCTGGGGAGGGAGCGATCATCCGAGCTGTGAACCAGGTCCGCCCTGGCATTCTCTGGACCGCCAGTGAGCTGCGTCCGGAAGCGGAGGTCGAGCTGGCGCAGACCAACGCTGCGTACGTCATCCAGGACTTCTTGGACGACAGTTACAAGCCTGGCTGGGTCGACGTCATCTGCACGAACCCTCCCTTCCGACTCGCGCAGGAGTTCATCGACAAGAGCCTTCGGCTTGCAGGACAGGTCGTGATGCTCCTGCGGCTGAACTACCTTGGGTCCGAGAAGCGCGCGGACTTCCTGCGGGAGTTCCATCCGGACGTTTACGTGCTTCCGAATCGTCCGAGCTTCACGGATGGGCAGACAGATTCGATCGAATACGCCTGGTTCCACTGGGTGAGTGGTCGACCGGCGCGGAGTGGGCAGGTTCGGATTCTTGCTTCGACCCCCAAGGAAGAGCGTCGGGCGGGACGTCGAGTCTCAGAGATCCAGGACATCGACGAGGAGAAAGACGATGGAGACGCAGATCTGTGCGATGGAATCGCTCCTTAGGCTGGGTGACCGGGTTTGCGACGATCCCCCTATCGTCCAGGTTCAGCAGTACCCTGCAACCGAATGGGTCGTCAGCCTTCACGCAAAACCGGGACATCCAGCGCTGGTCGAGGGGAAAGCCGAGACCTTCGACCTGGCGGTCCTGAACTGTCTGAAGAAGCTCATGCTGGTGGTGGGGGAGAGAGCGCGAGGGGACATGGAATCCCTGATGGCGACGACCTTTCCCGTCCTGGCTCTGGAGAGAGCCGAAGCTCTACGCGAGCTACCCGCCGGGAACGCCGCTGTCTCCCTTTTGGAGACCCAGGGTGGAAAGAGCTAACCGCTCCCCTTCTTCAGTTTTTGATCGTGGCTCGTGACTGGGAAGAGCTGGAGGGTTGGAGACGTCGTGAGAAGGTGACTCCAGGTCAGCTTGGGAACATGCTGGCTTGGCTCGATCTGAACTACCGAGCCAGCTCGCGGTACAACCCGCATCGCGTGGTGCTCTGGCAAGCAACGAACGGACGAAAGGTACGAGATGATCGAGGACGCAAAGATTCAGACCCTGAGTGAAGGAGTTCTCAGGCTTGATGTCGCGGTGGACGAGTAGCCATGGCCAAGCGCATCCGACCCCCGCCTCCCTCTGAACCCGGCCTCCCAACCCCCGCCGCAGAAACAGAGGTTCAAGCTCCAGCCCCTGTGGCAGCTCCGCTCTTCCAACCGCCTGCCCGAGCCCCTTCACCCTACTTCCAGCCCTACAGCGGCTCCAGGCAGCCTCCCTTGCCGGTGATGCCCCCGAACTGGCAGGGGACGCTCATCCTCAACGTCTACGCCCAGCCAGAAGCCGGAGAAGACGCTGTGCTGGTCGGGAGCCGCAACGCCCTGACGAAGCTCCGAGACTGGCTCAGCTGGCTCCTGGAGCGACCGGAAGGGGCCATCGGCGTGTCGTTGGATGGCTTCGAAAACTCGGAGGGGGTGCCGTACACGCTCCGCGTCAGATTTGGGTCCGATTCTGTCGGGGAGGTCGACTGGAAGACCGCGAAGCCCGAGTACGACCCCAAGAGGGCCTACCCCATCGACAAGACCTAACGTCACCTGGTGTTGCTTGGTGTCACCTGGTGTCACCTGGTGTTGCCTTGGTGTTGTGCTCGTTCGCGCTCTCGGATTCACCGAGCACCTTGCCGAGCATGCAGAGCGCCTGAAAGAACCTTTTTTTTGGGCAAATCGTCGTGATTGCTTGCCTTGGTCGGGACAGTGGTCGTAAAAAGAAGAGCCCCGCGATTACGAGTCGCAGGGCTCCACCCTGGGGTGCCCAGGGTGACAACCGCCCCCTTCCAAAGGAAACGTCGTCATGAGCAAAGTACCGCCTTCGAGCAACGAGAACAAGGGTATCAACCCGTGGTCCGACCAGGAACTTCGGTTTGATCCAGACAACGAGCCGGTGTGGGCGGCTTGCCACTGGATCGAACAAGCTGGTGTGTCTGGGAAGGTGACCCAGGATTTCGCTAGGCAGCGCAATTCGGCCATCAAGTCCTTGGTGTCTGCCTTCGACCACACTCCAACAGTGACGGAGATGCTGAAGGGTTTGGACTCTGAGGAGGTCCAGAACTGCTGGGCGAACAAGCGCTCTGCGGCAGACAACAAGACGATCCAGACCTACTCCAGACGCGCCCGGTTCGTGCTGGAGGAGTACATCGAACGCAGTCGGGAGGGTGCTCGCTACGACTTCGCGCGCCTCTTGAAGTACTCGAAGCTGAAGTCCCCCTCGGCGAAGAAGAGTAAGCCTGTCTCTCCCGCCGTCACCCCTCCTTCGGTGTCGTCCGTGTCGTCGATGCCTCATCCCGAGGGAGCGGAGATCTCGATCAGCCTCGGCAGCCGTGGTGTGGCACTGCTCCGTCTTCCTGTGGAAGCGGGGAAACTCACCGCCCAAGACGTGGCTTCCGTGGCCATGCAACTGGCCACGTTTCTGGAGTTCCGTACGCGCGACGCCGGGAGAATCGGAGCGCAGCTCGCTACCGTGGCTCTCGACTTCGATCCGATGAAGGCTCCGGCCAGCCAGATGTTCGAGAACAGCGCCTCTGTCTGTTGACAATCCTTTCATAGGTGGTATGTTGCAAGGGTCTGGGAGAGGTGGTGTTCAGAGCACTGCCCTCCCAACCGCCCTTGGAGAACGACCATGGCCCCCTTCGTGAAAGAGACTGTTGCCGCTGCTGCCGATGCTGCCTGCTTGCGTGGGGATGCGGAGGACGACTACCGGGCTGCTCTGGAGGAGGAGGCTGCTGAGAAGCAGGATCGTCTCGACGACCTGAACTCCGACGTGGAGTGGGTATGAGCGACACGCTGTGGTTCGACAGGTCTCCGGGGGATCAAGTCATGCTTGGTGCCCCAGAAGAACGGGGTGGAGATCCGACTACCCTCCTGATGGTCGCGCCTGAAGCTCTCCCGGACTGGGTTCGGACGCCGGAGGAGATCGGTGGTCACCAGCTCAAGGTCCTTCGAGGGTTCGGGCAAGAGTGCCCCCTCTGCAAGGACCACGTGGTCGTTCGCCATCTGGAGTGCTCCGAGGGGTTCTTCGTGGCGGAGTGCCAGACCCACGGGTTCGCCTGGTATCGGAGGGACTGATGAGCAAGTCGATCAAGTCCCGCCACGGAACGAGCTGCAAGCACTGGAAGGACACGGTCTACGCGGCTCGATGTCAGGCGCAGGCGCGGGCGAAGAGGAAGCAACGTCTTCGAGGGATGGTGAGGACCCGGGCCAAGGCTGAGCTGCGCAAGGAGGAGACGTGACGCATCGTCATCTCTACATGCTTTGCGTGGCGCTGACTCTAGCCATCGGTCTGTGGCCAAGAGAAGATCCTGCTGAGCTTCCTGTACCGGCTACTCCTGTCGTCTCTGGGACGAGTCCTTCTGTTCCGTGTGAGATCGACTGCAAACACTACCTGACTATCTGTAACGACGGGAACCCGATCGGGGAGAAGTGGCAGCCGCAAATCGATGCCTGTGCTGCTGCTTGTCGGGTTGCGAAACCGCGCGACTTCTACGCCTGTTTTCATCGAGACGGGGGTTGGTGTTCGGCTCTCCTGCCTTGCTGGGAAGCAGCGCAGTGACTACGACCCTACGGTCTATTTGAATGGGGTTTACATGAAAAAGATGGGCGCTGTGGTGAAGGTGGTCGATGGGCAACTGGTTCTGGACGACCCTGAAGCTCTGGGAATGATTCGCGCGGTAGCGAAGCACAACTGCAAACTCACGCTGGAGGCGAACACCGAGCGCCTGGTTCATTTCCGAAAGCGGTTGTTGGAGCGTGGGGACAAACCGGAGGACGTGCTTATGGTCATCCTCATGGTGGACGATCCTCATGGAGGCGCGCTCGCCGACATGCTGATGCCAGGAATGGACTGGCAGGCTTTTCGCGATCGAGGTGAGGTCCCTGTTGCTCGGGGGCTCGCTGGGCGGGAAGGCGTCCAAGCAGCGCTGGAGGCGTTCGACATCGAGGCAGCAAAGAAGCTTCGTGACATGAAGAGCTACGCAGTTGTGGTTGTGGATCAGGGAGTGGCAGAGGTTTTCTCACTGAATTGAAAGGAGTTCGAGATGCTGGAGATGAGCACCGCCACGGAAGTCGTCGTCACCGAGACGCAGTTCTCCCAGTTCGTGCTCGATGAGTGGGGCTGGTCGGCTTCGTTCATGGCCTCGACGTCGCAGTATATGAAGTGACCCAACTTCCGTCTTGACTTTGTAGTGTCTACGCACTACAATCAAACTCTGTGGTTGAACGAGCGCATCCTTTCTCTCTGCGAGTGTCAGAGGCTTCCTTGGCTGCCTACAAGAAGGCAGCTGAGGACGCCGGGCTGAGCACATCGGAGTGGGCGAGGCTTGTGCTCGACGCAGCAGCTGGCGTGAACGATCTGCCTGAACAGCTGACAAGAGTGGTTGAGTTCAAGGCGCGGAAGATCCGCAATGGAAAGTGGTGATGACCATGTTGCAACTGAAGAAGAACGTCCTGGAGTTCGCGTTTCCCGAGATCCATCCGAACGCGGTGTTGGAGGTCGAGTTCCAGAGGACCCTCCGCATCCCCGATGATGGCAAGACCTACCCGTTGCCTCCGGGGCTCGGGCAGTTTCCCGTGAAGCACACGGACGACTACAAGGATCGCATCCCGGCGAAGTGGGCCGAGCGTGGCGGCGTGATGGTGCCGACGTACCAAGCCGAGGCGCTGTGGATCAAGTTCAACGCAAAGAACATCCCCAACAGGAAGGGCATCCGGGGCTACGTCTTCGCGGTGCGGGTAGCGGCTGGGAAGATCAACGCCGTCTCCGGCGAGAGCTGGACGGTCATGGTCAAGGACGGCGACCACATGGTCGTTCCCCCGCAGCCGTGGCTCGACGGGTTCTGTGTCGAGAAGGGGAAGATTCGGCAGTTCGTGGCGATGCCTCTGGGCTGGGGGATGACGGTGGAGCACCAGGTCACCGGCCAGGAGGAGCACGGAGGGATTCAGATCGAGGTCATCCCGATGAAGGTCGAGGAGTTCGACAAGAGGTTCCCGAAGTACGAGCCAGCGGAGGTGAAGACGAGCGGGGGTGTTCTGCGCTCGTGTTCGGTCGCGGCCATGGACTTCATGACCATAGACTTGGAGCGGAGTGTGACCGCCGACATGGGCCTCGGAGCTGGGGGTCAGATGAAGCAGGAGATCTGCGTCGACACCTACGGGCTCGAAGCCTGGGATGTCTCGAAGCGCCAGCGGACCTTCGTTCATCTCGCCAACAGCTTCGCTTGGGAGGCCATCACGGGGCACTCTCCTCCGCCGTCACCCTGCACGCCCCAGAACTACGCTCGGCAGGGTCTCCCCTGGTACGAGCACTACATGGACGGGATGCCCATCCAGAGCGGCGGGGAGAACCTGAAGACGATCAAGAGCGTGCTCGCGCTCGGGTTCCAGAAGGGGATCGGTGTCTTCCCGAACAACGCCAGCGTGGAAATTCCTCCGGAGAAGATCGTGACCTACAAGGCTGAGAACCCGAAGGACGCGGTCCGAGACGGCAGCTGGTAGATGACTCCCCGGGAAGTTCAGAGCCTGCTCTTCAACCTCAAGTGGGCGGTTGGAGACGCAGGGTACTCCCTCCAGGCGGGCGTGATCGAAGACGCCGAGATGCTCTTCCTGCACGGCATCACGGTCGAGCAAACTCGGACGTATGCAGACATCTTGCTGCCTCCTGGCAAGAAGGGGCGTGTGCGCCTGGTTCTGTCGCGCCCGTACGAGGCTCGGGTCTACGCCTTCCTCGTGGGCTTGCTTCGCAGCTGGCCAGTTCTGTAGCAACTACGGCTACTTAGGAGAAAGAAAAAAAAGATCGTCTGACCCCCTTGTCAATCCTGGGCTATGGGCTATGTTGTTGGGGTCAGAGGGAAACGGCGCCAACCACGGCGACGACCCGAGACCACCACCCAGGAGATTCCGCCATGATGCTCTCGACCTTCGTTGCCGCCGCCCCCGTCGCTTCGACCCTCGCCCGCGTCGTCCCGGAGATGGTGGGTCCCCGCCTCATGGCGCTCGTGCCCAGCCACTCGAACCCGAGCAAGGCGTACGAGATCCGCCTCGGCAAGGACTGCAACGTCTACTGCACCTGCCCGGCCTGGAAGTTCCAGAAGGGCGTGACCCCGACCGCCCGCACCTGCAAGCACATCGCGTCCCTCCGGGCGCAGCTGGCTTCGGTCATCGCGAAGTGAGGGAATGAGCCTGGGACCCGAAAGGGTCTCGGGCTTTTCCGGTTGAAACCTCGGACTACGGGAGAACGAACATGGCACACAAGAACGGCAGCTGGTCGGGCAAGTCAACGTTCACCTACGAGGTGGAGCGCTACGTTCGTCAGGCGGACGGTGTGCACTTTCATCTCGATGCGCCAGAGGTGGCCAAGGTCGAGGAGGACAGCGCGGAGTGGAAGTACGCGCTGATCGAGCTGAAGTGCTCTGGCTCGGCTTTCTTCTCGCCGGGTCGCATGTACGGTCCGCCGGAGGACTGCTACCCCGACGAAGGGGATCTGGAGCTGGAAGAGGTCACTGGCCCGGATGGCAAGGATTGGCTCGATCTCCTCACCAAAGGAGAACGCCAGAACATCGAATCGCAGCTCGCTGAGGAGTGCCACGAAGGCGACGAACCCGACCCGGACGACGCCTATGACAGTCGCTTCGACCAACAGGACGGCGACGCTTATGACTACATTTGAGCTAGAATACCGGGGTGAAATACACCATCGGACTCAGTGATGCCGGGAAGCTGGTGCTGGTGAAGGTGTGGGGAGCTGTGACTCCCCACGCAGCAGTCGCCGACCAGGGACTCTCTGTCTTGGATGGGGCGATGGTCTTCGAATCGAAGGCAGAGGCTCTTGCCCGTATCGATGCTCTGGAGCAGATCCGGGCTCGTGAGCTTGAGCTTGGTCAGCCTCCCTCAATTCCTCCCCCGAGGACGGTGCTAGAGGATGCGCTGGTCGAGGTCGTGGAGCAGATCGAGATTGCTCCAAACCGACTCATCCGCGTGAGCATCAAGGACCTAGGAGCAGGCCCCTCTATCATCGTTCGTGCGGTGAATGACCCCAAGTTGACCCCCAACCTCGCCCTCTGGTGTGCCATGACTCCTGAACAGTCCGGAAAACTTCGGACCGCCCTGGAGAAGGCTGAGAAGAGAGTGCGCGCGTTGCATCGTCTATCCAAGCCAGGGGATTGACAATTCTTGTTCACTTGCTAATATAGAGGTCTGCATGAGCCTGCTCACGTCTTGGCTGGAGATTCCGAACGGTATCGATCCCGACTGGACAGCGGCTTTTGTCGCTTTGGACACCATGTCGGATGAGGACTGTGAGGCCATCGTCGTGGAGGCCTTGCAACTGGAGGTAGAAGATCTGGCAGATGCTGGACCCGCGTACTTCCGGGACAAGTTGCGGAATTCGGTTCTGTTCACGCGGGAGGCGTGGGAGGGTGGCTGCCCAACAGCGGCTATCCTGGAGACGACCACCGGCAAGATCTTACTCGTGTGCCAACCCATTTCCGAAGATGGGGACATCGCCGAAGATCCAGAAGATGCCTGTACGTCCCTCAACCTATTCCTGGATTCCGGTCTCCACGAGACCGCAGGGTTTGGGTCTATGAGCGACCACGTGGTCGCAACTACCCGGATGGTTGCTGCTCAATTCATCCGGAGTTCGTGCGAGAAGTTTCAGTTCACGGACAACGAGCAGGTGCTGGGGTTGGCAGGGGATGTCGAAGCGGGGAAAGAGAAGCCGTGAGGGAAGACTGGCCGGGGCAGTACCAAGGCAGGATTTGGTTCTGCAACGGTCGGACGAGTTTCTATGAGGCGGCCAGGGCTTTCGAGTCAAAGGCGGAGTGGTTGTTGCAGAAGGCTGGGCCCGATCCGTTCGAGTCCTACGAGTCTCGCGCTGTATACGCTCAGCGAGCCGCACGGTGGCTCAGAGCAGCGGGGCGTGCGTACCAGCTCGATCTGAAATTGAAAGGACGTTTGTGATGGATAAGTTCGCGTACACGGGGGCGATGCTCCCAGTTGCTCGGGAGATCACCGAGAAGGCTGTGGCCGAGTTCCTCTTCGAGAACACGAAGCTCGACGACGACGACTCAGCGAAGCTGGCAGAGCAGCTCG
>Ga0315276_10001151_pt1 | contig 23646 bp, 14 predicted proteins | sample YL17G05_0_MG_FD_204542 | JGI IMG/M metagenome (GOLD analysis project Ga0315276, IMG submission 204542) | Sediment microbial communities from Yellowstone Lake, YNP, Wyoming, USA - YL17G05_0 | ecosystem: Environmental > Aquatic > Freshwater > Lake > Sediment | place: USA: Wyoming | collected... | reverse complement strand
GCGGGAAGCTGGCGGTCAGCTCCTCCACTCGCGCCCGCACGCCCGCCAGGTGCGCCTCGTCCTCGGGGCGCTCCAGAGCCCGCGCCATGAGGTCGGCGATGACCCGCATCTCCCCCTCCTTCATGCCGCGCGTCGTCACCGCCGGCGTGCCCACGCGGATGCCGCTGGTGACCATCGGCTTCTGCGGGTCGAAGGGGATGGCGTTCTTGTTCACCGTGATGCGGGCGCGCTCGAGCGCCGCCTCGGCCAGCTTGCCGGTGAGCCCCCGGCTGCGCAGGTCCACCAGCATGAGGTGGTTGTCGGTGCCGCCCGAGACCAGCTGGAAGCCGCGCTCCATGAGGCCCGCCGCCAGCCCCTTGGCGTTGGCCACCACCTGCCGCTGGTAGGCCGCGAAGCTGGGCCGCAGCGCCTCCTCGAAGCACACCGCCTTGGCGGCGATGACGTGCATCAGCGGCCCGCCCTGCATGCCCGGGAAGTTCGACTTGTCCACCGCCGCGGCCAGCTCGCCGCGGCACAGCACCAGGCCGCCGCGCGGTCCGCGCAGCGTCTTGTGCGTCGTCGAGGTGACGATGTCGGCGTGCGGCACCGGGCTCGGGTGCACCCCCGCCGCCACCAGCCCGGCGATGTGCGCCATGTCGACCACCAGCTTGGCGCCCACCTGGTCGGCGGCCCGGCGGAAGCGCGCGAAGTCGATGATCCGCGGGTAGGCGCTGGCCCCGGCCACGATGATCTGCGGCCGGTGCTCGAGCGCCAGCCGCTCCATGGCGTCGTAGTCGATGCGCCCGTCCTCCTCGCGCACCTCGTACTGCTTGACGCGGAAGAAACGGCCGGAGAACGACACCGGGTGCCCGTGCGTCAAGTGGCCGCCGTGCGCCAGGCTCATGCCCATGAGGGTGGCGCCCGGCTCGGCCACCGCGAAGTACGCCGTCATGTTGGCCTGCGCGCCGGAGTGCGGCTGCACGTTGGCGTGGGCCGCGCCGAAGAGCCGGAGCAGGCGCTCCCGGGCCAGCGTCTCGGCGACGTCCACGAACTCGCAGCCGCCGTAGTAGCGCTTGCCCGGGTAGCCCTCGGCGTACTTGTTGTTGAAGACCGTGGCCATCGCCGCCAGGACGGCCAGCGAGGGGAAGTTCTCGCTCGCGATCAACTCGAGCGTCTGGCGCTGGCGCGCCTCCTCGTTGCGGATCGCCTGCGCGATCGCCGGATCGGTGGCGGCGAGGGCGGCGAACAGATCGACTGGCGGCTCGGGTTTCACGCGCGCGAATCCTCCCTGAAGATGGCCCGTGGTGCGCGGCGTCGGCCTACGAGCCGACCGCCGCCCCCAGCGAAGCGAGCTGCTGCTGCGCGGCGGCTTCCGCCTTGGGCACGACCGCCCCCGCCGTCGCCCCCTTGGCGACGTGGGTCAGCCAGCCGTAACGGTCGGGCCGGCTGCCGTCGAGGATCCCGAAGAACGCCTGCTGCAGCGCCTTGGTGATCGGACCCCGGTGGCCGTCGCCCACCTGGATGCGGTCCACCGAGCAGATCGGCGTCAGCTCCACCGCCGTGCCGGAGAAGAAGACCTCGTCGGCCAGGTAGAGGTACTCGCGCGGCAGCGCCTGCTCGCGCACCTCGATGCCGAGCTCGCGCGCCAGCGTGAGGATGGAGTCGCGCGTGATGCCCGAGAGGATCGACGACGAGGTCGGCGGCGTGTACAGCAGGCCGCGGTGCACGAGGAAGATGTTCTCGCCGCTGCCCTCGGAGATGAAGCCGTTGACGTCCAGGGCGACGCCCTCGGAATAGCCGTTGGTCACGGCCTCCATCTTCATCAGCTGGCCGTTCATGTAGTGGCCGCCGGCCTTGGCCATGCCCGGCGTGGTCTGGCCGTTGGGGCGCCGCCAGGACGAGACGCAGACGTCGACGCCCTTCTCCAGCGCCTCCTCGCCGAGGTACTTGCCCCACGGGAAGGCGGCGATGGCCACGCACACCGGCTTGCCGAACGGGTTGACCCCGAGATTCTCGTAGCCGCGATAGACGATGGGGCGCACGTAGCACACCTTGAGCTCGTTCTTGATCACCGTCTCGCAGTGCAGCCGCTCGATCTCGTCCACCGCGTACTTGATGTCCATGCGGTAGATGCGCGCCGACTCGTAGAGCCGCCGCACGTGATCGCGCAGGCGGAAGATCGCCGGCCCCTGCGGGTGGTCGTAGCAGCGGATGCCCTCGAAGACGCTCGAACCGTAGTGGATGACGTGCGAAAGGATGTGGATCTTCGCGTCATCCCAGGCCGTCCAGCGGCCGTCCATCCAGATCCACGTGCCCTTCCCCTGTAGGCTGCTCACGCGCTCCCCCTGTCCCGCGAGGCGGCTTGCGCCTCGGCCCGGGCCTGCACTTCACGTAAGACGATGGGTGCGATCCGCTCGACGTGTTCGGCGATACGGCGCCAGCACTCCTCGTAGGCTTCCGGAGAGCCGCCGAACGGATCGGGTACGCCGGCGCCCGACCGGGCGCCGGCCCCCAGTTCGGTGATCAGGTGACTCCGCGACGCGACGCCCCCCTGCAGACGCCGCACGGCCTCGAGCTCGGCCACGTCCAGGGCCAGCACGAGGTCGGCCTGCTCCAGCAACTCGGCCGAGGCCCGCTGCGCGCGATGCGCGCCCAGGTCCAGGCCGTGCCGCTGGCCGGCCGCCACGGCGGACTCCGTCGCCGGGGAGCCGTCCGTGGCCGCCACCCCCGCCGAGGCAATCGCGACCCGCCTCCCCGCCTCTCCCACCGCGCGTCGCAGGGCCGCCGCGGCCAGCGGGCTGCGGCAGGTGTTGCCGGCGCAGACGAAGAGAACGCGGTAGAGAGGGTCCGACCCATCCATGGACGCAGAGTAGGCTTGGGCCCTTCACGCTGTCAAGAAAACCGCCCCGCGCCCCGGCCTCCCGTCGCCTCAGGCGCCCGGCGGCAGGTGCGCGCTCACGTCCACCGACCCGGGGCGCAGCACCGCGAGCCGGCCGCGGCTCACGTCCACCAGCGTCGACGGCTCCTGCGCCTGCGCCGCCCCGCCGTCGAGGATCAGGTCGAGCTGGTTGCCGAACGTGCGGGCCACGTCCTGCGCCGTGCGCGCCGGGGGCTGGCCGCTGAGATTGGCGCTCGAAGCGACCACCGGCCCGCCCACCGCCAGCACCAGGGCGATGGAGATGGGGTGACGGGGAAAGCGCAGCGCCACCGTGTCGCGCGGCCCGCGGCTGCCGGTGCTCAGCAGCGGCGAGGCGCGGAAGACGATCGACAGCGGCCCCGGCCAGAAGCGCTTCATCAGCGCCTCGCCGATCTCCGGGATCTCGGCGGCCAGCGCTTCCACCTGGGCGGGATCGGCGATGAGCGAGATCACCGCCAGGTCCGGCGGGCGCCGCTTGAGCTGGTACACCATGTCCACCGCCGCAGGGTCCATGAGCGAGCAGCCGAGCCCATAGAAGGTGTCCGTGGGGAAGCCGACGACGCCGCCGCGTAGGATGGCCTCGGCGGCCCGCGCGATGACCGCGCGCTCGGGCACGGCCGGGTTCACCGGCACGATCTCAACGGCCACGGCCACCGCCTCCCCGACCGCCGAGCAGCCGGTCGCGCAGTCCGCGCCGGTGGGCCCGCAGCCGCTCCGCCAGGGCGGCATCGCCGAGCGCCAGGATCTGCGCGGCGAGGTAAGCGGCGTTGCGCGCGCCGGGCGCGCCGATCGCCAGGGTCCCCACCGGCACGCCGGCGGGCATCTGCACGGTCGCCAGGAGCGCGTCCAGGCCGGCCAACGGCGTGCTGGCCAGGGGCACGCCGAGCACCGGCAAGGTGGTGTGCGCCGCCACCGCGCCGGCCAGATGCGCCGCCCCGCCGGCCGCCGCGATCAGCACGCGCAAGCCCCGGCGCTCGGCGGAGCGCACGTACTTGCGCACGTCGTCCGGCGTGCGGTGCGCCGAGCGCACCAGCAGCTCGTGGCCCACCCGGAGGTCGCGCAACACCGCCGCCGCCTCCTCCACCGTGGGCCGGTCGCTCTCGCTGCCCATGAGGATGCCGACCCGCACGGCGCGCCGCGCCGTGGCGCTCTCTCGCGCCGTCGCACTCTCTCTCGCCGTCGCACTCTCCCGCGCCGGCTGCTTGCGTCTCGTCACAGACATGATGGCTCCCGTCCGCCGGGGGCCGGCGCCGGCCGCGCGCCGATGTCCTCCCGCCACTGCCCGCCCTCCAGGTGGAGGCACGCGCGGGCGCGATACGCCAGCTCGCGCGCCGCCTCCCGGTCCGCCCCCACCGCGCTCACCGTCAGGGCCCGGCCGCCCGCCGCCACCAGCCGCCCTGCCACCTCCGCCAACCCCGCCTGGAAGATCCGCACGCCCCCGAGCGCGGCCGCGTCCTCGAGCCCGCGGACGGGATCGCCCCCGCGCGGCGCGTCCGGATATCCCGCTGCCGCCAGCACCACCGCCACACAGGCCTGCGCCCGCCAGACCGGCGGCGCGCCGAGCCTTCCCTGCGCGCACTCTAGCAGCAGCTGCCCGAGGTCACTGGCGAGCAGCGGGATCACCGCCTGCGTCTCGGGGTCGCCGAAGCGGCAGTTGTACTCGAGAACCGCCGGCCCGTCGCCGGTGCGCATCAGGCCGCAGTAGAGCAGCCCCGAGTAGGGCGTGCCCTCGCGCCGCAGCGCGGCCAGCACCGGATGCACGGCGAGGTCGAGGATCTCCTGCAGCTGCGCCGGCTCGAGATCGGCGGGCGCGTACGCCCCCATGCCGCCGGTGTTGGGACCGGCGTCGCCGGTGCCGAGCCGCTTGTAGTCGCGGGCCGGCAGCAGCGGGAAAGCGCGCTCGCCGTCGGTGAGAGCGAAGACCGAGACTTCTTCCCCCTCCAGGAAGCCCTCCACCACGAGGCGCCGCCCCGCCGCACCGAAGCGCCCCGCGACGAGCGTTTCCCAGGCGAAGCCGCGGGCCTCCTCCTCGTCGTGGCAGATGCGCACCCCCTTGCCCGCCGCCAGGCCGTCGGCCTTGAGCACGACGGGCAGGCCCAGCTCGCGCACCGCCGCCAGCGCCTCGTCGACGCCGCCTGCCACGCGGAACGGCGCCGTGGGCACGCCGGCGCGGACCATCAGGGTCTTGGCGAAGGACTTGCTGCCCTCGAGGCGGGCAGCCGCGGCGCCCGGCCCGAAGCAGGCCACGCCGCACTCCCGCAGGCGGTCGGCGAGGCCCGCCACCAGCGGAGCCTCCGGTCCGATCACCACCAGGTCGAAGCCCTCGCGCCGCGCCAGGTCGGTCAGCCCGGGGATGTCGTCGGCGCGCAGCGGGTGACGCGGGCCGAGCGCCCCCATGCCCGGGTTGCCGGGCGCGCTCGCCACCTCCCGCACGCTGGGCGCCTGCGCCAGCCCCCACGCCAGGGCGTGTTCCCGGGCGCCGCTGCCGACGACGAGGACTCTCATTCCGGATGCGGGCTCCTGGCTGGGAGAGGGAGACGAGCTGCGACCGGGGACGCGGCGAGTCTAGACTCCCGGCGCCTTCCCGGCAACCGTCCAGCCGCCGCTCAGCGGCGGCGGCGCCGTCACTCGTCGGGCGTCAAAAAGCGCCCGAGCACTTTCTTCAGGCCGACCGCGGCGAAGCGCACCGTGAACTTGAGGGCCGCGCCGGCCCCCTCCGCCTCGACGACCGTGCCCCGGCCGAAGGTGTCGTGGTAGACGGTCTTGCCCACCGCCTCGTGATCCCGCGTCGGCGCCGCCCGGGGCGCCAGCGAGCCGCCGCGGACCACCCGCGCCGCCGCGGACCGCCCGCCGGGCGCCTCGCGCCCCAGACCCGGAGGGTGCTCCCACCGCACCAGCTCCCCGGGGATCTCGCGCACGAAGCGCGACAGCTCACCGGCCCCGCCGCCCTCGTAACGCCGCCGGAACGCCGCGGCGCTGACCACCACCTCCTCGCGGGCCCGCGTGAGCGCGACGTAGAACAGGCGCCGCTCCTCCTCCAGCTCGCCCTCGTCACCCAGGGCGGAGACGTGCGGGAAGACCCCCTCCTCGCACCCGGCGATCATCACCACCGGGAACTCGAGCCCCTTGGCGTTGTGGGCGGTCATGAGCACGGCCCGCTCCTCGCTCTCGCTCCAGCGGTCCACGTCCGCCACCAGCGCCGCCTCGCTCAGGAAGTCCGCGGCGCCCGCCCCGGGGTGCTCGGCCGCGAAGACCCGGGCCGCGTGCACCAGTTCCTCGACGTTCTCGCGGCGGTCCTGGGCGTCTTCGGGGAACGCCTCGTCGAGGTACTCGAGATAGCGCGTCGCCTCCACCACGCGCTCGAGCAGGGACTCCGGGGGCTCGTCGGCGCCCGTCGCGAGGGCTTCCACGAGGCGCCCGAGCGCGGCGGCGCCGCCGGCCCCGGCCCGCGGCAGCTCTCCGGCCGCCGCTAGCGCCCGCAGGGCCTCGGCCGGAGTTTCCGCGGTCGCCGCGAGGCGCGCCTCGAGCTTGCCCTGCGCCTGCGCCCCCAGCCCGCGCCGCGGCACATTGAAGACGCGCAGGAAGGAGACCCGATCGCGCGGGTTCACGGCCAGGCGCAGGTAGGCGAGCAGGTCCTTGACCTCGCGGCGCTCGTAGAACGACACCCCGCCCACCAGCTCGTAGGGCACGCCGCGATGCCTGAAGGCCAGCTCGAGAGCGCGCGACTGCGCGTTGGTGCGGTAGAGCACGGCGCAGTCGCTGCGCCGCCGGCCGGCCGCCACCTGGCGCCCGACCTCGGCGGCCAGCCGGGCCGCCTCCGCCTGATCGTCACCCGACATCACCACGCGGATGGGCACCCCCAGCGGCGCGTCGGTCCACAGCCGCTTGCCGCGCCGCAGGCGATTGTTGGCGATGACCGCCGAGGCCGCCTGCACGATGGTGCCGCTGGAACGGTAGTTGCGCTCCAGGCGGAGGACCGCCGCGCCGGGGAAGCGGCGCTCGAAGTCGAGCACGTTGGTCAGGTCGGCGCCGCGCCAGCCGTAGATGCTCTGGTCCTCGTCGCCCACCGCCAGCACGTTGCCATGCGCCGAAGCCAGGGCGGCCACCAGCCGGAACTGCGCGTGGTTGGTGTCCTGGTACTCGTCCACCAGCACGTGGCGGAAGCGCCCGGCGTAGCGCTGCCGCACCGCCGGCTCCCCCTCGAGCAGGAGCACGGCGCGCGCGATGAGATCGTCGAAGTCGAGCGCCGACTGGCGGACCAGGGCCTCCTGGTAGGCGCGGTAGGCGCGGGCCGCCTGGCGCTCGGCCGGGGTGACGGCGGCCGCGTCGTAGGCGTCCGGGCCGACCAGCGCGTTCTTGGCCCCCGCGATGCGCGCCAGGAAGAAGCCCGGCTTCTCGGCCCGCCCCTCGAGGTCCAGCTCCCGCAGGACCTGCTTGAGCAGCGCGCTCTGGTCCTCGCGGTCGTAGACGGTGAAACCGGGCGGATAGCCGATGCGGGCGCACTCGCGCCGCAGGATGCGCAGGCAGGTGGCGTGGAAGGTGCCCACCCAGAGCCGCTCCACCCGCTCGCCCACCAGGCGCTGCAGCCGCGCGCGCATCTCGCGCGCCGCGCGGTTGGTGAAGGTGAAGGCGAGGATGGCGTCGGCCGGCACGCCCCGTTCCTCGATGAGGTAGGCGACGCGGTGCGTCAGCACGCGGGTCTTGCCGCTGCCCGCGCCGGCCACGACCAGGCACGGCCCGTCCCCGAAGGTGACGGCCGCGGCCTGCTCGGGGTTGAGGCTCGCGGCGATGCCGGTCGGCTCTCCGGCAGGGCTGCGGGCGGGCGGCGCTGGCGACGGCAATGGGCGGCTCCCGGGCGGCGGTCTCATGGCGCGCGGCGGGCGGCGCCCAGGCGCCACCCGCCGCCGATGCCCTCTCAGGATAGCAGGTTTGCCCGCTAGAATTCCGGGCCGATCGAGAAGTGGTAGATGGGCCGCGACGTGTACTGCAGATCGGTGCGCCAGGCCACGTCGAGCTTGAGGATGGCGAAGAACACCAGCGACCGCACGCCGAACCCGAACGCCGTCTTGAGGTCGCGCAGGCGGCGGCTCCCGTCGGGGTCCAGCGCCGTGAACCGGGTGGCGTTCCCAGGCTGCACGACGAGCGCGTTGTCGAGGAAGACGGCGCCGCGCAGGTTGAAGAAACCGAGCGGCAGCGGGCCGAGAACCCCGAGAGCATTGATGAAGGGGAAGCGGAACTCGAGGTTGGCGAACCCCATGCGCGGCGACACCAGCTCGAAGTCGTCGAACCCACGCACCGTGCTGGAGCCCCCGATCTGGAAGGCCTGCTGGTCGCGGCCGAACGAGGCCATGGCCACCAGCCGCGTCGCGAACTGGTAGTCGAGACCGAGGTTCCAGTAGTGACGGTAGTCCCCGACCACCGTCTGGTAGCTCAGGCTCTTCGGGAACACCGGCAGCGCCGGGCTGACGGCCAGGAGCCAGCGCGAGCCGTTGACCGGCCCGTAGTAGCCGTAGAGGACGTTGTCCTGGACGAAGCTCAGGTTGGGCGCCAGCACGCTGCGCCGCTCGGTGCCGGCCGGGGCCCCGAACGCGTCGTCGGAGTAGAGGATGCGCTCCACCATCATGCCGGTGAGGGTGAGGTCGAGGCGCTGGAAACGCGACAGCGGGTGGGAGAGCGTGCCCATCGCGCCGACGTTGCGCTCCGAGAAGTAGCGCGCCTGGGCGAACTGCTCGCCCAGCGTCGTGGTGCGCGAGTAGAAGTAACTCTTGAAGTGGAAAGCGCCGACCCCGTAGTCGGTGCGCCGCGGCAGGTAGTTGTACACGGCCAGCAGGTTGGTCTCGGACAGAGACGAAGTGAAGAGGTCCGTGGCCAGGTAGATGCGGTGGTTGCCGAGGAAGTCGCTGAGCGCGAACTGCGAGCTGCCGGCGAAGCCGTAGGCCGACGTGTACTGGAAGCCGCCGCCGGCGAAGTCGGTGGCGAACTGGGTGCGGTAGGGCTCGGGCTCCTGGCGCAGGAGCGAGTCGGGGAGCGCGAACGGCGCGCTCTCCCGCGCCGCGTCGATCACCGTCACCAGCCCCACCGGCCGCAGCGTGTCGCCCGGGGCGTACGGCCCGCCCAGCCCCACCGGCGGCAGCCCGCCGCGCAGCGAGTCGGCCAGGCCGGGCCGCGGCGCGAGAGCCAGCGGGCCCGGCGGCAGCACGCTGTCGGGCCACGCCGGGGCCAGCGCCCCGGCCCCGCCCGGCGGCACCGGGAACGCCGCCAGCGGCGCCGGGCCCATCATCTCCTGCCAGGTCAGGGTCGCGCCCGGCCGCTGCTCGCGCAGCCGCGCGATCACCGTGTCGATGGAGAGCGGCTCCTTGGCGATGAAGATGTCGAAGCCGCCCTCGTTGAACGCCGAGAAGACCAACCGGTCGTTCTCGCGCGACCACGACAGCGAGAAGATGCCGCCCACCAGGTCGGTGAGCTGCGTGAAGCTCGAGTCGCGGCGCTCCATCAGGTAGAGGTTGCGCGCCCCGCCGCGATCGGTCACGAACGCCAGCCGCCGGCCGTCCGGCGACCATACCGGCTGGGTGTCGTCGCCGCCGGTGTCGAGCACCGGGGCCACCGCCCCGCTGGCCACGTCGATCGTCCAGATGCCGTAGCCGCCGAAGCCCCCCGGCCGCTTCTCCGCCGTCAGGGCCACGGACCGGCCGCGGTCGGAAGAGAACACCAGGCTCTTGCCGTCCGGGGCCCACGACGGCTCCTTCTCGTCCCAGGTATCGTCGGTGAGGCGGCGCACCGACCCGTCCCGCCCCACCACGTAGAGGTCGCTGCGCCCATCCTTGACGCCCACCACGGCGATCTCGTCGCTGAGCGGCCGCCAGGCCGGGAAGGCGGCGGCGTCGAGCGGCAGCTTGTGCTTGCGCACCACGCGCCCGCTCGTCACGTCGGTGACGTAGAGGACGTCGCGCGACTGGCTCTCGGCGATGAACGCCAGCCGCTCGCCGTCGGCCGACCAGGTGAGCGAGGAGCGCAGCGACGGGATGTTCTCGAAGGCCACGTTGCGCTGGCCGCGCACCACCCGGCGCAGCACGCGCCCGTCGAGCGACGACATCACGTACAGGTCGGTGAACTGCTGGCGGTCCGACAGGTAGGCGATGCGGTCGCCGGTCGGCGAGATGGCCGCCGCCGTGTTCAGGTTGGAGCGGTCGCGGCGATGGTCGGTGAGGCGGCGCGCGAAGACCTCCGGGCTGGATTTGTCGCGGATCGACGGCCAGTACATGCGCCGCAGCCAGTTCTGGTAGTCCTCGCTGAAGCGCTCCGTCGAGGTGCCCAGCGAGGTCTGGAAGGCGCGCTCGAAATTGCGGTGGAAGCGCAGCTTCTGCAGCAGATCGCGCAGCTGGTCGCGGCCGTGGCGCTCCACCAGGTAGCGGAGCGCCCCCTGGCCCTGCTTGTAGACGAGATAACCGCCGGCGTACGGCAGCGGCTCCAGGTAGCCGCCGAGGGTGCCGTCGCGCACGAACATCTCCGCGTTCGACTCCCAGCCCAGCGACTCGTACTCCGCGAGACCCTCCGCGAACCACAGCGGCACCGCGAAGTAGCCCCGCCCTAAGACCAGCTGCGCCAGGCCGCCGCCGTACAGCATGTCGAACATGAAGGCGTGCGCCAGCTCGTGCACCACCACGTGGCGCAGGTCCTCGTACGAGCCGGTGAACGGGATCACCACGCGGTTGCGCAGCAGCTCGGTGAAGCCGCCCGTGCCGTCGTCCAGCAGCTCGAGGATGACATTGGTCTGCGCGAAATCGTGGTGGGAATTGTAGAGGATGATCGGGACCTTGGCCGCCAGCAAGTGCCCGAGGTCGCGCGACAGCTTGAGGTTGGCCTTCTCGGCCAGGTCGAGGACGCGCAGCGCCAGGCTGTCGCCGCCCTCGTAGAAGTAGACGTCGAAGTGCGGCGAGGAGATGGAGCGGAAAGCGAAGCGCTTGTACTGGACCTTGTTCTGCCCGAAGGTCTGCGCCCCCGCCGCCGGCGGCATCGCCGCCGCCACCAGGAGAGCCAGGGCCAGGCCCCAGAGGACCCGCCGCCGGATGTCCGCCAGGCTGTGGTTCATGCTGTCTTCCTCGGCGGCCCGTGGCGCGCGGCGGGTGCTCCCCGCCCGTCGCGGCGCGCTCACCACTCGTGGCGCGCGCCCAGGTCTACATTGTACTGCAACTCCGACCGGCTGGCGCCCGGCGTCAGCGCCGAACCCTTGCGCCGCTCGACCACCTGCCCGGTGAGGATGAAGACCTTGCTGATGCGGTACTCCGCCCCCACGTCCCGGAAGTCGACGCTGTAGCCGCCCGTCACCCCGGTGCTGCCTTCGCTCAGCAACTGAGAGTAGCGCAGCCGCAGGTCGCTGGTCAGGTAGCGGCTCACCCCGACCCGCGGCACCAGGCGGCCCCCGGCCTCGTCCTCCACCACGGCGGTCCCCAGCTCGACTTCGTTGAGGAGCGAGGAGGCCTCGGGGAACTGCCGGGCCAGCTGCCGGACGAGGTACTGGCCACCCATGGTGCCGACGATCAGCCGCTGGTCGGGGCGCCCGAGCGGATCGGGATTGCGCCGGTCGAGCCCGAAGCGCCCGTAGGTCAGGAGCTGGATGATCTGGGTCTCGCTCAGCCCCGAGCTGGAGGTCAGGGTGACCTCGGGCTTGCGCAGCCGCTCCGCCAGCGTGAGGTCGATGGTCTCGCGCTGCAGGGCGCCGGCGCCCCCCGCCAGGTTGACCGCGGTCTGGGCCTTGGCCTGCACGCGCGGGTTGAGGGGCTCCACCTCGTCGAAGGAGAGCACCCCCTCCTCGACGCGGAACTTGTTCTCGAGGAAGTAATAGTCCCCGCGCACCGACTCGATCGTGCCCCAGACGCGCAGCGCGTCGAGCGTCTGGCTCACCGAGAGATCGAACTTCATCTCGATGTTGGCGTTGGGCGTCCGCCAGAAGACGCGGTTGTCGGCCTTGACCTCCACGTCGTAGATCCACGAGCGGTCCTTCACCGGTCCGGCGAAGTAGACGCGGTTGCCCGGGTCGGCGAAGTCGTAGAGCACGGTGCCCTGGCGGGCCCGCAGGGTGCCCCGCACGTGCGGGATCGGCAGGAAGGCCCGGCCCAGCCGCGGCCCGTCCGTCACGTGGAACTCCCCGTCGAATTCCAACGAGTACTCGCCGCTGGCCAAGGCCGTCGCCCGCTCGGCGCGCACCGCCAGATCGTAGCCGGCGATGCGCCCGTCGGCCAGCGTCACCGTGCCTTTGCCCTCCAGCACGCCCTCCTTGCCCTGCCGCGCCCGCGCGTCCTCGAGGAAGATGCGGTCGTCGCGCAGGACGGCCTGCAGCGTCACCCCGTAATAGAGCTCCTCGCGGCCGGTGAAGCGCAGGTGGCCATCGCGGACCGAGGCCGTGCCCACGGCCCGCGGCTTGGCCGGCGTGCCCGTCAGGCGGACTTCGGCCTGCAGGCGACCGTCGGCGGCGGCGACGATGGGCAGGAACAGCGGCAGCGCCGCCAGGCTGCCGTCGGCGACGCTGAGCCGCAGGTCCATCGGCGAATCCGGGAAGCGCTTCTCCCCCGGCGTGCCCCACGCCAGGTCGAGCGGCAACGTGCCGGTGACGCGCGACTCGAGTTCGCCCTCGCGCAGCTCCGCGTGCTCCACCCTCAGCTCCCGCGAGCCGTACGTGGCGTGCCACCGCACCGCATCGAAGCGGTAGCCGGCCAGGCCGAGGCCGTCGATCGCTCCCTCGCTGCCGCCGCTCGGGTCCTGCGGGTCGCCTCCCAGGTGCGCCTCGCCGGTGAACCGCCCCGCCAGCCCCCGGGCCTGCGGCCAGACGCCGGCCAGCAGCCCGAGGTCGAAGTTCGTCGCGCGCAGGTCGCCGCGCCACTCGCGGGCTCCCCGAAGGCCCTTCGCCCAACCGGTCGGCGCCAGCGGCCAGCTGCCTTCCAGCCGCGCCCGCCCCGACGCGCGCAGCGTCCCGTCTCCGGCCGTCACCTCCAGCTGCTCGACGCGCAGCTCTTCGTCGCCGGCGCGCAGGGAGGCCGCGGCCGCGAGGCCCTCGATCCGCACGCTCGGGGCCAGGATCTGCCGCGACCCCGCCTGGACCACCAGCGCCTTCCAACCCCTCCCGGCAGTCAGGTGCGCGTCGGCCGAGAGGTCGCCGGAGACCCCCGCGAGCCCCGCCGCCGACGCCAGCGCGCCCAGGTCCATCTCCGCGCCCCGCAGCCGCAGGTCGAGATCCTCCCCCGAGCGGATCCAGCCGCTCAGCTCGAACCGCCCCAGCCCGCCGGCGAAGCGGACCGAGTCCAGATGCGCCTGCCCGCCGTGCAGCCGCACCACCAGGGGCTCCTCGGCGGCCATCGTCCAATCGGCCGTCTCCAGGCGCGCGGGAAAGGCGCTCACCCGCCAGCCGTCCGCGCCGGAGCGGGCCGTGACCGCGAGGGTGAGCGACGTGTCGGCGCGCACCGCCCTCACCACGGGCCAGCGGCAGATCCCGCTCTCGCAGGTTCCCGCCACCCACGCCGAGTCCGCCCGCTGGCCGGCCGCCTCGAGCCCCCGGGCCACGGCCCGCACCTCCACTCGCCCGCCGGGCCCGAGCCAGCCCTCGACCTGCGCGTCGAGAGAGCGTGCCCGCGCCCCGCCGTAGGCCGGCGCGTCCACGCCGGCGCGCACCGTCAGGCGGCGTCGTCCCGTCGGGCCCACGAGGCGCACGGCGGCGTCGCGCAGCCTGCCCGAGGCCTTCGCCAGGCGCGGATCCAGACGGCCGAGGCGCGCCACGTCGACGCCGTCGATCGCCGCGGCCAGGTCGACTTCCTCTCCCCGCTTGCCGCCCGTCATCGCGACGCTGCCGCCGGCCACGCCCGCGCTGACCGAGAAACTCTGCGTGCGACCGTCGATCTCCCAGCTGCCCGCGATCCCCTCGACGGGCAGACCCCAGGCCTCGCCCCCGACCCCGCGGCTCAGCAGCCCGATCCTTCCGCTTCCCCCCTCGAGCCGCGCCGGCCCAGACAGGCGGGTGGCGGGCAGATCGAGCCCCGGCCAGATCCGCGACAGGCGCGCCAGGTCGAGCGCCGCCAGGTCCCCCTCGATCCACCACTGCCCGCCGTTGCGGAAGCGCGCGCTCCCTGCCAAGGAGGTCTCCTGCCACTCGATCCGGGCTCGCGACAGGGCCAGGCCGTCGGCCGTCACCTCCCCGTCGAGCGTGGCGCGGAATGGCTCGTCGCGCCAGCGCCCGTCGGCTGCGGCACGGAAGGCCGGGCGGTCGAACGTCCCGGCCACGCTGCCATGCACGTCGAGGTAGCCGGGCACGTCGAGCGCCGGCTGCTCCAGCAGTTCGCCGAAGAACTCCCACGGCCAGCCGGCCGCCGCGAACCGCACATCGAGATCGCGGCCGCGCCACCCGCCCTCGGCGCGCACCCGCCCCGCGTCGGTGGTGGCGGAGAGCTCGCGCCATCGCCATTCGCCGCTCTCCAGGTGCCCGCGCCCCGTCGCCTGCTGCACCACCAGCCCGAGCGTCGGCAGCGAACCGCTGGCGTGCTCGAGTACCAGCGCGTGTCCGCGCCCCTCCGGCAGCACGCTGGCCCGCAGCCGGCCGTTGCCCCACCACTCCGTGGCCTGGCCGGGTCCGCGCACCACGAACCGGGCGCGCTCCAAGGTCACCCGCACGCCGTCGCGCCCCGGGCGGGCCGGCCCCCGCGTGCGCAAGACGGGCAGCACGGCCCGGCCCGCCGCCGTGTAGTGCAATTCGAGCACGGGGCGCTCCAGGCGCAGTTCGTAGACTTGCGGGCGTCCCTGCAACAGGTCGAGGAAACTGACACGGATCTCGGCCTTGCGGGCGCGCACCAGCGGGTACCAGCGGCTGCTGTCGGACACCTCGACGAGCGGCTCGATGAGGCGCACCCCCGCGGCCATGCGCTCGACGGACCGCGCCCGCAACCGCAGGTTGCTCGCCTCCCCCAGCCGCCGGCTGGCGAAGCTCACGGCCCGCTCCGAGAGCAGCCCCGAGCGCGCAGCGAACACCGCGGCGGCGATCAGCAGCGCCACCCCGAGTCCCGCGCCGATCCCCGCCAGCCCCAGCAGCCGCCGACCGAGGCGCGCACGGACGGCCGCGGCGGCCCGCGGCGCGCCCGGGGCCTCCGGGGCGCCCGCCCCCGGGCTCTGGGGCCCGCTCGTGTCCGGCGACTGCGTCTCGCTCACGCTCCGCACTCCCTCAGAAGGGTTGGCCGATGCTCAGGTGGTAGCCGAGCCCGGCACTGCGCGTCTCCACCCCCGGCGTCTCGATGTAGTCGCGCAGGCGCAGGCCGACGTCGACCCGGAACGGCCCTACCGGCGTGCGCACCCGCGCCCCCGCCCCCACCGACCAGCGGTAGTCGTTGCCGTCGGCCGGGCCGCTGCCCAGACCGAGCTGGCTGAGCTTGAAATCGGTGGCCCGCGACCACACGTTGCCCCCGTCCAGGAAGACCGCCCCCGCGAGCACGCCGTACAGGGGGAAGCGCAGCTCCACGTTGGTGACGAGGAGAACCACGCCGCCGCTGCCGTCCGCGCCGTTGATGCCCAGCTCGGGGTAGCCGCGCACCGAGTACGCGCCGCCCGTCAGGTAGAGGTCCTGGATGGGGACGTTCTCCAGCGGCGAGGCTCCCGGCCCGCCGAAGGCCCAGATGCCGCCGAGCTCGGCGCGCAGCCCGAGGCTCGCCCCGCCTTCGATCCGGCGGTGCCAGATACCGGTCGCGGTCGCCTTGTTGAACTGTCCCTCCCCGGCCAGCAGGCGCCCCGCCGAGACCCCGGCCAGCTCATAGTACTCGCCCCGGGTGGGATCGAGGATGTCGTCGCGCCGGTCGTACTGCAGCACCAGGCTGAGGCGCTGCGTGAACAGCTGCCCGTACGGGAAGCTGGCCAGCTGCGTGTCGGGCAAGGCGGGCGCGGTGATCGGCCGCGACCACTGGTTGTCGAGCCCCAGCGTCGCGTCCGTGAACGGGCTCAGCCGGCGGCGCGCCGAGAAGTAGAACCCCCAGATGCGCTGCGCGAAGGTGGCGCCCTTGAAGTACTCGTCGCCCTGCTGATAGTAGCCGCCCGCTTCGCCCTGGGTGCGCGTCCCGAAGAGCCACGGCTCGATGTAGCGCACGCGGTTGCTGAAGCGCTCGAGGCCGCCCAGGGCGACGCGCGTGCTCGCCTCGGCCCGCCGCCCCTTGCCCCACAGGTTGCCGTGCCCCGCCTGGCCGCTCAGCCGCAGTCCGTCGAGCGTCCCGGCGCCCACGCCGCCCTGCACCCAGCGGTGCGGGCGCTCGCGAATCCGCACGCGTAGGTCGACCACGGCCGCCACCGTGTCGATGCGCACCGGTTCGAAGTCCACCACCTGGAAGAGCTGCGTCTCGTACAGCCGCTCCGACGACTTGACCAACGACGCGCGGCGGAAGCTCCGGCCCGGACGCAGCAGCAGCTCGCGCCGCACGACGGCCGTGTCCACGGCGGTGACGCCCTCCACGGTCAGCGTTCCGACCCGGAACTCCGGCCCTTCGGCGACCGTGAAGCGCACCTCGGCCGAGACCGAGTCGAGGCGCGTCCACCCGGTGGAGATCACCGGGAAGTGGCCGCGGTCGGCGTACGCATCGCCGATGGTCTCCGGGTCGAGCTTCAGGTTCTGGGGGTTGAACGGCTCGCCCGCCTGCGTCGCCAGCCGGTCGAGCAGCTCCGCCTCGCGAAACACCGTCGTCGGCGACAGCTCGACCCGCCGCACGAAGGTGCGGGCACCTTCCACGACGGAGAACACGACATCCACCTGGTTGCCGCCGGGTTGGGCGGCGGTCCGCGCCGTCACGGCGGCATCGAGGAAACCCCGCTGCGCGGCGAATTGGCGCAGGATGAGCACGTCGGCCGTAAGGAAGTCCTGGCGGAAGAAGGCCCCCTTCGACCACAACGCGAAGCGGCCCCGGCCCCGGGTCTTGAGGACCTTGCGGACGTCGCCCGCGTCGAGGACGCGGACCCCCTCCACGCGCACGCGCCGCACGCGCGGCAGGCCGACCTCGATGCCGCTCTGCGCCGCCAGCGGCGGCGCCGGCGATACGAGCAGGGCCGCGCACAAGCCGGCGGCGGCCGCCCACCGGGCGCCCCGCCGCCCGTCGGCGCGTCTCACGCGGCCACGCGGAGTCGCCGGCCGCGACCTAGCGCTTCTGTTCGGTGGCGCTGCGCCCGCCCCGTTCACTGCGGGACATGGCCCGGCCGCGCTGCGCTTCCCGCCACACGTCATTGAAGAGGATGAAGACGAGCAGGGAGCCGATGAGGGCGAGCCCGAGCCGCTGGTAAACCGTCAGGAAGCCCTGTGCGAGCGGCCGGCGGCGCAGCCCCTCGATGACCGCCAGGAGGATGTGGCCGCCGTCGAGGATCGGCAGGGGCAGCAGGTTGAACGCCATGATGGCGATCGAGATCACGCCCATCAGGAAGAGGTAGTGGCCCCAGCCCTTGCGGGCCTGCTGGGTGGACATCTGCATGATGAGCAAGGGGCCGCCCATCTGGTCTTTGGCCTGCACCGGCCGCGTGGCCAGCATCCACAGCCCGCGCGCCGTCTGCGCGATGAGGTTGCCGGTGAGCGGAAACGCGTTGACCACCGCCTCGTGCGGCGCCAAGCGCACCACGTACGTGCCGGTGCGCGGCGGCGAGATGCCGATGATGCCGATGGTGCGCGAGCCGTCCCGCTGCGGCGTCGGGGTGACGCGGGCGACGAAGCGGCGCCCGCCGCGCTCCACGGTCAGCGCCAGCGGCTTGCCGACCGAGCCGTGGATCGCCTTTGTGAGGTCCTCCCAGAGTTCCATGGGACGCCCGTCCACGGCGACGATGCGGTCGCCCTCCTTGAGGCCGGCGGGATAGGCCGGCAGCCCCACCACCACCGAGCCGATCACCGGCTCGATGTGCGGAGACAGCGCGCCGAGGACCGAGTCTTGCAGGGCGGCCGGCACCGCCACCTCGCGCGTCGCACCCGCCGGGTCGCGCAGCGTCACCCGCAGGTCGCCACGCGCCTCCTCCAGCCGATCGGCGAAGCCCTTCCAGGTCGCCACCGGCTTGCCGTCCACCGCCACCACCCGCTGGTGCGGCGCGAATCCGAGCGCGGCGGCCGCCGATCCCGCGGGCACCGGCCCCAGCTCGGCCAGATAGTCGTCGTAGGCCACGCCCACCACACCCACCGCCACCATCGCCAGGAAGCCGGCGATGAGATTCGCGCCCGGGCCGGCGACGGCGATCAGGCAGCGCTTCCACCACGCCTGCACGGTGAAGAAGTCGGTCACCACCGATTGCCCGTCGGGCCCCTTCTCCTCCTTGGCCATGGACACGTAGCCGCCCAGCGGGAAAAGGCTGATGCAGTAGTCCGTCTCGCCCGGCTTGAAGCCCACGACGCGCGGGCCGAAGCCGACCGAGAAGCGATCCACCGGCACGCGGAGGCGCTTGGCGACGAGGAAATGGCCGAACTCGTGCAGCACGACCAGGAAGCTGAGGAGGAAGATGGCCGGGGCGGCGGCGCTCAGGATCCCCCCTAGCGCCTGCACCCATGCGGCCACGGGCATCATCGGGATCGGCAAGCAGCACTCCTTTCGGTGGCGACAGCGGCAGGTCCACCGCTCACGCTAGCAAGGCGACTGCGCAGGGTCAACTTGGCGGGGCCCCATCCTCATCGTTATCGGCCAGCCCGAGCCCCATCCAGAAGAAGAACTGGTACGCCACCTCCGCGTCCCCGAACGACCAGTCGAAGAGGCCCGCGATCTGGAAGGAAGCCCAGACCCCCAGCGCCGCCACGCTCCAGGTCGAGCGCCGGCGCCGCCACAGGGCCCACGCCAGCCCCGCGTGCAAGGCCGCGAAGGCGGCCAGCCCGACCGCCCCGCCGGAGACTGCGACCTGCACGAGGTTGTTATGGAAGTGTCCGGCGATGAAGGTGGCGTCGGGCCGTCGGTGCTCCGAGATGCGCTGCTTGTGGTCGGCGAGGCCCCAGCCGACCAGAGGACGCTCGCGGAACAGATCCCAGCCGGTCATCCAAAGGGAGACCCGACCCCGCGCCGTGAAGTCCTGCGCGTCGAGCACCGTGGCGGCCCGCTCGCGCACCGCGGGCACGGCCGCCGCGGCCAGCACCAGAATCGCCAGCGCCGGCACCGCCCAGCGCCGCCAGCGGCCCGCCACGCCCACCAGCATCGCCCCCGCGATGGCCCCCAGCCAAGAGGAGCGCGTTCGCGTCGCCGCCAGAGCCGCCGCGACCACGGCGCCGCCGCCGCCGGCCAGCCACCGCAGGCGCCCGGACTCGCCGAGGCAGACCGCGAACGCCGCGATGAAGGCCGTGGCGAGCACGTTGCCGGCCGTCATCGCCGTGCTGAACGACCCCGCCAGCCGCCACCCGGGGTGGCCGCGGAGAGCCTGCACCCAGGTCAGCAGGCCGAATGCGCTGCCGGTCGCCGCGCCGATCAGGTACGCCGCCGCCAGGCGGCGGGCGAAGCCCCCGTCGGCTGCCCGCTCGGCGACCAAGAACACCGTCAGCACGACGTACAGCCGGTGGACCCGCAGGAGGCTCTCCCACGGCTCGGGGGAGCAGCACCCGGAGAGGATCCACGCCGCCGCCAGGCCGGCCCACGCCAGAGCCACGCCGCGCGGCCGCAGCCGCAGGGGTTCCCCGAGCGCGGCCCGGCGCAGCCGCAGCGCCGCCGTCAGGAAGAAGGCGATCTCGGTGGCCGCGATGGACAGCGAGATGGCCATCGCCAGGGCGAGCAGCAGGAGGTCCTCCGCGTGGCGCAGGGCGCGGTCCGGCGCTGCGCCGCGGGGTTTCGGCCCGGCCGCTGTGGCGCTCATGCGCTCCTCCCGGCCCGCTCGGCAAGCACCGCGAGGTACTCGGACTCGGTGAGCGCCACGGTGTTCGCGATCGCGTAGCGGCGCACACTCTGCCGGGCCTGCGCGGCCCGCCGCGCCGCTTCCTCGGGCTGCGTCAGTGCCCGCTCCACCGCCGCGGCCAGGGCCTCGGGGTCGCGCGGCGGCACCAGCCACCCGGTCACGCCGTCCGCGACGATCTCCGGGACGCCCCCGACCGCCGTGGCGACCACCGGCACGCCGGCCGCCTGGGCGTCGAGCACGCTCGTGCCCAGCCCTTCGAGGTAGGACGACAGGACGAAGACGTCCAGCAGCGCCAGCGCCTCGGCGACACGCTCGGTGAAACCGGGCAGCAGCACCACCCGGTCGAGCCCCAGCGAGCGCCGCTCGGCCTCCAGCGGCGCGCGCAGCCGCCCCTCGCCGAAGACCACCCAGCGCGCGCGCGGCAGGCGCGGCGCCAGGAGCGCCGCCGCGCGCAGCAGGGTGTGCTGGTCCTTGTGGGGGGCCAGCGCGGCGATGCTGCCCGCCACCGGCGTGCCCGGCGCCAGGCCCAGCTCGCGGGCGAGGCCCGCCGGATCCGGCCGGGACTTCCAGCGGTCCACGTCGATGCCGCTCGGGACGACGGCCAGCCGGCGCTCCGCCACGCCGCCCGCGGCCAGGACGCGCCGCACGCCTTCGGAGATGCACAGGTAGCGGTCCACCCCGAAGCGGTACTTGAGGGCGCTGAGCGGATGCGTGGCGACGGCGAAGTCGACGCGCCGCGACACGACGACCGGCAGCCGCCCGGCCCAGCGCGCCGCCCACGCCCCGAGGGCGTGCGCCCGCCCCGAATGCAGGTGCACCATGTCCGGCAACTCCGCCGCCAGGCCGCGCGCCAGCCGTGCCGCCGCACCGAGGTCGAAGTCCGAGCGGGCGCGCCACGGCAGGACGCGCACCCCCGCCGCGCTCGCCTTCTCGGCCAGCGGCCCGCCCGGGCAAAAGAGCACCACCTGGTGGTCGCGCGCCGCCAGACCCCGGAGCAATCCCAGCACCTGCGCCTGGCCGCCTCGCCAGGTGTTCTCGCTGTCGACGTGCGCGATCTTCACGCCCGCCCCCCGCGCGGGCCTTCCAGCGCCGCGAGCCAGGCGCGCGCCACCGCCACCGGCGTGCGCTCGCTGCGGGCCCGCTCGCGGCCGGCCCGCGCCACCGCGACGCGCCGCCCCGGATCCGCCGCCAGGGCGGCCAGCGCCCGCGCCAGGGCCTCGGGGTCGCCCGGGGGCACGCCCACGTAGTGCTCCCCCGCCGCGAAGCTCTCGCGCATCGCACGGGTCTCCGCCGTCACGACGCAGACTCCGGCGGCCAGCGCTTGGACCACCTTGTGCGGCACCACGAGCTGCGTCTTGGGGCGGTCCGCGAAGCACCCCAGGCTGACGTCCGCCGCGGCGAGGTGCGCGGTCAGCTCCTCCTGGGGGCGGCGGCCCACGAGCTCGAGGCCGGGCAGCGGCGCCGGCGCGAGATCCGAGCGCACGCGCTCGTGCTGGACGCCGTCGCCGACCAGCCGGAAGCGGATCGCCTCGGCCAGGCCCTGGGCGGCGAGCCGCCGCGCCGCCTCGACGATCACCGGGACGCCGTGGAAGGGCAGGAACCCGCCGACGTAGAGGACGCGCAGCGGCCCCGGCGCCCGCCCCGGCGACGCCGGGGCGGCGAGCCGTTCGCCCTGCTGCCAGTACGCGCTCTCCGCGCCGAGCGGCACGCGCACCAGGCGCGTGCGCCCGGCCCCCAGCTCGTGGAACCGCTCGCCGTGCGCCGCCGTGTCGCAGGCCACCAGGTCGGCGTGCGATAGCGCCCAGGCGTCCACGACGCGGTTCCACCACGCCTCCCAGCCGCCGCGCGGGTACAGCTCCCAGTCCTCCACCAGCGTGTCGTAGCGCGACACCAGCGGGTCGAAGGCCACCCGCAGCCCGTCGCGCCGCGCCAGCAACCAGGCGAGTGGCACGTCCTTGTGGGCGAACTCGGGGACCAGGAGCCAGTCGGGACGCTCCGGCGACGCGGCCAGGCGCTGGTACAGCTGCCGCCAGCGCCGGGCCACCCCCTGCCGGCGCTCGACCCGCAGATCGCGGCAGGGCACGCCGAGCTCGCTCAGCCCCTCGAGGAGCACGCGCGCGCGCGGCGAGGCGAAGTCCGCGCCGCCGAAGAGCGCCAGGCGGGTCAACGCGGGCCGGCCTCGAGCTCGCGCGCCGCCGCCTCGCCCCGCCGCCCGAGGTCCCAGAGGAGCGCGTACTTGAGGAAGGTCTGCGCCGCGGCCAGGCCGCACAGTGCCGCGCCCGCGCCCCCCTCCAGGGCGCCGCCCTGCAGCAGGTACATGCGCGCGAAGCGGCCCAGCGGCCGCAGGCACATGTCGGGCGGCCCGGCCCGGCGCCCGCGTGCATACGCTTCGAGGGCGCCGGCCACGCCGTAGCGCCACAGCTTGTCCTCACACTGCGCCCAGGTCCGGTACGGGTAGTGGAGCAACGGCGATGCCAGATCGCCGCACGGCCCGTCGAGCTGCACGCGCTCGTGGACGCGCGGCGCGTCGAAACGCCCCCGCGCCCGCAGGAAGAGGCGCAGCACGCGGTCCCCGCCCCAACCGCAGCGGGTGACGCGGCGGCCCAGGAAGTGATTCAGCCGCGGGATCCGGTAGCCCGCGGGGCCGCCCGGCGCCGCGGTAGCGCCGGCCGGCCCCGCGGCGCCAGCCAGCGCCCCTTCGATCTCCAGCGCCAGCTCCGGAGTGACGCGTTCGTCGGCGTCCACGCACAGCGCCCACGGGTGTGACAGCCGCTCGAGCGCCCAGTTCTTCTGCGGCCCGTAACCGTCGAAACGCCGGACCCAGACCGCCGCGCCCGCGGCCCGCGCCCGCTCGGCCGTGGCGTCGGCGCTCTCCGAGTCCACCACCGCCACCTCGGCGGCCCAGGCGACCGACGCCAGACACGCCTCGATCTGGGCCGCTTCGTCCCGGGTGGGGATGAGCACCGAGACCGGCACGGAGCCGGGCGCCGGATAGGACACCGCGGCCCTCACGCGAGCATCTCCGCGGCTGCCGCGAACACGTCGGCGGGCGCGATCCGCGCCAGGCAGTGGTTGGCCGACAGCTCGCACGCGGTGCGCTGGCAGGGCGCGCAGGCGATGGGATGGCGCAGCCAGCGGTGCCGGCCGCCGGGCGGCGTGGCGGTCCACGGGTCGGTCGGGCCGAACAGCGCCAGCGTGCGCACGCCCGCGGCGATGGCGATGTGGCGCGCTCCGGAGTCCCCGGAGATCAGCAGGTCGAAACCGCGCAAGCGCTCGGCCAGCTGCATCACGTCCCCCGGCGGCGCGATCTCGACGCCCGGCAGGTCCTCGGCTACGGCCTGGGCCAGAGCGCCCTCGCCGGGGCCCCAGAACACGGTCACCTGGGCTCTCCGCTCGACGGCGAGCCGCCGCGCGACCTCGCGGTAGGAAGCTCCGCTCCAGGCCTTGGCCCGCCACGTCGCTCCCGGGGCGATCGCCACGCGCCGCGTTGCGTCCGCGGCCCGCAGCGGCCCCCCCGCGCCAGCCGCCCGCGCCAGCCGCGGCTCGACCGCCTCGCCGCCGCCGTCACCGCCATCCCCGAGCGCTCCCCGCACGAGATCCTCCAGCGCCGCCGCGACGTAGCGCGGGCGACCGCCGGGACCGGGAGCTCCGCCGCTGCGCGCCACGCGCGTCGTGTACGCCCAACGGCGGCCCCGCAGGTCGAGGCCGGCGCGGCGCGGCGCGCCGGTCAGCCGGCAGAGCAACGCGGTCTGGGGCGTGCAGTGCAGGTCCACCACGAGATCGTAGCGCTCCCGCGCCAGATCGCGGGCCAGGCGCCAGAGAGCTGCCGCCCGCGCCAGGCTCGGTCCGGCCCCCCGCTCCGGGAAGGCCAGCACCCGGTCCACCCCCGCCCAGGCCTGCGC
>Ga0315276_10001150_pt1 | contig 23647 bp, 23 predicted proteins | sample YL17G05_0_MG_FD_204542 | JGI IMG/M metagenome (GOLD analysis project Ga0315276, IMG submission 204542) | Sediment microbial communities from Yellowstone Lake, YNP, Wyoming, USA - YL17G05_0 | ecosystem: Environmental > Aquatic > Freshwater > Lake > Sediment | place: USA: Wyoming | collected... | reverse complement strand
ACTTGAGCGGGCGGACGGAGACTTTCAAGAACACGATTTTCACCGCGGAGGGTTATCGGATAGGCGAGCTGGTGATGGTCGAGGTCGAGCGGTCGCGGGGGAGCGGGCTCTTCGGTCGCGCGGTCGGCCGGGCGGTTTCCCGCGCGGTATCCCACCAAGAGGCGGCGGACCGCAGACCGGCGGAAGAAAAGGCGGAAAAAAAACAAGCGAGCGCGGGGGGATAGAAGAGGTGGTCACAAATCGTGACCAGCTCCGGAAGAAGGACAACCGAGGAGCACGGCGAGGATTCAACACAAAATCGAATCGCAAACCGGTCATTGGAAAGGATCAAGGGAAATGACGGACAGCATGTGGGCCCTGGTGTTCGATCGGTCGAAGGACGTGTGGGAGAAGTCGAAAGGACTTCGCAAAGTACAGGTGCCGGCGCCCTTCCTCGACGAGGCGAAGGACCCGCTCGACGCGGAACGTGTGATCATCAAGGTGCTCTATTCGGGTGTCTGCGGGTCGGACAAGGGGATCTGGTTCCGGAACGCGTTCAAGGAGATGATCTTCAAGTCGCTCGACCACGAGAAGAAGGATTACCGGGTCGCCGGACACGAGCTTCTCGGGCGGGTGGAGAAGATCGGGGCCCTCGCCGAGCGCCGTTACGGGTTCCGGCCGGGGGACATCGTGACCACCGAGTCGCACATCACCTGCGGCAAATGTCTCCAGTGCCGCGTCGGACAAAGGGAAGTCTGTCAGGACAACATCATCATCGGTTTCTCGATCGACGGGTGCTTCGCCGAATACATCAAGCTCCCCGCGGAGGTCCTCTGGCATTCGAACCCCGACAAGATCCGCATGGAAGTCGGTGCGATCCAGGAGCCTTTCGGGAACGCCGTTCACGCGTGCACGAAAGTGGACTTGAGGGGAAAGAGCCTCGCCGTCTTTGGCTGCGGGACGATCGGGATGTTTACGATCCTCACGGCTAGGGCGCTCGGCGTGTCGAAGATTATCGGGATCGAGCCCTCCGAGGCGAATGCGCGGCTCGCCGAAAAGATCGGCGTCGACGAGGTCGTCCGCTTCAAACCGGGTGACGACTGGCGGAGCGACGCCGCGGTCGTCGAAAAGGTCCAGCGGTTTGGCGGCAACGGTGTGGATGTGGCGATCGAGATGGCCGGGTACAACTCGTCGGTCAATAACGCGCTTCAAGCGGTCCGCATGGGCGGCGAGGTGGTGCTCTTCGGGATCAAGAGCGGCGATTTTATGGTTGAGGATTTTCAGGGGCTCATCGGCCGCGGGATCTCGCTCCACGGCGTCATCGGGCGGAGGGTCTTCGAGACGTGGAACATCTCGACGAACCTTCTCGAGGCCAGGGAGAACCGTATCCAGGAGAAAATATTCGACGTGATTCTGAACGGCGGCAAAGAGACCGTCGTCAATATCGAAGACTACGATCCGGCGGATTTCGAACGACGAATCACCGATCACACCAAGGTGATCATCAAATGGAGCTAAAGGAGGAACCGGCATGTACGGGGCGTTGAAAGGGTTGCTCGCCGGCGAGCTTGCGTCGATAAAGGACGCGGGGCTCTTCAAGGCCGAGCGAATCATCCTCGGTCCGCAAGCGGCGAGGATCAAGGTCAAGGACGGCGAGGTCATCAATTTCTGTGCGAACAACTACCTCGGGCTCTCCTCCCACCCCAAGATCGTCGAGGCCGCGCGCAAAGGGCTCGACCAGTGGGGCTACGGGCTGTCGTCCGTCCGCTTCATCTGCGGCACGCAAGACATCCACAAACAACTCGAACGAAAAATCTCCGACTTCCTCGGGATGGACGATACCATCCTCTACTCGTCGTGTTTCGACGCAAACGGCGGGCTCTTCGAGGCGATCCTCACAGAGGCCGACGCGGTCATCAGCGACCAGCTCAACCACGCGAGCATCATCGACGGAGTGCGGTTGTGCAAGGCGGACCGCAAGCGCTACAAGAACTCCGACATGAACGACCTCGAGGACCAGCTCAAGGAGTGCAAGAACCACCGTCTGAGACTCATCGCGACCGACGGGGTCTTCAGCATGGACGGCTACATCGCGAAACTGGGGGAGATCTGCGATCTCGCGGAGAAGTACGACGCCATCGTCATGGTCGATGACTCTCACGCCACGGGTTTCGTGGGGAAAACCGGGAGAGGTACTCCCGAACATCACAACGTCATGGGACGGGTCGACATCATCACCTCCACCCTGGGCAAAGCCCTCGGCGGCGCTTCCGGCGGTTTCACCGCCGCGCGTCAGGAGATCGTCGATTTCTTGAGACAGCGTTCAAGACCGTATCTCTTCTCGAACACGCTCCCCCCGCCGATCGTGATGGCGGCCTTGACCGTGATCGATCTTCTCAAAGAGACGACACATCTGCGGGACAAGCTCGAAGAGAACACCAAGTACTTCCGGGCGAAGATCACCGAGGCCGGTTTTGCCATCAGGGCGGGAACTCACCCGATCGTCCCTGTCATGCTCGGCGACGCGAAGCTCGCCTCCGATGTCGCGCGCGACCTTCTCGCCGAGGGGATCTACGTCATCGGTTTTAGCTACCCCGTCGTTCCCAAGGGTGAGGCGCGGATCCGCGTCCAGATCTCGGCGGGTCACGAACGCGAGCATCTGGAAAAAGCGATCGCTGCGTTCACCAAAGTCGGACGCAAACACGGCGTGATCAAATGACGCGAGGGGAGGCTGTCGTATGTCGGCGCGTCATACGTTCGTTTCGGTTGTCATCGTAGTGGCCCTCGCGGCGGCGGGCTCGTTGCTCGCTTCGGCGCTCTCCGTGGCGGTTCTGGGCCCGGCCCCGGCGCAAGCGGCCCCGGTCACGGTGAACGCCTCGGCGGCCCCGGCTCAAGCGGCCCCGGTAACGGTGATCGCCTCGGCGGCCCCGGCTCGGGTGGCCTCGGGGGAAGCGGCTTCGGCGGAAGCCGCCGCCGCGGGCGAACCGGACTTCAGCGCCTACTGGCACGACGGCAAGGCGGAGATCGACGGTTACCGTCTCACGGTAAACCGCTACGGCGAGCCGCGCGAAGGGACGGCCGTCGCGATCTACGTCACCGAGCCCTTTAGCGAATCGAAGCGCGTGAAAGTCAACGACCCCGCCCAAGACCCCAAAGACACGTTCGACGTCTTGAAACTCAACCTCGTCCGCGATTTTCAAACGGGGATCTACGACTACAACACGATGGTCTCCGTCTTTTCGCGGAGCGGCGATTTCACGCCGGTGAAAGTCACGTTTACGAGCGCCGAGTGGTGCGGACACGTCTACGAGGAACTCCTCTTCGGCACCAGCGGGATCACGGGGCATTACTATAGTTACTTCGAGGATGAGTCGGGCCCGCGGCGTCTCGAAAACGCGAAGAACGGGGTCGTCGAGGACAACCTGTTCATCCTTCTCCGGGGACTTCGGGGCGATTTTATCGGGCCGGGAAAGACGCGGAAGGTCAAACTCCTTCCCAGCGTCTACTACGGGCGGCTCTCGCACAAACCGCTCGAGTGGGAAGACGCGGATATTTCCCGGCGCTCGGGTGTAGAAAAGGTGGAGGTCCCGGCGGGCAAGTTCGACGCGATCGTATACGAGATCAAGACGTCGAGCGGACGCGCGGGGAAGTTCTTCGTCGAGAAAGCGTATCCCCACCGCATCCTCCGATGGGAAATGCCCCCCGACGTCTCGGGCGAGCTCACGGGCTCCACGCGTCTCGAATACTGGAAGCTCAACAAGAAGGGCGATGAGTCGTATCTGAAGGAGATCGGTCTGGAGTAACCGATCGGCGGAGGTCACTCGAACCAAGCAGGAGGCATTGCGATGAGAGCGTTGAAGCTCGTGTCGGGAAGTCTCGTTCTACTCGCGTTGGCCCTCACGGCCGCTCAGGCGGCGACGGTCATGGTCGTCGACACGTGGGCATACGACCCGTACTCGGATAGCGGCGTCTACACCTTGTACGTCGGCGAGAACAAGGTCCGCGTGGAGATCGTGGAAAAGGAGAAGAAAGTCCACGTCCTCTACGACCTCGAGAACAAGGACGCGCCGGTCATGTGGTTGATGGATCCGGCGGCGCAGACGTACACGAAGATGGACCTCAAGACGTTGGAAAAAATCCAGGGCGCCGTGCAGGCGCAGATGGAGATGCTCGAGAACTACACGGCGAAAATGACCCAGGAGGAGAAGGCCACATTCATACAGCAGTACAAGAAAAACATCCGACAGGCGGGGGATATGCTCAAGTTCGACGAGCGGGCGAAAAAAACGACGTACGAGCTCGTCGCCGCCGGGGAAAAGGTGAAGACCTGGACGTGCGATCACTTGAAGGGAACGTTAAATAAGGAAGTTTACAGAGAAGTGTGGGTGGCCCCGTACAGCGATCTCGGTGTCGAGCCGGGCGATCTCGCCATCCTCGCCACGCTCGGCCAAGTCTTCAAGGCGTGGGCCGGCGACGCGCAGCCGTTCGCGGGTTTCAAGGTCGATAAGAGCGACAAACCCATCGAGGGGTATCCGGTGAAGGCCGTCTATTACGAGGACGGCAACAAGATCGTAAGACAAGAACTCAAAGAGATCCGCAAAGAAGACGTGGATCCGAAGCTCTTCGTCATTCCCGAGGGGTACACGGAGAAACCGGCCGAAGTTCAATGAGCCGTCATCAGCCGCGCCGCATATAGCGGTAAGCCGGATGTAGCGGTAAAGCGTACATCGCCGTATACGTGAGGCGCGCAGGAGGTATGGTCGTGCAACGTTCGAGGAATCGTTTACGTTTGTGTGCCGTCGCGTGGGTGGCGAGCGTCCTTGTCGCCGTGTGGGCGATCCCGGCTGTCCACGGCGGGACGGTGGTAGACGTGAAAACCGTATACTTCGATGAACAACGGGCGGACGAAACCGCGACGATCTACTTCGAAGCGAACCGCGCGCGTTTCGACGCCGCCGAGGGAGGACGCCGCGTCATCCTTATCGTACGCACGGACGCGAAGGGCGAACCGGTGTGCTGGGTGATCGACCAGGAGAAGAATGCGTACATCGAAATCGACCGCAAGGGAGTCGACGAAGTCAAATCCCAGGTCGAGCGGGCGAGGCTCCTCTTCGAACAGCAGATCGCCAACGCGCCCCCCGAGAGCCGCGAAAGGGTCCGGCAGGGGCTCGAGGCACAGTACGGTGCGATGATGAAGAAACGCCCGACGGTCGAGTTCAAGAAGATCGCGACGGGGGTGACAATCAAGAAATGGCGGTGCACGCAGTACCAGTCCACGCTCGACGGCGAGAAATACGAGGATGTCTGGGCGGCCGGCGAGAAAGAACTGGGGCTTACCCCGTTGGATCTCAAGGTGCTCTCGCAGATGGGTGAGCTTTTCTCGGGGATCAGCCCGAAGACGAACGCGTTTTTCCAGGTGGGGCGGCCGGCGGGCGGGTTCACGGGGTTCCCCGTGGTGGTCGTCGAGTACCGGGGCGGGCAGAAGCACGAGAAGTCCGAGGTGACGGGGGTTCGCCAGGAAAAGCTCGATCCGGCGCTCTTCGAACTCCCCAAAGACGTTGTGAAACAGAGACTTGTGCAATAGCCAGCGGGGGCGCGTAGAAGGACGGTTCCGGGTCTAGCGCTCCGCTTCGCTCGGCTTCCCGCCTTCGGCGGGCGATCCTCGCTCGCTCCCGCGAAGGACCCGTCACCGTCTTTCTACGCGCGGGCGCCCGTGGCCGCCACCCGCGAAGGGTCCGTCAGGGCCCTCCAATCCACCTTGCAACCCTACCCCCCCGGCATCCGTAGATTCGGTATCGCACTTTCCCCTTCCATCGACTGAGGAGATAACCATGAACGCTTGCGCCGCCGGTGTCATCGCCATCGCGCTCCTCGTTTTTCTCCCCCTCTCGGCGTGGGGAGTCGAGCTCGCGAAAATCGACAACCTGGACGTCAACGAGCTTAGGGTCCGCGGTTTCGTTCTCGAAAAAGAAGGAACAGTCACCATCGACGCCGTCGCGTACCGCGGCTCGGGAGTGTGGGAGGATTTCTCGCTCAATAACGCGTGGATCCTTTCCGCCGACACACGCAAGGCCGTCTGGACGCTCGACGACGCCGACTCCGAAAAGCGTTCTAAGCGTCTCCGCGAATATACCGACGAGATCGCGCTCCCCAAGGGACGCTACGAAGTTTACTTTTCCACCTACTGGCCGTCGAAGAGCTGGGGACCCGACGTCGACATCGAGGGGATCGGCGAGGTGATCTCCGAGGTCGTGCGCGGTGTGTTCGACAAGTCGTTCGACGAAAAAGACTATCGCAAGGCGGCCCGCGAGTTTCACATCACGGTCGAGGGCGAAGGCTCGCCCCTCGGTGAGAAGGAAGTGCTCGATCATCAAGACCGCCTCAAGAAGAGCGCGGTCGTCTGTCTCACGGGGCTCGGCGACGATCGTTACGAGACCCTTGGGTTCACGCTCGAAAAACCCATGGACCTCCAGATCTACGCGGTCGGCGAGCTTTCGAAAGGGGGAAGCTACGACTACTGCTGGATCATCGACACGTCCACCTACAAGAAAGTCTGGGAGTTCGATTACCGCACCTCGGTCGGCGCCGGCGGGACCAAGAAGAACCGCGTGTTCAAAGGCGTCGTGCCTCTCGAGGCGGGGAACTACGCTCTCTTCTGCGTCACCGACGACTCGCACGCCTTCGGCGACTGGAACTCGCCGCCGCCACACGACCCGTCTTTCTGGGGCGTCACCATCCAGACGGCCGACCCCGAGATGGCCAAATCCGTCAAGATTGCCGCCTACAAGCAGTTCTCGACGGAAGACATCGTTCTCGAGATCACACGGCTTGGCGACGACGAGACGCGGAGTGAAGGCTTCACGCTCAAGGCTCCCACCAAGATTCGCGTGTACGCGCTCGGCGAGGGGAGCGAGACCGAGATGTACGATTGCAGCTGGATCGTGGACGCCGGCACGAGAAAACCCGTGTGGGAGATGTCCGCCGCGAATGCCGAACACGCCGGCGGGGGGAACAAGAACCGCCTGGTCGACGAGGTGATCGAGCTCGACAAGGGCGATTACATCGTGTACGCCATCACCGACGGTTCGCACTCGTACGAAGACTGGAACGCATCTCCTCCTTATAACAAGGACATGTGGGGGATCACGCTTCTCGTCACGGGCGGGCGGCGGGAGAACGTCGCCCCGTATCGGGCGGAAAATGACCGGTCGCTCCTCGCGCGGATCGCGATGGTCGGGGATTCGGAGAAAAAGAGCGAGCGTTTCCGCATGGAGAAAGCCGGCAGCGTGCGAATCTACGCACTCGGAGAAGGCGAGCACGGCGAGATGTCCGACTACGCGTGGATTGAAGACGCCCAATCGGGGCGCGTCGTGTGGGAAATGACGTACCGGATGACCGACCACGCCGGCGGCGCCAAGAAGAACCGTGTCTTCAACGACACCGTTCATCTCGACAAAGGCGATTACATCGTGTACTACGATACGGACGGGTCGCACTCGTTCGAAGAATGGAACGCGAGCCCGCCCACCGACCCCGCGGCTTGGGGTGTGACGATCAGTCTCGAGAGAAAGGACTGAGCTTGATCAATCGCCGGTTTTTCGCTGCGTCGCGCGTGGCTCCCCGCGGTTTTGCGATCGGCGCGGCCGCGCTCGTTGTCGCTCTCGTCTTCGCGCCGGCCGAGGCGGGAGCCGGGTCGCTCGACCTTGCGGTCCACAACACGGGGGTGAGCTTCGGCAACTCCAAACAATTCACGGGGCTGCGTCTCAATTTCACGGACCGAGGGATCGAGGAGATCAACGGCATAAACCTCACCTTCTGGAAACCCGGGAGGAGCCCCAGCGGATCGATCAACGGGCTTTCGCTCGCCCTCTTCGGGGCGGACGCGGCAAAGATCTCCGGGGTCAACATCGGTCTCGCCGGGATCGTGGCGGATCGGTTGTCGGGCTTTAGCGTTGCTCTCGTCGGATTCAGCGTCGAACACGAACTCGCCGGGATCGGGATCGCGGGGATCGGTGTGGGAGGCGGCAATATCAAGGGACTTGCCATCGGCGGGATCGGCGTGGGTGCGGATGACGTGGACGGTATCGCCATGGGACTCATCGGTGTGGGCGGGAAAAACGTGGACGGGATTGTCATTGGCGGGATCGGAGCGGGCGCCGAGTGGATTCGGGGAGTCGGTATCGGAGGACTCGGGATCGGCGCGGACAAGCTCGAGGGCGTTTTTATCGGTGGGATTGGCGCGGGCGGCAAGAAGATATCGGGTGTCGCGATCGGCGGGGTCGGTGTCGGAGGGACTGAGGCAACGGGTTTTTTCGTGGGCGGCCTGGGGTGCGGCGCGCAGGATTTTGCCGGTGTCGGGATCGGGGGTTTGGGTGTCGGGGCCGATGATTTGCGGGGCGCGGCGATCGGTGGGCTCGTGGTGAAGTGTACCGACGCGCGGTGGTTCACCGCGGCGGCCTTCAACCGGGTATCGTCCGAGATGGTCGGTCTCCAGATCGGTCTCATAAACGCCGCGGGTATTCTACACGGTGTACAGATCGGCGTTCTGAACTACGCGGGCAACAACCCCTCGTGGGCGCGGATTCTTCCTCTCGTCAATCTCAACTTGTAGTCATCGGGGCTTGGGCTGTTGTCGCCGGGGTGCGGGTTGCCGTGGCTGGCGCTCGGGCTTTTGTCGTTTGGTTCTGGGCATCTTGCGGCAGGACTCGCCGTTCCGCGCGGACTCGCGGTTTCTCCAGCCGCCGCGCGTGTGGTATGCTCGTCGCAATCGTTTCTCGTCACCCCAAACCGGAGAGTCTGTCATGAAAAGACGTTTTGTTTGTCTGGCCGTCTTTGCGGCCGCGTTGTTGTCTTTGTCCGCCGTGTCGTGTGGTCCGCGTAAGGAAGTTCAGAAGGCGCCGGAGATCACGCTGGTGATGCACGGGGGCGCGGGGACGATCTCGCGCGACAAGATGACGCCCGAGCGCGAGCAGGCGATCAGGGAGAAGCTCACCGAGGCGCTGCAAACGGGCCACGCGATCCTCCAGAACCGGGGAACGGCGCTCGACGCGGTCGAGGCGGCGATAAAGGTCCTCGAGGACTCTCCGCTTTTCAACGCGGGAAAGGGAGCCGTCTTTACCGCCGAGGGGAAGAACGAGCTCGACGCCTCGATCATGGATGGAGCGACGCTCAAGGCCGGAGCGGTCGCCTCCGTGACGACCATCCGGAATCCCATCAGCGCGGCGCGCGCGGTCATGACCCAGTCGAAACACGTCCTTCTCGTCGGTCCGGGGGCCGAGCGGTTTGCCGAGGAGAAGGGGCTCGAGATCGTCCCGCCGCACTACTTCTTCGAACAAGACCGATGGGATGAGCTTCAGAAAGCGAAGGAAGCGGACAAGGCGTCGCTCGAGCCGCCGGCTTCGGGGGCTTTTGCGTTGGGGAGCGGTGATGCGCCGAGCACCGGGGCTCATGATGGCCTCGGCGTCGGGACGGCTGATGCGCTCAGCTTTGGGACGCCGGATGCTCTCAGTTTCGGGACGGTCGGCGCACTCGCCCTCGACTCCGAGGGGAATCTCGCCGCGGGGACTTCGACCGGCGGACTCACCAACAAGATGCACGGTCGGGTCGGGGACTCGCCCATCATCGGCGCGGGGACGTACGCGAACAACAAGACGTGCGCGGTCTCCGGAACGGGGCAGGGGGAGTACTTCATCCGTCTCGAGATCGCCTACGATGTGTCGGCGCTCATGGAGTACGGCGGGATGACGCTCGAAGCGGCGGCGAGCAAGGTGATCCACGAAAAGCTCACCGGGCTTGGCGGGACGGGCGGGATTATTGCGCTCGACAAGGACGGGAATATTGCGATGCCGTTCAACACGGCGGGGATGTACCGCGGGTGGGTGAAGGCCGACGGCAAAGCCCACACGGCGATGTACAAAGACGAGGAGGGCGGGAAGTGATGAGTCACATTAGGCCCCGCGGGTGGGTGGCGGGTTGGAGGTCCGTTTCGGGGCCAGCGCTCCGCTTCGCTCGGCTTCCCGCCGCGGGTGGCGGCCACGGGCGCCCGCGCCCGCGCGGAGCGTTAGCGAGCACGGCCGTGGGCGGATGGCCGACTGGACCCGCGGCGGGCGATCCTCGCTCGCTCCCGCGAAAGGCCCCTCAACGAACCTCCAACCCACCGACGCCTCACCGTCGGCGACTGGGATCTTGGGCGTCACTCTTCGCCGCCGTGCTTGCCGTTTGCACAATCGCGTCGGTGAGCTTTGCCGCCCGAGCTGCTGCGGGCTCTCCCCCCGGCGCGGAAAAAAACTGGGAGACGTACTACGAGAAGTCGGGTAAGACGGCCACCCCGCGGTACGACGAGACCATCGACTACTGCAAGCGACTCGACAAGGCGTCGCCGTGGATCCGTTACACCACCTTTGGCAAGAGCCCGCAGGGACGCGATCTTCCGCTCCTCATCGCGAGCAAGCGCGGCGTCTTCGCCCCGTGGGAGGCCGAACGCGCGCGGAAGAAAGACCACGTTGTCGTACTCATCCAGGCGGGGATCCACGCCGGCGAGATCGAGGGGAAAGACGCGGGGCTCATGCTCTTTCGCGACATCGCCATCACCAAGAAATACCCCGAGATCCTCGACAACGTTACGATCCTCTTCATCCCCATTTATAACGTCGATGGCCACGAACGTTTCGGCCCCTACAACCGGATTAACCAGAACGGTCCCGAGGAGATGGGGTGGCGGACGACCGCCAATTCTTTGAACTTGAACCGCGATTTTCTCAAGGCGGATACAGAAGAGACAAGGGCCTGGCTCAAGCTCTTCAACGAGTGGATGCCCGATTTCTTCATCGACTGCCATACGACGGACGGCGCGGACTACCAGTATGTTCTCACGTACATCGTAGACGTCCTCGGCAACATGGTCCCGTCGCTCACCGATTGGACGCGCGACGTCTATCTCGCGAACATCGCGAAGACCATGGAGCAAGCAGGATATCCGCTCTCTCCCTACGTGTATCTCCGCGAGTGGCCCAATCCCAAGAGCGGAATGGTCACCTGGGTGAGCACGCCGCGGTTTGCCCAGGGGTACACCTCCATACAGAACCGGCCCGGGATCCTCATCGAAACCCACATGCTTAAAGAGTACTCGGTACGCGTGAGCGGGACGTACGAGATGCTTCGGCAGACTCTCTCTCTTTTGGGGCGCGAGCGCGAGGGGCTCCGGCGGGCGATCGCCGAGGCGGATTCTTACACCGCGAGCCCGCGGTTTCGCGAGAAACCGCTCCCGCTTCGCTTCACGCTCGACAAATCCGATAGCGTTCTCATCGATTTCAAGGGGATCGCGTTCGAGACCGTCGAGAGCGACCTCACCGGCGGCAAGTGGTACCAGTTCTCCGGTAAGCCCGAGACGTTTACGATCCCGTATTTCAACAAACAGAAGATACTCGCCACCGCGGATCTCCCCGAGGCGTACATCATCCCGCCCGAGTGGACGAGCGTCATCGAGCGGCTCGCCCTTCATGGGATCGAGTCCGCAAGGCTCGAGGCGCCCGCGACCATCGATGTCCGTACGTATCGGTTCAAGAACTACGAGTGGCAGAGGGAACCGTACGAGGGGCGTCACCCGGCCCGTTTCGAGGTCGAGCCCTTCGTAGAGACCAGGACCTTTCCCGTGGGGTCGGTTGTCGTCGACATGAACCAACGCGCCTCGCAAGTCATCGCCCACATCCTCGAGCCCATGGGACCCGACTCCTATGTCCAGTGGGGGTTCTTCGACGCCATCTTCGAACAGAAGGAATACACCGACGAATACGTCATGGAGAAGATCGCCCGCGAGATGCTCGCCAAGGATGACTCGCTTCGGAAGGAATTCGAGGCGAAGAAGGCATCCGACCCCGAGTTCGCGAAAAATCCAGGGCGAATCGTCAACTGGTTCTACCAGCACACGCCGTACTGGGACGATCGGAAGGATGTCTATCCCGTGGGGAAGATCGTCGAACGGTCGGTGGTGGAGCGTCTTCAGTTGAAGCGTTGAAGCGTCGGGGGGCGGGCGGCAAAGCCTGGGGGGATGCGGTGCGTTTCGTTCTCGTCATATTGTTCTTCTGGTTTTTGTCGGTGGCCGCGTCGTCCGAACAACGCACGATTGTTCTAGCGGCCGCGTCGCCTCAGGAGCGTCCGGCTGTTTTGGCCGCGGCGTCGCCCCCGGAGTGCTCGGCTGATTCGGCAGTCGTGGTGTCACCGGAGTCTCCGGTTCATTCGGCGACTTTGGCGCCCCAGCAACCCTCGCTTCCCGGCGCGGCCGACCGCGTCCGGATCGCGGAAGCGTGGCGGATCGTCGATCGTCTCGGGGATGATCTCTGGCCGGGGTTCAGCAAGGCTCCTCGTGCGGTTCTTCTCGTCACGCCGAAAACCGAGTATCTCTTCTACCATCCTTCTCCGACGGGCGACTTTGTCTGTGTCGGGCGCGACTCCATCACAGGGAGCGACGTCTACGCGAGGGACCGCGTCTTCGATAAGCGTCTTCTCGCGACCTTTCCCGCGGTTGCCGGGGTGCCCACCGTCGTCATCGGAGAACCGCGCAATACCGAGGCCAGCCACTCGACCCGCTGGGTCGCCACGCTTCTCCACGAACACTTTCATCAGTACCAACAGTCGCAGCCCGGGTACTACCAGGGCGCGCTCGCCCTCGGTCTCGCCGGTGACGACACGACGGGGATGTGGATGCTCGACTATCCCTTCCCGTACGAGTCGCGCGAGGTGAACGAGGCGTTTTCTTCGCTCTGCCGGTGCCTGGCCGACGCCGTTGAGGCGGTCGGGCGAGCGTCCTTTCGCGACAGCGTCGCCCGGTACCTCGACACTCGTCGTGCCTTCCATCGCGTACTCGACGAAAAGGACTACGCCTACTTCTCCTTCCAGGTCTGGCAGGAGGGAATCGCCCGTTACACCGAGTACGCGCTCATCCGGCGGGCGGGGGTTGCGTACACGCCCACGCAAGCGTTCATCGCGCTCCCCGATCGTGTGCCGTTCGATAACGACGCATCCGAAACTTTCGACCACATCCTCACCGAACTCCGCCGCGTGTCTTTGAAAAAGGCGAAACGCACAGCCTTCTACCACGTCGGTGCGGCCGAAGGACGGCTGCTCGATGAGGTGAGTCCGGGGTGGCAGCGGAGGTATTTCGAGGAGAAGTTCTTTGTGGAAAGGTACTTCAGGTCGGATTAGCGCCCAACTTTCACCGTTCGCCGACCCGTCATTCCGCCGGCTGCCGCCGCCGTCTCTTACGCGTCTTGCGCGTGTTGGCGCGGGGTGTAAAGAAAACTTGACACTTTTTGGCGCCGGGCCGGCGGGAGTGGGACACGAACCTTCTCATGCCCGCTCCTCTGCGGCCATTGTTGGTGAGTCAGCCTTCGCCTCGAGGGCGCCTCGAGGGCGATTCGCTTGACGATCCGCCGCATGGAGGCGTAGAATCGCCGGTGTCGAAGCCTCGGTTGTGAGGAGGTGGTGTGGTGATGGCAGGACCTTCCGACGATCATCGCTCGAACGCTGATGGGCCAGACGAAGCGCGGGGGGCGGCGTGCATACGATCGATCAGGCCTCGTCATCGAACTCCCGATGCGGAAGCCTCGACCCAGGGGGGGCCACAACCCAAGCTACTGGATCGCATGCGAGACGCCTTGCGCTCGCGTCACTACAGCCGCCGAACAGAGCGAACGTACGTGATGTGGGTGAAGCGGTTCGTCTTCTACCACAGCGTCCGGCACCCCGCCGAGATGGCCGAGCCCGAGATCAACGCCTTCCTAACCAATCTCGCCGTCAGAAAAAGAGTCAGCTCTTCAACCCAGAACCAAGCCCTGAGCGCACTGCTCTTCCTATACCGGCGTGGGCTCGGAAGGGAGATTGGAGATCTCGGGGAGATCATTCGAGCCCGGCGGGCGAAGCATCTCCCGGTGGTCCTGACGCGCGGCGAGGTCAGGGCGGTTCTCGCTCGCCTTCACGGAGACAAGTGGCTCATGGCGAGCCTCATGTACGGCGCGGGCTTGAGGTTGATGGAGTGTCTTCGGCTGCGAGTCCAGGACGTCGACTTCGCGGCCAACCAGATTGCGGTGCGCGACGGCAAGGGGTTCAAAGACCGCGTGACCATGCTGCCAGAGAAAGTGAGGCCGCCGCTTATCGATCACCTCGAGCGGGCACGCCGGGTTCACCAGCAAGACGTCGCGGAGGGGTACGGCCGCGTACAGATGCCTTACGCCCTCGGGCGAAAGTACCCTAATGCCGCGTCCGAATGGCGGTGGCAATTCGTGTTTCCGCAGGAACACCGGTGGTTCAACCCGCGCACCGGACAACAGGGGCGCCACCACGCGCACGAGTCGCTGCTCCAGAAGGCGGTCCGGGATGCCGTCCGGGGAGCAGGACTCTGCAAGCGGGCGACTTGCCATACCATGCGGCACTCTTTCGCCACCCATTTGCTCGAGAACGGGTACGACATCCGAACCGTACAAGAGCTTCTCGGGCACAAGGAAGAAACCATGTAAGCAGTAGTTAGGCAGCCAAGGGAAACGCAGGATCAGCGGAGGGGGGGATAATGAGGAAGTTCTTTGAGTCAGGCCTTGCCTTCATGCTAGTTGCCCTGGTTTGGATCGCGGTTGGCCTGCTTTCTGGCAGACCGGGTTTGGGAGCTCTGGGAGCGTTTTGGCTAGTACTAGCGATAGCCGTGAGAGCGAGGAGCACCAAGAAGCAGCGACCCACACCTGAGTTCCAGAGGAAGGACGACGCTACCTAACAACGGCATGCAGCGGGCGGCGCTTTCGCGCCGCCGCTGATGCCGAGCGTGTGTGCCGGGCATGGCACAGAGCTTATGAGGTGGAAGTCCTCATGCCAGGTTATCGCGGAGCCGAAGGCAAGGAGAAGGGCAAGGGCGTCGTCGTGAGACGGGGTCTGAAGGAAGCCCAATCCGAAGATGCGGGGCGACGAACAGGAACCGGATACGAGGTGTGGTACACCCGGGACGAGCGGGCACGTGACCGCGAAGTCCTCCATCCGCAGTTGGGGTGTGCTTTATAAATCCGGCGCTTACGCATGGAAGGTTCTGTGTCTTACCCCGGGAGATCTCCCGGTTGTCCGAGAGGACTGGGAGTCGGGCGACCGGCTTCGACCGGCCGGGAGAAGTCAGCAGAGGGCAAAGTAGTTCCGAGGCAGGCAAGGCTATTGAGGCACCCCAAAGCCGAAAGGCGGGGCAACAGATAGGCCGAGTCGTAACGCCGCGGGACGAAGGCCCGAACGGTTGAGAGGGGTAGTAGGCTGATTGGGGAGTGCTCATTACACCGGCACGTAAGTGTGGTGGCGGCCCGTAACTGGGCGAGCAAAGTGAGTGCTTGTCCAATCTCACTGAACACCCGGCTGCCTTTGAATGGGGCAGAGAAATCAGCCGAACCGCCTGGTACGTGATCCGTATGCCCGGTGGTGTGGGAGGGGAGGAGCCGTGAGGCTCCCCCCTATCCCGATTAGACCGCAAGAAGCGGAAAATGATGCTTGGACTAGTCGGAATTTGGACAGCGTTCCTTCTCAACATTAATTCCGCAGCTTACGGTGCTCCGGGCGCTAGTGAGGCTACGGGCCCGGAATCCATTTCGGGCGTCGTCGCTAATTCGACGACCAATGAACCAATACCGTGGGCGTGGGTTCATCCCGAGCCGCCAACGACGGGCGCACTGTCGCGGGAAGATGGTTCATTCCGCCTTTCAAATGTCACTCCGGGGGCCCACCGCGTGACGGCCAGTCGCTATGGGCACGAGCCTGCAACCGTCCTGGCGGAAGCTGGATCCGACTCCGTCGTCATAGCGATGAAGAAGTCTGATCATTGGACCGTTTCAACCATGCTTTGTGGAGTCGTCGTGGACGAGGAATCAGGCAAACCAATTCATTATGCGGGCGTTCAGGTGCGGGGGACTTCGCGCAGCACCTTCACGTTCGATGACGGTCGATTCGTGTTCGAGGGCCTCCCGCCCAAGGAATACGAAGTTGTCGTGATGATGATGAAGTATTCTCAGAGCAGGTTTTCCGTAGTCTTAAGAAACGGTGAGCCTGTGACGCTCGAAGTACGACTCCAAAAAAAGGAGACTTACGAGTAGGTTGCGGTCTAACCAAAACGTCAACCCGACGGGACGGCCGGTCACGGCCCTTGCGGGGACAGGAGCACGGCCCGCGCCCGGCCGTCCCGCGGGTTACGCAGGCCGTTCGGGAGCTGACAATCATGAGAATACGCCTTTTGCTAACACTCGCTTGGTCAGTGTGTCTCTTCGCACTGGCTCTGCTGTTCATCAAGAACAACTACCGATGGTTCATACTACCCTTCGCTGTCATGACAATGGCTTCGGTCCTCTTGAGTGCCATTGCCGTGGCGGCCAATAAGGATCGGTTGTCTCGCATTGCTCTGTGGTTTCACGGGCTCCTTGTTCTTCCGTGGATGTTTGGATTTCAGTGGAAGGGGGGAGATGATGGCCCTGGCGTGGCATGGTTCTTTTTCGTCGGCATCGGTTGCGCCGTTGCCGCTGCTCTCGCTTTCGTGAAGTTGGACATCGCCGCCCCCGTCACATGCGTGCAATGTGGCGCCATCACGCCGCGAGGACGATTCGCCGCGTGGCAGATAGTCGTGTCGATTTGCTTCTTTCCCCTGGGACTGCTGTCACTGTTCTTGCGCAGAAAGGCCACAACTTGTCGGAACTGTGGCCATTGCTGGCAAACATGAATGTCCCGAACCAACGCCTGCACTTTACGTCGCGTTCCGCGCCGAAAGTGAGGCGTATCGTTCGACGCTATGGGAAATAGCCTCTTGACATCACACATGCGTTTGTGTCAGAATATGTGTGGAGGTGATGAGTATGGCTACTAATCTCCAGATTGATGACAAGCTTATCCGGAAGGCAGTCAGGCTCGGCAAGCACCGGACCAAGAAGGCAGCCGTGACCCAGGCGCTCGTGGCCTATATCCAGCATCTGGAGCAGGAGAAGATCGGGTCTCTTTTCGGTGCTATTGAGTACGATGTGACGTATGACTACAAGAAGCAGCGAGCTCGCCGATGAAGGTTCTGGTCGACACAAGTGTCTGGTCGCTGGCGCTTCGGCGGGGGGGCGATAGCACGCTGGGGCCGGTGCGGGAGCTACGCAGTCTAATCGCTGACAATCGAGTGCAGATGATCGGGGCGATCCGACAGGAACTTCTGTCAGGGATTCGTGACGAGGGGCAGTTCAATGAGCTGGAAGCGCGTCTGAGTGCGTTTCCTGATCTGCCAGGGAGTTCAGAGGACCATGTCATGGCTGCTCGCTTCTACAATGAGTGCCGTGGGAAGGGAGTCCAAGGCTCAAACACCGACTTCCTGATCTGCGCGGTGGCTGTGCGTCACCGGCTAGCCATCTTCACGACTGACAAGGACTTTGCACTATTTGCTAAGCATCTGCCCATTGTGTTGCATAGGTGATTGTGCGTCGAACCAGTGGCTTGAGACGGACGGCTGCATCGGCGTCACGTCGCTTGCAGGGGCAAGCGCGGCGCCGCCTCGCCCCGCCGCTCAGCCACACCGATGGACGCGAACGGAAGATGGTTGATCCATCGTCCCTTGGCCTCGGTTCGCCTCGGCCGGGGAACCTTCCAACAAGAAGAGGAACCGTGGGGCCGACGCAGCAATTCCGATGTCCAATATGTCGATACTCCGCAATTCTCTGGGACTGGAGTTCTTGTGGGTCCCGAAACCGCTCTTCGTTAATCTCCCGGTCAAGGACTTGAACCGCTCGGTCGCCTTTTTCAACAAGCTGGGATTCAAGTTCGATCCCAAGTTCACGGACGAGAACGCGACCTGCATGATCGTGGGCGAGAACATCTACGTGATGCTTCTTCTCGAGAAGTTCTTCAAGACGTTTACGACCAAGGAACTGTGGGACGCCAAGAAGAGCACGGAAGTGCTCGTGTGCCTCTCCTGCGACAGCCGTTCGGAGGTAGACGGCCTGGTGATAAAGGCGGTCGCGGCCGGCGGCTCGACGCCCCGGAAACCCCAGGACCACGGTTTCATGTACGGACACGGGTTCGAAGATCTGGACGGCCACATCTGGGAGCTGATATATATGGAGAAGACTCCGTAGGGGCGCGGTAGGCGGCGAGATAGACCTTTCAGCTTCTCGGCCTTTGTGGCGGTCGGCGCGGCACGGGCATTTTCGAATATGTCCGAATGGCATATCTATCTGATCCGAACCGGAGACGGCAGTCTATACGCAGGCGTTACGACTGACGTTGCTCGTAGATTCTCCGAACATCGAGCGGATGGCGGCAGATGCGCCCGGTATCTGCGCGGCAAAGCGCCCTTGCAGCTTGTCTTCAAGAAGCGGCTCGGGAGCAGAAGTCTCGCCCTCAAGGCGGAATCGCGGATCAGGAAACTGCCAAAGCACCGGAAAGAGCAGATCGTTCGATCCAATCCCAGCAGAAGGAAGCTGGTCGAACAACTCTTCATCTTCGCCCTCACGTCTTCCGTGATACTCTCTCCAGAGATGTCCATGGCGGCAAAGCCGGCTTTTTCCAGCGATGGGCTGGTAATCTGGACAAAAACCTAATCGGAAGCTTTTTGCTGGCGATCGGCGGGGCCATTCTCCTGTTGATTCTATATCGCGTTCTCAAGAAAAAGAAGCAATAGCCCTGCGTCGCGGCGGCCACTGGTCGAGATGCCGAAGGGGTCTGCGGCCGCGGACAAACCCCTCTTGGACTGCGATGGAATATGGGTCAGGACATACGCAAAGGATTCAAATGAGTCATTCGAATTCCCAACACCGGAATGAATTGGTGGGAATGTGGGCTTGGTTTCTGCCCGCAGCGTACGTGTCCCACGTGGCTGAAGAAGCCTTCGGGGGGCATGGCCTCATGGAGTGGATGGCTGCCGGAGGAGGTGTCCGGTTGTCGCTGGCGGAGTTCATTGGCGTCAACCTTGTCGGTGCGGGCATATTGTGCCTGGCTGCGTGGGCAGCTCGGAAGTCGAAGGTCTGGCGATGGCTTTTGGTAAGCGGGGCAACGATCATTTTTGTCAACGGCATTTGGCACATTGCGGTGTGTGTGATGACGCGATCCTATGTTCCGGGTGTATGGACGGGGCTTTTCCTCTATGTTCCTGTGGGCGGTATTCTTTTGTTTCGGCTGCGGCGTCTTATGTCGCCATGGCTTTTTGCATCCGCGATAGCTATTGGGATAATGATCCATGGAGTCACAATCTGGCTCGTGCTGCGGATGCCCGGTTTTCAACTGGGAGGAGCGCACGCAAGCGTTCTAACTCGTCGCTGAGGCTGCCGGTCGTCGTCACGCCGCCTGCAGAGCACGTGGCTCGCCGCCGCCTCGTCCGCAGCTTAGCGATTCGTTAGGCGATGGTGCCTTTTCTTCGTGGGCACGTCGAACTCCTCATTCGGGAAGGAACTGTTTGAGCGTGCTCCTATCAATTCGGGAAAGAGGTGTCTTGGGATGAGAAGACTCTGGCACGATTTCCAGGCCCATAAACGGGCGGCGCTCTTGTGGGACGGTGGCGGGCGTCGACGCCGGAACGCACGGCTCGCTCGCGTGATCGGATCAGGGGCGGCATGCTGGCCGGAGTGCTTAGCGCTGAAATTACGTTATTGGTGATGAAGGGGGGGGTCGTCGACGAGGTGATCGGTTGGAAACATGGCCATAGATTCCAAGGGGGTGAGGTGCTGGAATTTTGCATTGCCAGTGGTGTTCTCGGGGCTCTTCTCGGCTTGGCTGGTGCGGTGCTCGCCATAATCCTGGACCGTGTTCGCCGCCAAGGCAGGCCGGCCCCGTCCACCTAGCGTCACGAGTTGAGCGCACAAGGCGCTGGGCGTCACGTTCATCGTGGAAGCATCGTCGGCTAAGGCAAGCTCGAAACGCCTAACTATCAAATGGAGCCGACGCGCCAAACGGTCTGTGCTATCATGTCGCTGCGACGCGCGGCTCATTTGAAACGTTCGCTTTCCGGAGAGAAGATATGCCATTGATCGAAGAACTTGAGGCAAGCGGAAGGTGGCTTTTCCGCTGGCGGAGCTACCTTCCGGTTGTCATGGTGATCGTGATATTCCCTTCGCTCAAGTATTTCAGCTACCCGTTTGGTAGCGTGTTGCTTGACCACATATGGGAGTGGTTCTGCTTGCTCGTCGGCTTTAGCGGCTTGATTGTTCGCGGGCTTGTCGCCGGGTACGTGCCGCAGCGGACATCGGGCCGGAACGCGAAACAACACGTCGCTGACACGCTCAACACAACGGGGATGTATTCGGTTGTCCGAAATCCCCTGTACCTGGGCAACTTCTTGATAAGCCTTGCAGTTGCCCTGTTTCTTCGCGTCTGGTGGGTGCCGCTGATCTATATGCTGTCCTTCATGCTGTACTACGAGCGCATCATCTTTGCGGAGGAGATGTTCTTGCGCCAGAAGTTCGGAGAGGACTATCTGGCGTGGGCTTCCCGCACACCAGCGTTCTTTCCCAAGTTGTCTCAATGGCAAAGACCTACCCTCTCTTTTTCGTTGCGCACTCTCGTGCGGCGCGAGTACCGGAGCGCCTATGGTTTCATTATGGCTCTTTTCGCGCTAGAACAACTGACGGAATTGTATTTGGGACACGGGTGGCCTATGGATGCAATGTGGATATGGATTGTCGGTTCGGCCACATGCGGCTACCTGATTGCGAGATTCCTTCACAAGAAGACGGGCCTGCTTCGCGTGGAAGGTAGATGAGAAGCAAGCGAACCATGGCCTGAACCGTGCCGTTGACCCGCGGCGGGTCAACGTCCGTCTAGGCCCGCGTTGGGCGGAGAAAAGGGATTGATTTATGATACGTTCTGTAGTATGTTTACACGTACCACTGGAGGTGTCATATGGCTAAGGTCCCGAAGATCGTCCCCGTCACAGACCTGCGACAGGATGCCGCGGCCGTGTTGAAGAGACTACAGGAATCCGAGGATCCGCTCGTCATAACGCAACGCGGTCGCGCGACGGCGGTTCTGTTGAATGTCGATGCCTACGAACGTTCCCAACAAGAGCGGGAGCTGCTTCACCTTCTCGCGCTTGGCGAGAAGGAAATCGCGAAGAGAGAAGGATACTCACTTGATAGCGTGCTGCGGGAGGCGGATGCCCTTCTTCGGGAGGGGGACTCGTGAGGGTTCGGTTCACGCCCTCAGCTCGACTACAGTTTCTCGAGGCGCTTGCGCATATCCGTAGAGACAAGCCGTCCGCAGCTCAGAGTTTTCGCAAGCGATCTGAACACGTGCTCCGGCGTCTGGAGAAAGACCCGGAATCGGATCGCGTGATTCTGGAGTTCCCGGAACTGCCGCATCGCGAGGTCGTGATTATTCCTTATCGTTTCTTTTATCGTGTAGAGAAGAAGACGATCTGGATGGTCGCTGTTTGGCATGGCGCGCAAGAACTGGTCAAGCCGTCGGATTCCGCATAACCATAGCGTCAACCCGACGGTCCGGCCGGTCACGGCCCGTGCGACAATGAGAGCACGGTCCGCGCCCATCCGGCGCGCGGGTTACGAAGATCATTAGACCGCTGGAGGTAAGTGTTGCAAGCACACATTTCTATTGTGTTTCATTTACCTGAGGCTCTTCTCTTCTGGACTGTCTACGTTTGGGTTTCCGTTTCAGAGTTCTTGCTTATCCGCAAGTCTGAACGGTCGCCCTCGTATTCACAGGATGCAGGTACGCTTCGTTTAATCATGATCGGGAATCAGGTGGCCATTTTTGCCGGTTTCGCTGCGTCTTTTCTGCCTTGGTTTGTAACACCTTGGCCGGGCATCTCCTTCATTTTCGGTACGTGCATGCTGTTGGGGGGAGGCATTCTGAGGCGTGTCTGTTTTCGGGTACTTGGGAAGTACTTCACGGTAGCTGTTATCGTTAATTCGGATCAACCTGTTATCGAACATGGGCCTTATCGTTTGGTGCGTCATCCCTCATACACCGCTTATTTCATGATTTTGCTAGGCATTGGCATCGCATTGGGCAACTGGCTTAGCGTAGTCATTCTTTTTGCTGTGCCTTGTTTCGTTTACGCGCGGCGTGTTCAAGCGGAAGAGAAAGCCTTGCTCGAAACGATCGGCGAACCATATCGTGCCTACATGTCTCGTACCAAGCGCTTCATTCCGTTCTTGGTGTAATCGGCCTGACCGGTCGGGGAGATAAGTAACAAAGAAGTCTGGGGACATGGGTTACACTTTTCGTCTGCTTTTTTTGCCCAGAGCGTCTTCGATTCTCAAGTCCTGTGCGTGGGGTGCCCAATGCAGAACATGCTCTCCGGTCTTCCGACAATGATCGGCGCATACCGCGTATGACCACGACGATGCGTCTCAGCTACCTGGCGATCGCCCTACCGTACGCCGCAGTTCTCCTTGGTCTTTACGTCCTCCGGAACGCCTGGGCTACCATCCTCCTCTACCATGTGGGTATGGTGGCCTTGCTGCGGCTCGGCGGGCAGGAGGGTCTCCTGAGAGCTGTTCGTCAAGGGTGGTCGGTGCCTGCGGCGGTGGTCATCGGGATCGTGTTTTCAGCTGGTGGCTTTCTACCGGCTCTGCTTTGGGACACGATATCTCGTGAGCACGTGGATCTGGCGGAAACACTGACGAGCCTTCATCTGTCGGGGCTCTATTGGTGGGTGTTTGTGGCGTACTACGTCACAGTTCATCCGGTGCTGGAGGAGATCTTCTGGCGCGGCTATCTTCCCAGGGCCCATCGATCTCCGGTGGTGCCTGATGTCGCCTTCGCAGGCTACCACGTGCTGGTCTTGTGCATTTTCATCAAGTTGCCGTGGGTTCTGGTTTCGTTCGGGGTATTATGGTTTGCCTCCTGGAGCTGGCGTCAATTGGTAGCAAGGTACTCCGGGCTAGGCGTTGCGATCGCCAGCCACGCCGCTGCCGATCTGAGTGTCATTGCCGTGGTAGAATATCTGATCCGGAAACAATCGGTTTGAGATCGCCAGCGACAAGGAAGTGAAGTAAGCGGGAGTTCCATCAGTGGGCCAAAATCGCTCAAGCATACTAAGATTCGGCGGCGCCTCCGCGGTCGCCGTCGGCATCCTGGGCGCCGCGCTCTCGACCCTGGACTTCGCCTACGTCGGCGTAACGGCCCTGCGCCTGGCCGCGCAATTCGTTCGCGCCCCGCGAGAATCGCAGTCCATCTTGCTGCTCATCGGCATGCCGCACATCGATCCTTGCTTTCTCGCACGGCGTGGCTGATCCCATCTTCAGCTACGGGGTCGCGCTGGTGTTTCTGCCGGGTGACTAGGCCGATCATCCGGCCATAGCGCGTGAACGAACGCGCGGCGAGCCCATCTTTTTCCCCTGGCGATCTTGACTCTCCCGACATCGATCATTACATTGCCTGCACACCGCGCACACTCGGGTGACACCCGCTTGTGAATTGTTTTCACGAACACATCGTTTCCCGTCACAAAAAGACGGGCAGTTTTCACTTTGAGAACAAAAGGAGATCGAACGAAATGTCAAACGAACGCATCATTCTTATTACCGGCGCCACCGGGAAGCAAGGCGGCGCCGTCGCCAGCGCGCTCGCGGGCAAGGGGTTCAAGATCCGCGCGCTCACGCGCAAGCCCGAGAGCGAGGCCGCGCTCTCTCTCGCGAAGACCGGTGCCGAGATCGTAAAAGGCGACCTCGACGACGAC